>Ga0247732_10001251_pt1 | contig 10439 bp, 8 predicted proteins | sample UWRJL163409C2_FD_180940 | JGI IMG/M metagenome (GOLD analysis project Ga0247732, IMG submission 180940) | Plant litter microbial communities from Arlington Agricultural Research Station in Wisconsin, United States - UWRJ-L163-409C-2 | ecosystem: Environmental > Terrestrial > Plant litter >...
ATCCACAGTCTTCAGTCAACTTCATCCTGAGTGACTTATCGTAAAGTACTGGACGAAGCTCCAACAACTTCCAAAAGCTCACTGACACCAATACAGTAACGCGTTACACACCTGTACTACGCCCACTGCACGTGAAAGACCTGATGGATGATGTACCTGCTCGGCAGAATTGTTTGAGCAAAATGACGAGGTGTTACTCATGCTTTTATTCCAGCTGTCATTCTCTAAATGCCACGGGAATGGACGAGAGACTACTCAAAGTCATTGACATCTTCACATATTGACAATTTACTGTTCCGCCTAGGGAGCTTGCATGCGGACCTCGATATTTTCGCCTCGCACAAGCCTCGCAAGTTGAGCGTCGAGGGTCTGACGGCTAGGTCCGTGGGGTATTCTCCTTTATAGTTAACTGACCTCTTTCTTCCTCTGAGACTACATACTTCAGCATGCTACCAATATTATCTCTGATTTCATTAATGATTAATGCAAATGCGTCGCGTGGAAATTTAGCCTTAGTGCTTGCCGGCGCACCGTTTTTGATGTCCTTCAAATTCGCTTATTCCGGGGCAGTTCGACCTTCGATGCGGGGAGGTCTATTAAGACGGGTCCTGGGTATTCACTAAATACGTCAGCCGCTCGCGTAGCATACGTGCTGCTCAGATGCGCTTCGAGTGCCAGCTTCCGAACGTGCCTCGGTCATAATTTTGGCCAATCCCGTTCCGAGTCGGTCAATCCCGGCATGGCCTTCATTCATCAAAAACTTTGAAAGTGACCACGCAGATCGTTCTTGTTATTGCATATTGGATTAATATTCACAAATCTAAATGCGCGCCCTATTTTTGATATCTTTATTGGCCCGACGGAGGCTCTGCTTCACGAGGACGGGCAAGGTACGGAGAGCGGTAAATGCAAGAATTTTCATTGGCGGGGAGGTGGTCTAATTGTAGTACTTATGGCTGAGATGGACCAATGATACCCCTCGGAACATCCGCTGTGCAGTTGGACCAACTCATTGACATCAGGCCGAAGCGAAAGCACCAGGCAAATTGCATCTGCTCAGGATGATGTTGACTTCCCAGTGGCGTTGGCCTATGACGACTGTCCTACTTTGTCTTGCTATGATGATGAAGATTGGGCCCACATGTCCAAGTACCGATTTCTGGATTAATTTTCGAGAGTTCACCAGGAATCTACAGTTTTCTTCGCGATTTAAAAAAAGCACAATTTTTGATTGGACTTTATTCTCGGAATGAAGTAGTCTCTATGGTTAATTACATCTTCCTCTCTCTTTCACTCGACACGAAACAAATAATTCTATTCTTGTGTAGAAACGCAGTCGGACTCAGGCGCAAAAAAATTGCAACTGTCGAGTGAGCTGCGCGGTGCCAGTCAATAGTGGGCTGAAGCGCTCATACACTTTCTTATCAACACTTCTCACATTTTCCCTCTGCCCGAGTCTTTCTATGAATATCTACCAGTAATGCACAAGTCCCTCCTAGGATTTAAGGTATAAAACGTAGCCCATCATTGTATCCAGCCTCATCAGCTTATCTGCTCATCTCAAGCCAAACAACTCTCTCTCAACATGCGATTCGCCGCCATTGCTACTCTTGCCCTCCCAGCTCTTGCTGCCGCCACCGTGCTTCCCCGCACCGACGGCCCCTCCAACCAGTGCAACACCGGTGCCATCCAGTGCTGCAACTCCGTCCAGGCCGTAAGCTCACTCATTTATCTTTATGCCGAACTCAAAAATCTCATAACATCTTTAGGCTAACTCCAGCGCTATCTCTGGCCTCCTTGGCCTCCTCGGTGTTGTCGGAGGCGATGTGGTCGGCCTTGTCGGAGGCAAGTTAAACGCAGAGTCTCTTAGTCATCGTTCAGTGCTAATTCTCGACCGTAGTCACCTGCTCTCCCCTCAGCGTCATCGGCATCGGCAGTGCCTCGTGCTCTGCTTCCCCCGTGTGCTGCACCAACAACAGCTTCGTACGTTGCCCATTTACAGTGCTCGCTTCAAAATACTGATTACCTTCCTTACATGTGTAGGGTGGCCTCATCTCCCTCGGTTGCACTCCCATCACCCTTTAAATACGCTATGGTTTTGGTAAACTAATACTAGACTAGACGTATAGCAGATGCGAATGATATATCAACGTTCAACGTTTGCGTCCCCTCTAATACCGGAAACGCTTGAACTGAAAGTCTGCACCTCACCGTTTCATACCCAGTGACTGTGTAATTTAACAGTCTGGACTGCGGCAGAGGTCTTTCCAGACATGGGAAGAGACTGGAGAACGCACTAGTGTAACACACACACAGACGTCGCCAACCGTAGCGAGACAATTCGCGATGGGAAGATGAACTACACCTTAATTAAGCGACCCATTAGCGTCGAGGGACGTCGAAAAAAACCAATTCAAGGTGCAGGAGGCGCCACCAACGATTCATAAGTGAAATAGCACGTCCCACTCCAGCTTCTAACTGTTCAACATACAGGCGCTTCAGCCTTGCTACTGCTGACCTCACCGCCAACGACCTTGCTCCCACCACACCCAGCAAAATCGGTCATAAAATCATAGAAAGGATTTCATGCTTCGAGCTGTTCTCATGCAAGACGGGTTTGAGGTTTCGTCCATCGTCGTCTTGAACCTATTCACAAACCGGGTCGATGAAGCGAAATGAAATACAGTCAAAGCACTTACCACAAGGATTTTCTTGAATGTAGCTAAAGCAGAGCTGCTGCCCTGCTCGGCGTTCTCAGTCCCTCGTTCGACCTTTAAAATCGCTTTTAATCAACACTTCATGATTGGCGCGTGATGCTCACCCAGTCCTCTTCCTCTGAGGTTCAATGGACGTTTAATAGCACTAGAAGTCTGACCAAAGCAAGTGGTTCGAGTGTCGCCTTTATCCAGCTTTTGAACAATGTCAAAGTCGCGGTGGTGGTCGGAGTTGGGTGCGGTTGGATTGAACAAAAAACTTGATTGGTGAAGGTATTTATGCTTTTCCGATGGGAAATAGCCATGCTGGGAATTTGAAAGTAATCCCATAATACGTTCCCTCTCGTCTACTTGGAGAGACGCGAAAGATGGGCAGAATGCGCTCAAGACAAGTGGGAACGACGTCTTTCCCACCGAGGCGGAACTAGACCTAGGAAAGAGCCGCAATGTGGCAGTCGAGGGATATCGAAGCACGATTCGAGACGGATGGGGCATAATCGCTGCCAAAACAATGGATTACTGTGTCAAGACAGTGGGATAACCTGCGCCGGGTGTCGCAGATGAAACCGTCTCCGCAGATGTATCAAGCTGCGCGTGGGTCTTCATTAACCTGGGGCGGATAAAGCGCGGGGAAGTTTTCCCATTAGGATTGCTTACCTAGCTGCGTTTTTTTCGTTCATCTTTGAGGGCCATCGCCAGCTTTTGCAGCTGCACAGTCACGGCTGTGTTGCCACCCTGGGCTGACGTACTCCGACCTTGGAAATTTTCCAGGAAGGTCTGCACGCCCTTTTGTGCCTGCCTTTCCGATATCGACTGAGCTTTGAACGGTTGAATGCGCAACGGCGGGGTCAATGGCGGGTCCATGTTGTGGAGGAAAGGAAAAAGGTTTGTCAGGGCTAGATATCCACAAAAGGAAAATTCACCATGAGTCGTACGAGAGCCGGCTTCCCAATTGGGCGCGGCTAGAAAAAAGTCTGCTGGCCGTGACGCAACTTAGTTTCTAACGAACACGACACGACAATGGGTGCACTCAACTGGCTGGTCCTTCTCCTTACTCGCCCGCTCGAATTCAAGGCGCTGTTGCAGTTCTGGCTGTACTATGAGAAGAAGCGGGACATCAAAGCCATTCAGGAGCACCCCACCTCGGGATGGGATCGAGAGTCAATGAGGAAGTGCTGGGACTTTCTCGACAAGACGAGCAGAAGTTTTGCCGCTGTAATCAAGGAGCTTGAAGGGGATCTTGCCAGGACAGTGAGTGTCCATCCAACCCCCCTGTTTCTCAGCGCGACGGCGCCGACGTTTGCTTTGGCACACGCTCAAGTTCAACTCGTCGTCGCAACACTATCCAAACATTTAACTCATATTTTAATAGATATGCCTCTTCTACCTCGTTCTCCGTGGCCTCGACACCGTTGAAGACGACATGACCATCCCCGACCACATCAAACAACCCATTCTTCGAGCTTTCCACAAACACACTGTCACCGAAGGCTGGAGCTTCGACGGCTGTGGGCCAAAAGAAAAGGACAGACAATTGCTCGTCGAGTACTCGAACGTTGTGACCGAGCTCAACCTCGTTAACCCAGAGTGCGTTTCATGTGGAGCGCTTGACGTTTGCTGACGTGGGCTGCAAAGATATCGGGCTATCATTGTTGACATTTGCCAAAAAATGGAGACCGGCATGGCGGATTACACCCATAAAGCAGCAACGTCCAAGGCCATCTATCTCGAAACCGTCGCGGAGTACGACCTCTACTGCCATTATGTTGCCGGTCTTGTCGGTGAAGGTCTCTCGCGTCTCTTTACCGCCTCTGGCAAAGAGTCCGCCCTTGTCGGACGCCAACTTTCCCTATCCAACTCTATGGGCCTGCTCCTCCAAAAGACCAACATCATTCGTGACTACCGAGAGGATTGCGAAGACAAGCGCTACTTCTGGCCGAGGGAAATCTGGGGCAAGTACGGCTTCAAGGAGATGCACGAGATGTACGCCACGGACCCCAGCTCCAAGGAACGCGCGGAATGGGTGCAAACACATATGGTCCTCGACGCGCTCAGGCATTCGATTGATGCCCTCGACTACCTCAAACTCATCAAAAACCAAAGTGTTTTCAACTTTGTCGCCATTCCGGCCTCCATGGCCATTGCCACGCTCGAATTATGCTTCATGAACCCAACTATGTTTGAACGTAACATCAAAATCCGCAAATCTGACGCGGCCACGGTAAGTTCTCGGTCTTTCCTTGGGGCATACTATCTCATCGCCCCTGTTCAGCTTATTCTCCGTTCAACAAACCCCCGTGAAGTCTCACGCGTCTTCATCGAATATAGTCGCAAAATCCACGCCAGAGTGAAGCCAACAGATCCCAACTATATCAACATCTGCATCGCGTGCTCTCGCATCGAGCAATGGGCCGAAATCAACTACCCTTCATTCGTCTCCATGGATCGTGAAAAAGGGCTCGACACTTCAGATCCCCGCGCGCAGATCGTCAGCGAAGTCGATGACAAGCTGATGCAGTTGAAGAGGTTCGGTGAGCTCAGGCCAAAAAGTCAGCTCCCTGGTCGCCAGGTAGCGAAGACCGCCAGCCAGAGCGAACTGCTGCTCTACGTTGCAGGGACGTTCGGTTTTGTCATGGCCATCGTAGGCACGTTCGTATGGGGACTCCTCCAGTACACTGGACCCCAGTGATCGTTCTTTCCTCCTTGATACTTACATCAGTTAGTTAGTCCAACCATCGTAGCGTGTTATATTTCTATTTAAATGACTATACCTGGATTTATCGCTAAAATGTGCTAATTTACCCTTGCGATTGGAGTGCCCGCCGAGTGCCTTCAAAGTTCAAGCAAGGATATCCAATTCTTGACTGTTGTGTCGGGTGAATTATACGCTTTGACTACTTTTACGCGCATTGTCTGTTCAGTGTATAAGCATTAATGGGGTAGTGGTAACCTGGGTCGTTGCCATCGACCCGCCGGGGGTTCGATTCCCTCTTAATGCATTATACTTTTTTTGTGCCCTGAACATCTACAACCACTGGTTTTCTTTTCTTTTTCCTGAGCCTGCGGTAGCGTATACAAATAGAAAATAATGATAGTACTCTTAAGTCGACAAGTTGAGGTTCAAGGTCTGACGCCCCAAATCTCGACTACCGTCTTCTTGCCCTTCTTACACAAGACTGCGTACGTATCCTGTAAAAACCCAACCTTCCAAACATTGTCGCCTGGCTCCGAAAGATCCCGAACGTAACGCATTTCCTCCGTCAGTCTACTTGGCGCCGAACCATTGCCACCATCAGACATTCCTCTCGAGGTCGTAAAATCAAACAATTTGACCCTGCCGTCGTTTCCTGCCGTTACCAGCCTTCCTCTCTTCTCGTCGGCTTGCAGGGAAGTGATGAAGGAGTCGTGAGCAGCCAGTCGATGGACGACCTGGAAATCCCCCGAATTTGCATTCGACCTAATTGACGGATCCGCTACCTTGGCTGTCGTAGGCTGAAGTGGGGTGTCGGCAGAATATACCCCCAGCGAGAATGTCAAGATTCGTCCGTCTGCAGCACCCGTGAAGAGGAGGTTGGGTGTAAATTGAAGAGATGATACGAGGTTTGAGTGGGCTTGAAGTAGGGCGACGCATGTTCCAGATTCCGTATCCCAGAGGCGTACAGTCGTATCCAGGCCACTGGATGCGAGTAAATTGTCGGAAAAGGGTGAAAACTCTACGCAATAAACTTGGTGGAAATGGCCCTGGAGAATGTGGAGGCATTGGCCACTTTCGATATCCCATATCTGAGAACAGCTCAGTCAACAAAAGACGAAAGCTTGCCAATGTGGGGCACGCACCCGACATGTAGAGTCATAGCTACCGCTAACCACCCTCCTTCCGGTTCGATCCACGTCCAGGCACCGAATACTACTCGTATGACCCGCTAATGTCAGTCGGCAGTATCCGCGCTGAATATCCCAAACGCGGAGAGTATCGTCCCTCGAGCCTGTCACTGCCAACGGACGCGATTCCAACACCCGCAGGCACCTTATGGTCGCGGTGTGTCCCTTTAAAGCGTATATGCAGTTCCTAAACAATGAGCGATTAGCGAAGCAAAATAATGCGCCGAACGGGATTGCAGAGCTTACCCAGTCTCCCCATCCCAAACCCTGACTATCTTGTCGCAACCAGTACTGACGATGATGCTATGAGGTTGTCCCCAGCCTTGCGAAGCGGATGTATTCCAATGCTGTCCGTGGCCGCTGAAAGTGCCCAACGTTGGTTCCGGAGATCCGGGATCTGTCCTAACTCTTAAAGGCGGATCAAGACCGATAGCGAAGCGAAGGTCTTTGCGAAGAAGATAATCGTGTGGGTAGTCTTCGTTTCCTGGAATAAAGGTCGTGTCGTCGGAGGGTGTTGAAGAACGACTATTAGTCGATTCGGCCCGTCGGATTGGAGGCAAAGGGCTGAGAGAAGAGCGTCCGCGAGGAGAGTCAGAAACGTGCCGCGATATTGATTCTGGTGGAGGAAGACGCCTGAGATTCCCTTCGCTGCTCCGAGCTGAGTTTGTTGAAGAAGGCGATGGACGAGGTTGGGTGGAATCGATAGTTTTGGCTGATCGACTGATAAGGCAGACACTCCAAACCCCGGATTGGTGGCCCTTTAACGTCCGAGCTAGGACGCCTGTTTTGGCACTGTAGACGTTTACCGCTGAATTTGAACGGCCTACGACTATCCAATCGTCGTCCATTGCGAGCGATGTGAGAGTCCCGCTGTCCGGGGATAGTATGGGGTTTTTATGGGAACGTAATAGGTCGCCTCCTTTACGCCATTTCGTTGCTGCAAATAGTTGAAGCATTTCACTTGGGTAAGATTTAAAGCATACCGACGGTGTAAGCCCTCCTAAAACGCTCGCGGTAAGAAAAGGGCTTTGCGAAAATTAGGCCAGAGGTCGGTCTGGCTTCTTCGTCAAACTCTTCTCCGTATCCATAACATCCGCATAACCTCTCCCAGATACCCTCATCCCTCGCCAAAGCGCTATACCGCGTATTGACTCGCTCAAGCCGGGTAAGAGCGATTGGTTCATCCACGAATGACAAAACAAGCAGTGCCAGCTCCGTTGGAAGGTTGGAAAAGAAGTCGCACTTCATCATAGGAGAAACCCTCTCCCATAGGTAATGCAGCTCTTCGTGTGTGCATGAATCGACCACTCGATCGAGGAACTGGCGGCGGGGTGTTCGGTCCTGGAGAGATAGCAGTGGAGATGAGCCCAGCTGAAACTTTTCCAGTTCTGCTTCTATCTGCTTGAGGCGTGGAGATAAGTCTGGCGTCGGAGGTGCCCTGATGGGAATGAGATGCACGACATCTTCGGGGCCGGGGTTCATTAATCCTGCGGAACATCAGAAGGCACCGTGGCAGATTTCAAGTCCTTACTATTGCGCGTATTGTTTACCAAGAATCCCTGTATAATTTACTTTGCGAAGAAAATCAAGAAATGAAATGAAAGGGCCAGCCAGCGGAAGAGCACAATGTCAAATGACGGTACCGGAGGAAGATGGATATATATTACATAAGCGGGTTGATCTTACCTGTCTTCACCGCCATCACCAACGTGGATCCCTGGCCGGTCGTTTTGAAGGACGGCATAAATAAATGCTATCCTTTGGTCCACCTTTGCCTTTCCTTCTCTATCAACAAGATTTCTGTCCAAGCTACCTAACCTGTCCAATTCTGGACCATCCGGTTTGATAACGAGGGAGCGAAGGTTTGGAAGCCACAGTTTATCCTGCGCACACCGTTCCCATTCGTCCAGATCAAGTAACATCTTTTCCCTGGCGGAACAATGGAACGATAGCGATAACAGAGAAGAGGGAAAGATTGTGGCGAAACCAAGTTCGTGGTCCGGGATTGAATCGTACGCTTCTCGCAGCCCAGGCGCTGCAGAACCTCCCAGAATAAGTGTGAGATGACGAAGGTTTGCACAACCTTTTAAGCGGGCTTGAACCTCGCCCAGTCCATCAGGAAGGGTGTCACAACCATTGGTGCTGGAAATATAAAGATATTCCAACCTTTCCTGTGCCCCTGGAATATTTTTGCAGAATGCAATGAACGTCGACAGCGAGTCGTTTTGAACGATCTTCAGTCGAGTGACGTTCGATGGCTTCCTTGAATTAAGGAATCGGAACGCAACGCAGTAAGAGAGCGTCAAAGCATCCAAGCGGTGGTAAAATGGCGGATCGTCCTCCGAGTCAGTCTCTCCTCCAACTCCCGAAATTTCCATGCTCTTCACCTTGCTCCAAAGGCTAGGAAGCTTTTCTAGCTCTCGATAAGAGACTCTCTCGTTCCATCCTGCGGAAATTGAGATGTGGGTTGGCTTGAGCCCTTCGAGAGCTTCCCAATGTATCCAGTCGGACTCGGGGCCAATCTCGACGATGTCGATGCGATCATCAAGGACGCGTTGTGCATCTTCTTGAACGATGCGACGCAAATGCGGAAGTATGGCGCTTTGGAGCTCTTCCAGATGCCGTTCCCTTTGCTTCCTTGAAATGGTGGCGAAGATGGCCAAATCTCGGTCCATATCCTCCTGTCCTTCCATGACGCTGTCTACCTCCTGGTCATCGAACGTGACAGATGACTCGAAACGCCGTCTAAACCCTTCTCCGACGCCAGATGATGCATCAGAGTCAGGGTTGTCGAAGTTTTCCCTCGCATCTAGCGTAACAACCAGTGATCTCCGACAGCCCAAGATGAAGGGATCGTCTCGAAGCGCGGCGGTCGAAAACTGGACATCAATGTCTGAATCTGAGATGGAGATAACGGAGAGAGTGCGCGATTGACTAGGTAGAGCTGCGTTAATCTTCTGATTGCTATCCACGACATGGAAAAGCTGCGGACCTTTGTGTCTCCATCTGGTATCACCGTGAAAGGTAAGAGACGACTGGAAGCGACGTCGAACAACGAACGTGACCAACCGCCTCTTTTGGGATAAGCCGTTTCAACAAGATCAACTTCAAAGATACTATTACATTGCTACTGTTATCGATAAATAAATAAGTAAATAGATACTGCTACAGTGTCCATGATATCTCTATCACCATGCAGAAGAGTCCTGCCCTCCGCATGGCCATGTCCGATGATAGCAGTTACAGACGTATTTTGAGTTTTTCCAACACTCTCCTATCCTCAGAACACAGTGGCGTATAATGAGAAGGAAGCGAATTGTGGAATGGGCGAGGGAACCTCTCATGAGATCCGAGTGCCCCTATCGGTGGCAGCATCCGAGTAGACGAAAGGTCAGCCCGGGGATAGCATGTATGTGAGTTTGTTGGCGAGGGTGGCCCAGAAAGGGTGTACGAAGATGGTGATGCAGTGTCGTAGCCATTGTCTCGGCCAGAGTAAATGTCATCGTGCGGCTCGCTTTCATCCGAATAAGAGTTGAATCTGTCAGGTCTGTTGCCGAGGACCTTGTTGTTGAAGTAAATTCCTTCCGGTACCCCAATATTGCGAAGATAAGGGTAATCTTCGACAAGTGGTAATCGAGGATAATCTTCGGCCTGATTGAAGACCTGTCAGTCAAAGAAGCGCCTAAGAACAAGAGCCCCTGAAGGCGCACATACAGAGAAATATGCCACGACGTGCCATTTGCGGGCCTCCTGCAACGATCCAGGTAGGTTGACAGTGACAGAATACGTTTGCTTGGTTAGGCCATTTGGCTTCGACGGCCGATCTTTTCGCCGAACAGCAGG
>Ga0247732_10001252_pt1 | contig 10427 bp, 9 predicted proteins | sample UWRJL163409C2_FD_180940 | JGI IMG/M metagenome (GOLD analysis project Ga0247732, IMG submission 180940) | Plant litter microbial communities from Arlington Agricultural Research Station in Wisconsin, United States - UWRJ-L163-409C-2 | ecosystem: Environmental > Terrestrial > Plant litter >...
GCGGAGGCGATGTCGTGAGTGATGTAGAGGATGCCGAGGTGGAAGGCATCCTTCAGGTCCTGCAGCAGGTTGAGCACCCCGATGCGGATCGACACGTCGAGCATCGAGACCGGCTCGTCGGCGAGCAGCACCTGGGGGGTCGCGCCGAGCGCCCGAGCGATCGCCACGCGCTGACGCTGGCCGCCCGACAGCTCGTGGGGGAACTTGGAGATGTAGCGCTCGGGCGGGGTGAGGTTGACCCGGGTCAGCAGCGACCGGAGCAACTCGGCTCGCTCCGCCTTGTCGGCTTGCGGGTGGTGGATGCGGATCGAGCGGCCGAGCACGTAGCCCACCGTGTGGATCGGGTTGAGCGAGGCGAACGGGTCTTGCAGGATCATCTGCACGTTGCGCACGTAGCGGCGGAATTTTCGGCCGTGGGTGGCCTTCACCGGCGCGCCATCGAGCAGTATCTGTCCGCTCGTGATGGGCAGCAACTGCGCGAGCAACCGGGCGACCGTGGATTTGCCCGAGCCGGACTCGCCGACCAGCGCGACGACCTTGCCGCGCATGAGCGTGAGGTCGATGCCGTCGACGGCGTGGACGTACTTCTTGCGCCCCCGGCCGACGGGGAAGTGTTTGGTGAGACCGATGGTCTGGAGTACGGGGATCTCGTCGTGCGGGGTCATCGTTGTCCTAGCAGTCGAATCGACGTGTGAGGAGCGGCGGGTCCGACTCTGATCGGACCCGCCGCTCGGGTGCTACTTGCCTGCCGGCTTCAGGTGCATGAGCACCTGGGACGCGTTCGGCAGGGTCGGCTGGAACGGCGCGTACGGGTCTTCCTCCGTCGGCCACCCGGTCCAGTACTTCGTGCTCGCCTCGGCGCCCATGGGCCCCGATGCCACCGGGATGGCCGGAACCTGCTCGACCATGATCCTCTGCAGCGCGGTGAGCGCGACGGTGCGCTCACCCTCATCGGTGGTGTTGGCGTAGTCGGCGAGGTGCTTCGTGGCCTCCGGGCTGTCGAACCGGCCGAAGTTCCAGGCGGCCTGGGTGCCGACCGGCTTCAGCTGCTTGCCGTCCATGATGTTCGAGTAGATGTCCCACGGTGTCGAACCGGAGTTCGTCCAGTGCAGCGTGGCCTCGAATTCGCCGTTGTTGACGTTGCTGGTCCAGGCGTCGACCGTCGCGGTCTCCACCTTCGCCTTGATGCCGATCTTGGCCACATTGTCCGCGATGATCTGCAGCGAGGCCAGGTAGTCCGACCATCCCGCGGGGTCGGTCAGCGTGAAGCTGACCGGCTTGCCCTCGGGATCGATCAGGTCGCTGCCCTTGTAGCTGTAGCCGGCATCCGTCAGCAGCTTCTTCGCCGCTTCGACGTCGACCGTCGCCTTCTTCTTGTACTCCGGAGCGAGGAACGGGTCGCCGGCCGGGGTCGGAAGACCGGCGACGTTGTCGACCAGCGTCTTGAACCCGGAGTAACCCTGCGTGTGAATGGCCTCCCGATCGATCACCAGGTTGAGCGCCTGGCGGAGTGCCACATTGTCGAACGGCGCCTTGGTGGTGTTGAGGAACAGCGCGTCGACGCCGAGCCCACCCGGCATGTACGCCGTGTTGGTCGGGCTCTTGGCCACGTAGGTCTTCTTGATGTCGGGGATGAAGACGAAGCTCCACTGCGACGCGCCACTGAGCAGCGCGGTCAGCTGCGAGTTGTTGTCGTTGTACGAGGTGTAGCGAACCTCAGGAACCTTCGGCTTGCCACCCCAGTACGAGGTGTTCGGCACCATCGTCACGGCCTGCTGAGTCCAGGTCTTGAGCGTGTAGGGCCCCGTACCGATCGGCTTCTGGTTCGTGTCGGTCTCGGGGTTCTTCATCTTCGACCAGATGTGCTCGGGCACGATGAACTGGTTGAGCACCTTCGGCTGGCTCACGAACTGCGACGACCCGAAGTCGATCGTCACCTTCTTGTCGTCTGCGGTGACCTTGTCGATCGGCAGCGCGTTGACGTTGAACGAATCCACCTTCTTGAGCAGTTCGAAGGTGTAGGCGATGTCTTTGGCGGTGAAGGCCTTGCCGTCAGACCACTTGGCGCCGCTGCGGGCCGTGAACTCCACCGAGGTGAAGTCGGGCGACCAGGTGAATGCCGACGCCAGCCACGGCACCGGCTTCTGGTCGGGCTGGGTGGCGTTGGTCTGCGCCAGGGGCTCGTACATCAAATAGCGATAGCCGAGCGACGATGCCGACGAGGTCGGTGTGAACGGGTTGTGGTTGTTCGTCTGTGGTCCGTTCGGCATGCCGACCGTCAACGGATGCGACGATGCCCCGCCTGACGACCCCGCACACGCCGACATCGAGACAGCCAGAGCTGCCGCGGTGAGACCGACGGCGATCTTCGCCATCACCCTGCCCTTTATTGTCACTGGCGATTTCACTTGTGCCTCCTTGCACTAGTTGGTGTTGCAGGTTGTGCCCCGGCCGCCCTACTGCCTACGGTTGCGGGACCTTTCGTTTGCCCGGATCTGAATGATCGGGTGACTCGAAACTCTCGGTTGTCACTACAGCTGCGGATGCCGACGGCTCGACCTCGACCCGCAGCCCCCGCTTCTCGGCGCTCGTGACGATCGCGTCGAGAACCCGCTGCACCGCGAGCCCCTCCGCGAAGGTCGGACTCACGGGGGTACCGGCGGCGACCCCCACGAGCAGATCGCGCATCTCGTGCACGAAGGAGTGCTCCCAGCCGAGCACGTGGCCCTGCGGCCACCAGGCGTCGACATACGGATGCTCGGGCTCGGTCACCAGGATGCGACGGAAGCCCTGGGTCTCGATCGGCTCGGTGGCGTCGAGAAACCACAGTTCGTTGATCTGCTCGAGCTCGAAGCGCAGCGCCCCGGCGGAGCCGTACAGCTCTACCGCGAGCGCGTTCTTCTGCCCGGTCGCCACGCGCGACACCTCGAGGCTGGCCACAGCCCCCGAGCCGAAACCGAGCGTGGCCCACACGGCGTCGTCGACGGTGACAGCCTCGAGCCCGTCCGCGCCGGGGCGCGTGGGGACGAAGGTCTTCACGGTCGCCGACACCGTCGTCACAGGTTCGTCGAGCAGAAACTGCAGCTGATCGACCGCGTGCGAGGCGAGGTCGCCCAGGGCGCCGGAGCCGGCGGTCTCCCGACGCAGGCGCCAGGTCATCGGTGCGTCGGCATCCGTCAACCAGTCCTGCAAGTACGACACCCGCGCCTGGCGAATCTCGCCCAGCCGTCCCTCGGCGACCAGGCGGCGGGCGAGCGCCAGAGCCGGGACCCGCCGGTAGTTGAACCCGACCATGGACAGGATGCCGGCGCGCTCGGCGACGGCCGCGGCATCCGCCATCTTCTGCGCCTCGGCCAGCGTGTTGGCGAGGGGCTTCTCCACCAGCACGTGCTTGCCCGCGGCGAGCGCCGCCGTCGCGATCTCGGCGTGCAGGTCGCCGGGCGTGCAGATGTCGACGATGTCGATGTCGTCGCGTTCGAGCACTGCACGCCAGTCGGTCGCCCACTCTGCCCAGCCGAGCTGGTCGGCGGCCGCCGCCACCCGTTCTGCGTCGCGGCCGACGATAACCCGCTGTTCGAAGGCCGGCACGTCGAATGTGGCCGCGACCTGACGCCAGGCATTCGAATGCGCTCGCCCCATGAACGCGTAACCGATCATGGCGACGCCGAGCGGGCGCTCCTGTCCAGTGGTCATCCGGTGCTCTAGAGGGTGGCCGCCGTCGGGTCCCAGTCCTCGGGGAGGGCGGGGACCGGGGCGACGGAACTCTCGACGGTGACGAACGACTTGCTCTCGATCGACTCGCTGATCGAGACCATCGTGTCGAGCACGTGGTACGCCAGCTCGCCGGTGGCCCGGTGCGGGCGATCGGCGCGGATGGCACGGGCCATCTCGAGCACGCCCGAACCCCGCGAGGTGGTGGCGCCCACCGAGGGCAGCACCGTCCAATCGTCGTCACCGCTGTGGCGGATCTTGATGTCGCCGTCGAAGGTGTTCGGGTCGGGGAACGCGATCGTGCCCTCCGTGCCGTTGACCTCGACGAAACCCTGCCGAGACAGCGCGGAGTCGAAGCTGAAGATGCTCTGCGACGACTCGCCGCCCTCGAACTCGACGATCGCACTGACGTGCGACGGCACGGTCACGTCGAAGACCTCGCCGGCCTTGGGACCAGAGCCGATGACGCGAGTCTGCCGCGACTTCGACCCGAGCGCCGCCACGCGCTCGACCGAGCCGAAGGCCTGCGTCAGGGTAGTGAGGTAGTACGGGCCGATGTCGAACAACGGGCCCGCGCCCTCCTGGAACAGGAAGGCGGGATTGGGATGCCACGACTCGGGCCCCGGCGACTGCATGAGGGTGAGCGCGGTGAGCGGCACGCCGATGTCGCCGCGGTCGATCATCCGACGCGCTGTCTGCAACCCGGCACCGAGGAAGGTGTCGGGGGCGGAGCCGAGCCGCACTCCTGCCTCGTCCGCAGCGGCGAGCAGTTCGCGGCCGCTCTCCCGATCGAGCGAGAAGGGCTTTTCCGCCCAGACATGCTTGCCCGCCGCGACCGCGGCGAGCCCGATGGCCACGTGCGCGGCGGGGATGGTGAGGTTGATCACGATCTCCACGTCTGGGTGCGTCAGCACCACCTCCGGCGTTCCCGAGAGCGGGATGCCGAACTCGGCCGCGCGCTCCGCCGCGACCGGTTCGAACAGGTCGCCGATCGCGTGCACGACGATGTCGGGAAAGCTGGTGAGGTTGCGCAGGTACTCGCGGCTGATCACACCGGCGCCGATGATGCCGACACCGACCGGGCCCGTGCCGCTCACTTGCCGGCCTCCGTCAGGTAGGCGTAGCTGTCTTCCACCGCGGTGAACATGTCGCCCTCGGTGTCGTCGAGCTCGACGACACCGTATTCGAGGCTCTTCGCCGCGTCGATGACATCCCAGATCGGCATCGCGCCGGCACCGACCGCGACCTGCGACTTGGGGTCGTCCTCGATCGGGCCGTCCTTGATGTGGATGAAGCGCACACGATCACCGAGACGGGCCAGCAGTGCAGGCACGTCCTGCCCGCCAGCGGCGGCCCAATAGGTGTCGAGCTCGAGGATGACCGCGGGGTCGAGGTTCGCGGCGAGCAGTTCGTATCCGGTGACCCGAGTGCCGTCCACGTCGAACTCGTTGGCGAACTCGAAGGCGTGATTGTGGTAGCCGATGCGCACGCCGTACTTCGCCGCCACGACGGCAGCGGCGTTGAGCGCCTCGGCCGTGGCGATGATGTCGTCGGCGCTGGCCCAGCGCTCCGGTGCGACATAGGGCTCGATGACGGTCGGGATGCCGACCGTGTTCGCGGCGGTGAAGACCTCGTCGAGGTCGACATCGGCACCGAGGAAGTTGAAGTGCGTGCTGGGGGCGGTCAGTCCATTCGCCGCCAGCGCCGTGGCGAGCTGCGGTGCCGTCGCGACGAAGTTGAACGGCTCGACGTAACGGAAGCCGATGGCCGCGATGCGGGCCATCGTCGCGTCATAGTCCTGCTCGAGTGCGTCTCGCACCGTGTAGAGCTGAAGCGAGAGGGGGGGCGTGGTGGGCACTGCATCTCCTTGTGAGCAACGTTGCTGACGGTCTGCGCTGTCCACCCCTATGCGGGGGGATTTGTTAGCACGCTGAACACCGTAGGGACACTTTTGTCGGGCGTCAAGCAAAAGTTAGATGTCTTCCGCCACCTAACTTGCGCGTGACAGACCAAAGCGCGCCTGGTATCAATGGGGGATGACCAGCGTGGATGCGACGTCGACGGCATCGACCGCGAACCCGTCGCCCGCGCCCGTTTCCGCCGCCCCGGGAGACCTTCTTCAACTGCTGCTCGACGGCGTACCGCGCACTCGAGCCGAACTCGCCCAACTTACCGGCCTCGCGCGCTCCACCATCGCCGTACGTGTTGACGCGCTGATGGACTCGGGGCTCGTGGCCGCCGTCGGCGAGGCCGCGTCATCGGGCGGTCGACCCCCCTCCCGCTTCGCCTTCAATCCGGCAGCCCGCACGGTGATCGCGATCGACCTCGGCGCAATGCACGCCGTCGTCGCGATCACCGATCTCGCGGGCCGCGTGCTGGTGCGTCGGCGCACCGACCTGCCGATCTCCTCGGGGCCGCACACCGTGCTCGACACCGTCGTCGCCGAGGCTCGTGACCTCCTCGCCTCCCAGCACCTGAGCACCGACGACCTCGCGGGCGTCGGAATCGGACTCCCTGGTCCCGTCGAGCACACCTCGGGGCGGCCGGCGAACCCGCCCATCATGCCCGGTTGGCATGACTTCGACGTGCCGGCGTACATCCGCGAGTCCTTCGATGTCACCGTTCTCGTCGACAACGACGTGAACCTCATGGCCCTCGGCGAGCAACGGATGCACTGGCCGTCGCAGGAGAACCTGCTGTACATCAAGGTCTCGACCGGCATCGGCGCCGGCATCATCGGCAACGGGCAACTGCAACGCGGTGCGCTCGGCACCGCGGGAGACCTCGGTCACGTGCGGGTTGGGCGAGGCGGTGACGTGGTCTGTCGTTGCGGCAACGTCGGCTGTCTCGAGGCCCTCGCCGGGGCTCCCGCCATCGCCGCCGGACTCGGCATCGATGCCGGTGGCAGCGGCGACGTCGTGCGTCTGGTCGAGGCAGGAGACGCAGCGTCGATAGCCGCCCTCCGCCAGGCCGGCCGCGACCTGGGCGAGGTTCTGGCCACCTGCGTGAGCCTGCTCAATCCCTCGGTGATCGTGCTCGGCGGTGCACTGTCGGCCGCCGGTGACCACGTTCTCGCGGGAGCCCGCGAGGTGGTCTACTCGCGATCACTGCCGCTGGCGACCGCGCACCTCACCATCGCGCGTGCCGCATCGTCCGACGACGCCGGGGTGATCGGCGCGTCGATGATGGTCACCCAGCACGTTCTGTCTGCGGGAGCGGTCGACGAGCTTCTCGCCCCGCGAGGCCGGGAGCGGGCAACCGCGTAGCCCGCAGCGCACGCGCGGATCGCAGCCCGATCGCCGCGCCCAGCAGCGCGATCCAGAGCAGCCCGATGGAGGTCGCCACCAGCTCGAGCCTGCTGCCCAGGCCGACCTGGAAGTTCAGCAGCGACAGGATGCCGCCCGCACCCGCCACGACGGCGACCAGCACCGCAGACACCAGCGACATGATCGCGATGCCGCGGTGTCCGCGCACGAGCGCGACCTGCAGCATCCCCCAACAGGCCGCGGCAAAGGCGAGCACCGCAACGGTGGTGTGCGTGAAATCCTGCCAGGTGAAGTCCGGCCCGTAGGGCACCGGACACCCCGCGGTGCAGGTGACCTGGGAGGCCACGAGGAAGCCGCCGGCCGCTGCCCAGAGCGAGACGGCAGGAATCCACGCGCTGAACAACCGCCCGCGGGAGCGCAGCTTGCGCGCAGCGAAAGCGATCAGCGCGGCACCGGCGACGATGAGCAGGAGAGCCACGCGGAACTCCCCCGCGGTCGGCAGATTCGGTGCGCCGAGCTCGCTCACGTAGACGTCGTGATCGATGCTGAGGCGGGCCCGCCAGATGGTGAGCAGAGCGGCCAGCACCGCGACGACGCCGAGCACGGTCGTCGCGAGGTCGACGGCCAGAGCATGTCGGGGTGACATCGGGCGCGGCATCCCCTCAGCGTACGGGGCCGAGGCTGCGGGTGGCCCTCACAGGGTTCGCATAGTTTGCCTCGCGGAGACACCGTCGTAACACCGGTGAATCATTGCCCCGCTTTACTGGCAGCATGACGATGCGAGCGATGGTGATCGCGGCCACGGGGGGTCCTGAAGTGCTCACGATGGCGGAGGTGGCGAAACCGAACAAGGTCAACGCCGAGCTGCTCGTGAAGATCATGGCGGCGGGGGTCAACCCGATCGACGCCAAGACGCGGGCCGGCGGTGGGGCATCTGCGGAGATCACCGCATACCCCGCGATCCTCGGCCGGGACTTCAGCGGCATCGTCATCGAGTCGCCGTTCGAATCCTGCTCGATCAAGCCGGGCGACGAGATCTTCGGCACGGTAGCGGTCCCGCGCGTCGAGGGCACCTACGCCGAGTACGTCACTGTGCCGGTGCTGAGCGTCGCCCGCAAACCTCCACTGCTCTCGCACATCGAGGCTGCCGGTGTGCCGCTTGCCGCGTTGACCGCCTGGGGCATGGTGGTGGAGTTGGCGAAGGCACACGAGGGCCAGAAGATCCTGATTCATGCCGGCGCCGGCGGTGTCGGCCACTTCGCGGTGCAGTTCGCCGCCTATTTCGGGGCCCATGTCATCGCGACCGGCTCACAGCGTAATGCCAGTTGGCTGCGCGAACTCGGCGCCGCCGAGGTCATCGACTACACGACCACGCGGTTCGAAGAGGTGCTCGACCATCTCGACGTGGTGATCGATCTGATCGGAAATGTGCAGGATGACACCGGCACCCGTTCGCTCGATGTGCTCCGCCCTGGCGGCCTCATCATCAACCTGCCGAGCGGAAGCTGGCCGACGCTGCTCGAGGACGCCGAGATCGCCGGGGTGCGCGCCACTACGTACAAGGTCTCCGACGATGGGTCGACCCTCGCGGTGATCGCCCGCCTGCTCGAGTCGGGTGACATCCACGTGCACGTCGACGAGGTGTTCCCGCTCGCCGACGCGGCAGCCGCCCACGAGTCGCTCGAGGGCGGGCACACCCGCGGCAAGCTCGTGCTGTCGGTCTCCGACCTCACCTAGAGCGCGCGCTCGCGCACGAAGTCCTCGTTGCGCTCGTCACCCACCCAGAACAGTTTGACGCCCACCCGCTCGAACCCGTTCTTCTCGTAGAACCGGTTCGCGCGGGCATTCAGCTGACTCACGCCCAGCCACATTCCGGCGGCGCCGCGATCGCGCGCCGACTCGGCGGATGCCGCCACCAGCGCCGGCGCGACCCCACGGCCGTGGGCTTCCGCCGCCGCGTAGCACTTGCTCAGCTCGACCGTGGGGCGACGACTGATCGCAGCCGCGACATCCGCGTCGTACGGTTCGCCGTAGACGAGCATCGTGTAGCCGAGGAGTGCTGCGCCGTCGGGAGCCACGAAGATCTCTCGCGCCGGGTCGGTCAGGTATTCCTGAAAACGCTCGAGGGAGAGGTGCTCGGCGATGAAGGCGTCGATCGCGGAGGCGGCAGTGTGCGGTGGGCAGGCGAGCGGGAACGTGGCCGCAGCGAGTGCGGCGAGGGGCACCGCGTCATCCGTCGTCGCCCGTCGGATCTCGATCTGCTCACTCATAGCTCTACCTTGTCGCGTCGGGGTGCGAAAAAGGGGCCCGCGTGATGCGGGCCCCTTCTTCGTGCTGCGTGCTGCTTAGAGGACGTTCGTGTCCAGCGGGATGGCGGGACCGAAGGTGGTCGTCACCGTGCCCTTCTGGATGTAACGGCCCTTGGCAGAGCTGGGCTTCGAGCGGATAATCTCGTCGAGAGCAGCCTTGATGTTCTCTTCGAGGTCCTTCTCGCTGAAGGCGGCCTTGCCGACGATGAAGTGCACGTTGGAGTGCTTGTCGACGCGGAACTCGATCTTTCCGCCCTTGATCTCGGTGACGGCCTTGGCCACGTCCGGGGTCACGGTGCCGGTCTTCGGGTTGGGCATGAGGCCACGCGGGCCGAGCACCTTACCGAGGCGACCGACCTTGCCCATGAGCTCCGGGGTGGAGACGGCGGAGTCGAACGAGGTGTAGCCGGCGGCCACCTTCTCGATCAGGTCGTCGCCACCGACCTCGTCGGCGCCGGCAGCGATGGCTGCCTCGGCCGCGGGGCCCGTTGCGAACACGATGACGCGAGCGGTCTTGCCGGTGCCGTGGGGCAGGATGACGGTTCCACGAACCATCTGGTCTGCCTTACGCGGGTCGACGCCGAGCTTCAGCGCGACCTCGACGGTCGAGTTGAAGTTCTTCGAGCCGGTCTCGCGAGCGAGGCGCATGGCCTCATCCGTGCTGTAGAACTTGCCGTCTTCGATCTTCTCCGCTGCGGCGCGGTATGCCTTCGACTTGGCCATTATGCGTCCACCGTGATTCCCATCGAGCGAGCCGTGCCCGCGATGATCTTCTCTGCTGCCTCGACGTCGTTCGCGTTGAGGTCGACCATCTTCTGCTCGGCGATTGCGCGGAGCTGGTCGCGGGTGAGCTTGCCCACCTTGGTGGTGTGCGGCACGCCGGAGCCCTTGGCGACGCCAGCCGCCTTCTTGATGAGCTCTGCTGCCGGCGGGGTCTTGAGGATGAACGTGAACGAGCGGTCCTCGTAGACGGTGATCTCAACCGGGATGACGTTGCCGCGCTGAGCCTCGGTGGCCGCGTTGTACGCCTTGCAGAACTCCATGATGTTCACGCCGTGCTGACCCAGCGCAGGCCCGATGGGCGGTGCGGGGTTGGCGGCGCCGGCCTGGATCTGAAGCTTGATCAGACCCGTGACCTTCT
>Ga0247732_10001253_pt1 | contig 10427 bp, 8 predicted proteins | sample UWRJL163409C2_FD_180940 | JGI IMG/M metagenome (GOLD analysis project Ga0247732, IMG submission 180940) | Plant litter microbial communities from Arlington Agricultural Research Station in Wisconsin, United States - UWRJ-L163-409C-2 | ecosystem: Environmental > Terrestrial > Plant litter >...
GGGTGGAACCGGGGGAAGCCTTCGCGGTGGACAGTCCTGGGGAGGTATCCGTTATCCTACAGCAGGTAAGACAGGAACTACGCAGAACAACTCTGACGGTTGGTTTATCGGACTTACGCCGCAGCTGGCAACAGGTGTATGGGTAGGTGCTGAAGACAGGGGCGTACGCTTCAAATCGACTCAGCAAGGACAGGGAGCAAGGACAGGATTGCCTATTTATGGATATTTTATGCAAAAAGTATATAAAGATGCCAATATAGGATTGTCTACGACAGAATTTGAGAAACCCGCCGGATTTGACGAAAGCACGTTCTCATGTGCAGGTTCGGACAATAACCTTCCGCCGGCAGCAGATGAAGAATCTCCGGGAGGACCAGATATTCCTTTGATCCTATAGGAAGAACCAGGAAAAAATGAAGGTCGTAAGATCGCGAATAATATTTTTGAAAGATGAACAAAGTAGTAAAAGATGTGCATGAAGCACTGGCCGGAATTGAAAATGACATGACGCTCATGGTAGGAGGTTTCGGATTGTGCGGAATACCTGAAAATTCAATCGCCGGGCTGGTGCGCTCCGGGGTAACTGGTCTTACCTGTATTTCCAACAATGCAGGAGTAGATGATTTCGGCCTTGGATTATTGCTTCAGAACAAGCAGGTTAAAAAGATGATCAGTTCTTACGTGGGCGAAAACGAAGAGTTTGAGCGTCAGATGCTTTCCGGGGAACTGGAAGTTGACCTGATCCCGCAAGGTTCCCTGGCAGAACGCTGCCGTGCAGGCGGTGCAGGAATACCAGCATTTTTTACACCCGCAGGCTACGGAACGGAAGTGGCGGAAGGAAAAGAAGTCAGGGAATTCAATGGCAAGCCACACATCCTGGAATCCGCGCTGACAGCTGACTTTGCAATTGTAAAGGCATGGAAAGGTGATACGGAAGGAAACCTTGTATACAAAGCAACTGCACGCAATTTCAACCCGATGATGGCCATGGCCGGTAAAATCACAATAGCGGAAGTAGAAGAGCTTGTTCCGGCAGGAGAGCTCGATCCAAACGAGATCCATACACCCGGAATTTTCGTTCAACGCATTTTCAAGGGCGAAAAATTTGAAAAAAGAATCGAGCAGAGAACGGTAAGAAGCAAAACGGAAAACTGAGATGTCTCTTTACAATAAGCACGCATCTCCGTTTTACAAGGTTTTTTCAGGGGCATTATTTGTTCTGCTCTTCCTGTACCTTTTGCTGCGCGCTTATTTCGTGGAGCCGCTTCACGATGAAGTAGCTACTTTTTACCATTATATAGAATCCGGCGTTTACTGGGGCGATAAAATGCAGGTGGATGCCAACAATCACTTGCTCAACAGCTGGCTGTGCCGGGGTATCTACAGGATATTCGGTGAAGGATTTTTTATGCTGCGTCTGCCCAATGTGCTTGCTTTTATCCTCTTTTACTGGGGAATAGTCAAGCTCATTAAACCGTTACGCTCTAACTTCAGCAGAATGATGATCCTGCTGGCTTTGACCTGTATTCCTTTTATGCTTGAGTATTTTGCATATGCCAGGGGATACGGACTTTCATTGGGCTTTTTTGTGTGTTCACTGGTTTATCTGCGCAAGTTCACCGTGCTCAAAAAAGGCAAATATGTATTACTTACCTATTTGTTCCTTGCCCTTACCGTATATTCCAATCTTACATTTCTCGTATCTTCTATATTGGCAGTACTGCTGATTGTGCTGTTCCAGCTGATCTACAGGCAAAAGTTCTCGTTGACAGAGCAATTGCTCATGCTTGGGTCGCACGCGATCTTCCTGGTTGCTTTGATGCCTGCAGTCAGTTTTGCACAGCGGCTCAGAGAAGCCGGCGCACTTTATTACGGGAGTCTTGACGGTTTCTGGAATGTCACCGGGAAAACTCTTTCGCGCTATATTCTTTTTTACGAAGCTTACTGGCTCAAATGGCTTTTTGCATTGGCAGCGGCAGGATGCATAATATTTTTGGTTTCTAAATGGAGAAGCAAAGGAACCGTGAAATTTTTCAGGGAGCCTGAAACCATGTTTGCCTGGTTCCTTTTCGGAAATTGCGCAGCCATTCTTTTTATGGCCAAGGTAATGCATGTGAATTACCCGGAAGACAGGGTAGGTATGTACCTCGTAGTTCTTTTCATATTGCTGGCAGGATTTATCCTTGGAAGGCATAAAAAGGGTTCACAGGCGCTGGTGCTGCTGCTTTTCTTCCCGCTTGTTTTCATCCCGAAGATCAACCTCAGTACTTCCGTCTTTTCTCCTGATGACAGGATGTCCCAGGAATTTTTCAATGCCGTAGTCGCCAAGGCAGACAGGCACACAACGATCTCGGTAGATCCACTGATGCGGCTCACCTGGTCTTACATGGACCGTAAGCAGCCTTACGAACATTTCGTTTCAGACAGCCGGAAGTTCAACCGCTCGGCAGATATCGTGCTTACCAAGACTGTATTTTACAGCAAACAATCATTCCTTTCGGAATATGAAGTGATCGCCCACGACCCGCAAAGCACATTCATCGCTTACCGGAAAAGGATTCCTTTTTCTAAGCGAACTATTTACAAAACAGCTTTTGATATTCCCCATACGACAGATGAATTTATCAATGTCGACCGTTTTGTGGTTCCGGACTCGCTCAGGAATAAAAAACTGGAATTCAGTATCCGGGCGGATGTCCATGCAGAAAACAAGACGAGGGAATTCAACATCATGACATTCTCTACGTTTGACAATAAGGACCAGCCTGTCCGCTACCAGTACTGGAATGAGCGCTGGTCACAGGGGCTTAAGAAAAACTATGCGCTTAATTTCAATTACGCAGCAGGTATTTTAGGAGAGAACGAGCACGAGATCCGCATTTATATGTGGAACCTGGACCGGGAAAGGGTCCGCTTGAAAAATGGCATTTTTGAAATCATAATATTAGAATAATATGGCACTGGATAAAATCGGTATTGCAAAACGGATCGCGCAGGAATTGCGTGACGGATGGTATGTGAATCTGGGGATCGGGATCCCGACCCTCGTAGCCAATTATATCCCTGAAGGGATTGAAGTAGAATTCCAGTCTGAGAACGGGATTCTCGGAATGGGGCCTTTCCCATTTGAAGGAGAAGAAGACGCTGACCTGATCAATGCAGGAAAGCAAACGATCACAGCCCGCAAAGGCGCCGCTTTTTTTGATTCGGCAATGTCTTTCGCGATGATCCGCGGACAGCACGTACAGCTTACTGTACTCGGTGCGATGGAAGTTTCCCAGGACGGTGATATTGCTAACTGGAAAATTCCGGGTAAAATGGTCAAAGGAATGGGCGGAGCAATGGACCTCGTTGCATCTGCGGAAAATATCATTGTTGCCATGATGCACAGCAACAAGGCAGGAGAATCCAAAATCCTGAAAGCATGTACCCTGCCACTTACAGGTGTGGGATGTGTTAAAAAGGTGGTGACAGAGCTCGCTGTGCTTGAGATCAGGGATGGAAAATTTCATTTGCTGGAGCGTGCACCGGGAGTGACAGTCGAAGAGATTATCGCTAAAACAGAAGGAGACCTGGTCGTTCCTGAATTCGTTCCGGAAATGAAATTATGATTTTTATCTTTGGCCAATAACCCGGATCTATTGTTTTTCAGCGTCATCATACCATCATACAATGCTTCGGCAGTGCTCGGCAATAACCTTCCGGCATTATTGTCCTACTTGAAAGGAAAGGACATGGATTTCGAGGTGATTATCGTAGATGACGGTTCCCAGGATGCTGCGGATACGGAAGCAATCGCGGGAAAATACAATTGTACGTACCTGAAAAATGAAACAAACCTCGGAAAAGGTGGAGCAGTGCGCAGGGGCATGCTGGCTGCCAAAGGAGAATACAGGTTTTTCACAGATGCGGACATTCCCTTCGAATTTGATGCTTTTGACCGCTTCCTCAATTGTTTTGAGAAAAACCAGGCAGACCTGGTCATCGGCGACAGGAACATGGTAGAATCTTCTTATTTTGAAAAGATCCCGTTGGGCAGAAGAATAGGAAGCAAGGTTTTTTCTGCGATTGTGGGAGGTAATTTTGATACCCAGTGTGGCATGAAAGCTTTCAGGGGAACTGTTGCAGAAGAAATTTTCAAGGTATCCAGGATCAATAGTTTTGCTTTCGATGTCGAATTGCTAAGTATAGCTTTAGCCAGGAAATATAACATCCGAAGCTGTTATGTACAGATCCGGAGCCAGGAAGGAAGCTCCGTAAACATGCTGCGCCATGCCTTCGGAATGCTGAAAGATATTACCAGGATCAAATTTAATTGCTGGTTTAAACGTTACAGGATCCAATCTTAGTCATTCCCGACCTATGAAGGACATCTTGCGGACCATCAGGCTCACCCTCTCAGATAAAGGTTTTATCGGCACATTCCTGTTTGCCTGCACCATGCTGGTGATTTTTTACGGGAAGCTGCTGATGCAGCTACGAAACGTTTATTTCGGGATTTCAGGTGACGGTTTTCAGTCTTATTACACAGCACTTTACCACGTAAAGCACGACCAGGAATTCTGGCGCATGGAAGGAATGAATTATCCTTATGGAGAACAGGTTTTCTTCTCAGGATGCCAGCCTTTCGTAACCAACCTGATTAAACTGCTGCAACCTTGGATAGACCTGACTGGCGAGACAGTGCTGATCATGAATCTTTTCATGCTTTTTTCGATCGTGCTTTCGGCTTTGGCCTTATACCTTATTTTCCGGCATTTTAAAATACAGGTATTGGTGGCGGTCATTGCAGCAGTTTCCATCGCGTTTTTATCTCCGCAGATTGACCGTTTCAGCGGACATTATTCGCTCACTTACCAGTTTGCCATTCCGCTTCTATTGCTTTCCCTGCTGAAATTCGACCGCAAACCTACTTATGCAAAATCAGCCTGGATCGGAGCTTTTACCTTTTTCATGGCCGGGACGCATTTTTACTTTTTTGCCATCTTTGCGCTGGTTGCCGCAGGTTACTGGGGTTTTGCCTGGTTAACATCTGCAGACAGGCGCGCAGTATTTTTTCGGGCATTAAAACACGGATCAATCCAGGTAATCCTGCCATTTGTAGTGATACAATGCATCAGCTGGGCCAGCGATACGGTTACAGACCGTTCAGCAAATCCCTGGGGTTATATGTCCTATATTTCAAATTTTCAGGGCATCATGTTTGGCACCGACCGGTTTTACAGCCCGTGGCTTTTGGGAATATTCCAGCCGGATTTTCCAGCGTGGGAAGGGATCGCATATATTGGGTTGGTAGCAGTAATTGCTGGTTTTGCCCTGCTTTTTCGGGCACTGGTGAAACTCAGCCGCAGGCAGTTTAAAAGTGTCTGGCAGATTACAGACCAGCCTGTGCTGAATGCATTTTTCTGGACAGCCTTCTTTGCCTTGCTACTTGCTTTCGGATTTCCATTTATTCTTGGAATATTCAGACCATGGCTCGCACATGCCGGATTATTGAAGCAATTGAGAGGAATTGGCCGTTTCGCCTGGGTATTTTATTATGTGATCAATATTGTGGTCTTTTACGTGATTTTCCAATGGATCACACACAAAAAACGTTGGGTAAAGATTGCTGTTCCTGCGCTGGCTTTGGGATTGTTGTTTTATGATGCTTGTATCATGAATACCGGCCGCCAGTCGCGCTACCTGAACCGGATTTCCGCACTGGAAGATACACACAACCGCCTACCGGAAAACGAGTGGCTGAGGAAAATCGATCCGGCAAACTACCAGGCGATCATACCGCTGCCTTATTTCCACATTGGGTCGGAGAACGTATGGAGATTTAACGGTGAAGAAAAACTGAAGAATGATGTCATGGTTGCATCGCTCAAAACCGGTTTGCCGCTGATGGCGGTGAGCTTAAGCCGAACTTCGCTGAGCCAGACTTTTCTCAACCTTGTTGTAACGGGAGAACCTTATCGCCCACTGGAGATCCTCAAAGATTTTAAGAACAGGAAACCTTTGCTCGTACTTGTAAACGAGCATTCCATTAGTAAAACCGAAACAGATTTTCTTCGGAAATGCCATAAACTGGAAGAAACACCCAGTTTCTCTGTGTATGAAATTAAGCTGGAAACGCTGGAAAATATTTCAGAGGACCTGCTGCGAAATGCCCGTGCCAAATTAAGCTCAGAACGCACTTACCCTGTGCAGGGCTTTTTGTCTACGGATTCAACCAATACCTTTGTCTACGAAGATTTTGAGGACAGAAAAAGCAGCAATGCCTTTGCAGGAAAAGGCAGTCTCCAAACGATACCGATGAACAGAAGCATGCTGTTTTCTGGCAATCTTCCGGCTTCCAAAGAGCAGCATTATACTTTATCATTCTGGGCTTCTGATTTTACTGCAGACTTGTATCCCCGCACCATGCTTGAAATTAAACTGTTTGATTCGGCAGGGAACCTGTACAAAACCCATTATTATCCCTTCAATAAATTTTTCAGGGTGCTGGACCATAATTGGGCGTTGATAGAAGTAGGGTTCAAGGTGGAAAATGCTGGCGACAGGATCGAAGCAAGCATCCGGAACAGTTATTTCACAGGTAAGCAATCAGTGATTTTCATTGACGAGCTGTTGATCAGGCCCCAAAGCACTTCAATTTATAAGCAAACAAAAGAAAAATCAGGCCTTTGGCTGAACAACAGGTACTATATAGAATAATCGTTATTTTGTGAATAACAGTTCGGTAAATAGCAATAGATCTGCCCAAATTGCGTTTTTGCAATGACATTTAAACAGCTATCCGAAGAAAATTCGCATTTTTGATAAAATTTTTAAAAAATGAATATCCAGAAGCTATCGATACTTATTCCGGCATACAATGAAGAGAAGACCATTCAGGTCATCCTGGAACGCGTGAAGGAAGTTGAATTGCCAAATGGTATTCAGAAGGAAATTGTCATTGTAAATGACTGTTCCAAAGACCATACGATCCAGAAAGTAGAAGAGTACATGGCTGCCAATCCGCAGATGGATATCCGGCTTTACTCCCAGAGTGTTAACCAGGGAAAGGGCGCCGCGATCAACCGGGCGATCCAGGAATGTACAGGTGATTACCTCATCGTACAGGATGCAGACCTGGAATACGATCCGCAGGAATACAACCTGCTGCTCAAACCTGTATTTATGGACGACGCAGACGTGGTTTACGGTTCAAGGTTTGTAGGGCATCACCCGCACCGCATCCTCTTTTTCTGGCATTCGATCGGAAACAAGTTCCTGACTACGCTGTCAAACATGATGACCAACCTCAACCTGTCAGACATGGAAACCTGCTATAAGCTGATCAGGTCCTCACACGCCAAATCCATAAAGATCACAGAAAAGCGTTTCGGCATAGAGCCTGAAATTACAGCCAAGCTTGCCAAAATCCCAAAGATCCGGATTTACGAAGTAGGAATTTCCTATTACGGAAGAACTTATGAAGAAGGGAAGAAGATCGGCTGGAAGGACGGTTTCAGAGCGATCTGGTGTATCCTTAAGTTCAGGTTCGTAAAATAACAACGCAAGCTTTCTTCTTTTTCCCTGGCTTTCTGCTGTCTTGTTTCTACAGGGCTGCATTTTTAACATTTAGCATTTTATATTTTTAAATCATTTATATACAGTGATTTAATTTTTCATTTCCTGCAACTTATTGTTTTGTATAAACGTCTTTTTATCAAAAAAACAACCTAACGTGTATTTCGTACGAAATATTTCCTACCTTTGAATTATGAAATCACTCAATGAAGATAAAAACACGCAGTTTGATCCTACAAAATCTGAACTGGAGATCCTGCAGGTATTGTGGAAGCACGGGCCATCCACGGTGCGTTTCGTCAATGATGTGCTCAACGAGCAAAAACGTACTGTACAATATACTTCTACGTTAAAACTGATGCAGATCATGGCGGAGAAATCCATGCTGACCCGGGATGAGACACAGATGAAACATGTATATACGCCAGCCATCGAAGAACAAAAAACCAAAGGGTACCTGCTTGACAAATTTGTAGATACAATGTACAATGGATCAAGCAGTAACCTGATGATGCAGTTGTTAGGCAACCGAAAAGCATCACAGAAGGAAATAGAGGAGATCAGGGCTTTGTTGGATAAGCTCGATCAGAAATAATTATTTGTAAAAACAGGAAGTCATGGATATTTGGAATGATATTGTTTTGAAAGCAACCTGCTGGACGCTGGTCCACTCTTTATGGCAGGGCTTTTTACTGGCGCTTGTTGCAGGTGCAGTGATAGTTGCTACGCGCAAAGCTTCAGCCCTGCTGCGATACAACCTGCTTTCTATACTTGCGCTCAGTTTTATACTGGTAGTCGGATTTACCTTTTACCATGAAATGCAGTCGGAGAAGCTGGCACCTTTATCAGATCTGACCGCCGCAGGGCAAATCCATGCGATTGACCAGAATACTATAGTACCGGGTATGCAGCAGGGAACCGCAGACGATGTGATCAGCGTCGTATCACTGGCAGATGAAACAACTGATTTCCTGAATCATTATGCTTCCTGGATCGTACTTGCCTGGTTCGTAGTCTTCAGCATAAAATGCCTGGGGATTTTCAGCGGGCTGAAAACGATCTTTAGACTTCGTAACCAAGGTGTTACGGAACCTTCCGCTTACTGGAAGCAACGCGTCTCTGAATTGCAGCATGTCCTGAAAATCCGCAGGAAGGTGCGATTATTTGAATCCCCTTTTATCAGTATTCCGGCAGTAACCGGTTTTTTCAAACCCGTTATCCTTGTACCCGCAGGCATGCTCCTCAACCTTTCGCAAGATCAGGTAGAAGCCATCCTGCTGCATGAGCTGGCCCATATTCGCCGCAAAGATTACCTGGTGAACCTGGTACAAAGCTTTATGGAAATCGTTTTCTTTTTCAATCCTGGCGTGCTCTGGCTCTCCACGTTGCTAAAGAACGAACGGGAAAATTGCTGCGATGATATCGCAATTGCCATCACGCAAAGCAAAACAGGATTTGTACATGCGCTGGTTTCGTTCCAGGAATATAATTTGTCTGTTGATCCTGCACTGGCAATGCGTTTCGGGAATAAAAAAATGTCTATGCTTGACCGCGCCAAACGCATTTTGCAGAATAGTAACCAACCGCTCAATAAACTTGAAAAAACATTTTTAGGAGCGTGCCTGGTTTTGACGACTGCGCTTATCTATGCTTTTTCATCCATACACGAACCGCCAGTCCCTCCGACACCACCGGTTGCAGCCGTGAGTCCTGCTGCTGTATATTCTCCTGAGGCGCCTTGGGAACCAGTTGAACTAAACTATCCGGAAAATACCGATCCGAAAGCCATTCCGGATGGGACGTCCATTCAATCCACAAAAATAGTAGATGGATGCAGAGAAGCCATGTATATCTTTAAGCATAAAGGCGTTTTGTATGAAGTACTTGGGGATATAAGCAGCCTGAAAGTGGATAGTAGGGAGATTCCGCAGAAGGATTGGCAGCATTACCTGCCTACCGTTAAAATGCTGATCCTTAAGCACCGGGGAGAAAGCTGGTTGGAGCAGGCAAGAGATACGACAAAAGCGGTGCTGATGGCCGAAAGGAAGAAAGCATTGGCGGAATCCCACGAAGCAAGAGTGGAAGCGCAGCAAGCCATGGCCGACAGCCGCAAAGCTCAAGCTGAATCCCGTCAAGCCATTGCAGAAGCTAAAATAGCTGCTGCAGAAGCAGAAAAGGTCCGTGCAGAAAGTGAGAAAACAGCCCTGGATTCAGAAGAAAGATCAGAGAAAATCCTACGTGAAATTGAAAATGAAATGGGAGGTAAAGTGAAGATCACTTCCTACAAACTGAACGAGAAGATATTGATTGTAAATGGCAAGAAGCAATCTTCCGAAATGCAGAAAAGAATTGCAGATAAATATGTAACTCCTGGCATGTCTGTCTATTATAATTATGATGTAAAACCATAACAGCTACTTTTTAGTTCAAGGCTGGGATATATACTGTTTACTTTATTACAAACCACATTCATGAAAAAGAATATTTTCCTGGCCCTATCGGCCTGCCTGTTATCCTGTACCGGAATGCTTCATGCACAGACTGGTACCATCACGGGACTAATAAAAGATTCCATTTCAAAACCATTCGAGGGAGCCATCATTTCGCTGTTGCAGGCGGATGATTCCTCTCTGGTCAAAACCACATTTACGGAAACCGACGGAAGATTTGAGTTCCAGGGCCTGGGTGAGGGGAATTATTTTATCCTTTCAGTCAATGAAGGATACCGCAAATATAGAAGTGAGGTTTTGCGGATCGATTCTCTTCATCCTGTCCTGGTTTTGCCGGAAATCCGGCTTGAAAAGACCGGAACACAGCAATTGGAAGACGTGAAGATCACTGCCAGGATCCCTTTCGTGGAAAGAAAG
>Ga0247732_10001254_pt1 | contig 10426 bp, 16 predicted proteins | sample UWRJL163409C2_FD_180940 | JGI IMG/M metagenome (GOLD analysis project Ga0247732, IMG submission 180940) | Plant litter microbial communities from Arlington Agricultural Research Station in Wisconsin, United States - UWRJ-L163-409C-2 | ecosystem: Environmental > Terrestrial > Plant litter >...
ATGGGGATGTTTGGCCTTTTGGGAGGGGAGAGTTTGCGGGGGTGGTGGGAGGGTGGTCTTGGAGGAGGTTGGAGACCGGGGACGAACGGACCCAATGAGGAAGGGGCGATTTGGAAAGTCCTCTTTTGTATTGCCCTCGTGGGCGTTTGTGGTGGTTTGGCCTAGTACGTCTCTTTTCCTTTTTTCCTCTTCCTTCTTGACTGTTTGGTGTTAGCGTGAATGTCTATCATCACCTCATCGCTTCGCAATCCCGTCACCACCCCGATACCAAACCCTTATCGACATCCTCTCCCGAAGAAGACGAAGATGAAGAAGAAGCAGAAGGACCCTCATCAAGTCCACGACCAAGGTCAACCTACACAACGGCAGAAAAAGAATTCCGGATCGCCTCTCTCGGAATCGCAGATTCGACTGGGATCCTGCTCGCTTCTCTCCTTTCCATGCCTCTCGAATTGGCCTTGTGTGCTGCTCAGGTGAGGAGAGGGAGGAGTCTTTGTCGACAGGTGTAGTAATAAGAATAGAACTTGTAATAAAAACAGGAATAAGGACAAGAATTCGAATGACAAGACGGTGTACACAGTATGCTTTTGGTGGATAGGAACCCAAGAGTGTTAGAAGCCGACACCTGTCAAGACCGCCAACGCGTTCCGGAATTGGACTACGAACTGTTCGAGTCTCTTTTTCGTCTGGGCTAGAGTCGTCGTCAGTCGTGTATGTTCAGAGGAGGGAGGGGATCAAAGAGGAGCATATCAAAGACGATGTCCGCACCGAGTAGACCATCTCTGTGTCCATCATCGTGTTCATGTCCATCATGCATATGCGCATGATGTCGAGAGTGTCGGAACTCCCACGCCATGCTGATCAATGCCGACGCCGGTTGCGTCATGATCAACTGCTTGTGGGAAATGAACAGTCAGAATCCAGCCAATGGTCAGAGGGTCGCGTGATTATCAATCCATAAATGTTAATGATCACAAGCGGGTGACGAGCCGTCATCACGTGTAGATAAGGAGAGATAAGAATAAAAATGTGTCGCAGTGGTGTTCCACCACCCGGATTCTCTTTATTTCTGGGATCTGAACCTTTAAAGTAGTTTCGTACAACACAAAATATGTGCCAAGCCTACTGAGAAACTAATGTGCAACTCTTCACCATCGCAGTTTGAGTGAAGTCTTTGATGATGTAATCAGTTGAGGCCTTGGCTTTTCCCATCATGCATCGCATTTGCATCGCATTTCAAGTGCGCCATTCGCAGCTTGCCCTCCTTGGTGTTTGCTCTGTTTATCCATTCCACCAACAACGTCGCGACCGGCCAAGGGTGTAGACCTATCAGGTGACCGTTGTGACACCTGAATGCCGACTCGTCTTCCAACGTCCGTTTACTCGTTCTGCCAACAATGTCGGCCAAGGGTGTAGACTCATCGGGTGACCGTTGTGACACCTGAATGCCGACTCGTCTTCCAACGTCCGTTTACTCGTTCTGCCAACAACGTGTTATGTCGGCCACGGGTGTAGACTCATCGGGTGACCGTTGTGACACCTGAATGTCGACTCGCCTTCCAACGTCCGTTTACACGTTTTGCCAGCAACGTGTTATGTCGGCCAAGGGTGTAGACTCATCGGGTGACCGTTGTGACACCTGAATGCCGACTCGTCTTCCAACGTCCGTTTACTCGTTCTGCCAACAACGTCGGCCAAGGGTGTAGATTCATCGGGTGACCATTGTGACACCTGAATATCGACTCGCCTTCCAACGTCCGTTTACTCGTTCTGCCAACAACGTCGGCCAAGGGTGTAGATTCATCGGGTGACCATTGCGACACCTGAATATCGACTCGCCTTCCAACGTCCGTTTACACGTTCTGCCAGCAACGTGTTATGTCGGCCACGGGTGTAGACTCATCGGGTGACCGTTGTGACGCCCGGAATGTCGACTCGCCTTCCAACATCCGTTTACACGTTCTGCCAGCAACGTGTTATGTCGGCCAAGGGTGTAGACTCATCGGGTGACCGTTGTGACACCTGAATATCGACTCGCCTTCCAACGTCCGTTTACTCGTTCTGCCAACAACGTGTCATGTCGGCCACGGGTGTAGGCTCATTGGGTGACTGCTGTGACACTGGGAACATTGACTCGCCTTCTGTGTGGACATGCAAGCTTGATCAATCTCGCGGCTCGCTGCCGTTCCTCATTTTGAATATACCCACCACAATTCACAATTCATCCCGCTGCTTCTCGCTTCCTGCCACTGTATCTCAATAGAGTGGCGCTGCTTCATCGCTGATGTACGGACCTAAAGGGGAGAAATATCGCTTCTACTCAAGCCCGAGAACAATGAATAAACCAATCTTGTCCATTGTACGAGCCGCCATTCTATTGTCTTCAAACACTCAACATTCCAGTGTTTGACCGATATCAGCAAGATTCCAGATATTTTCCGACGGTAAGCAGTATTTAACTCATCTCAGTTGGTGTTTTATTCATTGCACCTCAGACTGTCCTTGGACATGGCAACCTCATCATACCAGTCGAGAGAAACGCCCTGTCTCAAGTGTGGCAAAGGCTTTCATGCTCGCGGTATAAAGAAACACATGTCCGCGTGCACTGGCACTCTGGACTCGCTCAACTCTATGACCCAGCAAGATTCACGCGATCCTGGATTGCTGACGGTCGGGACAGGTATTTCTATTCCATCAACAGTCCGTAAGTCGTTCATTCTTTGCGATGCGATTCCTGGCACTCAATTTACGCAGGAGATCAGTCATTTGAGGCATTGCTCATTCAGAGACGTCGTCAAGGTGAGTTCTCAGTTGAAGAGGTGTGATTGTGATGTTTGCCCGCGCTTCACTACCTCTTCCTTGCAAGCTTGTCTCACAGTAGCTTACACGTTTCTTCAGAACAGGATCGTGGTACAAGTCAAGATCAAGTCCTTCAACGTGTTCTCGGCCTTCAAAGGCAGATGATGCCTCAAAGTGCGGCTGGTAGCCCTTCAGGCCACGCACTAGAAAGTGTACTCCCCGCCGCACCATCTTCGACACCCCAGGACACTTTTTCTCAGGATGTACCCGAAGACCGCCCCAGTCTTAGTATGTATTTCCTTATATCAATATCTGTTCTAACCATTTACAGTCACAGTAGATCTTGATCCAGTCTTGCCAGCTAGCCACAGCAACGACAGCATGAACGAGACCTCAGAAGAGCCAGTTGTCAACACTCAGAACACCTCTAGTACAGACAATCCGATCAGACCGCCCCCTCTTTCCACGTAAGCCACCAGACAATTCCTCCAGAGAACAGTGAGATGACTCATTAAATTTTTCTAGGAAGCTGCGCGATATCAAAATCGTCTGGCACCCACATGCTGATATCAAGGGGGATCAGTACATCCCCTATGCTGTTTTCAGGCGAACGGAGAGGAATCAACGACGGAAGCTAGCAAAGGAAAAGTTGGAGCTAGCCCTTGCGCCGCAGAATGCACCCTGGTACCCATTCACGACTCTTTCCGACTTCGAAACTGCGGAATTGTCTCTCAATGCACAACTGAACGAACCACAGACCACCATTTTGATCGACCTCCTGAAGCGCGCCCAAAATTCTCCCAGCAACACCTCATCCGAGTCAAGTCATACCACACTTCGCAACGACGGCCCTACAAACACTCGCTCAGCGCTCTTCCGCCGCAACTGCATCTGTCCATGCGCCAACCATCCGTTAATCCATGGTGTTCATTTGTTGACATCTGAGCTGGGTCAAGCGAGCTCAAGCGTACAGCCACTGTCGATTCAGACATCGTCAACTGGCACCCAGTCAACTCAACATAGCAAGATCGCCAAGAAGTCCTTTGGGGAAGAGTGGGATCACCTCAGGCATCCATCAACAATCCGGAACACTGCGCACATGAACGAGCTCTGGGATATGGCAATCGCAGCCTCTACAAGCCTTAAGGTGTGTATCCGGGCACCTTTTCTTTCAAACCAACCTGACACTATCTAAACAGATGCGAAAGGTCACACTGAACCTCGAGTACAGGTCAGCACCAATGGAATATGATGTCTGGTTGACCGATCTCTGGGATTGGTGCTTGGAGCTCATGCACGACCCAAAACTGATCAATCATTTCGAGTGGGACGCCAGGAGGATGTATGCGTACAATGGGTCGGTCTATGAACGGCTTTTTGACGAGCCTTGGACAGCCGACGCCTGGTGGGACATTCAGGTATGTCATTGTCAAATCAGACTCCAAATTGCTTGCTAAAAGCTGCGTGCACAGTCAGTATTGCCTTCAGGAGTGAAACCGTTCTGTATCCTCCTCTACTCAGACAAAACTCGACTGTCCTCGTTCGGAACTGCGCAGGGGTATCCAGTCCTCGCCCGCTGCCTGAACCTGCCTGTCGATATTCGGAATAGTGATGGGATAGGTGGAGGAAAGCTTGTGGGTTGGCTGCCCATTGTAAGTTTGATCTTTGAAGATTTTCCTGATAAATGACTCGCACCAGGTCAAAGACGAAGCGGAAAATGACCGAAAAAAGGACTGGATCAATTTCCGACGGCTTGTCTGGCACGCCGCCTTCACGGAAATCATCAAGTCTCTCAAGAAGCCAACGACGTTCTATCCCGCAGTCGCTTGTGCTGATGGCTTGCCCCGTCAAATTTCTCCTCACATCTTGATGATCTCTGCAGACTATGACGAGCAGTGAGTAATTCTTTGCTTGTCACTTGGGTGATTGTGTATGATTAAGCCTCACCTTCATATTCACCCACAGAACGATGGTCACTTTGATTCGGGGCACAGGATCGATCGCCCCATGTCCCGTCTGCCTCATCAATGAGGCAGACATAGCCGCTGTAACACTTCGTCCAGAAGCGGACATCCGTTATCGAACACATCAGTCGATGAAGGAAACATTTGAAAGGGCTAGGCTCGCTCCCGCTAAAGACAAGGAGAAGATATTGAAGGAAGCCGGCCTTCGTGATGTTGAGGTTAGGAACAGCTCGCTATTGGAATATTTATTTGGTCTCTAATAAATTTGGTTTTTGCACTTTAGAACACCTTTTGGGATATCAAGGACACTAATATCTACGACGCAGTTTCATGGGACCGCCTTCACTCCTATCATCTAGGTCTCTGGGAAGACCACTTGCTTGCTGAGCTCAAAGCAATAATTACCTCTGATCCTGAGCATAAGCGCAGGGATCTCGAAGTCGATATAGACGAAGGGTAAGCGAGCCACATATGAATCTCGTTACAGCGCTTTGATACAAAAACACAGATTATCTATCATTCCTCGCTATCGTGGTCTGATTCACTTCACGGAACTCAAGGGTAGCGGTGGTTTTGCAGATGGGCGAAAGCATGAAGACCTGTCAAAGGTATGCATATCATATCTCTTTCGATTCTGTATTATTATATTCACTCACTTTCCGAATTTAGGCCGTGTACTTTGCGATGCAGCAATTTGTAGTGGAAGACACCTATAAGGTGTGCTATGCGTGGTTACGGCTCCTGGCAGCCTACCATGAACTCGACATGTTCTCTGGTTTGACTGTCCAAACGGAATCGACCATCGAAAGGGCTGTCCAGGCCTTTCGAGAGTTCGATCTACGTCTATCGGTAGGTCAATATCTACCAATAGATTTGACCACACTGATGAATTGGCATAGGAGTATGTTATAGCCCGTCCAGAATCGAAGGGCTGGACCTTTCCCAAACGCCATACGCATGCGCATATGATCCGAGACATCCTTCGGAAAGGCGTCACTCGGAACTACAGTACAAAGCCAGGGGAAAAGGCGAACGCACCACTCAAGAAGATCTATAGACGACAGACGAACTTCAAGAATATTGAATCTCAGGTATGTGAGTTTTATTGGGTAAAACCGATTTTTTCAACACTTTGTTTACTTCCACTTTGTGATATTCCAGTTATTTCCCATTACTGAGCGAAATGTAGCCGCCATTACAATTCGCGACCATATCAACAATGCACAAAGCGCTCACAAAGCCATCGCCACTGCCGACTATTCTTCTGACTCTGCTTCAGAACCAGAAGAGACAGGTCCTGCAGCACTAGCCGACGCACCTCAAGATCCAGATAGCAACGACACATCTGGTCAGCAGCCACCCTCAGAATCCCTCTCCCATGTATCCTCCGCAGCTAGCGCAACAGCTGCGTTGTCGAGCTCTCTCCGTGTCCTCCTTTACAGCAAAGAACGCCCCATGTCCATCTCTGCCATTGAAGAAAGGGCCAACGCTGCTGGAGACGGCTGCTTTTACCAATTTCGTCAGAAGCTCAGCACATTTGTCAGAGAAAACGCGATTGCACGAGGGGTAAATATTCCAAACGCCATGAGAGCATTGGCCGATCTTCGTCAAGATCGTGGTGCCCCCCGACGTCGTATTGCTCGGAGCCTAATCACTGGAGAGGACGAGGTACGTTATTAGCGCATTCATGTACAAATGCAACATCACTGACATCATTGTGCTGCTGTCGATCAAAACACTACCAGATTACGAGGTTCAATACTGCACGCATTAGGAACGAGTCAATCATCGACTGGCGAAACTACCACACCATTGTACGCGCCCACCCAAGTTTTGCTGGTACTCCGCGCCATGACTACGTCATGGTCAATCTGTCGGACGACGAGACGGTCATCGGACCAAGAAAGGTCGTATTCGGTCAGATCCGCCTCATGTTCACGTTCTCCTTGGAAGGAGTGGTGGAAGACGTACAACTGGCATTGTTTCATCCCTTCAATGCCCCGTTGACAAACAGAATGGAAACCCAAGAACACGACAAGGTGTTTGGTCTGACACGACTTCAGGCTCGTCCAGAGAGTCACTCGACCATCATTCCTATCAATTCCATTATCCGGAGTGTTCTCCTCGTCCCTGTTTTACGTTCGCAACCGCAGGAGTATCTCGTCTTCCACCTTCTTGACCAGGATCTTTGGACTCGTTGTAAAAATATCGAGCTCAGTGTATCAACGACGGATTTATAGCTTAGGAAATTTTGATCTACTGCAGTTCAAGTTTATTCTATGATTTTCTACCGGTCGTTGACTCTTCGGAAGCCCATTAAACCAAACACGTTTCGCTTCTGTTTTGGTTAATTATATGTATCATCCTACTTCATGCACTAGCCTGAGCGGCAAGGTCTCTATATGGTTTCAAGTAGGCTTTGAGACGTAAAGAAGTCGTTGCAGTTATCCAAATTCCAACACAAGTATGCAGTGAAAGCATGATTGTAACCCGGTGCGATCAGCACGTTGGCCGGGCCTTACGTTTTTCAACACTGCTTGTATGCCTCCCTGGAGAAACGAGGAGGTACATGTGTTAGCAGCATCCCGATACTAGCCGTGCAGCGTGGCTCATTAACTCGTCAGGTTATTTGTTCCAAGTCAGTATTTAAAGCCTGATAAAAATCCTCTGTAGCTTCGGACATTATTCTCCGCATCATACTTGATCTCCTCAGTCAGAATCCACTATAGTCATCAATGCCAGAGCAGGCGCCGTCAGATCCGATTCCGAAGCCTCTTTTCGTCCCCCCAGAAGATCTTCGCGAAGACTTTGACCAGCTTTACACGGTCAGTCAGTTTCTTAACAGTTTCAGTCAACTCATTAGCTGATGCTGTTTAAAGGAGTATATCACTCTTACTCTCCTTGCTTCCAGCCAGGCAAAGGAGATCACGGCCCTCAAGCTTCAAATATTTGATTTACGCGTGCGTTTGGCAAGTGACGAGAAGATGCTTCCCAATTCGGTCAATGTCCCTCTGCCTCTGACTCCCACCTCCCACTCTGTCGCCACGACTGCCGATGGTGCCGGACCTGGCACTGGCACTCAAGAAACACAGAAGAGACAACGAGCTCCAAGGGCGGTTCATCCTGTCTTAGCCACAAACGATCCCGTTGCCATTGCGCTGGCTGATTTCATCAAGAAGTGGGCAGCCTACACGGTTGTTTTCTACAGCCCCTACATCACTCGCAAATCGTTCCGCCAGCCATTGCCCGAGTACTCGGATCCGTGGAGTCTCGAGCGTTTTAGATCCCCTGCCAACGTTGCGAGTGGCCATATGGCCGAGTTGATGCATTCGCTGAAGGCCGTTGGTGCGGATGAAGACCTTACACTCCTCCTGATGTATGCGCAGGAGGCAAAGACGTGGACTTTAAACGACAAGCCTGAAAACATACCTATTATCATTTATCTGGTAAGTTGATGCTTGTTATATTGTTCGGTCGGTTGGATGATACTGATCCCCTTTATCAGTTCGAAGACGCTGCAAGAAGTACTCGAGGCAATATCATTCGCTACGCTCGCTCCTTCGGGGACGTTATCTTCAAGGACCTCATCAATTCTCATGGTCTTCCTCTCGGCACATGGAACCGGTCTGTCAACAATGAAGACAACAATGCTGTGAAGAAGCTGCTCGGTATTGTACCTGGGTCCGCTCGGAGGGCTCGTCTCCCACCAATCCTGTTTAAGGATGGAGATACCACTCAGTTCGCAACCTGCTTCCGATCGGAAGTCCTTTATCGGGTATGTTTCCGCTGCTCTACTACTGATTTAATGTCCTCTAACAATTCTGGGTATCTTAGGCAGCTCGGGCAATCGTATTTGGTGGCTCATCGGCAGCGAGTGATGTCCAATTCGCCACTTGTAGAAAGAAGAGTGCTATTCTCATGCCCGGGCTCAAGCCCAAGGCGACATTTGGGCTTATCGCATATGTATGCGTTGTGGTATGTCATATCTTCCATTTGCTTGCATCATGTGTCGAAAACTAATTTCTAACATCCAGACTTGTTTTGTCCTTTCCCGCGATGACGAGTTCAACTCAGACGGCAGTTCCAAGATCCCTGGGATGGACTGGGCATCGGACTTCCAGTACTACATCCGATTTCTGGCCAAGATGCGCGAAGAGTCCTCCTCTCTTGCCAACGACCTCCTCAGAGCGTGGGATCTCAACGTCTTTGCCTCTCAACAAGCGCTAATGGACCCTCATGCAAGTGTGGCATCCGAAATTAACCCTGACGACACTGGCGAAGACTTGACATCTGCTGTTGACGAGATCGATCAAGAGCTGGAAGAAGAAATGGTGCGCATGAGGCGGGGGATGCAGAGTGAACAGTTTGACGGTACAGTGTGGCATTCCTTTACTATAGCATAGCGCACTGACATTACTCTAGATTTTGATCTACCAATCTCGTCACCTCTAGGCCCGCCATTGACACCGTCCCCCCCTTTGTCTCCTCGCACAATGGAAGATGATCAAGATCAAGATCCTCTTCAGTATGTTGACGAACCTGCTTACCAGACTTCACACTCCAAAGTCACACCATCAACCCATTTCACTCAGACCATAGCCACACCTGCCTCCGGTGTCGAGACTGCCAAACCAATGTCGACCCGTCGTAACAGATCTGGAAACACGGTTGCTGTTGAACCTGCAGCACAGGGCGGTGATGTTGGTGTGATTGAGCCAGTTGTAACTCGTACCTGTCGTTCTGGTAAGATCATGTGGTTTTCTCATGCTACACCTGCAACACACTAATCTCCATCAGCAGCAGCTCGGTCTGCATCACAACAAGCCCCGGAACCCAACCCAACCCCAGCTCTTCCAACACCTGATGCTCTGGTCCTTGCAGGATCCAAGAGGTCAACCCGCAAACGTCTCTGAGAGCCGGCATCCACTATCACGCCCATGTCCGCTTCTGTTGCCAAGTCCAAAGAGTCCAAGAAGGGTTGATAGAACAGTTCTGATTTCCAGTCAGTACAATGACAATGACATGTGCTTTTGTTCTCGTTCTCGTTTTAGGTTTTGCACTTGTCAGTACTAATAGGACTGAGACAGTCATGAGAAGCCAACAGGACTATGTGGTGTGTGTGTCTAAAAGTGCACACGGCACGTGTGGACAAGGAGGAAAACGAGTCTTGCTTGCAGCCAGCCCAAAAGTGGAGGCATGTAGCCATACTTCTAAAGAGGCAAATAAGCTGCAATGTGGTGTAGTGGTAATTATGCATAAATTTCTGATTAGCTAATCTAGTGTGATAAGTAACCGAGTTCGAATCCCAATAGTAAAATAAAAATGAACATTAAGAGTGGCTCTGACCAACGTGGTAAAGTGATGACCAATACATGCTGGCTAATGAACAATGGGCGTCGGCGATGAGAAGCCTTGCCCTCCAAGGCCCTTCATTGATCATTGTAATTTTCTAATGGGCATCACATTACTAACTGATCAACGCGCACTTGTACTGACTGACGCTCTTGTCGATTATCAATGCCAGCTCAACTGATCAACAGCCAGGGTCGCTCTCGCATACTGACTTTGGCAATGTGTGACATTGATCATCACTTGGTCAGCTGGCTGGTGTTGGGCGCATTGATCAGCATGGCGTGGGAGTTCCGACACAGGAAGGTCATGAA
>Ga0247732_10001255_pt1 | contig 10421 bp, 8 predicted proteins | sample UWRJL163409C2_FD_180940 | JGI IMG/M metagenome (GOLD analysis project Ga0247732, IMG submission 180940) | Plant litter microbial communities from Arlington Agricultural Research Station in Wisconsin, United States - UWRJ-L163-409C-2 | ecosystem: Environmental > Terrestrial > Plant litter >...
GCCGGTCTTCCGGCGTGACATCTTGCTCGTTGCAAGCATCGTCCATTGATCAGAATAAGGTGTTTACCCATGGCGGCCATCGAATCGTTCTCGATAACTCCGTTAGCGAAAGTTCTAAAAATAAGCATGTTAGGCTCGACGCTTCTTGTTGCCGGGCAGGCATCGGCACTGCTTATTGATCGACCTATTACGATCAATGACAGTCAGCTTCCAGCGGATTACCAAATCGTCGATCAGGGCGAACTAACCGCCAATGGCGCAACGACTCTCGACATAACAATGGCCGTAGGCAGCAAACTCATACTCAACAGCACGACGGTAACTGGCCGATTTATTGGTGTCCAGATGACTGGCGGTGACGCCACCGTTAATGGCAGCACTATTAGCGGTTCGTCTCAGGGCATGACGATTGGGCAAGGGCAAGGTTCTGCCAACCCGACGAAGGCCCAAGTATTCAACAGCCAGATCACCGGAGGTTCTTTTGGGGTACTGGTGAGTCCCACAGCCATTTTGTACCTGGAGAACAGCAATGTTTCGGGAACTGGACTCAATAGCACAGGTATCGCCACCTTCGGCGGTAATGTAAGTGCCGTTGGCAGTAGCATCAGCGGTACCCAGAATGGCTTCTGGTTCAGTAACGATCCGTCCACGCCCGGCAGCGGAAACGGTCTGCTGGACCTTGACAGTACCCGAGTGGAAGGCTTGACCGGTTCTGCCATTCTGGTGTCGCAAGGGGCAACTGCGCAGGTCAACGTCAAGAACGGCTCGACACTGGCTGGCGCGAACGGCACCCTGCTGGAAGTCACCAACGGCTCCACGGCCAACATGAGCGTGGACAACAGCACGCTGAGCGGCGATGTCGTCGTCGAAAGCGGGGGCACCGCAAACCTGACTTTGCAGAACAGCGCCAGCCTGACCGGGCGTCTGGAAAACGTCGCGAGTCTGGCCGTCAACAGCCAGGCCCAGTGGGTAATGGTCGAAGACAGTCAAATCGGCAATCTGGCCATGAATGGCGGCACGATCAAGTTCGGTGACCCGACGGCCTTCTATCAATTGTCAGTAGGTTCATTGTCCGGCAGCGGTACGTTCGTCATGGATGCCGACTTCGTCACCGGCCAGCATGACTTCCTCAACGTCACCGGCGACGCTACCGGCAACCACACCCTGTTGATCGGCAGCAGTGGTGCCGACCCAGTCGCCGAAAGCGCCTTGCAGGTGGTGCACACTGGCGGCGGCACGGCGCAGTTCTCGCTGCTCAACGGCCCGGTAGATCTGGGCACCTTTTCCTACGATCTGCTCCAGCGTGGCAATGACTGGTATCTGGACACCACCAGCAAAGTCATCAGCCCCGGCACGCGTTCGGTTCTGGCGCTGTTCAATACGGCACCCACGGTCTGGTATGGCGAGCTGAGCACTTTACGCAGCCGTATGGGCGAATTGCGCATGGACGGTGGCAAGGCGGGCGGCTGGATCCGTACCTACGGGAATAAGTACAACGTATCCGCAGCCTCCGGGGTGGGTTACAAGCAGACCCAGCAAGGCATTTCCTTTGGTGCCGACGCGCCGCTGCCGGTGGGTGACGGGCAATGGCTGATCGGTCTGTTAGGTGGTTACAGCAAGTCTGATCTGGATGTACAGCGTGGAACCACGGGCGATGTCGACAGTTACTACGTCGGTGCGTACACCACTTGGCTGGATGCCGATAGCGGGTACTACGTGGATGCAGTGCTCAAGTTCAACCGTTTCCAGAATGACTCCAAGGTCCAGCTCAGTGACGGCACCCGTGCCAAAGGCGATTACAAAAACAACGGCGTCGGTGCTTCGGTGGAAGTCGGTCGGCATATCAAGCTGGACAATGACTACTTTGTTGAGCCTTACACCCAGCTTTCCGGCGTAGTGATCCAGGGTAAGGATTACGATCTGGATAACGGTCTGTCCGCTGAAGGCGACCGTACTCGCTCGTTGCTGGGTAAGGTCGGGGCGACAGTGGGGCGCAACTTTACGATGGGCAATGGCAAGACTGTTCAGCCCTACGTGCGTGCTGCTTATGCCCATGAGTTCGCCAAGAACAACGAGGTACAGGTCAATAACAATGTTTTCAACAACGATTTGTCCGGCTCGCGCGGTGAGTTGGGCGCCGGCTTAGCCATACAACTGGCCGACAAGCTGCAAGCGCATGTCGATCTGGACTATAGCAACGGCGACAACATCGAACAGCCTTGGGGCGCAAACTTCGGAGTGCGTTACAGCTGGTAAATCGAGTGCGACGAGGGGCCGAAGAGGCCCTTTGTCTTTTACAGGAGTAAAGGCAATGGTCAGTGCCGATCGAGTGCTACATAAAAAGCCGATTGTCGAAGTCGCGCTTCCTGATATCGAGGATGGAGAAACCAATCTGCTGCCCGTCAGTGCCACACTGAGGGATCTGAAAGTCACCTTTGAGATGTGGACTGATTCATATCCCGAATTGAATCCTGAAACGCTGACATTATTCTGGGACGGTGGTTATCTAGCTGAAAAGACTTGGTATGCACCTATCGATCCTGGTGATTTATTCCTGATGGTCCCGCAAAGCAGGCTGGGCGAAGGGGAGCATGTCATTTATTACAATGTGGCGATTTTCAACGGGGAGAACCTGGACTCTGAGCCCCTGACGATCACCATCGACAAAACTCGGCCGTTATTGAACCTGAACGAACAACTGCTTTTTCCTCCCGATATCATTAGTGGTGGCGTCACCGACCAGTACCTGGAAGACAATGGAGAAGTTCTGGCCGAGATACCCGAGTACCGCGAAATCAAGCCGGGCGATATCCTGACTTGGTTCTGGGATCGAAGCCCTTCCAGTCGTGAGGAGGTGGCGTATAAAACCCTGGGTGCTGACGACATTGGCAAACCGCTGACGATCAGCTTTGGCGAGGACATGATTCGCCGGCGTGACGACGGTGATCGCTACGCGTACTACCGGATTGAGGATCGGGCAGGCAACCCGAGTGATTACGCTCTTCCGGTGACCTTGAAAGTGGCGGCAACACCGGTATCCCGTGATTATCCCTGGCCTGATATCGACAAATCTCAAGGCAGTAATCAACTGGTCGAGCTGGTGCCTGAGGCTGTTGCTTTAGGGGCGACGGTCATCGTTCAGGATGTGGAAATGAAGCCTGGCGAGGTTCTTTGGGTGCAGTGGGGTGAGCCTGGTGAACTGGGGGCTTATCGCACCTCAACGCCCACGTCCGGCGACAACCATCGCTATGCGATCCCCAGTGAACACATCGGGCCGCATATAGGTGCGCAACTGCCGGTGAGATATGAAGCCGTGGGGGCGGGTGGGACATTTCCTTCCCAGGTAAGGCTGGTTGCCGTTCAAAAGCTCAATACCGATCAGTTACCGACCATCAGGTGTGAGGGGGTTCTCGGCGGCGATCTTAGCCTGAAAAGGATTCCCGACAGTGGCGTCCCGCTTACGCTGGAAACCTGGACGTTAATGGCAACCACCCAGCGGGTAAGAATCGACGTAACGGGGATCAATGCCGCGAGTCAGCCTGTCCAGCGTACAGTCCTGAATAATCATGCCGTCACGGCTATGGAGCTGATTAATGGAATAAAAGCCACCGCCCCAAAAACGTTCATGGCTGAGCTCAAGCTCGACAATAAATTTTCACTGAAGGTATATGTCAGTTTTGACGAAGGTAAAACCTGGCCGCCTTTATTCGCGCCGAACTTTCCCATCAATGATGAAATCAGGTTGATTGCATGAGTCAGGCACCGCATTGTCGGGCAGCAATCAGTATCAGTGGGACCGGCTTTAGACGGGAATACTCTGATTCATCCAATACATTTCCATTGGCAGAATGCTGCCTTCCCAGTTAGAGCCGGTCTCACGCATCCCGATTCAGCCAGGTATTTCATGTTTGCCTGACAATAGCACCTAAACGTGACCAAACACTTCCTGCACGAACTTCACCCGTTCCTGTGCCGTCTCCACCTCGCCATTCACCGCCAACTGCTCCAGCCGCGCTTCCACCGCCTGGGTGCGATGGGTCAGCCCGCAGTCATTGGCGATCTGGATATTCAGCCCGGGGCGGGCGTTGAGTTCGAGGATCAGCGGGCCTTGTTCCTGGTCCAGCACCATGTCCACGCCTATGTAACCCAGCCCACACAGCTCGTAGCATTCGGCGGCAAGCTTCATGAAACCGTCCCAGTTGGGCAGCTGCACGCCATCCACCGCATTGGTGGTGTCAGGGTGTTTGGTGATGATGTTGTTCAGCCAGGTGCCGCGCAGGGTGATGCCGGTGGCCAGGTCGACGCCGACGCCAATCGCACCCTGGTGCAGGTTGGCCTTGCCGCCGGATTGCCGGGTCGGCAAGCGCAGCATGGCCATCACTGGATAGCCCATCAGCACGATGACCCGGATATCCGGCACGCCTTCGTAGCTGATGCTTTTGAAGATCTGGTCCGGCGTGACTCGATACTCGATCAGCGCCCGATCCCGGTGCCCGCCCAGAGAGTAGAGGCCGGTGAGGATGCTGGAGACCTGATGCTCGATTTCCGAATGGCTGACGATACGCCCGGAAACGGTCCGATAACGATCCTCGAAACGATCGGCAATCACCAGAATCCCGTCACCGCCCGCGCCTTGTGCGGGTTTGATGACGAAGTCGCTGCGTCCGCCAATGATTTCGTCCAGCTTGTCGATCTGCTTCTCGGTGGAAATCACCCCGTACATCTCGGGCACGTTGATACCCGCCGCGATGGCCCGTTCTTTGGTGATGATCTTGTCATCGACAATCGGGTACAGGCTGCGCTTGTTGTACTTGAGCACGTAATCCGCGTTACGTCGGTTGATGCCCATGATGCCCCGGGCTTCCAGGGCCTTCCAGGTTTTCCACCAGCCCATCATTTGATTTGCTCTTGCTTGGATTCTTCCTTGAGGAAGGCCTTGAAGCGCATCAGCTCCGTCAGACGGTAGCCACGATAGCGACCCATCGCCAGCATGAAGCCCACCAGAATCAGCAGCACGGAAGGGAAGGTGAAGACGAAGTAAATCAGCTGCGGCACGCTCATGATGATGTGCGCCAGGGAGGCCGCAAACAGCGTGCCGATGGCGACTTTCATGGCATGGCCACCGCCGCGCTCTTCCCAGGTAATGGACAGGCGTTCGATGGTCATGGTCAGAATCACCATCGGAAACAGCGCCACGGAAAGCCCGCGTTCAAGCCCAAGCTTGTGGCTGAACAGGCTGATGGCGGCGATCAGCACCACCACGAAGGTCAGTACCACCGACAGGCGCGGGAGCATTTGCAGTTTCAGGTGTTCCAGATAGGAGCGTAACGACAGACCCAGTGCGGTGATCACCGTAAACAGGATGATGCCGAAGCCCAGTTGGGTCTCCCGGAAGGCCAGGGCGATCAGCACGGGGGTGAAGGTGCCCAGAGTTTGCAGGCCGATCAGGTTGCGCAGGATCAGGATGACCAGTACGCCAATCGGGATCATGACCATGATCATGAAGGTCTGCTGGGTTTGCAGGGGCAGGCCGTACAGTGAATATTCCAGGAAGTCCGCGTCGGTGCTGGCGTCGGTGAGCTTGGCCAGACGGATCGCGTTCATCTCGCTGTTGTTGAGGCTGAAGGTCACCACCGCTTTTTTACCACCGTCGAGGGTGATCAGGTTTTCGTCGCCGGTCCACCACAGCAAGCGGTCTTGTGGGAGGCCCTGTTCGCCAGTGTCTGGATTGAAATACAGCCAGTCCTTGCCATTGAAGCTGCGCAGCCAGAGTTCCGGGCTTTGCGGCTGGTCGGCTACCAGTCGAATGGTGTGGACTTTTTCCATGGGCACGTGGGCGATAGACAGCAGCAACTCGGTGATCCGCGCCTTGTTGGCGCTGGAAGTGTCACCGGCCAGCAGCAGCTTGACGTTGTTGTCAGAGAGGTTGTTGACCCGCTTGATGGCTTCGGTGACGAAGGTTTCCACGTCCGCCGAATGCTGGCGAATCGGCGCGAGCAGGGCTTCTGCGGCGATTTTTTCCGGGCCTTCCACCGCGATGCTGTCACGGAAGATCGGCCCCTTGGCCTTGAGCTTTTCACCGCTGTAGCGCTTGGTCAGCACCAGACGGTAATACAGCGTTTGATTGCCGGTAGCGCGGCGTGCCGACCAGGTCACCTTGCGGTTGCCATCGACCCGATTGACGCTGACCCCATAGTTGTTGGAGATAAAGCTTTCATTGAGGCTGATGTAGTCCCGCGCCAGGGGCGGCACGAACATCTGCAGCTTGACTGAGTCCTTGTTGTTATTGGCGACGAATTCGACCTTGGCGTCGATATTCCACAAGTCGTCTGTTTCATCCTCGGTCACCGGGATGCCGAGCGCCAGAATCTGATAGGCCGTGATTGCGATCCCCAGTGTCACCAGGACACCAATCAGGATTTTCAGATGCAACGTAAGAGAGCGCATGGGGTTACTCGGTTCTTTGAGCGGTAATTGCACAGCCAGGCTTGCCCGCTGCGTATTTAAGGCTTGGGTCGACCAGCGCATCAAAGCGTTTCAACGCCTCGGAGCCGATCAAAAGCGGATATTGGAAAGCACTTCGGTCGGTCAAGTTCACTTCGATGGTGCGTAAAGATGCACCCATGCACACATCAAGGCTGATCACCGGGCGTGCGCTGTACTTTTTTTCGTCATCCGGATCGCGATCATCGGCTCGGCGCTTGATCTTGCTGACCCTGGCCAGCGGCCGCTCGATGGGGTGCGCGTGGGCGTCATCGATTGCCAGATAGAACCGCACCCAGCTTTCGCCATTGCGTTTGAAGTGCTTGATATCCCGAGCACTCAGTGAAGCAGTCTTGGCCCCGGTGTCGAGCTTGGCGGCGACTTGCAGGTCAATGTCATTGAGCTGGGCGTATTCGTTGAGGCCATACACGGTCTTCTCGGCAGCGATGCCAGTCAGAGGGAGAAAAAGCAGGCAGAGCAGGGCGGGAAAGGCTTTGAGTGTCATAAATCCTGGCACGGTTAGGGCGAACATCCTTGAGACTGTATTTGACTGGCGCAGTGCTATTACTGACCATCAATTTGGGGCGCATTCTAGCATGAAGGTAGGGATGGGGCCTGTGAGGTGCGGTGCTTGCCCACGCTGAACGTGATGTGGTGGCCTGATGTACTGAGGTGTCTTTTTCGCGGGCAAGCCTCGCTCCAACATAAGAATGCGGTCTCTGTTGGAGCCGGGCTTGCCCGCGAAGAACGGTAACGCGGTGTGCCTGTCGGACCGCGTCGCCTGTATCGCGGGCAAGCGCGCTCCTATAGGAATAGGGATTATTAGACTATTGTCGACAATCTGATGGATTGCTTTGACTGGGCGTCGTCATGGGTCTAAATTCAGCCCATATTAATTACGTGGTGTCGACAATGCTGGCTCAGGCTCAAAACACCGCCCTACCGTTAGACGACTCGGAAACCCTCTCCGAAAACGTGTTCCGTCGCATTCAATCCGCCATCATCAAGGGCGAGATCGCCCCCGGCAGCAAGATTTCCGAGCCTGAGCTGGCGCGCACTTATGGCATCAGCCGCGGGCCGTTGCGGGAGGCGATTCATCGGTTGGAAGGGCAGCGTCTGCTGGTGCGGGTGCCTCATGTGGGCGCTCGGGTGGTATCCCTGAGCCATGCCGAGCTGATCGAGCTGTATGAGATTCGCGAGTCCCTGGAAGGCATGGCCTGTCGTCTGGCCGCCGAGCGCATGACTGCCGAAGAAATCGATGACCTGCGCCGGGTGCTGGACACCCATGAGCGCGATGCCGCATTTCAGGCCGGAGTCGGTTATTACCAGCAGGAAGGTGATTTCGATTTCCACTACCGGATCATCCAGGGCAGCGGCAACAAAACCCTGACGCAAATGCTCTGCGGCGACCTGTACCAGCTGGTGCGCATGTACCGCATACAGTTTTCCGCGACGCCCAACCGGCCGCGCCAGGCCTTTGCCGAACACCACCGCATTCTCGATGCCATCGCTGATCGGGATGGCGAGCTGGCCGAATTATTGATGCGTCGGCATATCGGCGCTTCGAAACGCAATATTGAGCGGCACTACCTGGAACAGCAGCTCGCCCACTGAACCCACTCTTCTGGAGATGAGTAATGAATTCCAATAAAACCACTCCCGGCCAACGCTTCCGGGATGCCGTGGCCAGCGAACACCCGCTGCAAGTGGTGGGGGCGATCAACGCCAACCATGCGTTGCTGGCGAAGCGAGCCGGGTTCAAAGCCATTTACCTGTCTGGCGGCGGCGTGGCGGCAGGTTCGTTGGGGATACCTGATCTGGGCATCACCGGTCTGGACGACGTATTGACCGATGTACGACGCATCACTGACGTCTGTGACTTGCCGCTGCTGGTGGATGTGGACACCGGTTTTGGTTCGTCGGCATTTAATGTGGCCCGCACCGTGCGCTCGATGAGCAAGTTTGGCGCGGCGGCGATCCATATCGAGGACCAGGTTGGCGCCAAGCGCTGCGGCCATCGTCCCAATAAAGAAATTGTGTCCCAGCAGGAAATGGTCGATCGCATCAAGGCCGCTGTGGATGCGCGCCTTGATGACAGCTTTGTGATCATGGCGCGCACCGATGCGCTGGCGGTGGAAGGCCTGGAGTCTGCGCTGGACCGCGCCGCTGCCTGCATCGAAGCAGGTGCCGACATGGTTTTCCCCGAAGCCATTACCGAGCTGGAGATGTACAAGCTCTTCGCGGCACGGGTCAAGGCGCCGATTCTGGCCAATATCACCGAGTTTGGTGCCACGCCGCTGTTTACCGTGGATGAGCTGCGCAGCGCCGATGTGTCGCTGGTGCTCTATCCTTTATCGGCATTCCGCGCCATGAACAAGGCCGCGGAAAACGTCTATGGCGCGATTCGTCGCGACGGCAGCCAGAAGAACGTGGTGGAGACCATGCAGACCCGCATGGAGTTGTATGACGCGATTGATTACCACACCTTCGAGCAGAAGCTGGACGCGTTGTTTGCGCAGAAGAAGTCCTGAGGCTGACTCGATTCCCCTTTGTGGGAGCGGTGCTTGCCCGCGATAGGGACGATGGGATCTAAAGTGAACCTCGTCCAGCCTTATCGCGGGCAAGCACCGCTCCCACAAAGGGCATCACCCACTTGAAAACGAATTGCCAAATCCCTAAAAAATCCAACATTGGAGAGAGCAATGGCTGAAGCAAAAGTATTGAGCGGCGCTGGCCTGCGGGGTCAGGTTGCCGGGCAGACTGCCTTGTCGACCGTCGGCCAGACCGGTGCCGGTTTGACCTATCGCGGCTACGATGTAAAAGAACTGGCCGCCCAGGCACGCTTCGAAGAGGTGGCTTACCTGCTGCTGTACGGCGAGCTGCCCACCCAGGTCGAGCTGGACACCTATCTGGCGAAGCTGAAAAAACTCCGTGATCTGCCGCAAGCCTTGAAGGAAGTGCTTGAGCGCATTCCGGCCGACACCCATCCCATGGATGTGATGCGCACCGGTGCCTCGATGCTCGGGACCCTGGAGCCGGAAACCAGCTTCGACCGGCAGCGCGATGCCACCGACCGGCTGCTCGGCGCGTTCCCGGCGATCATGTGCTACTGGTATCGCTTCAGTCATGAGGGCAAGCGTATCGAGTGCGTGACTGACGAGGATTCCATCGGCGGGCATTTCCTGCATTTATTGCTGGATAAAACGCCCAGCGAACTGCATCGCAAAGTCATGGACGTGTCGCTGATCCTGTACGCCGAACACGAATTCAACGCTTCAACCTTCACCGCGCGGGTTTGCGCGTCGACCTTGTCCGATCTGTTTTCTTGCATCACGGCGGCCATCGGCACTTTGCGCGGCCCGCTGCATGGCGGGGCCAATGAAGCCGCGATGGAGATGATCCAGAAATTCAGCTCTGCCGAAGAGGCCATCAAGGGCACCCTGGGCATGCTGGAGCGCAAAGACAAAATCATGGGTTTTGGGCATGCCATCTATAAAGAGTCAGACCCGCGCAACGAAGTCATCAAAGGCTGGGCGAAAAAGCTGGCGGACGAAGCGGGCGATACCGTGTTGTATCCAGTGTCCGAGGCCATCGACAAGACTATGTGGGAGCAGAAAAAACTGTTCCCCAATGCCGATTTCTACCACGCTTCGGCGTACCACTTCATGGGCATCCCCACCAAGCTGTTCACGCCGATTTTCGTCTGTTCACGCCTGACCGGTTGGGCGGCGCATGTTTTCGAGCAGCGTGCCAACAACCGAATCATCAGACCCAGCGCCGAATACGTGGGCGTTGAGCAGCGCAGTTTTGTAAGCATTGATAAACGCTGAACCAACCTCAACGCTGAAACGATTTTCCGTGGGAGCCAAAGGCTCTTACCAAGCGAAAAATAGCTCCGTAAAAAATGAAAGTCCTGTGGGAGCGAGCTTGCTCGCGAA
>Ga0247732_10001257_pt1 | contig 10412 bp, 10 predicted proteins | sample UWRJL163409C2_FD_180940 | JGI IMG/M metagenome (GOLD analysis project Ga0247732, IMG submission 180940) | Plant litter microbial communities from Arlington Agricultural Research Station in Wisconsin, United States - UWRJ-L163-409C-2 | ecosystem: Environmental > Terrestrial > Plant litter >...
AAAACACCTTGTAACAGCATCATACATTAGCGATGCCATGCAAGCATTAAACGAAGAAGCGATAAAAAATAATTTAATTTTCATGAACGAAATTGGTCTTGATCCTGGAATCGATCACATGAGTGCCATGAAAGTTATTGACGAAATTAGAGCAAAAGGTGGTAAAATGCTGCTTTTTGAATCTTTTTGCGGCGGTTTAGTTGCTCCGGAATCTGACAACAATCTTTGGAATTATAAATTTACCTGGGCACCAAGAAATGTGGTTTTAGCAGGACAAGGCGGTGCGGCCAAATTTGTTCAGGAAGGCACTTATAAATACATTCCGTACGGAACATTATTCCGCAGAACTGAATTTCTGGAAGTCGAAGGTTACGGAAAATTTGAAGCTTATTCCAATCGTGATTCTCTAAAATACAGATCAATTTATGGTTTAGATGATATTCTGACTTTATATAGAGGAACCATCCGAAGAGTTGGTTTTTCGAAAGCCTGGAATATGTTTGTACAATTGGGTATGACAGATGACAGCTACATCATGGAAGATTCTGAAAACATGAGTTACCGCCAGTTTACAAATTCATTTTTGCCGTATCATCCAACAGATTCTGTCGAAATTAAAACACGATTAATTTTAAAAATCGATCAGGATGATATCATGTGGGACAAGCTTTTGGAACTGGATTTATTTAATCCTAACAAAAAAGTAAATCTTCCTAATGCAACTCCGGCTCAAATATTAGAAAAAATACTTTCAGACAGCTGGACACTTGAACCAGATGATAAAGATATGATTGTGATGTACCATAAATTCGGTTATGAATTAAATGGAAAGAAAAAACAAATCGATTCAAAAATGGTTTGTATTGGAGACGATCAAACCTATACGGCAATGGCAAAAACCGTTGGATTACCTGTAGCAATGGCAACTTTATTAATTTTGAATGGAAAAATTAGAACTCCAGGCGTACAGCTTCCTATAAATAAAGAAGTGTATTTGCCTATTTTAAAAGAATTAGAAGAGTATGGCGTTATTTTTAACGAACAAACCATGCCTTATTTCGGCTATAATCCTGATCTATTTTAGTGATGGCTTAGTTTTTTTTTGAGAATTTTTTTTAGTTTTTAATTGATCCGCTTCCTTTTCAAGAAAGCGGATTTTTTTTGTTAAAGGCACAAAGGTTCAAAGGTTTCATGAAATAGCTAAAAACTTTGTCGCTCTGCACCTTTGAACCTTCCTAAAAAACTATTTCTCTGTCTGCACTGTTATTGGCATAGTGTACAAAACACGCGCTGGCTTTCCATCTTTAGTTCCCGGAATCCATTTCGGAGAAAGTTTTATGGCACGAATCGCTTCATTTCCTATACCGTAACCCAAATCTTTTACGATTTTAAATTCAGATAAACTTCCATCTCTTTCTACCATAAATTCAATTATGGCTTTACCTTCTAATTTCTGTTTTGAAACTGCTGCAGGTATTTTAAAATTCATACCTACAAGTTTATAAAATTCTTCAATTCCTCCTGGATATTCAGGTTGTTTATCCATACAATCGTTGCTGTCTTTCACTATCATTTTATCATAATCTGATTTGTCTTTCACCTTCTGGGCAATAGTTTCTGAACTAAAAACAAACAATGATAATACACAAACAATACTTACAATCAATACTTTAAACGTCATTTTAAATCGGGATTCTTTTTTGGTCATCATAATAAGGCGTTTTTTGGTTATTAAATAATTAAGATTACTGGCTAATGCTATCGTATTTTTATTGGAAGCAAAATTCAATAGCAGCTTTTGATACCTTGTAACCGACTCAAATTGAGTATTAACCTCTTCATCAGCTAAAAATTCATGATTCAGTTTTATTGCTTTTTTGAATAAAATTATAAGCGGGTTAAACCAAAAAACAATTTGTAAAACTTCTATAAAAAGAATATCCAAAGTATGTTTTTGTTTTAAATGTGCTTTTTCGTGCGCTATTAATTCTAATGGAATTTTACCGGTTTCAAATTCTTCTTTATTGATAAAAACTGAGTTCCAAAATGAATGCGGCAATGTAGGTTCTTCTATTAAAACTACTTCTACGTCATTTAATAATTGCTTGCTATTAATTTTAGTTTTATTATAAAACGAATACAAGTTCACAAAAAACTGAACCGTAAACAACAATACAACAATGAGATAAATTATACTTAAAACAGAAATCATAAGCTGTTCTGAATTATCATTATTTAAGACTACGTTGCTGGTTCTAATGACAACTCCATCGAGTTGAATTACAGATAATGTATTCCCTAACAAAGGTCTAACCGAAATTAATTGCAACGGAATTACAAAACTAAAAACCAAACTCAACAACAAATAAGCGCGATTAAAACGAAACATTTTTTCGTTTTCAAGCCATAATTTATACACTGCATAAAAAATAAAAAGCAGCATTCCTGATTTTAAAAGATAGTTTATCATTTTTTCTTTTTTTGAATTTGCGAATCGATTATTTTTTTGAGTTCTTCTAATTCTGAAGTAGACAAATTGGTTTCTGTAGTAAAAAATGAAGCAAATTGCGATGCCGAATTATTAAAGAAATTGCTAATTAAACCGTTTACATGCTTGGAGAAATAAGCTGTTTTTTTGACAAGCGGATAATATTCCCGAGAATTCCCGAATTCATTATACGCTACGAATTTCTTGTCTATCATTCGTTTTAAAAGCGTTGCAACGGTTGTCGTTGCCGGTTTTGGTTCCGGATACGCTTCGAGTAAATCTTTCATAAAAGCTTTTTCAAGCTTCCAAAGATGCTCCATTAATTGTTCTTCTGAGTTTGATAATTGTGTCATTATTTAATGTTTTCAAGTTTTTCAGTTTCAGGCAATTCCTTTTTATAAGCTTCTAAATTCCATTCAATATTCATTTTTGCCGCATATTCAGCCATAGTACCAAGCCCAACTTCAGCACGCCTCTTATCTACATTATCCGGATCTATCATCGGCGATATGTGTAATTTATTAGTCATTTTATTTTTCGAAGACTGGCTTCCATAAATTTGTCTTCTTCCTTCTCTTAAGGCTACTCTATCTTCCAGGTATGCCAGATTTCCTGGATTTGCATTACCTTTCTTAACAGCCTCTCGCATCATTGGCAAATATTTTTGCTGATATTTTAAATCAGAATGTTGTATAACCAAAAACAAGGTTTGATTGGCCTGTGCTCCAACAACATCTTTTCCAACCCAGCCTTTTTCATCTAAAATCTTTATGACCTTAATGAGATTAATACTGTCTTTTTTTCTCATTAATTTGCCAATGCTGTCAATTTTCTTTTTATCCGAATTAGGGTCTTTATAAATTTTCATAAAATCTCCACGAATACCCTGATCCTCTGCATAAATCTCCAAAAGTTCTTTTTGCAACGGTTTATCGTAATTAGCACTCAGAATATCCATTCTCTTCTGAAGTTTATCAATTGTCACTTTCCACTCTTTTTTATCATGCAAAGCTTTTAAATCACTATCGATTTTTATATGAGCAATGTTTTCATAACCATTATCAATTGCTAAATCCAGCCACTTAAAAGCTTTATCATTATCATTGTTTAAAGCTGCAGCGCACGCACCATTATATAAATCTGAAGATGATTTGTGTTCGATTTTAAATGCCTTTTCATAATAAACAACAGATCCTTTATAATCTTTCGCTTTATAACAATCATCACCTTTTGCTACAAATTCTTTATAGGTTTGAGACTGCATCAATCCAATATTCACAATAATAAAAAAGAAAGCAATTAGTTTTTTCATAGGTTTAAATCGATTAGTGGTTATTTCATTTTTTGTTCCGAGATTAATTCTCCATTATCATATTTTTTGATTTCGGTTAATTTTCCTTTATCTGAATAGAATTTCCAATCTCCAAAATAGAACCAATGTGTTTCTACTGCATTAGATTCTAATTTTGTTTTTCCCTTAGATTGCAATTTTCCGTTTTCATAATAATATTTAACCGTACAGATTCCGTTTTTGTATTTTTCTGTTTTGTATATTTTTCCGTTTATGTAGGATTTCCATTTTTTGACCGGTTGATCCTGTTTGTAATATTCGAATGATTTGTATTGAATACTGTCTTGTGTATAATCATCAATCCAAACACCTTCTTTTTTCTTGTCAATCTTTTGATTAATTGGTTTGCTTTTGCAATTTGAAAGCATCATTCCAAAAATTAGCAAGATTATAAGTTTCCTCATTATTTGAATATTTTTACTCTACACTTATAGTTGTTGTTCTACAAATGTAGAGATTAATTTTTAATATGCAAGAAAAAAGAAACAAAGTTGCAGGGGTACAAAGGAACAAAGATGGAAATCGGCTAGTTTTTTTGAATTGCCCCCAGCTTTAGCAGGGTTTATAATAAATGCAAAAAAATGGCTTTAGCCAAATAATTAAGTTTTAGGAACTAAAAAATTTCGGCTAAAGCCAATTACTTTTCTATAAATAAACCTCTAGCTAAAGCTAGGGGCTATTGAATTTTAATGCTAAAACCTTTGTAGCTTTGAACCTCTGGACCTTTGAGCCTCTATTGCGCGTTAGGGATTGAGGCGGTATCCTTTTATGAAGTGGAACGGAATAAAAGATATAGCCGAAAGCCCGACCGGAGGGAACGCCCAAAAAAAGAAATTCCAATTCTAAAACTCCAAATTCCAAAGTTGTGGAAACAAAAAAATCCGCTCATTTCTGAACGGATTTAATATTGGAAAATCTTTGTCAAAGTTTAAAACTTTGACAAAGATTCGAAACTTAAAAAACTTTGTGTCCTAGTGCCTTCGTGGCAAAATCTTACTTACTTAATTCCACAAAATACTTGTAAAACAACGGAATAGTCTCAATTCCTTTCAAGTAATTAAAGATTCCGAAATGTTCGTTTGGTGAGTGAATCGCATCTGAATCTAAACCAAAGCCCATTAAGATAGTTTTGCTTTTTAATTCTTTTTCGAACAAAGCCACAATCGGAATACTTCCGCCTGAACGAACTGGAATTGCAGGAACTCCAAACGTTTCTGTGTATGCTTTGTTTGCCGCCTGATATCCAATACTGTCAATTGGCGTTACATAACCCTGTCCTCCGTGATGTGGCGTTACTTTTACGGTAACTCCTGCTGGTGCAATACTTGTGAAATGTTTCGTAAAAAGATCTGTAATTTCATGCCAATCCTGATTTGGAACCAAACGCATGGAGATTTTAGCAAAAGCTTTGCTCGCAATAACGGTTTTTGCTCCTTCTCCCTGATATCCGCCCCAGATTCCGTTTACGTCTAATGTTGGACGAATCGAGTTGCGTTCGTTGGTTACATATCCTTTTTCACCGTAAACATCGTTTAGGTTTAAGGCATTTTTATATTTTTCTAGGCTAAAAGGCGCTTTTGCCATTTCGGCTCTTTCTTCTGTTGATAATTCCTGAACTTTGTCGTAAAATCCCGGAATTGTAATATGATTGTCTTCGTCGTGAAGTGAAGCGATCATTTTGGCCAAAACATTAATTGGGTTCGCCACTGCTCCACCGTATAAACCTGAATGTAAATCACGATTTGGACCTGTAACCTCAACCTCAACATAACTCAATCCGCGTAAACCTGTCGTGATAGATGGTTGTTGGTTAGAAATCATTCCGGTATCTGAAATTAAAATAACGTCGTTTTTCAGTTTTTCCTGATTGCGTTCTACAAACCAGGCTAAACTTGCCGAACCAACTTCTTCTTCCCCTTCGATCATGAATTTTACGTTACAAGGCAAAGTATTGCTTTGCACCATATATTCTAAGGCTTTTACGTGCATGTACATTTGACCTTTGTCGTCGCAGGCGCCACGTGCAAAAATTGCTCCTTCTGGATGAATATCTGTCTTTTTAATAACTGGTTCGAATGGTGGCGATGTCCATAATTCGATTGGATCTGGCGGTTGAACATCATAATGACCATAAACCAAAACAGTGGGTAAATTTGGGTCGATTATTTTCTCTCCATAAATAATTGGATAGCCCGGAGTATCGCAAATTTCGACTAAATCGCAGCCTGCTTTTGATAAACTTTCTTTTACAGCCTCGGCAGTATCGATAACATCTTGTGAATATGCAGTGTCGGCACTTACCGACGGAATCTTTAATAATTCGATCAATTCGTTGATAAACCGATCTTTATGTTGTTGAACGTACGACTTAATATTTTCCATTTAAATTATTTTTATAGAAATTCAAAAATACAAAAAAGAGAATTAATATTTTTTTTCAAAAAATGCTTTGAAATTTAGAAGTTATGATTATCTTTGCACCCACAATTGAGCGGATATGGTGAAATTGGTAGACATGCCAGACTTAGGATCTGGTGCCGCAAGGCGTGTAGGTTCGAGTCCTATTATCCGCACGAAAAAAGCTTCTGAGAAATCAGAAGCTTTTTTGTTTTTGGGATCTCGTCGAATTTAACTACGAATGATGGATTAAAATCCATCCCTACAATATGATCCGTTTCTCCGGAACTCTTTATAAAATTCCGGAGGAATGATTTATTTTGTAGCTAGGGATTTCAATCCCTTGAAACGCAACGTAACCCCAATATTGTTAAACCCGACAGGTTTTAAAAACCTGTCGGGTTTAATACGAACTTGCCATCAATAACAACTTGTCTTCATTCAACATCCAAATAAGGATCCAAAACTTCCGCCAACTTATTCAGCCAATAAAAATTATCTTCGAGATTATTGAATTCAGTTTCTACGGTTTCGCAGCCTCTCATGGCGCATAAAGAAAGAACATAATTTACTTGTCTAATTGTCTTTGCCATATCTTCAGAATCAATTGTTTTTCTGAAAAAATCTATTAATCTGGTTTCGGTTTCTTTTGAGAAGTTTTCCGTAGTCATTGTCTTATTTTTTTGATGCGCCAAATATAATAAATTGTAGGCAAATTTGCCTACATGAACAAAATAAATCTTGTGACTTTTGAAATATGAATATTTCAGAAGAAACTTTTATTATAAATCTTGGAATTCACATTCGCCAACTACGTGAAAAGAAAGGCTTATCCCAGCAGGGCTTAGCTGATGACTGTAATATTAGCAAATCTCAAATAGCGCGTATAGAAGTTGCTAAAATAAATACCGGCGTAAAAACTCTTGTAAAAATTGCCAATGCTTTAGATATTGAACCCAAAGAGTTGTTTAATTTTTCTACAAAATAATGCAAAACATTATTTTGAAAAAATACAAGAATCTTCATCTAACACAAAAATTTGCAATTGCAATTCCACTTTTGTTTTTATTAAGCTGCGCAACAATATCTTTTGTTTCAAGATTTAGATTTTCTGATAACTATCGTTGGATATACCAATTTGGCTCTATTGGGTCATTCATTTTATGCCTGTTACTTTTCGTTTTTTCTTTGGTTAACTCTATTTTAATTCTTCGGGTTTTGAGAATGAAATTAGTCACAAAACTCTTGTGGTTTTTATTAATTTTTCTGTTTTCTTTTTTATAATTATAATGATCAATATAAGTACCCTTAGAACACATTAAATGATTACAACCAAAAAATTCCGGCTTACCAAAAAAGAATATTTCACGTTCCTTGTTAGACTTGAATTAAAAAGACGAGGATGGTTATTTGCTTTTATGTGGATATTTTCTACTCTAGTTCTTTTTACCGGAAAGAAAGATTCCTTTAGCGTTTTTATTATAGTTGTTGGATTTATGTATCCTGTTCTTACCATCTATAAATATTGGAGTTTTGCAAATTCAAAGGATAACAAAATTATTTTTAAAGAAAGACAATACGAAATTTTCCCTGATAGAATCATTTCCCGTATGGGTGAAATATCAGAAGGTACAATTGATGTACAGAATTTTATAAAAGTTTTCGAATTAAAAGATCTTTACCTTTTATATATTTCTAAAGGTCAGACATTTTTTCTTCCAAAACGAGTTTTTGAAACTCAGGAAGATGAAAATTGGTTTAGAAATGAGGTATTTTTGAAGGTTAAAAATAGATAATTTCGGCTAAAGCCTTTTTTCTCTCAAAACATAAAAAAACCTCCAGCTAAAGCAGGAGGCAATTCATTTAGCACAAAAAAAACCTTTGTCAAAGTTTAAAACTTTGACAAAAGTTTCTCATATTTTAAATGAACTTATATCTCTTATATGGTTTAAAATTTTAGCTATTCAATAATTCTAAAACTTTATCAACATTAACTTCGCTATAATCATTTATATAAAAACTACATGGCGGAAGCTGTTCTTTTGTATGCGTACTCAACACGCCAACCACTTTCATTCCTGCATTTAATCCCGCTGTAACGCCCGAAAAAGAATCTTCGAAAACAATACAATCAGATGGAGAAACGCCAACACGTTTGGCAGATTCCAGATAAACTTCGGGATTTGGTTTATGAGCCTTCACGTCTTCGCTAGACATCATAGAATCCATTTTATCGCCTATTTTTAATGTACTTATAATCAAATCAAGATTGGCTCGCGGCGCCGAAGTTGCAACAGCAGTTTTAAAACCACGAGATTTTAATTCGCTTAAAAACTCCAAATAATGCGGAATCGTTTCGACTTTGTCTTTATAAACTTCACGAAACATGGCTTCTTTTTCGTCTTCCAATAAAGTAAGTTCTTCTCCGGCAATAGAACGTTTGAAGAAATGCGTCATAATATAACCGTTATGTTTTCCGTACATATGCTCTTCAAACTCTTCGTTTGTATACGGAATTTGATATTTATTAAAAAATGCCTCGAAAGCCTTTACATGATGCGGATTCGTGTGACAAATAACGCCATCCATATCAAAAATAACACATTGCTGTTTCATTATATATTTTGTTTTTAACGGTTCGCAAGATAGTTTAATAAAGTGTTATTCCACAGAGATTCACGGAGGTTTTCACGGAGAGTCGCGAAGTTTTTGTTTCACGCAGATTTTAAAAAGATTTAAGCAGATATGCGCAGATAATTATTATAATTTATTGAAAAAAAAATCTGCTTAAATCTGCAAAATCTGCGTGAAAAAATCTTCTACTTTATAAATTAAATTTATTTCAGTTTTGGAATTTGGAATTTAAAAAAAATTGGAATTTGCGTTCTAGCCAATCCAAATTTTACTTTTAACCAAAGTCATCGTTTGTCTTAAATGCTGATTGCACGCAATAAGAATAATTAAAACCACTAAACCATAACCTACAATGGTATAAATTTCCATATCGGCCAATAAAGTCGATTGTTTGGCAACGGGGCTAAAAAGTTTTTTTAACGCCAAAGTATTAGAGTCATCAGCTGAATATCCTTTTGCCATAAAACTCTGTGCTGTTGTGGCAATTGTTTGTTGTGCTTCTGGATTTTCGCCGGTTATAAACTGACTTAGCTTTAAAAAGTGTTTTTTGTTTAAAAATGCCATTGCATTCTGCATCACGCAAAAACCAATTGTGCTTCCCCAAAAACGTCCTGAAACGCCTACAATCCCGGAAGAAACCGCCATTTTTGCCGGAACTGAAGATGTGGTAAATAATATTAAAGGAACAAATAAAAACCCAACACCAATGCCTTGCAAAACATACGGAATAATAATATCTGATAAAGCTACATCTGGCACAAAAAGAAACGTAAACCAAAAGTGAAATAACGCAATAAGCGAAAAACCAATGATGAAAATAATTTTGGTCGAAACAGATTTCATCAGAAAATAAGCAGCCAGAATCAGGCCAATTACATTTCCTAATCCGTTAATATATTGCACGCCCGCAACGCGTGACGGATCCCAATTCCAAATAGAGAACATCGCCGAATGGCAAAGACTCAACGTTGCTCTGCTTATATAAAAAAGGAAGAACAATAAAAACCCGATACGCAAATTGGCATATTTAAAAACTTCGAAATTAAAGGTTGGTCTTTTTACCAAAAGTTCTTTAAAGATGAATAACCCTACCGTAATCAAGGCAATCATTAGCATTAAAACCATTTGAGAAGACTCGAACCAATATTTTTTTTCGGCATAAACAAAAAAGTAAGCACCACAGAGAATCGCCGTTAGAACCAAAATATAACTCATCCAGTCGATTTGATACAGCGGAATTTTCTTTGTAATTCTGTGTCCGCGAAAAGTAACCAGGATCAAAAAAACATTCAAAACCTGAAGTCCGCCCGAAACATAAAGCATGTATTTCCAATCGTAATGATCCAGAAACCAAACGGCAATATTCATGATAAACGGCGTTGATAATAATAACGATCCGTAATAAAAGGAAAAACCAATTATGATGGCATTTTTAGAATTAAACTGCTCTATCAATAATTGTCTGATCGTAATTACCGGAAGCGCCATTAAAATTCCCTCGAGAACGCGCAGTAATAAAAACACATAAAAATTGGTAATGTA
>Ga0247732_10001258_pt1 | contig 10402 bp, 12 predicted proteins | sample UWRJL163409C2_FD_180940 | JGI IMG/M metagenome (GOLD analysis project Ga0247732, IMG submission 180940) | Plant litter microbial communities from Arlington Agricultural Research Station in Wisconsin, United States - UWRJ-L163-409C-2 | ecosystem: Environmental > Terrestrial > Plant litter >...
CGGTCAGATCGACGCCGTACTTCTCGAGCGGCGACTTCTGGTCTTCGTCAGAACCCGGTGCGCCCTGCATGTTGGCCATTCGAATGTCCTCCGTGAACTACCTGAGTCGAGTCGACTCAATTTTATCCCTGGTCTACAGATTTGTCGCGGGTCGGGATGACGCCGAGACCGTGAATTTCGCATTGCGGGCCACCTCGCGCGTGGGCCCGACCACCCGCTGCAGCGCGGAGCGGTATCCCAACGACGAGTTGAACACCGTCCACAGTTCGCCGCCGGGACGAAGGACCCGCGCCGCATCGCGGAACAGGTTCTCGGCCAGCCCGGTGGTCACGGCGGCGCCGGTGTGGAACGGCGGGTTCAGCAGGATGAGGTCGGCGCTCGCATCGGGCTGCGACTCGAGTCCGAGGTCCCGCACGACGGTCACCGCATCGAGACCGTTCGCCGCCATGGTCGCCTCGGCGGAGGCCACGGCGATGCGGCTCTGGTCGGTCGCGATGACGTGCGCCTGCGGGCGCGAGCGGGCGACAGCGGCGGCCAGGATGCCGGTGCCGCAGCCCAGATCTATCGCGAGCCGGGCATCCGGCATCGCCTGGTCCAGCACGCTCAGCAGAAAGCGCGTGCCGATGTCGAGCTTGGTGCCGGAGAAGGCCCCGCCGTGGGAGCACACCCACAGGCCCAGCTCCTCGACGAATGCGCGCTGCGGAAACTCGTTCGGCGCGGAGAGTGGATGCCGGGCCACCAGCGCCCGGGACTTCTGCCGGGCCAGCGAGGCCGAGACCTCGTCGAAGTGCCGACCGAGCACGGTGTTCATCTCGATCGTCATGTGCTTGAGGCGCCCGCCCGCGACCACCACGACATCCGGTGACGCGAAGCGCGCTATCGCTCCGGCGAGTTCGTCGAGTTCGGCCAGGCTCTTCGGCAGCTGCAGCAGCACCACGCGGGCGCCGCCGAGCAGCTCCTCGCCGAGCGGGAGGCGGCGGTAGTCCCCGTCCGGAGCGTTGTTCGCGAGCGCGCGCTCGCCGATCAGCGAATCCTGGTAGCTGCGCACGGCGGTGGCTCCGAGCGCCAGGGCGCCGAGGGTGAGCGCCCCATAGTGGTCGCCGAGGGTGACCACCGTGCCAGGACCTGCGCCCGCGACATCCGCCGCCGCCTCATCGAGGATCAGCCGGTCGCTCGCATCGATGGCGAACAGATTGGGCGCCTCGAGATCGGGATACCGGCGCAGCGTGTCGAGCACCGAGAGGTCGGCGTGGGGCACATCGGGTCGGGGCAGGTCGGGCATGCTCACTCGCGGTCGAGCGGTCGCCAGACCACCAGCTGGGTGTTGCGCTGCGTGCGCTTACCGGCGCGCAACGAGACGACCTCACCCGAGCCGCCGCCGGCGAAGACCCGGCGCCCGGGGCGGTGCAACAGCTCGTCGGCCAGTGCGCCCTCCAGCTCGTGCACGCGCTCGGAGAGCTCGGCCACCTGGTTCTCCAGCTGGAGGATTCGACGGATGCCCTCCAGGCTCACCCCCTCCGCGCCCAGTCGCGCGATCTCCCGCAGCTGCACCACGTCGCGCATGGAGTAGCGGCGCGACTGACCCGCGGTGCGCTTGGGCACCACGAGCTCGAGGCGGTCGTACTGGCGGAGCGTCTGCGGGTGCATGCCCGCGAGCTCGGCCGCGACCGCGATCGCGAAGATGGGGTCGGTGGGTTCCACGTCAGTCGGCCTTGGCCTTGGCGATCAGTTCGGCGCGGGGGTTCTCGTCCGGCTGCAGTTTCGCGAAGGCCTCGAGGGCCTCCTTCGCCTCGGAACTCAGGTGCGCGGGCACCGCGATCACCACGGAGGCGAGCAGATCGCCCGTGCCCTTCGCCGTCTCGACCCCGCGCCCCTTGACGCGCAGCACGCGACCGGACGGGGTGCCGGGGGCGACGCGCAGCTTGACCGGGTCGCCGCCGAGGGTCGGTACCTCGATCGTGGCACCCAGTGCGGCCTCGGTGAAGGTGACGGGTACGTCGACGCGCAGGTTGATTCCGTCGCGCTCGAAGATCGGATGCTTGCGCACAGTGACCGTGAGGGTCAGGTCGCCGGGTGCGCCGCCATCCATGCTGGGCTCGCCCTTGCCCTTGAGGCGGATCTTCTGGCCGTCGTTGACTCCGGCCGGGATCTTGACGCTCATCGGCTTGCCGCCCTCGGGCTGCAGGCGGATGGTCTCGCCGCGGATGGCGGTGAGGAAGTCGAGTGTGGTGGTGGCGCTGAGGTCGCGGCCCTTCGTCGGGCCGCCCTGTCCACGGAAGCCGCCGGAGGCCTGACCGAAGTTGCCACCGCCGCCGAACAGGTTGCTGAAGATGTCGTCGAAGCCGCCCGCCTGCTGCGAGGAGTAGCGCTGGCCGCCGCCCTGCTGGTTGAACATGCCGCCGAAGACGTCGTCGAAGCCGCCGCCCTGGCCGGAGCCGCCCGACGTGAAGCGCGGACGACCGGGGCCCATGGCCCGCATCTGGTCGTACTCCTGGCGCTGCTCGGGGTCGGAGAGAACCGAGTTGGCCTCGCTGATCTCCTTGAACTTCGCCTCGGCCGCCGGGTCGCCCGGGTTGGAGTCCGGGTGGTACTTGCGCGCGAGCTTGCGATAGGTCTTCTTGAGGTCTGCCTCGGACACGTCCTTGGAGACGCCGAGCACGGCGTAGAAGTCCTTGTCGAACCAGTCTTGGCTGGCCACGGCCGCCTGCTTTCTGTGGGAGAGGGCCGGGCCCGCCGGGACCGCAGCAGCGCTGCGCGCTGGGGTCCCGGCGGACTCGACCCGGGTTGTGCTGTGTTTCTGTGCTTACTGCTTCTGTGCTTATTCGGCGGGAACCGCGACGGCGACCTTCGCCGGGCGCAGCAGTCGCTCGCCGATCTTGTAGCCGGGCGCGATCACGTCGGCGACGGTGTTGACCGTCACATCCGGCGTGGGCAGCTGCACGAGGGCCTCGTGCAGGTTGGGGTCGAACACGTCGCCCTTCGCGCCGACCGAGACGAGCCCGAACTTGTCGAGCGCCCCGCGCAGCTTCTGCACGATGACGACCATCGGCCCCTCGGTGAGGTCGCCGTGCGCCTCCGCCAGCGACAGGTCGTCGAGCACGGGGAGCAGCGACTTGACCACGTCGGCGATGTTCAGCTCGCGGGTCGCCTCCCGGTCGCGCTCGACGCGCTTGCGGTAGTTGGCGAACTCGGCCTGAACCCGCTTGAGGTCTCCGAGGATCTCCACGGCCGGGTCGACGTCGCCCGACCCGGCCGGGGCGCCCGCAGAGGGCTTCCCGGCCAGGAAGGCGAGATCGTCATCGGAGAAGGAGGTCTCGATGTCGGGACCTTCCGCCTCGATGAACCCCTCGGCATCCGTCGCACCCGTGGGCTCGGTGTTCTCCGAGTCGTCGCGGGGCTTCTTGTCGTCAGTCATAACTACTTCTTGTCTTCTTCGTCGTCCACGACCTCGGCGTCGACGATGTCCTCGTCGTCACCGGATGCGGCGGGCTCACCCTCGGCCGGAGCATCGGCCGGGGTGGCCTGCTCCTGCGCGTAGATCGCCTGACCCAGCTTCTGCTGGCTCTCGGTCAGCGTGTCGAAGGCGGTCTTCACGGCCGCCTCGTCCTCGCCGGCGAGTGCGCTCTTGAGCGCGTCGACGTCGGCCTGGACCTCGGTCTTGACGTCGTCGGGGAGCTTGTCCTCGTTGTCCTTGATCAGCTTCTCGGTCGAGTAGGCGAGCTGCTCGGCGGTGTTGCGGGTCTCGGCGGTCTCACGACGTGCCTTGTCCTCCGCCGCGTGCTCCTCGGCCTCGCGCACCATGCGCTCGATGTCGTCCTTCGACAGCGACGAGCCACCGGTGATCGTCATCGACTGCTCCTTGCCGGTGCCCTTGTCCTTGGCAGACACGTGCACGATGCCGTTGGCGTCGATGTCGAAGGTGACCTCGACCTGCGGCACGCCGCGAGGCGCCGGGGCGATGCCCTGCAGCTCGAAGGTTCCGAGGTTCTTGTTGTCGCGGGTGAACTCGCGCTCGCCCTGGAAGACCTGGATCGCGACCGACGGCTGGTTGTCATCCGCGGTGGTGAAGGTCTCGCTGCGCTTGGTCGGGATGGCCGTGTTGCGCTCGATGAGCTTGGTCATGATGCCGCCCTTGGTCTCGATACCGAGGCTCAGCGGGGTGACGTCGATGAGGAGCACATCCTTGCGCTCGCCCTTCAGCACGCCGGCCTGGAGTGCGGCACCGACGGCGACGACCTCGTCAGGGTTGACACCCTTGTTCGGGTCCTTGCCACCCGTGAGGCTCTTGACGAGGTCCACCACGGCGGGCATACGGGTCGATCCACCGACGAGCACGACGTGCGCGACGTCGGAGACCTTGATGCCGGCCTCCTTGATGACGTCGTTGAACGGCTTGCGGGTGCGCTCGAGCAGGTCCTTGGTCAGCTCCTCGAACTTGGCGCGGGTGAGCGTCTCGTCGAGGTTGGCCGGGCCGTTCTCGGTGAGCGACAGGTACGGGAGCTGGATGTTCGTGCTCAGCGAGCTCGACAGCTCCTTCTTCGCCTGCTCCGCAGCCTCCTTGAGGCGCTGCTTGGCGATCTTGTCGTTCGAGACGTCGACACCGGTCGAGTCCTTGAAACGCTTGATCAGCCACTCGACGACGCGCTGGTCCCAGTCGTCGCCACCGAGGCGGTTGTCACCGGAGGTGGAGCGCACCTGGATGGTCGAGAAGTCGTCGTCCTTGCCCACCTCGAGGAGGGAGACGTCGAAGGTTCCACCACCGAGGTCGAAGACCAGGATGAGCTCGTCTTCCTTGCCCTTGTCGAGGCCGTAGGCGAGAGCCGCCGCGGTGGGCTCGTTGATGATGCGCAGCACGTTGAGGCCCGCGATCTCACCGGCCTCCTTGGTGGCCTGGCGCTCGGCGTCGTTGAAGTACGCGGGAACGGTGATGACGGCGTCGGTCACCGTGTCGCCCAGGTACTGCTCGGCGTCGCGCTTGAGCTTCGCCAGGATGCGCGCGGAGATCTCCTGCGGCGTGTACTTCTTGCCGTCGATGTCGACGGTCCAGTCGGTGCCCATGTGGCGCTTGACCGACGAGATGGTGCGATCGACGTTGGTGACGTTCTGACGCTTGGCGGTTTCGCCGACCAGAACCTCGCCGTCCTTGGTGAAGGCGACGACGGACGGGGTCGTACGGAAGCCTTCTGCGTTGGTGATGACGGTGGGTTCTCCACCTTCGAGCACGGACACCACGGAGTTCGTGGTTCCGAGGTCGATTCCTACTGCACGAGCCATTGCTCTATCTCCCTGAATTACGTATTCGAGCGAGACTTGAGCCTCGCATACTCAAGTTTGATACCTGTGGATAACTCTGTCAAGTCCCGACGGTAAAAACTTGAGTCGCCCTGACTCAACTACCCTCAGGGCTTGCGAAATGACGCAGATTCGGGCAGGTACCCGCTAGAACTTGCGGGTGAACGGCAGCGGTTTGCGCATCCGGATCAGTAGGAGGAGCGGGAACAGGATGTACGGCGCATTGAAGAGCAGGAACACTCCGGGATTGGGGGTGCGCTCGCCGACCGGGCCGAAGAACTCGACGCCGAAGATCGGGATGCCGGTCAGCGCGATGATCATGGTTGCGTAGATCACCGAGTAGAGCTGGATCCAGTTGAAGCCCTTCACGATCGAGATGATCAGCAGGATGTAGAAGAACACGTAGACGAACGCCGAGGTACCGCTGATGAAGCGCAGCCAGAGCGGGTGCGACTGGTACAGCGGGTCGAAGTTCGAGGCGTACCAGTAGTTCCACTGCACCAGGATGTTGGGCGAATCCGCGACCTGGTCGAGGCCGAGGCCCTCGACCGAGTCGCTGATGATGCAGGTGACGATGAAGATCGAGAAGATCACGAGGAACAGGATGTCGATCGGTCGCTGACGCAGCGGCAGGTTCTCGACGACCACGGGCTTCGGGGCGACGGCGGTTTCGGTCATCCCCGCATGTTATCGAATACTCAGGGTGTGCTCAGGATTCGCGGCGGCGCGCGCGTTCGCATCGATGTAGCCCGGCGCCACTACTCTGTGCAGATGACCGACTCTGGTGGAGATCACCCCACGGACAAGCACGTGCCCGTCGCCGCCAACACTCTGGCCGTGGGCGCGGTCGCGGCCGTGACTGACGAGAAAGCGATCCCGGCGCGACAGGTGCGCTCGTGGGCGCTATGGGACTGGGCGACACAGCCCTTCAACTCGGTGATCGTGACCTTCGTCTTCACCGCGCTGTATCTGGTCTCCGACAGCTTCCTTCCCGTGAGCATCGCCGCACTGCCGGATGGCAGCGCAGCGAAAGAACGAGCATTGGCCGACCTCGCGGGGGGACTCGGCCTGGCCGGCACGGTCGCGGGCCTCGCCATCTTCGCGCTCGCCCCGGTGCTCGGGCAGAGAGCGGATGCCCTCGGTCGCCGCAAACGTTGGCTCCTGATCTACACCGCCGCGCTGATCGCCTGCATGTTCGCCCTGTTCTTCGTGCAAGCCGCGCCCATCTACTTCGTCTTCGGCGTCGGGCTGGTCGCCATCGGCAGCGTGCTGAGCGAGCTCGCGGGCGTCAATTACAACGCGATGCTCGTTCAGGTTTCTACGCCGAGAACCATCGGGCGGGTGAGCGGTCTGGGCTGGGGGCTCGGCTACATCGGGGGAATCGTCGCTCTGGTCTTGGTTCTGGTGGCGAACGCCGCCAACTGGTTCGGCCTCGACACCAGCAACGGCCTCGCATACCGACTCATTGCGGTGGGCTGCGGTGTCTGGGCGATCCTGTTCACGATCCCGCTCATCCGCAATGTGCCAGAACTTCCGCCGACGCGGGCCGCCGCCGAGCGGGTCAACTTCTTCCGCAGCTATGTGGTTCTGGTGAAAGACATCCGCGCCCTCTACCGAGACTCACGCACCACCTTCTGGTTTCTGCTCGCGAGCGCCGTCTACCGCGACGGGCTCGCCGGAGTCTTCTCCTACGGCGCGGTCATCGCCGCGGTGGTGTTCGGATTCCCGCCCCAGCAGGTGATCATCTTCGGGGTCGCGGCCAACCTGGTCGCCGGTGCCTCCACAATCCTCGCCGGGCGATTCGACGATCTCTTCGGCGCGCGAGCCGTGATTCTCACTGCCCTCGGTGGGCTTGTCGTGTCTGGCCTGGTCGTTCTGGTGCTTCACGATGCCGGCCAGATCGTCTTCTGGATCTTCGGCCTCGCGCTCTGCCTGTTCGTCGGCCCCGCCCAGGCATCGAGCCGATCCCTCCTCGCCCGGGTCACGCCTGCGGGGCGCGAGGGCGAGATCTTCGGTCTCTACGCGACGACCGGACGGGCGGCCAGTTTCATCTCCCCCGCACTGTGGACCCTGTTCATCGCTCTGTTCGGCGCCACCTACTGGGGCATCCTGGGCATCATCATCGTGATCGCGGTCGGCTTCGTGCTGATGCTGCTCGTCAACGCCGGGCGCCGGTCCCCCGCCTGAGCAGCCGCAGAGCGCGACACCGCGCAGCTCCTCCAGTGAGTTGCACGTTCGAGTGGTTCTGAGCTCGGGATAACCACTCGAACGTGCACCTCACCCGGTTCAGGCGCGTCAGGGCGCGATGGGCTTCGCCTCGAACTCCTCCCAGGCACGCTCGAAGGCCTTCTTCGCCGACGCCGGCTCTGAGACCCCCTCGAAGTAGCCCTCGAAGATCGCCTTGCCTCCGTGCGTCGGAAAGAGCGGGTCGGATTTCACCGACTGCGCCAGCTCACCCACCTGGTCCGGGCGGTCGGCCTGCTCGAAAAACCAGTCATGGAAGCTCTCGGTCATGGTTGAAACCCTTCTGTTCTGTGTGTCCCACCACTCTGCTCGCTCTCATGGCAGCTGACCAGGGGGCTAGGAGAGCAGGGCTCGCATTTCTGCCACGAGCTCGCCGTCGGTCTCGAGCAGCTCGACGTCGTAGCCCTGCTCCGGGTTGTTCCATCGTGCCGACCTCTTTCGCGGGCGCGCGGCCCGCAGGTGCACCTCGCGCACGCGCGTTTCGGCCACGATCTGCCGCACGTTGCCGGGTCGCACCCCGCCGCCGGCCACGATGGTGATCTCGTCGCCCGCGCGCTCGACCAGAGCACGCAGGCTCGGGATGCCGTCCACCGCCGTCCTGCGCCCGCCCGAGGTGAGCACGCGGCGCACTCCGAGCTGCGCGAGTAGGTCGACGGAGGCACCGAGGTCACGGGTGCTGTCGACGGCGCGGTGGAATGCGACATCCGCCCCGCTGGCCGCGTCGAGCAGCCGCTCGATGACGGGCACGTCGATGTCACCGTCGGCGGTGAGCGCACCGACCACGAAGCTCGCCGATGGGATCTGCCGCCGCAGCTCATGCACGTCCGCGACCATGACCGCCACCTCGTCGGACGTATAGACGAAGTCGCCCGACCGTGGGCGGATCAGCAGCGCGAGTTCGGCACACCGACGTTCCAAGCGCTGGAGAGCGGATGCTGCCGCCAGCGCCATTCCGATGCTCGGGGTCACCCCGCCCGAATCCAGACCGGAGCAGAGTTCCACGCGGTCCGCGCCGGCGAGCTCCGCGATGCGCGCCCCGGCCACGTCGTCGAGGGCGATCTCCAGCAGGGTCATGGCACGACCCTAGCTGCGCACGTGGCGGTGCACTCTCCACAAAACGATTGCACCCGCACGCGACAACCTAATTCCTGGTGCACACTCCCGGGTACGAGTGCCCGCCGACACCACCGACGAAGCCGAAGTCAGTCGCCTGAGGAACGTAGGCGAACCATCCGTACGTCTCACCCGGCGTGCACCCAGGCGTCAGCACCCAGAACCAGATGAGCAGCATCGTCACGAGAAAGCCGGTGACGAAATTGAGAGCCAGGAATTTGCGCCAGCCGCGGTTGGCGCGCTCGGCCTCGGCATCCGTGAGGTTCCAGAACGGGGCGACCATGATCGCGTACGGGATGAGCAGGATGGCGGCCAGCGGGCCGGGCCAGAGTGTGAAGAGCAGCAGTACGCCCGCGGCGAGGTAGGCGAACAGCGACAGTCGCACGGTGGCCTTCGCCCCGATCACCGTGGCGATCGAGGAGATGTTCGCCTCACGGTCGGCGACGATGTCTTGCACCGCGCCGAACGCGTGCGATGCCATGCCCCAGAGGAAGAAGGCGGCGAGCAGGCACCACAGCGACGGCCGGAACCACAGGGGCGCGGCGACACCCGCAGCGAGCACCACGCCGTAGACGGCGGGAGAGACGAAGTGCGTCGCCGAGGTGATCGAGTCGAGGAAGGGTCGTTCCTTGAAGCGGAGTCTCGGAGCGGAGTAGGCGATCACGGCGAACACGCTGATCGCGAGTACCAACCACGAGAGTGGAGTTCCCACGATGACGAGATATACCAGGAACGGAATGTTCGTGATCAGCGCCGCCCAGAGGGTGACGCGATGCACCTTCGGGTCGAGCAGCGCGCCCTCGACTCCGCCCTTGCGCGGGTTGCGCAGGTCGGACTCGTAATCGAAGACGTCGTTGATTCCGTACATCGCGAGGTTGTACGGGATGAGGAAGTACAGCGTGCCGATCACGAACGTCGCATCGACCTCGCGTGTGACGAGAAGGTAGGCGGCGGCGAATGGGAATGCCGTGTTGACCCAGCTGAGCGGCCGCGATGAGACGAAGAGCTGGCGGATCACGCGGTGTCCCTCCGAGGCGCAGGCGACATGAGCACCCACAGCGACGGCAGCAGTACCGCAGCGGCGATCGCGTAGGCGAAGTCTTCGAGCGGCGCGATACCGAGGAACGCGCCCGAGATCCTGTCCGTGTCGTAGCCGACCAGCCCGATGCCGATCATCACGTTGTCGAAGACGGCGGTGAAGCCCAGCAGGATCAGCAGAGTCAGCAGAACGGATGCCGCACCACGTCGCGCGGCGCGGCGAGACCTGAAGAGCGCGACGGCCCCGATCACCGCCACGGGAATCAGGAACAGGAGGTTGAGCTGCCAGTAGGTCATCGCGACACCGATCGGCGGGTACTGAGAAAGCCGAACAGGTTCATCGTCAGATAGCAGAGCAGCGTGAGAAAGAACAGCTCCTCCACCGGCAGTTCCGGCGCGAGTACGAGCCCGGTCATGAACGACGTCTCCCCGCGGAAGAAGATGCCGAGACCGATTCCGCTCAGATCCCAGGCCAGAAAGAACAGCACACCGACGACCAGGACGATCGCCGCGCGCACCGGCGCCCGCCAGAAGAACAGCCGGAACCGCCGATCGAGCATCACCATGCCGGTGAGCGCGACGAGCAGTCCGAGCAGGTAGAGGATGCCCATCAGACCGTGCGCTGCAGGGGCTCGGCCAGCGGCTCGGTCGAGGTGTCGCGACGCAGCCGCTTGACCAACACCTCCGCGCTGATCAGGCACATCGGCAGCCCGAT
>Ga0247732_10001259_pt1 | contig 10402 bp, 8 predicted proteins | sample UWRJL163409C2_FD_180940 | JGI IMG/M metagenome (GOLD analysis project Ga0247732, IMG submission 180940) | Plant litter microbial communities from Arlington Agricultural Research Station in Wisconsin, United States - UWRJ-L163-409C-2 | ecosystem: Environmental > Terrestrial > Plant litter >...
CGGGCGGCAACGGCGGCTTCGGCAACGCTCATTTCAAGAGCTCGACCAACCAGTCGCCGCGCCGGGTCAATCCCGGTCTTGAGGGCATCGAGCGCTGGATCATCCTGCGCCTCAAGCTGATTGCGGACGCCGGCCTCGTCGGCCTGCCCAATGCCGGCAAGTCGACCTTTCTGGCCGCCACCACGGCGGCCAAGCCCAAGGTCGCGGATTATCCCTTCACCACGCTGCACCCGGGGCTGGGTGTGGTGCGGGTGGATCAGCGCGAATTCGTGCTCGCCGACATTCCGGGCCTGATTGAGGGCGCCCATGAGGGCATTGGCCTTGGCGACCGCTTCCTCGCCCATATCGAGCGCTGCCGTGTGCTGCTGCATCTGGTCGACGGCACGACCGAGCATGCCGGCAAGACCTACAAGACCGTGCGCGCCGAGCTGGAAGCCTATGGCCACGACCTCACCGACAAGCCGGAGATCGTCGCGCTCTCCAAGGCCGATGCGCTCTCCCCGGAGCAACTGAAGGAACAGCTCGCCCGGCTGAAGCGCGCCTCCAAGAAGACCCCGCTGGTGCTCTCGGCGCAGACCGGCGAGGGCGTGCGCGACGCACTGCGCGCGCTCGCCACGGTGATCACCCACGGCCGCGAGCAGGAAGCCGCGAAGGAAGTCCACGAGACCTGGCGACCGTGACGCTTCTTCGTCTTCTTTTCATCCTCGGGCTTGACCCGGGGAGGGGATAGGAAAGTTGCGGCGCCCGGCGAAATTCGTCCTATAAGCGCGCCAATGTTTCACGCTTGAAGCCAGACCCGCGCCCATGACCCTCACTCCCACCCCCGCCGTCCTTGAGTCCGCCAACACCCCTACGCTGTCGTCCTTCCGCCGCATCGTGGTGAAGGTTGGCTCGGCGCTGCTGGTAGATTCCGCGCGCGGGCAGCTGCGCCGGGCGTGGCTGGCCTCGCTGGCCGAGGACGTCGCCAACCTCCACCGCGAGGGCAAGGATGTGCTGGTGGTCTCGTCCGGCGCCATCGCGCTCGGCCGCAACCTGTTGAAGCTGCCCAAGCGCCCGCTGAAGCTGGAAGAGAGCCAGGCCGCCGCCGCCGTCGGGCAGATCGCGCTGGCGCGGACATGGTCCGAGGCGCTGGCGGACGAGGGCGTCACCGCCGGGCAGATCCTCATCACGCTGGGCGATACCGAAGAGCGCCGCCGCTACCTCAATGCCCGCTCCACCATTGCCAAGCTCCTGGAGCTCAAGGTCGTCCCGGTCATCAACGAGAACGACACGGTGGCGACCTCGGAAATCCGCTATGGCGACAATGACCGGCTGGCCGCCCGCGTCGCCGGCATGGCGAGCGCGGATTTGCTGGTGCTGCTCTCCGATATTGACGGCCTCTACACCGCCCCGCCCAATGACGACCCGAACGCGCAGTTCATCCCGGTGGTGCCGCGCATCTCCGCCGAGGTCGAGGCCATGGCGGGCGGTGCCGGCACCGAGCTGTCGCGCGGCGGCATGAAGACCAAGGTCGAGGCCGCCAAGATCGCCACCACCGCGGGCGCGCACATGCTGATCGCCTCGGGCAAGGTGAAGAACCCCCTGCGCTCGGTGATCGAGGGTGCGCGCTGTACCTGGTTCCTGGCGCCCGCCAACCCGGTCGCTTCGCGAAAACGCTGGATCGCCGGGGCGCTGGAGCCGCGCGGCACGCTGCATCTCGATGCCGGCGCGGTCGCCGCCCTGCGTCGCGGTTCCTCGCTGCTGCCGGCCGGCGTGAAGCTGGTCGAGGGCAATTTCCAGCGTGGCGATGCGGTGCTGCTGCGCGGGCCGGATGGCGCCGAAATCGGTCGCGGGCTGGTGGCGTACGACCATGACTATGCCGAGCGCATCCGTGGCCGATCGTCGGACGAGATCGTCACCATCACCGGCTTCGAGGGGCGCGCCGCGATGGTGCATCGCGACGATCTGGTGCTTGGCGGGGCGTAAACTATTAACCCTGAGGAATATGCCGCTCACTTTCGAATGGTTTTCGGCTATACACGGCCTCATCGAGCGAGCCCCGTCGGCCGCTTTTGAGGATTGTAGGATGCCTCTCGGAAGACTGGTTGCCGCGTGCCGCTTGCTTCTCGTGGCCGGCGCCATAGCCGCCAGCGCGGGCTGCGCCTCCCGCCTCGACAACGTGTTCATCCCGATCGAGGATTCCATCGCGCTGTCGTCGGGCGCCTCGCGCGTCGAGATGCTGGTCGCCACCACCCGCAAGCCTTCCGACGTACCGGGCGAGATGTTCGGCGGCGACCGGGGCGAGGCCTCCTTCGCCGAGATCACCATTTCCATTCCCCCCGGCCACAAGCCCGGCGCGGTGGAATGGCCGACCAAGCTGCCCGCCGACCCGGAAAAGTCCTTCGCCACGGTGAAGGCCGACTTCATGGACCGTGCAGAGGTTCTCACCCTGTTCAACAAGCGCCTCGCCAAGGCGCCGAGCAGGAGCGTGCTGGTGTTCGTCCATGGCTACAATAACCGCTTCGACGACGCGGTCTTCCGCTTCGCCCAGATCGTGCATGATTCCGGCACGGACGCGGTGCCGGTGCTGTTCACCTGGCCCTCGCGCGGCGGCATCCTGGCCTATGGCTATGACAAGGACAGCGCCACCTATTCGCGCGACGCGCTGGAGAAGATGCTGGGCTACCTCGTCGCCGACAAGTCGGTGAACGAGATTTCCATTATGTCGCACTCGATGGGCAATTGGGTGACGCTGGAAACGCTGCGGCAGATGTCGATCCGCAACAGGGGGCTGTCGCCCAAAATCCAGAATGTGCTGCTGGCCGATCCCGATGTCGACATCGACATCTTCCGCACCCAGGTGCTGGAAATGGGCGAGAAGCGGCCGGACTTCACCGTGTTCGTCTCCGGCGACGACAAGGCGCTGGCGACCTCGAAGATCCTGTGGGGCAGCACCGCCCGGCTCGGCGCCATCGACCCGACCAACCCGACCTACGCCGCCTTCATGCACCAGCACCGCATCCATGTGGTGAACATGACGGCGATCAAGACCGATGACGAGATGAACCACGGCAAGTTCGCCGAGAGCCCGGAGATCATCCAGCTCATCGGCCGCCAACTCGCCACCGGCCAGCCGATCTCCGACACCAAGGTCAGCGCGGGCGATACCGTGAATTTGCTGACGGCAAGCGTGGTGAGCGCGGGCGGGGCGCTGACGGGGAAGTGAGGGGGCTTGTCAAAATTTTAGGATGCCGAGGTGACGAAAAATCTGGCTGACCCTTTCGCAGTGCGCGCTCGAATGTGAGAGTGCCTCATGAGAATCGAGAAAATACTATCCAAGGGGCTCGCTAAGATTCCAAAGATGATCTTCCGCCCTTTACTGGAGCGCAAGATCAAGGAGGCCGGTGTGGAGATGCCGGACAACGCCATCGATGCGTTGGCTAATCACATACTCGCTGGGGAGAATAAGCCGTTTATATGGGACGACCCAAAGAGCGAAGATGCAGCGCATCGCGACTTAAAATTGACGATCACTGACGCAGATATTTCAGAGATAGAATCCGCTATTGCAAAAGTAATGGAATCTATCCCCGAGCTGACAACGAAAATAGCTAAAGATACCGGAGATCGAATTTTCAAAAGGATTCGGGATCAATGGCCGCCTCAGGACGCATTTCGCCAATTCGAAGTAGATAGTTTTCGTGAGAATATGGAAGCCCGATGGGGAGTCGGACTTTCGTATCTGCGTATGCTTTTAGAGTGCTGCCGAGAGCTTGGCGCCGAAACTAACAAGCGTCACAATAAATCAAAGTCGAGAAGGCATCGATTCCGTCGGTGGGTCTTGGTTCGCCTCCATGCTCGGGCATGCCAGATCACTGACGAAATAATATGTCTGATGGAAAATGGCTTCGCCAACGGTGCCATGGCTAGATGGCGTACACTTCACGAAATATCCGTGGTGTCTATGCTAATCCGCGACGGTGATGAGGATTTAGCTGAGCGTTATATAGTTCATAATGAAATAGAAGTAAAACGCCACGCTGATGAATTTGATGCTACTCAGGCCGTGCTTGGTTACGATAAGATAAGCGATAGGCAACGGCAGCATATCGATGCCGAGTATGCCGCCGCAATCGAGCGATATGGCGGATCGTTTGCAACGCCATATGGGTGGGCGGCTAAATACCTTTCCCTTAAGAAGCCGACCTTTAAAGATTTGCAGCTTAAATCTAATAGTTCATCAAAAAACACGTACTATAAAATGGCGTCTCTCGATGTGCATGCCACGGCAAGAGGCCTATTTTTTAGTTTGAATGTCATTTCCGAAAATCTTCTCCTGTCGGGTCGCAGTAATGCGGGTCTGATGGAGCCTGGAATTAGTGCAGCCGGCTCACTTTTGATTGTTATGCATGCGCTGTCCGGGAACACTACAAATCTGGATCGTTTGGTCGAGATCCATAGTCTTTTGCGAATTAGAGAGGCCATAGAAACCGCGCTTAGTCGCGCGGATAGGAAATTGAGGAAAGATGAGCGAGGTCGCGCTAAAAAGGCTTCGCGCAAGTCGGTTCAAGGCGATTGATCTTACTTCGCTAGGACTCCATCCACCCCCTCCCACACTCGTGACTCCCCACTCCGCGTCGGCGCTCTATCCTCTGCGGCATGAAACGTCGCTCGCTTCTTGCCGCCCCGCTGCTGCTGCTCGCCCCACGTCTGGCGCTTGCCCAGACCGCGCCCGCCGCCGCGCAAACCCCACCCGCTCTCACCCCCATCCTCGACAAGGCCGCCGCGCTCGCCCCGCTGCGCACGGTGATGGTCGCGCATGACGGCGCCACCATCGCCCGGCGCGGCTATCGCGGGCACTCGGTCACCGCTTCCACCAACATCAAGTCGGCGTCGAAATCCGTGGTGTCGGCGCTGGTCGGGATCGCCATCGACAAGGGCGAATTGAGCGGCCCAGACCAGCCGATCGCCCCGCTCTTGAGGCGCGACCTGCCCGCCAGCCCCGATCCGCGCATCGACGAGATCACCATTGGCAATCTGCTCTCGATGCAGGCCGGGCTGGAGCGCACCTCGGGGCCGTTCTACGGCCAATGGATCGCGTCAGCGAATTGGGTGCGGTCCGCGCTCGGGCGTCCGTTCGTCGACGAGCCGGGCGGTTTGATGCTCTATTCCACCGGCTCCACCCATCTGCTTTCGGCCATCCTCACAAGGCAAACCGGGCGCTCGACGCTGCAATTGGCGCGTGACTGGCTGGGCCCGATGCCAGGGTTTTCCATCAGCTCGTGGGAGCGCGACCCGCAGGGCATTTATTTCGGCGGCAACCAGATGGCGATGAGCCCGGCCTCGCTGCTGGCGTTCGGCGAGCTGTATCGCCTAGGCGGCAAGACGCCGGACGGAAGGCAGCTGGTCTCACCCGACTGGATCGCCCGCTCGTGGCAAATTCGCACCCATTCTCGCTACACCGGCGACGGATATGGCTACTGCTGGTTCAACCGCGAAATCGCGGGGCAAAACGTGCATTACGCCTGGGGCTATGGCGGGCAGATGCTCTACATCGTGCCGGCCAAGGGACTCTCCATCGTCATGACCTCGGACACCGACGCTCCCGCAGGCCGCTCCGGCCACCGCGACGCCCTGCACGCGCTGGCCGGCGAGATCATCGAAGGCGTCGGCTGATTCACATAGCCGATTCACTTGGCTTGCGGTTGGCCGGCAAACGAAAGCGCACGACTTTCATCGCGGCCCAATGCGCGCGCAATGTGCATGCCCTGTTGCGATGCAGGCTGATCAAAACCGCGCCATATCTGTGCCGGATGGTAGCACCGCACGGTGAGAATGCCGGGAATCCCTAGAGTCTTAGCGGTTCGGTCCTGCATACAGCGCTCTGGCACGGTTCCTGCTCACCACTCCGGCGACCATCCGCCGTGGGGGCGGCCAGCCATGAGGACCGTGACGTGACGAAGAAGCCCGAAGTCCCCAATTCCTCCGTCGAAACGCTGCTCGCCGCGCGTAGCTTCACCCGCCGCGTGCTGTTCAAGGGCGCGCTGGCCGCCGGCACCGTCGCCGCCACCGGCCCCTGGATCGTCAAGGACGCGTTCTCGTCGTCCGGCGAGCTGAGCCTGCTCAACTGGGACGACGAACTGCCGAACCCGGTGATCCCGAACTTCGAGAAGAAGACCGGCATCAAGGTGAAGACCACCCCGTTCTCGCAGAACGAGGAACAGATCAACAAGCTGCAGGCCACCGGCGGCGAAGGCTTCGACCTGTGCGAGCCGACCCGCGACCGCGCCCCGCAGTTCAAGGAGCTCGACGTTCTCGCGCCCTACGACACCTCGAAGCTGAACCTCGACGCGCTGCTGCCGAAGATGCTCGAAGGCTCCACCTCGGAGTGGACCTGGGACGGCAAGCTCTATCACGTGCCGCATTGCTGGGGTTCGGAAGCCATCGCCTGGCGCACCGACCTCGCGCCCGGCCTCACCTATGGCAAGCTGAGCTACGGCACGCTGTGGGCGCCGGAATTCAAGGGCAAGATGCAGGGTCGCCCGCACTCGCTGCTGCTCGGCATCGGCCTGTGGATGGACGGTACCGGCAAGCTGCCCTCGAACCGCATGCTCGACGCCTTCAAGGACGAAGACTCCATGAAGAAGATCTATGACGTGATCCTGGCCTACGCCATCGCCAACAAGGCGCAGGTCAAGCAGTTCTGGGATTCGTCGGATAACACCAAGTCCGGCTTCATGGACAATGGCTGCGTCATCGGCCAGACCTGGGACGGCCCGCCGCTCTCGCTCAAGAAGGCTGGCAAGCCCGTCACCTACATGGCGCCGCAGGAAGGCGCCATCACCTGGATCGACGGCTGGTCGCTGACCAAGGGCGCCAAGAATATCCCGCAGGCCTATGAGTGGCTGAACTACATCCATACCCCGGAAGTCTCGGCCATGGTCGCCGAGGGCTCTGGCTACAATCCGGTGGTCAAGGGCTCGGAAGCCTTCCTCTCCGAGGTCGCCAAGAAGAACTTCGCCGAGGCCTATCCGGGCGACGCGCTCTCCAAGCTGTGGAGCCGCCCGCCGGAAGCCTCGTGGTTCGCCGAGCTCCGCACCCAGTACGCCGAGAAGTTCAAGGCCGCCTGATCGTATCCTCCCAAACTCCCTCCCGGCGGTCCGCCGCCGGGAGGTCTCGTTCATCCCACGTTCCGACCCTGTATCTGAGCCGGAGACCGCATGGCTGCCGCCGTTGAGCTTGAAGGCGTAAACGTCACGTTCGGGGATTTCGTCGCGGTGCGCGATGCCAATCTCGTCATCGAGCCGGGCGAGTTCTTCTCCTTCCTCGGCCCGTCGGGCTGCGGCAAGACCACGCTTCTGCGCACCATTTCCGGCTTCATCGAGCCGACCCATGGCACGGTGCGCATCGGCGGGCAGGACATGAAGGGCATCGGGCCCAACAAGCGCCCGACCGCGCTGATCTTTCAAAACCTGGCTCTGTTCCCGATGATGACGGTGGCCGAGAATATCGGCTACGGCCTGCGCGTGCGCGGTGTGCCCCGTCATGAGCGCGACGAGAAGGTGAAGAACCTGCTGATCCAGGTCGCGCTTTCCGAGCACGGCCACAAGCGCGTTTCCGAACTCTCCGGCGGCCAGAAGCAGCGCGTTGCGATCGCCCGCGCCCTCGCGGTCGAGCCCTCCGTGCTGCTGCTCGACGAGCCGCTCTCCGCGCTCGATCTGAAGCTGCGCCAGCACATGCGCGCCGAGCTGCGCGCCATCCAGAAGCGCGTCGGCATCACTTTCATCTACATCACCCACGACCAGGGCGAAGCGCTCACCATGTCGGACCGCATCGCGGTGATGAATGCCGGCGTGATCGAGCAGGTCGGCGACGGCCGCGCGGTCTATGCCGAGCCGCGCACGCCGTTCGTGGCCTCGTTCGTCGGCGAGAACAATTCGATCCGCGGCCGCGTCACCGAGGTGTCCGACGGCATGGCGACCATGGACACCTCGCTCGGCATATTGCGCGGGCGAAACCCCATCGGCATCGCGCCCGGCGACGAGGCGCTGCTGTTCGTGCGGCCTGAGGCGATGCAGCTGCATGCCAATGGCTCGACCGTCGGGTTCGAGGGCGAAGCGCTGGACGTTTCCTATGAAGGCAGCGTCACCCACGTCACCCTGCGGGTGCGCACCGGCCAGAAGATGATGGCGACCGTCCATGCCGGCGCCGGCGTCGCGCTGCCGGTGGCGGGCGAGAACCTCCATGTCGGCTTCCAGCCCGGCGACGGGCTGCTGCTGCATCGGCCGGCCTCGGCATGAGCGGCGCCAGCGGACTTTACGTCGTCATTGGGCTGCCGCTGATAGTGGCGCTGCTGTTCTTCGCGCTCGCCTGGTTCGACCGGCGCTTCGGGATTGAGACCGGCCCCGGCTTCTTCCAGCGCAACGGGCTGGTGATAGGGCTTTATCTGGTGCTCTCGGTCGGCTTCTGGGCGTTCTTCATCATCGTGCTGCCGCAGCTCGCCATGGTGGATATGTCGTTCCGTCCGAAGCTGCCGCCGGCGCAGATGGGCGGGCCTAGGGATCTCTACACGCTGGAGAACTACCGCTACTTCCTGTTCGGCAGCACCACCTCGACCGAGAACTGGAACTGGCTGCACATCAAGGCCTTCTTCCTCACCATTTTCGTCAGCATCGCCATCACCATACTGAACTTCGCCATCTGCTACCCGCTCGCCTTCCACATGGCGCAGTCCTCCACCACGGCACGGCTGCGGGTGCTTCTACTGCTTCTCATCATTCCTTATTGGGTCAATGAGATCCTGCGGGCCTTCGCCTTCCGCGTGCTGCTGTCGACCTCCGGCATCGTCAACCAGGCGTTGCTCGGCTCCGGGCTGGTAGCTGAGCCAGTCGATTTTCTCGGCGCCGATGTCGGGCTCTATATGGGCCTGAGCTACGCCTACCTCCTGATGATGATTTTCCCGCTGTTCAACGCCATTGAGAGCCTCGACAAGAACCAGATCGAGGCCGCGCGCGATCTCGGCGCGCCGTGGTGGCACATCCACGCCTATGTTGTGATGCCGCACGCCAAGCCCGGCATCGCTTCGGGCTGCACGCTGGTGTTCATGCTGTGCGCCGGCGCGCTTGCCGCCCCGCTGGTGCTCGGCGGGCCGCGCACGCTGTGGTTCACGCCGATCGTCTATGACCGGTTCTACCAGGCGTTCAACTGGCCGCAGGGCGCGGCCTATGCCTTCATCCTGCTGGTCACCTGCGTCATGTTCGTGCTGCTGATGCTGAAAGCCTTCAAGCTGAGCCTTGGAGAAATCACGCGATGACGGAGATCACCCGATGAAAGCCGGTCTCGCCCACCGCCTCATCTTCGCGGTCTATATCGCGATCTTCTTCATCTACCTGCTCGGCCCGCTGGCGGTGATGGGGGTCTCGGCCTTCAACACCCCGCAATACCCGCAGGTCTGGCCATTCGAGGCGTTCACGCTCGAATGGTTCGGCCTGCTCTTCGCCGATGCCGACATGATGTACGGGCTGCGCACCAGCCTGTGGATCGGCGTGCTGGTGGTGGCGATCTCGGTGCCGATCGGGCTCGCCGGCGCCATCATCATGACGCAGATCACCGCCCGGCTGCGCTCGACCTATTACCTCATCGTGGTCTCGCCGGTGCTGACACCGGGCATCATCATCGGCATCTCGACCGTGGTGTTCTGGCGCCAGTTCACCACGGTGACCGGCACGCGCTTTCTCTATGACGGCATCTTCCTCACCGTGCTGGGGCAGGCGAGCTATATCTCGGCCTATTGCATGCTGATCATCCTCGCCCGGCTGCAGCGCTTCGACCGCGCGCAGGAAGAAGCCGCGCTCGATCTCGGCGCCACCTACCCGCAGGTGTTCCGCCACATATTGCTCCCGTTCCTGAAGCCGGCGCTGTTCTCCTCGGCGATCCTCGCCTTCCTCGCATCGTTCGAGAACTACAACACCACGACCTTCTCCATCCTCGCCGACAAGACGCTGACGACGGTGCTTGCGGGCCGGGTGCGGCAGGGCTCGACCCCGGCGATCAGCGCGCTCGCCGTCATCATCGTCGCGGCGACGCTGGTGGGGGCGCTGGCCTATGAGATATGGAAGCGCCGCAGCGACAAGACCGCCAAGGAGCGCTCCCGCATCGCCCGTGCCGCCGAGGAAGCAGAACTAGCTGGAGAGGCGCAGCCGCTGCCGGCGTGAGGGGGCCGTTACACCCACCCGCTCGCTCAAAAATCCGCTCGCGACTCACTCACAGGATTACTGGCGCCTTGGCGATCTCGACGCGCCAGCGCGGCTGCTGGATTTTCTTTCTTGGAAGAGACTGGCCTCCCGGAAGGGAATCGAACCCCTGACCCCAGGTTTAGGAAACCTGTGCTCTATCCTGCTGAGCTACCGGGAGGTGCGCGCCA
>Ga0247732_10001260_pt1 | contig 10397 bp, 5 predicted proteins | sample UWRJL163409C2_FD_180940 | JGI IMG/M metagenome (GOLD analysis project Ga0247732, IMG submission 180940) | Plant litter microbial communities from Arlington Agricultural Research Station in Wisconsin, United States - UWRJ-L163-409C-2 | ecosystem: Environmental > Terrestrial > Plant litter >...
CGTGGCAGAAGGAGAGGTGCGTAACAAAATCAAGGATATCCTGGGAGCTTTCATGTTTGGCGGTGATAACAGTGCCAAAAAGGTAAAAGTACTTTCCGGAGGAGAAAAAACGCGTCTCGCGATGATCCGGCTGTTGCTGGAGCCAGTGAACTTGCTGATCCTCGATGAGCCTACCAATCACCTGGATATGAAAACAAAGGATATCATCAAAGATGCACTGAAAGACTTTGACGGCACACTCATCCTGGTTTCTCACGACAGGGATTTCCTGGATGGACTGGCTACGAAAGTGGTGGAATTCGGCAATAAGCGCGTCAAAGAACACCTCGAAGATATTACCGGATTCTTAGCGAATAAGAAAATGGAGAACCTGCGGGAGATTGAGAGGAAGTGAATCTTTAATTATTTGAAAATAAATTATTTGATTGTTTCCTCCCTTGAGGGAGGGCAGGGAGGGTGACCTACTTCGGACTAAAAGTATGAGCTAATTTTTGTATACTTATTACATCAAAAGATTTACTAAAAACTTCAAATTAAAGGGCAGGGAGGGTGACCTACTTCGGACTAAAAGTATGAGCTAATTTTTGTATACCTAAAAGTATGAGCTAATTTTTGTATACTTATACATCAAAAGATTTACTAAAAACTTCAAATTAAAGAGAGCAGGGAGGGTGACCTACTTCGGACTAAAAGTATGAGCTAATTTTTGTATACTTATTGCATCAAAAGATTTACTAAAAACTTCAAAATTAAAGGGCAGGGAGGGTGACCTACTTCGGACTAAAGCACAATTATTTTCGGATCACCATTCATCTAAATGAATTTAATTCCATTCTCAACTTATGGGAAAATGTTATAGAGTAAATTGACAAGCTGATTTTAACTAAATCAACTTGTCAATAGTATTTGTTGTTGTCACTCACCTTTGCCCTTCCCCAAATAGGGAGGAGGTGAGTAAAACTCCTCTTGAATAGTATTATCTGAAATTAATCTTAAGCCTTCTCCACATAAATCTTCGCATCCCCATCTTCTACCAGGTCCACCATCAGTGACTCTGTTCCCAGTGACCCGAAGGTGATCTCAGTAGCCAGTACCTCATTGCAGACATAATCCCTGTTCTGTGCGATCGCCGCCTGGATCTCGTCGGAACCTTCCACTTTGAGGTGGATGCGGTCTGTCACTTCAAGTCCTGAGTCCTTGCGCAGGTTCTGTACACGGTTTACCAGTTCGCGTGCGATACCTTCGCGGCGCAGCTCGTGCGTCAGGGTGATATCCAGCGCAACTGTAATGCCGCCTTCGCTGCTGACAAGCCATCCCGGGATATCCTGTGCAATGATCTCGAAGTCGTTGATGTCCAGTGTTACCTGTTCACCAGCGATTTCTCCCTCCCAAAGGCCTGTAGCTTCGATGGCCGAAATATGTTCTTGCGTAAAGCCAGTGACAAGCGAAGCGATCGCTTTCATATGTTTGCCGTATTTAGGCCCGATCGTTTTGAAATTCGGTTTGATGCTTTTCACCAGGATGCCGTTTCCTTCGCCGATTACTTCCAGCTCTTTTACGTTCACCTCGGAAAGGATCAGTCCTGAGACGTGGCGGATGTTCTTTGCAAAATCTCCGTCAAGTGCAGGAACCATGATCTTCTGCAAAGGCTGGCGTACACGCAGTTTCTCTTTCTTGCGTAGTCCGAGAACGAGGGAAGACACCTGTTGAGCGATTTCCATTTGTGCTTCCAGCTCCTGGTCGATCAGTGTGGTATTTACTTCCGGAAAGTATGCAAGGTGCACCGAATTCACGATGTGCCTGTTCGTAACCTTGTTGAGGTCGGTGAACAGCTGATCCATGAAGAACGGAGAGATCGGGGAACTCATGATCGCTACCTTTTCCAGGCAAGTATAAAGTGTCTGGTAAGCAGAGATCTTGTCCGCAGAATAGTCACCTTTCCAGAAGCGGCGGCGGCAAAGGCGCACATACCAGTTCGACAGCTGATCGTTGACAAAATCCTGGATCAGTCGCCCGGCACGCGTAGGCTCGTAGCTTTCGTAAGCTTCTTCTACCTTAGCCACGAGGCTGTTCAGCCTGGAAAGGATCCAGCGGTCGATCTCCGGCCTTTCGTCCTGCGGGATGTCCGCTTCGCTGTATGTAAATCCGTCGATGTTCGCATATAAAGCGAAGAACGAATAAGTGTTGTAAAGTGTTCCGAAAAACTTGCGCTGTACTTCAGTAATTCCGTCCAGGTTGAATTTCAGGTTATCCCACGGCTGCGCATTGGTGATCATATACCAGCGCGTAGCATCCGGGCCGTATTTGGCCAGTGTTTCAAAAGGATTTACGGTATTGCCTAGACGTTTGGACATTTTCTGTCCGTTTTTGTCGAGCACAAGTCCGTTGGAGATCACATTTTTGTAAGCCACCGAGTCAAACACCAGGGTAGAGATCGCGTGGAGCGTATAGAACCAGCCACGTGTCTGATCCACACCTTCTGCAATGAAATCACCAGGATAACCCTTGTGATTGTCGATCATTTCCTTGTTCTCGAAAGGATAGTGCCATTGTGCATAAGGCATTGATCCGGAATCGAACCAAACGTCGATCAGGTCAGATTCCCTGTGCATCGGCTTGCCTGAAGGCGAAACCAGTACGATTTTGTCCACGTAGTTTTTGTGGAAATCAATTTTTGCGTAGTTCGCTGCAGACATGTCGCCCACCTCGAAATCAGCGAGTGGATTTTCAGTCATCAAACCGGCAGCTACAGCTTTGTCACAAGCTGCTTTTAATTCTTCCGCAGAAGAAATACAGATTCTTTCGTCTCCTTCTTCCGTAGACCAGATCGGGATCGGGATCCCCCAGTAACGCGAACGCGAAAGGTTCCAGTCGTTGACATTTTCCAGCCATTTCCCGAAACGTCCCGTACCGGTAGATTCGGGTTTCCAGTTGATGGTATTGTTGAGGGCGATCATGCGATCTTTAACAGCCGTTACCTTGATAAACCAGGAATCCAGCGGGTAATAAAGCACAGGTTTATCTGTTCTCCAGCAATGTGGATAGCTGTGTTCGTATTTTTCCACTTTGAAAGCCTTATTCTCCTGCTTCAGCTTGATCGAGATCTGTACATCCACGGATTTGTCAGGTGCTTCGCCATCCTTGTAATATTCATTTTTGACGTACATGCCGCCGAATTCATTCATTTCCTTGCGGAATTTCCCTTGCAGGTCTACAAGTGGCACAGCTTTACCATGCTCATCCGTTACCAGCATTCCGGGAACGCCCGCTTCAGCAGCTACCCTTGCATCGTCCGCTCCGAAGGTGGGTGCAATGTGCACGATCCCCGTACCGTCTTCAGTAGTGACGAAATCACCTGCGATAACCTGGAATGCTTTGTCTGCATTTTCATGCGGCAACGCATAAGGCAATAGTTGTTCGTAACGCAATCCTACCAGTTCCTTTCCCGTGAAATCTGTAACTACCATAAAAGGCACGGACTTGTCGCCTGCCTGGTAAGCGGTTAGCTCTTCTTCGGAAGTAACCGCGACAAAACCTTTGGAGAACTGGTAGTTCAGCAGATTTTTCGCCAGGATCACGCTGATCGGCTCATAAGTATACTGATTGAAAGATTTTACGAGTACATACTCAATATTCGGTCCTACCGCCAGGGCAGTATTGGAGGGCAATGTCCATGGTGTAGTTGTCCAGGCAAGGAAATGTGTTGTCCCATGCAGGCGTGCCATGAAAGGATGCTGCTGCCCATCCATCAGTCTGAACTGCGCTACGACCGTTGTATCTTTTACATCCCGGTAACATCCCGGCTGGTTCAGCTCGTGGGAAGACAAGCCTGTTCCCGCTGCGGGAGAGTAAGGCTGGATCGTATACCCTTTGTAAAGCAGGTTCTTGTTGTACATTTGTCCCAGCAGCCACCATACGGTTTCCATGTATTTGGAATCGTAAGTGATGTAAGGGTTTTCCATGTCCACCCAGTATCCCATCTCTTTGGTAAGGTTGTTCCAGATGTCTGTATAACGCATGACCGCTTCCCGGCACGCCTGGTTATATGCTTCAACAGTAATTTTTTTGCCGATGTCTTCTTTGGTGATGCCGAGCTCTTTTTCCACGCCGAGCTCTACCGGAAGTCCGTGAGTATCCCAGCCCGCCTTGCGCTTCACCTGGAATCCCTGCAAGGTTTTGTACCGGCAGAAAATATCCTTGATCGAACGTGCCATGACGTGGTGAATCCCTGGCAGGCCATTGGCTGAGGGAGGACCTTCGAAAAAGACGAACGGCTTGTTCTCGTCACGGGAAGTAACCGACAGTTCGAAAATATTTTCACTGTCCCATTTCTCCATGACCGTTTTCGTGATCTCAGGTAAGTTCAATCCTTTATATTCGTGGTATTTTGAGCTCATTATCGGCGGTATTTTACTTGAAGGGTGTAAAGATAATCATAAAGTAGATAATTGGAAACGGATGGTTCTTGTTTGCTGCTTCAGGTTTTTTCTAAATATTCGGGCAGCCGAGTCAGTTAGAGTTGGATTCAAAAGAGAAAAGCAAAAAAAACGCCCTCCGTTCAAAAGAGGGCGTCCTGGGTTTGTGTTAAGATAGGCAGGGATCTAAAAAATCCGGTTTAGATTTTGGAGAATTTAAGGTTCCCCGTGTGCCCTTGTGAAGTAGTGGTGCGGATGATGTATTGTCCAGGTGAAAGGGTGTGGACATTGATCTCACCAGTGTATTTGCCATGTTGTACCAAAGTGCCGGCAACTGTATAAATGCTGTAATTATCAGGTGCCTGGGATACGTGGTTGATGCGGATAATGTCTGAAGCAGGGTTGGGATACATGCTGAATCCGTTGGTGGCAATTTTGTCCAGTCCTGTTACATTTGCATTTTTGAGGAACCTCGAGTCTATGTAATCTTCTTCCGTGTCATTTACGAAATCCACATCTTCGATCATGAGGATCTCGGTGTTATTGTCTGCATTGATCCAGATGAAAGTACGGATGTGTATCTCTTCAGCTACTCCCATCATCTCTGTATGCGTAGTATTTTGCTTGCGGATCTTGATGACATTTTCAAAAGTCCCGAAAGGAGTGATCAGTTTTCCGGATCCCTGTGACCATGCCTGAATGTTTGAATTGAAGCTGACAAACCCAGGAATATCCAAGGAGACATTATCCGAGAACTGGTATCCGGTAGCATTGATCGGATAGGTATACAATACCATCGGATTGTCGAAAAGGAAATCGGAAGGGCCATATTCAGTGAGGGAATCAGCGCTGACATGCATGTAATAAACATCTGGTTCACCGTTTTCAGTATATGCAAGGTTTACCTGCGGGAAATCCGTTTGTTCCTGTGCAGTGAGCGCCCTGAAAGCTTTGGTATACATTTCTCCTGAAGTGGCGGCATTTGAAAAATCCCATACCTGGTTGGTTCCTATACTTCCTGAATCTGCAATGGTCAGGTTAAAAAATTCGTACTCAAAAATATCTTCCGGAGAAGGATTTAAGTGGGTGACCTGTGCTTGTGCCTTGAATGAAAAGCAAGCGGTTAAAAAAGCGATTACGGTTAATAAAATTTTACTCATTTTTTTAGAATTTTAATTTTCAAACGTTAGACAATGAACTGTTTGTATTTGTTACAGCCATTTGAAAAAAAATATCGTTTTGCGGATTAAATCGATAAACAAGCCAGTAGCAGTGCCTTTGGAAGACTATTAGCGATCATTTATTTTCAGGATCAGGCAGCAAAAAAATGAAATTGCCTGTCACTTTCACATCAGAGATCAGCAATTCCCCATCCCAACACTGAATTTTGTATATTTGTAACCGAATGATGACCGTAAAGGAAATAATGGCTCCCATTGAGTCGGAGATGAAAGAGTTCGAAGTGCGTTTTCGGAAGAATATGCAATCGAAAGTGCCTATGCTTGACAAGGTGACACATTACATCATTCGCCGGAAAGGAAAACAGATGAGGCCTATGTTCCTCTTTCTGACCGCCAGGATGCTGGGTGAAATCAATGACAATACTTATCAGGCGGCTTCGCTGGTGGAATTGTTGCACACTGCTACGCTTGTGCACGATGATGTCGTGGATGATGCCAATGAAAGACGTGGTTTTTTCTCCGTAAATGCATTGTGGAAGAATAAGATCGCCGTACTGGTGGGAGATTACATGCTCTCCAAAGTGCTGCTGCTTTCGATAGAAAACAACAATGTACGTATGCTCGGCATTGTAGCACGGGCTGTCAAAGAGATGAGCGAGGGAGAATTGCTGCAGATCGAAAAAGCCAGGAAGCTGGATATTACCGAAGAAGTTTATTTTGAAGTAATCCGCCAGAAAACGGCATCACTGATCGCGACAGTCTGCGAAGCGGCAACTGTATCTGTAGAGCGTGAAGACCTCGCAGACAGGATGCGCAAATTCGGTGAGCTGGTAGGACTCGCTTTCCAGCTGAAGGACGATATTTTCGATTACGGCACCTCCAATGATATCGGGAAACCTACCGGGCTCGACATCCGGGAACGCAAAATGACCCTACCGCTGATCTATGCCCTGGCCAATTCAGGCAGGGATGTGAAGCGCGAGCTGATCAATATTGTGAAGAATCACAATGAAGATACCAAAATGGTGCGCCGGGCGGTACAGCTTGTGGTAGAAGCCGGCGGTATAAAGTATGCACATGAAAAAATGTACACACTGAAAAACGAAGCGTTACAATTGCTGGAAGATATTCCTGATTCAGACTCTAAAAGAGCATTGATCGGATTGGTGGAATATACGATCGAACGCGAAAAATAAAAAATCATCCGGGAAGCCTTGCCGGAACCCCGGTTTTGAACAATTGAAAAATTTAAAAAACAGATATAATGTATAAAACACTCTTTTATCTTTTGCTTTCAGCCACCCTGTTTTCCTGCAATGGAAATGAAAACGATGCAGAATCGGCAAAAACCGAAAAACCAGAAGACCTCGTAGTGATTGAAAATGATTTGTTCACGGAGTATTATCCGGGTAAAAAGCAGATCAAGTTCCAGGGCCTGCAGGATGAGTCCAAAAAACGCCATGGAAAATGGGTGTTTTATTCAGAAACAGGCAAAGAACTGTCCATTACGCATTATTCACATGGTGCTAAAGAAGGACATACGATTGTTAAATATCCTAATGGAAACCTGCGCTATGTAGGAGAGTACAGCAATGACCTCGAAGTAGGCGTGTGGATCTATTATGATGAGAAAGGTAAGAAAACCGAGAAAGATTACGACGCAATCAACCGATAGTATCTGAATCTCCACCGCCGCAGGCAGCATGCGCAATATAATTTCAAATCTCCAATCCTGAATCCCCTTCATGGCCAGAATCCCCCCGCATATCATAGATGACATTATGCAGACTTCCCGCATCGAGGAGGTCATAGGGGAATTTGTGAACCTCAAGCGCGCAGGCTCCAGCCTCAAGGGACTCAGCCCGTTTACGGATGAGAAAACACCTTCTTTCGTGGTGTCTCCCGCAAAGCAGATTTTCAAATGCTTTTCTACTGGAAAAGGCGGGTCTGTAGTGACTTTCCTCATGGAGAAGGAACATTATTCTTATCCTGAGGCTTTGCGCTGGCTGGCGGATAAATACGGGATCCAGCTACCAGAAGAAGAACCACAGACGGCAGAAGAGCTCGCCGCTGTCACTGAAAGGGAAAGTCTTCAGATCATCAATGAGTTTGCCAAAAACCACTTCCAGCATTCGATCCATGAAACGGAAGAAGGCAAGGCAATAGGGCTGAGCTATTTCATCGAACGTGGCTACAGGCCGGATATCATCCAGAAATTCCAGCTCGGTTACTGCCTTAATAAAGGAAACGATTTTACGGAAGCTGCTCTGGCGAAAGGCTACAAGCTGGAATACCTTGAAAAGGTCGGGCTTGTCAAAACACGCGAGGACAGGCATTTTGATTTCTTCCGCGGAAGGGTCATGTTCCCTATCCATTCTGTAACAGGCCGTGTGTTGGGCTTTGGCGGAAGAACATTGCTGGCAGATAAAAAGATCGCGAAGTATTTCAATTCGCCGGAGAGCATCATATACAATAAAAGTGAGATCCTGTATGGCTTATACTTTGCCAAGGGAGACATCATTAAATATGACAATTGCTTCCTGGTGGAAGGCTACACCGATGTGATCAGTATGCACCAGGCCGGTGTGACAAATGTCGTCTCTTCTTCGGGAACTTCACTCACACATGGGCAGATCAAGCTGATCCGCAGGTATACACAAAACATTACGATCCTGTATGACGGCGATGCCGCAGGGATTAAAGCTTCTTTCCGCGGGATAGACCTGATTCTCGAAGAGGGAATGAATGTACGCGTGGTACTTTTCCCGGACGGCGACGACCCGGATTCCTATTCAAAGAAAGTCGGTGCTGCCGAACTGGATGCTTATATCCGTGAGAATACAAAGGACTTCCTGACATTCAAGGCGGAATTGCTCCTGGGAGATGGTGTTACGGACCCAAGCCAGCGCGTCAAGCTGATCCACGATATTGTCAACTCGATCTCGCTGATCCCAGATCAGATCACGCGGTCAATCTATGCCAAAGAGATCGCGAACCGTTTCGACATCGGGCAGGATATCATTACACAAGAACTGGCAAAACTGCGCAAAGGACAACTGGCCAAGCAGCTTGATGAGCCTGCGCTTTCGGAAATGGTGGTAATGCCGCCTGCACCGGTGGAACAGGCCCAAACGGCTATTCCGAAAAAAGAAGAGAAGAACTACGCTGAGCACGACCTGATCCGCATTCTCGTCAGGTATGGATCTTATGCTATTGAATTTGAGCAGTTAGACGAAAAAGGAGAGAAGCACAAAATAGAAACATCGGTAGCCGAGCTGATTTGCCACGAGCTGATGCGTGATGAGCTGCTTTTCGACCATCCTGTATTTGCCAGGATCCACCAGGTTATTTCCAGCGGACTGACAGAGGAAACCCTATACAAAGCCAGCTTTTTTCTCCGTTCAGAAGATCAGGAGATCGTAAAGGCTGTTTCTGAGATAGAAACAGAAGATTACGAGTTGAGCCACAACTGGCTGAGCTTGCACAATATTGAGACGAATACGGAACTGGATAAGCTCAAACATGCGGTATTGCATGGCATTTATGCGTTTAAATCCGATAAGATCCAGCAAAGGATTGGCCAGATCCGGGAAGAGCTGGCACAAGTGGAAGCCATGGAGGACCATGGTATCGTAGAAGATTTGCTCATTGAGCAGATGACGCTTGAAAAGATCAAGGTGGCCATTGCCGCTGAGCTGGGAAGAATCATCCTTCGTTGAAATTTTGTTGCTAAAATATTGCCCGCACCAGTGAATCGGACTCTCTTAAAAACGGAATATCCGCATAAATGGCTTCGGTTTCCGAATCATATGCGTACTTTTGCAACTTCTTAGCGCTTTTTTGAGGGTTTTTCAGTAAAAAGCCAGCGCTCAAATCCACGAAACAATGCCGTTTTCTTCCTTCAATTTATCAGATTCTTTGCTCCGGGCACTGTCCGAAATGAAGTATGAACGTCCTTATCCGATCCAGGAGCAGGCCATTCCCGCTATATTGACAGGACAGGACGTATTCGGAATTGCGCCGACAGGATCGGGAAAAACAGCCAGTTATGCGCTTCCCATCCTTACCGGGCTGAGCAAACGCAAAATTGAGCGCAGCAGAAATATCCAGGTATTGATCGTATTGCCAACCCGCGAGCTGGCAATCCAGGTTCAGGAAGTGTTCCACGCATTTGCAGGATATATGCCTGAGCAGATTAAATCCATGGCAGTGTACGGTGGGGTTTCCATCAATCCGCAGATGAAAGCCATGCTGGGAGTTTCTGTATTGATAGCGACACCAGGCCGTTTGCTTGAGCTGATCGAATCGAATGCTGTTCACCTTGGGCAATGTAAAACGCTTGTGCTGGACGAGGCAGATAAATTGCTGAACCTTGGCTTCCGGGAGGAAATGCAGAAGATCATTGCATTGCTGCCTGCCAAAAGGCAAAATCTGCTTTTTTCCGCAACGCTCAACGAAGACGTATCGGCAGTCACGCAGCTGCTTCTTCGTGAACCGGTAGTGATTAAGATCGTTAAAGAAGAAGAAACAGTTGCCTTGATCAGGCAATCTGCCTACCGCGTATCGGAAGTGCGCAAAGGGCCGCTGTTGCGTTACCTGATCAAATCGCGCGACATGAAACAGGTACTGATCTTTACCAGCTCTATTTTCAACGCCGACAAAGTGGTGGATAAACTTCAGAAAAACGGGATAAATGCGGTAGCGATCCACAGTAAGAAAAGCCAGGAAGCACGCAGCAAGGCGCTGAAGAATTTCAAGGAAGGCAGGACACGCGTATTGGTTGCTACAGATTTATTGTCAA
>Ga0247732_10001262_pt1 | contig 10389 bp, 8 predicted proteins | sample UWRJL163409C2_FD_180940 | JGI IMG/M metagenome (GOLD analysis project Ga0247732, IMG submission 180940) | Plant litter microbial communities from Arlington Agricultural Research Station in Wisconsin, United States - UWRJ-L163-409C-2 | ecosystem: Environmental > Terrestrial > Plant litter >...
GAGGACGATGCCCGCTGTTCCTCCGGCGGCGGTTGCCCCCTGCCAGATGCCGAGAGCTCTGATCCGGCCAGCACCGTCGGGGAACAGAAGCGTCAGAGACGACAACGCGGCGGGGGAGACCAGGGCACCCGCCGCCCCCTGGACGAATCGAGCGGCGATGAGCGCTTCGGGGGTCGGGGCCAGGCCGCCCGCGACGGATCCGAGTCCGAACACGATCAGCCCGAACAGCAGCGTCTTCCGCTGGCCGAAGAGATCTCCCGCCCGCCCGCCGAACAGCAGGAGGGCGCCGAAGGTGAGTGCATAGCCGGTGACGGTCCACTGCAGGTCGCTGTCGGAGAAACCCAGTCCGCTCTTGATCGTCGGCAACGCCACGTTCACGACGCTGAAGTCGAGTTGAAGCACGAATTGAGCCGCGCACACCACGATGAGGGCGAGATTCTGGGATCGCTGCGGGGGCGCGGCCACGTTCGGTGGAATCGGTGACGCGTTCGACATCCGTGCCCTCTCGGCCTGAGTGGTTCCGTGGAGGAAGCGTACGAGCGTTCGCGTTCGCGACCGCTCGACAGTTGTCGATGAACGCCGTGGTACCTGAAGCTGTTCTGCCGCCGTGACAGGCGACGGCAGGTTCGACCTGAGTGCCGCGCGACAGCTGCTTATTTCACGGCGGCGAGGCACCAGTCGGTGCACAATGTGAATTGTTCGACTATATTGTGAACGATCTCATTGGGAGATCTTTCGGCGCAAACGCGGAAGCCGTTGGAGGCCTCATGGACGAGCTGGCGAAGGATGCCGGAGTAGCCGGTGGCGAACTCGTCGATGAGGGCGATTCGACCTTACCGGGCGCCTTCAATGAACGCGGCCCCATCCAGTCGATCGATCGTGCGGCGAACGTACTGGCTCTGTTCGACGAGCACGTTCGTACGTTGTCGCCGGGCCTGGTCGCGGAGCGCCTGGGACTCAACCGCACGACCGCGCACCGTTATCTGCAGGCGCTCCAGAGCGCTGGATTTCTGACCCCCTCGTATGGACCTGGCCCGCTGTTGGATCAGCTGTCCGGCTTGGTGTCCACTCGCCAGCAGATCCTCACTCTCGCACCATCGATCATGCGCCATCTCTCGGACCGCAGCGGATTGACGGTCGTGCTCAGCTTCCTCGGCCGGTCGGGCGCCGTTGTCACTCTCGTCGAGGAAGCGCTCGAGGGGACGATCCTTCTGACCATCCGAGTCGGGACGCTTCTCGAGATCCGCGCCGCCCAGTCCCGCGCGCTGCTCGCGTTTCAGTCGGACCCCAACATCGTGTCTCGTGTTCTTTCCGGCCTCCAGCCGGCCGAGCGTCAGGTCGAGCAGGCGGAATTGGCCAAGGTGCGCCAGGAGCGGATCGCGTGGGCGGATCTCAAGCGCACGGGCCTCACCTCCGTGGCGGCTCCCGTCTTCCGGGGCCACGAGGTGCAGGCAGCGATGGCCCTGTTGGGAACCGACGGGCTGCTCGGCGGGGACGGGCAGGCCGCCCATCGCGTGGAGTTGCTTCGCGAGACGGCCGACGAGCTGAGCGCCCTCATCACGACCTGAGCATGGACCACGTCGACATCGAACGGCTCGCGGACGACCTCGCGCGTCTCGAATCGCTGCGCGCGGCCAAAGACGTGCAGCGCCGATACGCACACCTCTCGCATCTCCGCCGCTGGGAAGATGTGGCCGCGCTCTTCGCCCCTGACGGAGAGATCGTCTTCGGTGACGAGATCCTCCGCGGCAAGTCCGCGATCACGACCTGGTTGCGGGCACAACCCGGAGCCGTGAGTAGGCCCGGCTCGTTCCGCACCGAACTCATCGATGCACCCGTCGCTCACCTTTCACCCGACGGGACCGGCGTCGCGATTCGATGGTCGAGCCTGGCGTTCTGTGCCGATGGCCTCGGCGGCACATGGATCGGGGGCGGGGTCTACGAGAACTCGTATCGACAGTTCGGCGACGGGTGGCGAATCGCCCGGCAGCACTACTTCCCGCAGTTCGCGGGCGATCACGCCGACGGCTGGACGAACATCGGCGGGGAGGACCTCCCGATCGTTCCCTTCCACTTCACGGCTGACGAGGCGGGCGTGCCACTGCCGTCGACGGCTCGTCTGGCGCAGCAATCGTCGCCGATCGACCTCGCCGGCCGGATCGGCGCTCTGGTGGCCGAGGATGCGGTGCGAAACCTCGTGCACGCTCTCGGCTACTACGTCGACCGGCGAATGTGGGACGACGTCGTGGATCTTTTCGCGGAGGATGCGCGAGTCGAACTGACGGGTGTGCGTGCGCTGCGGGGACCCGACGGGGTTCGCGCGGCGATGCTGGAGATGGGACCGGATGGCCTGGAAGACGGGCATCTCAACGATCGACCCCTCTTCGACACAATGGTTCGGGTCCACGACGATGAGCGCGCGTCGACCCGCAGCATCGAACTCGGCATGCTGGGTGACTCCGATAAAGGCGAGGCGGCGTGGGAGATCACGATCGTCACAACACATTGCATCAAGGTCGGGGGTCTGTGGCGCATTTCGGAGCTGTGCCGGAAGCGGCGGATGTATGCCGACTACTTCCGTGGTTGGGGACAGGCCGAGCTCTGGGCCGATGCGGAGCCTGGGAGCGCAGACCCGCTCGCCGCTCATGTTCGCGAGCGGGATCAAGCGTCCCGGGGCACGGCGAACGATTCCGGTGATCCATCCGCGCTCCGTACCCAGCTGAATCGCGCCCTCGCCTTCGACGGGGTCGAGAACGTCTCGAGCGCATACGGCTACTACATCGACGACTTCCGCTGGACCGAGACGGCCACGTTGTTCGCGAGCGCCGGGAACAAACAGTCCCCCTTCGCCGGCTATTACCTGGGTCGTGACCGGATCCAGGGCGCCACGACGGCGATGTGGGGTCCGCCGCCGGAGCTGCGACCGGGGATCTCATTCCATTGGCGCACTCAACCGGTCATATCGATCTCGGCTGACGGGCGGTCCGCGCACCTCCGGGTCAGACTCTTCCAGCCCCGAACCTGGAAGTATCCCAGCCGCCCCGGTGAGTTCTACGCCGCCGGATTCCACGGCGGCATGTACCCGAACGATCAGGCGGTCCTCGAGGACGGCACGTGGCGGCTCTGGAGCCTGACGATCGATGAGCCGTACTTCACGTCGCTCGACTGGAAGGGCGGGTGGGCGAGCGTCCCTCCGGCCCGGGATCAACCAGCGCCTCGGCCCAGCCCCCTCCTCGAGAAGTATCCGCCGGACATTCCGATGACGGCGCTCGGACGTCGAGAGGAGCACTTCCGCGGCGGAACGGGCGAGCTGGTGCAGTGGCCCGGCATCCTGCCGATGTGGTTCCACTACCGAAACCCGGTCAGCGGACGGCGACCGGAGCGCTTCTGGCCCGACTGCGTGCCGAGCGAGGTCCTGCCGAGTTCGCGGATGACCGAGCACGGATACCAGATGCCCCCCAACGGTCCCGAGATCGACGGCCGAGAGGTCGACCCGGGGCGTTAGCGGCCCCGGGTCAGCCCGCGGCGGTGATCGCGGGCAGTGCCAGGAATGCCTCGCGCCGTTCCGCCTGGATATCCGGGTCGGGAACGGGCGACGACATGAACAGCCGGCGCACGTAGTCGTGAGACGGCCTGAGCACCACATCCCGCGCCGAACCGCTCTCGACGACCTCTCCCTTGAGGAGCACGATCACGTCGTGACTGATGTGACGGATCACGTTCAGGTCATGAGAGACGAAGAGATACGCGACGCCTGTCCGCTCTTGCAGCTCGATCAGCAGATCGAGGACGCGCGCCTGGGTCTTCAGGTCGAGCCCCGATACCGGCTCGTCGCACACGATCAGTCGGGGGTCCGTCGCCAGACTGCGGGCGATCGCGACCCGCTGCCTCTGCCCGCCCGAGAACTCGTTCGGGAGCCGACGCGCGGCGTCGGCGGGAAGGTGCACGGCGTCGAGCAGCTCGCGCACACGCGCGCGCGAGTCCCTTCTCGATCGTCCTTGCGCGATCAGGGGCTCCGCGAGAATGTCCTCGATCTGCATCGCAGGATTCAGCGAACTGTACGGGTCCTGGAAGATCACCTGGATGTCGCGCGTGAGGGGGCGACGCTGACGACGGCTGAGGTGCGTGATGTCCAGCCCGTCGAAAACGATCTTGCCACCGAGCGGCTCGGCGAGGCCGAGGATGGCGCGACCGATCGTCGACTTCCCCGAGCCGGACTCGCCCACGAGGCCCAGTGTGCGACCCTGCATGATCTCGAAGCTCACGTCGTGGACGACCTGCACCGGCGGGCGGCCCAGCCGATTCCGGTAGCCCACGGAAAGATCCTCGACGGAGAGGATGCGTGTGTTGTCCATGCTGATCAGGCTCCCGTCGGAATGTCGGCGTCGCCGCGGAAGACCTGCTCGTCGAGCATCGCTTCCAGGAGCGAAACGGTATAGGGGTGCTGGGGGTTTCGCAGCACGTCCCGGACCTCGCCGCTCTCGACGACGCGGCCCTCGGACATCACGGCTACGCGATCGCAGATGTCAGCCACGACACCGAAGTTGTGCGTGACCATGAGCACCGACATCCCTGTCTCTCTTTGGAGGGTGCGCAGCACCGCGAGAACTTCGGCCTGCACCGTCACATCGAGGGCCGTCGTGGGTTCATCGGCGATCAACACCTGCGGATTACACGAGACGGCTCCCGCGATCAGCACGCGCTGGGCCATGCCACCGGACAGCTGGAAGGGGTAGGACCGATAGACGAGCTCGGGGTCATTGATGCCGACACGGCCGAGCAATTCGATGGCGCGCGCTCGGGCCTGCGAACGAGACATACCGAGTGTTCGACGCATGGGGACGGTCAGCTGCGACCCGATCGTGAACGACGGATCGAGGTTCGACATGGGCTCCTGGGGCACGTACCCGAGGCGCGCTCCGCGGATGCGGGCATACTCTCGCTCACTCAATCCCACGAGCTGCCGATCATCCAGGCGAACGGATCCGGCGGTGATGACCCCGCCGTGGGGGAGTAGTCCGAGCACCGCCAGGGCTGTCTGCGACTTCCCGGACCCGGATTCGCCCACCAGGCCCAGGACCTCACCCGGGCGGATGTCGAGCGAGACGCCGTGCACGACCTCTACCGCACCGGACTTGTAGTCGTAGGCGACGGTGAGATCTTCCACCGCCAGCGCTGCATCCGCACGCTCGTCAGAGCCCACGACAGCGGCACCCACCGGCGGCGCGGCAGCCGCGGCTGCCGTCTTCTCCGGCTCCCGCTCCGGCCGGGCCGCTCGCCGGCGCCGCGCGAGCGGGGACCGCTCTTCCAGAGCGTCGCGCAATGCGTTCGCGAACAGGACGAGCGCCATGCTCACCACTCCGATCGCGATGCTCGGCCAGAGGACGAGTTCGGGGGACTCGTAGATCTTCCGGAAGCCCTCGTTCAGCATCCCACCCCACGACGGGACGCTCGGATCGCCGATGCCCAAGAATTCGAGGCCTGCCTGGATGGCGATGGCGATCACCATCAGGCGCGCACCCTGGATGAGGACCGGTGCTCGGACCACGGCCAGCACGTGCCGGAAGAGAATGCGCGTGTCTGACAGACCCGACACGACCGCGGCGTCGACGTACAGTTCGCCGCGAACGGCGAGCACGGACGCCCGGACGATTCTGTAATAGGCCGGGGCGAGCATGATGCCGAAGATGACCATCGCCAGCCAGATCGACTGACCGAAGATCGCGCTCACGGCGAGCAGCACGATGATCCCCGGCAGAGCCATGATGAGGTCGTTCACCCAGCCCGAGACGGAGTCGACCCAGCCCCGGTAGTATCCCGCGGAAATACCGGTCGGAACACCCAGGACGAGGGCGACCGCAACGGCGAGGAGCGCCCCGGCGAGGTTCACCCGCGAGCCCCAGATCAATCTGCTGAGGATGTCTCGCCCCGTCGTATCGGTGCCGAGCAGGTGCTGGGCGCTCGGGCCTTGCATCGCTTCGGCCAAACTGCCCGCCGACGGGGCGGGGAGCGGAAGGAGTGGAGCGAGAAGAGCCACCGCCACGATCACGGCGAGCACGATCGCGGAGATCAGGCCCAGCGGGTTGGAGAGGAGTCGCTTGAGGACGCCCGTGTTGGGAACGGACCGGTCGGCGATATCGGTCATGACCGCAGCCTCACCTTCGGATTGACCCACATGATGAGCAGATCGACGAGCAGATTGACGATCACGACGATCACGACGTACGTCATGAGAACGCCGAGGATCACGGGGATGTCGGAGCGGAGTGCCGCCTGAACGGCGAGGTACCCGAGGCCCGGCAGCGCGAACACCATCTCGATGACGACGGCGGCACCCAGCATGCCTACGATCTGCACGGCGAGAGCCGCGAGACCGGGCGTCGCCGAGTTGCGCAGAACACTGGTGGTGAGGAGATAGCCACCGGAGAGCCCACGGCTCCTTCGCGTGCGCATGTAGTCACTGCGCAGGACGGTGAGCGCGGAGCTGCGGACGAGTTGTGACACGCCGACGAGGCTGGTGATCGTCATCGCGGCGACCGGCAGGGCGAGAGAGCTGAGCCATCCGAGCGGGGACACCCATAGGGGGGTGAATCCCGTAGCGGGGAACCAATGGAGCTGCACCGCGAACACCCAGGCGAAGAAGATCGCGATGACGAAAGCGGGCAGCGCGTCGGCGACCGTCAGCACGACCTGCCAGGTGCGATCGACAGCACCCCGGTAGACCGCCGACGCGATACCGACGGCGAACGCGATCAAGCCGGTGGCGAGCGTGACCAGAAGGATGAGCGAGAGCGTGACGGGCAGCCGTGTGGCGATCGCGTCGAACACGGATTGCGTCGAGAAATAGGACGTACCGAGGTCGCCCGTCAAGGCGCCGCCCAGCCAGTCGAAGTACCTCACGAAGAAGGGACGATCCAGGCCGAGCTGGCTGGCCTTCGCGGCCACCTGTTCGTCGGTCGCCATCTCGCCGAGAACGTTTCGCGCGATGTTGTCGATGCCGGGCAGGACGAGCAGATGGGCAAGCAGGGATATGACGAGGATCAGCGTGATACCCGAGACGACCCGCCTCAGAAGAATCATGCCCATCGCGAACTCCTCACTATTCGACGCGCTGCGCGTCTCGGAAAACTCCTGGACGTGCGAACGGGGGCGGGATCGACGCTGCGTCCCGGCCCCCGCTCGCTGGACCGTTTCAGCTGGCGGGCTGGAACGCCCAGATGGGCGGCTGGACGTAACCGGCGTACACGGTCAGGTCGACCGTGGGCGCGGTGAGGTAGAACAGCGCCGGTCGGTACATCGGTCCGTACCACGACTCGTCGACCAGGTAGGTGTTGACCGCCTGCGCGGCGGCCGCCCGCGTCTCTTCCGTCGACGTCTGGAGCGTGTCGATCAGCGCCGTCAGCTCGGGCGTCTCGGAGTGGAACGGGTTGTACTGGGCGTCGGGAGCCACGGACAACTGGACGACCGCCCAGGCATCGAGGTTCTGCAGGTTGGAGAAGTAGACGAGGCTGTAGTCGCCGGCCTGGATCGATCGGCTGGCTTCGCCCGGGGCCCACTGCTTGTCCTCGGTGGTGATGCCGATTTCGCCCCAGTACTGCGTGATCGCCGTGTAGATCTCCGGAAGGATCGAGCCGGTGCGCGGGAACGGGATCGTGAATCCGTCGCCGTATCCGGCCTCCTCGAGCAGCTCTCGCGCGCGCTCGGGGTCGTACGGGTAGGCATCGTCGAGTTCGGGCACGTACGCGTCCTGGTGCGGCGCGAAGATCTGCGTCGTCGGCTCGCCGAAGCCACCGCGGATCGTCTTGATCATGGCATCGACATCGATGGCCATGCGCAGAGCCTCTCGCACTCGCTTGTCCTTGAGCGGCTCCAGCATGACGCCGTCGCGGTCGAAGAAGAACAAGCCCTCCCAGGTCGCAGCCGACTCCTGGATGGTCATGCCGGAGCCCTCGGCGTCACGAGCTGCCGATGCCGTGGAGGTGTGGGCGTAATCGATCTGACCTGACTTCAGGGCGTTCAGCCGGGCGGTTTCGTCCGGGAAGACGGCGTACGTCACTTCGCTGTAGGGATAGTGCTGATCCCAGTACTCGTCCTTGCGTGTGAACGTGTACTGCGACCCCGGCACGCTGCGTCCCGTGTCGAGGAGGTAAGGGCCCGTTCCGACGGGCTCCTGGGCGATGTCGTCCGTCCCCAGCGCTTGCGGGCTGCCCATCAATCCGGCCGCCGTGGTCAGGATCGTCAAGAGCCCGGGGTTGGGGGCGGACAGCTCCAGCACCACGGTGTTCGCGTCGGTCACCGTCACGTTCTCCACGCCCTCGAGAACGGGGCCGATGGGAGTCGCATACTCCTGGAAGTGCTCGATGTTGGCCTTGACGGCCTCGCCATCGAAGGGGGCACCATCACTGAATTCGACGCCCTCCACCAACTCGAGGGTGAGAGCCGTGAGGTCCTCGTTGTACTCCCACGAGGTGGCGAGCTTGGGCGCGACCTGTCCTTCGGTGTCCAGGACGAGTAGTGAGTCGTAGACCGCGAGCGCATAAGGCAGGAATGGGCCCTCGGCGGTGCCTGCGGGGTCCCACGTCGTGGGCTCGACGAAGTTGTAGAGGTGCAGCGTTCCCGCGTCCTCCTGGCCCCCGCCGTTGTCCGCGGGGGTGTCGCCGCCGGCGCCGCAGGCGGTGAGGGCAGCGGTCACGAGCGCGATCGCTCCGACCGCTCCCCAGAGATGGCGTGATCGATTCATGTGACTTCCTTGTCATCCGGGACCCGTGCCGGGTCCTCTGTCAAAGCCACGTCGCAACCGGCGCCTGGAGTGCGAGTGGAGGTTCTGTAACCGTCACGGTAGTCGAGTGGGCGGTCTGCAAGCAAGCCGATTGTTCATAATCCGCGTTACATGTTCATATACTGCACACAATCCATACGAAAGTTCGTGAACAGCATGCGGATACATATTGTCCTCGCCCATCCGGAGCCCAGGTCTTTCTGCGGCGCCATGGCGAAGCGCGCCGCCGACGAGGTGTTGGCGATGGGCCACGATGTGATCGAGTCGGATCTATATGCGGAAGGGTTCGAAGCGGTCGGTGGACGCGCCGACTTCGTGTCGCCGACGGGAGGAGAACCCTTCCACTATCAGTCCGAGCAGCGGCACGCTGCGAACACGGACAGCTATGCAACGGACATCGCGCGCGAGCAGGAGCGCGTGGCGGCTGCGGATGGCCACATCTTCGTCTTCCCGCTCTGGTGGGGAGGGATGCCCGCCATCCTCAAGGGCTGGTTCGATCGCGTGCTGTCGTACGGATTCGCCTACGAGGATGGAATGCGTTACGAGTCCGGGTACTTCTCGGGCCGAGCCGCACTGCTCGGAACATCGACCGGGGGCACCGAACGGCGCTTCTCGGAGAGCGGGGACTACGGCACCATGGCTCAGGTTCTGTGGCCGATCCAGCACTGCATGATCGAGTATCTGGGCCTCCGCACTGTCGAGCCCTTCACGGCGTACGCGAGCCCCCGTGTCGATGATGCGACGCGCACTCAATACCTGGACGCGTGGAGCGCAAGCGTCCGCGAGCTCGTAACCCTCGTGTCGACACCCGGTCGTCCGCTCGGGCCACCCCCGGGCTGGGGGCGCCCGCGGACGTGGGTGTCGAGCTGACGGGGAGCCCGACAGCGCTCAGGGCGCGGGAGGACCGGTGAGCGGACGCGCGAAAGAGGGATCGCTGGGGTCGCGTCGCGCCCAGGCGAGCACGTGCGGCAGCTGCGCTTCCTCGAGCGCCGCGCCGTACTCCAGGACGAGGACGCGGCGGGCGATTCGCCAGGCCCCATCCCGTCGCTCGAACCGGTCGACGTATCGCCCACCGCCGAGCGTGAGGCGGGGTTGCTCGGGACGAGCGCCCGGCTTGAGGCCGACGACGAGCTGGAAGTAGCTCTCCGTATGCGCGATGTCGCCGTCGAGGTCGATGGAGGTGTTGATGATGAGGTGCTGACTGAAGGTCCGGTGCACGTCCCGCGTGTCCCAGTCCGCTATCAGCGCTGCGGCCGCGGGGTGGTACTCCGCCGAGGCGCCGTGATGGTCCGTTGCATCGGGGTGGAAGACCGAGCGCAGCATCTCCAGATCACGCCGGTCCAACCCCCGCGCGTACCGATTGAGGCAATCCAGGATGGCTTGGCGATCCAGCATGTCGGATACCGCGCGTCGCAGTTCGTCGTCGTTCATCGTCTTCTCTTCCTCTGAGGTCTGTGCATCGTGTCACCCGCTCATTCGCGTGACGACCATCGCGCTTGCCGGGGGCTCCGCGCCGTCGCGAACACATCCCGCGATGTTCCCCACGTGTGTTGCCGAACCCGAGAATTCTGTTCACAATACAATCATCAAGTTCGTTTTACGGACAGACT
>Ga0247732_10001264_pt1 | contig 10380 bp, 11 predicted proteins | sample UWRJL163409C2_FD_180940 | JGI IMG/M metagenome (GOLD analysis project Ga0247732, IMG submission 180940) | Plant litter microbial communities from Arlington Agricultural Research Station in Wisconsin, United States - UWRJ-L163-409C-2 | ecosystem: Environmental > Terrestrial > Plant litter >...
TGTCGACGAACTGGTGATCCATCGACTGCCCCGCACCCAGCGTGCGAGGAGTCGCGCCATCCCAGTCGTTGGCGACACCGAACACCATCGACCCCACCGCAGTGGACGTCAACGACACGTTCGTCACACCCGACCCCGCCAGGTGAGTGCTCGCACCGACCCCGGAAGCACCCGAGAACGCAATAACCGTCAGCGACTGGTCGTACTTGGTGGTCGACGCCTGGGTCGCAGTAACGCTGGCTGCCGAGAGAGCGCTCGTCGAGGTAGCGGACCACACCTCAGCCGCACCCACACCCTGCCTCTCACGAGAAACGAGCGACCAGGTGAGCCCACCACCGGTGACAGTGGTGGACTGCGCCGACGACGCGTTCGGGCCCTTCGTGGCAACGAACGCGAGGATCAGGCCCGGAGCGCTCGTGGTGAGACCAGTAGCGGTGACAGCACCGGATGCAGTGGCGTCATCAGCAGAAACCTGCGCCCGACTTCCCCGGCCTCTTCTTTATTGATCGTCGTGACGATGCCGTGCAGGACGGACGCCTAGCCTCTTCTCAGGGACATGGACATGGACATGGACAAGGACAGGCAGAAGACGACCAGGCCAACACCACCGGCATCTCCGACGGCAACGTCGAGGCGGACACCGCCTCGGGTGGCGCGCCGGAGTAGCCGGGACAACCCTCTCAGACCGCTTCTTGAGTCTGATCGCGGGCGATCAATGAGGTGAGTTGCGCGGTGATAGCCGCCCGCAGCGCATCGAATCGCGGTGTGAGCTGATGCTCCGCATCAGTCCAATGTGCTGGCGGGTATAGCCACACGGGACGCCTAACCAGATGTTCCGGCTCCCACTCATAGCGCGGGAACACGTGGGCGTGAACAAACGGATCCGCGTTGCCGAGGATGTCGATGTTGGTGCGCAGAAACTGCGAGTCGAGAGATCTGCATGCGACCTCGACTGCCTGCGCGAGCAAATCGGTGTCGGCGAGGAACTGCAGCCGGTCGGATCGACTGAGGTCACTGAGTCTCGTCGCTTCTGCGTGGCGACTGAGCATCACCGAGTAGCCGGGCAAGAACTGGGTGTCCCCGATGACTGCCCACCCGCTCGCCATCTCGACCATCACCGTCGGATTGTCACCGCTGAAGGCGGCACCGATGCGGTCCGCTTTCCATGAGTCGCTCATGGTTTGACGGTAGCAAGCCCCTCAGGCTGAGGACGACAAAACGGGGTGCCCCTGAGGCAAGCGCTCTACAACGTATCTGACCCTTGTAGAGAGAAAAGCCAGGGCCTTCACGTTGCTGGACTGGGAATCCCCAGGTCCGATCATTGTGAGGCGTGGGATGAGCCTTTTCAGGCAACCTTCATTCTGTTGCCGCAGAAACAACCAGCTGCTCGAGAGCCTCATGCGAATCGCTGGCAGCAAATGCCTCGTAGACACAGTCCATCGTGGCTTCGAGATCCCCACCCGCCAATGCGTTCCACAGTGAGTCGACTGCGCGAGCACGCCTGAATGCAAGCAGGTAAGCAGGTGAATCTCCTGAGCCGTCGCTGTCTTGAAGGTCCCATGCCACAACGTCAAGCTCCTCGACGAGTTCGAAGACCTGAGTACGCACGACGGAGTCACCAAAATCTTGGGCTGAGAGCGCCACTCGGCCTGCCGTCACCCGTGAGTCGACGACCTCGACTTCCTTGAAAACCCAATCCACTGTTGCGGCTGAAACACGAACCAGGTGCGTTGTTTCTTTGCTGCTCAGAAGTGCGACGAGCTCAGGGGAGATGGTGCTCAACCTCACGAAGTTCAAGTTCACACCCTCCGACGACACGCAGTTCGGCGCTGTGCAGAGCGACAATCTGCACAGCGGGCCAGTCCGCTGTTTCCTAGGGTTGCAGACCGACTCACAGGGTGCCCCTGGAGGGACTCGAACCCCCAACCGTTTCCTTAGGACGGAACTGCTCTTCCATTGAGCTACAGAGGCTGGCGACCCGAGTTTAGCGCGGCGGTGCGTACAGGTAGAGCGGCGCGTCGTTCGCCGGCACCGTGCGGATGTCGTACTGGTGCATGCCCGCCTGGTTGTAGTCCTCAACGACGATGGTGCCGTCGGCGTTCACCTGCTTGACGTAGGCGACGTGGTTGTAGGGGTACCAGGCAACCGAGCCGGCGACCGGGGTCGTGCTGGTCTGCCATCCGTGCTGCTGCCAGGCCGACTTCCACTGCGAGGCGTTGCCGCCCGAGGGGGTGAGGTACGACCAGTCGTAGAGGAAGGGCGCGCTCGTCGAGCCGGCGTCGCGGTTGAGGCGCCAGGCGACGAAGTCGACGCACTCGCGGTAGAAGTAGTTGAGGGGCGAGAGACCGCCACCCTGGTTGTTCGATAGCTCGCTGAACCAGGGGTAGTCGTCGCCCTTCTCGCGTGCGCCCGACTCCATGTAGGCGGCGTAGTTGGCGGCCATCGCAGCGGTGCGCTTCTGGCTCTTGAGGTCGGTGGCGGTGGTCGCCTGGAAGGCGCCGCGCTCGGTGGCCTCGATCGTCACATCGTCGGCGACGGTGATGGACGCCCCCAATTCCTTCGCTGCGGCCAGGGTGCCGGTGTCAGCATCCGCCTGCGGTGCCATCGCGTACGCGGGCAGCGCGACGGATCCGAAGAGGCCGACAACGGCAAGGATCGTCAGAACACTGCTGCCCTTCTTGCGCTGAATCTTGGTGGGCGTCCGACGAACCACGATCACGCGCGAAGCGGGGTAGGCAGACTCCGGAATACGGGGCACAGGCGCAGTCGCGCGGCCGCGCTTCTTCTTTGAGGAGGCACGCAGGTCACGGCGAGAGGGAAGTGCGTTCGCAGAGTCACCGCGGGGGTGATCTAGTCCGTTCCGCGCGGGAACATGCTGCGAATCAAGCACAGAGGCAGGCCTTTTGCTAGGTGACGGGTGAAAAACGGGGTACGTCGACCCTAACGGCAGGCTCCAATTCTCACAAATTGGTAACGAATGCTCACGCAGCGGGGGCGAGGAACTCTTCCCACGAGGGCATCTCACGCTCGATGCCGCGTACCAGCCACGAGACGCCGTGCGGTGCCTTCGGCGTGAAGAGCAGCTTCCAGTGCATCTCTTGCGGAGTCTTGTCGCCCTTGAGGTTGTTGCACTTCAGGCAGCAGGCGACGAGGTTCTCCCAGCTGTCCTTGCCGCCGCGCGAGCGGGGCATGACGTGGTCGATGGTGTTGGCGCTCGCGCCGCAGTAGGCGCAGCGCTGGGCGTCGCGTCGCAGCACGCCGCGGCGACTGACGGGCACGCTGCGGCCGCTCGGCACGCGAACGTAGCGCCGAAGGATGATGACGCTGGGGCGATCCCACTCCCCCGTCGACCCGATCACCGGATGCTCGTCATCCGCGGCGACGATGGTCGCCTTCTGATTCATCACGAGCACAAGCGCTCGCTTGAACGACACCACGGCCAGGGGCTCGTAGCCGGCATTGAGGACCAGAGTTCGCATTGCTTCCCTTTCGAGAGGCCTGCACGGCTTGCAGGCGTTCGACGTGCGCCTTGGGGCACACGGGCAAGAAGCGAGCGGGTAAACAAAAAGGCACCGTCGTGAGACAGTGCCTAGTCATTGAGCGAGCGTATGAAGACGCTCGCGGTACCGCTGTGCCGTATGTCAAAAAGCACGCGCGCATCCGTGGTTCGGATGGTGCGGCTGGCTGACATTCGGCTCTCCCAGAACTCGTGGAACTCCAAGAGCCTCAGGTTAACCCATTTCGGGCCGCGGAACGGTAATTACTGCCCGACGAAAATGTGAACGGCTACCTCGTTGGGCAGCTCGAGCCCGTCGCCGAATCCCTCGACAGAGACAAAGACATAGGAGCCAGCCGCCGATGCGGTGACCGTTGCGCCCGGAAGCACGCCTGCGGTCTGCAGCTGCGTGAGAAGCTCTGGCTCGAACTGCACGGGCTCGCCAAGGCGACGGATGACGGCGGTCACCGACTCTGTCGTGCCGCTGACCCGCTCGACCAGGTTCACCACGCCGTCCATGAAGGCCGGGGCGGCGGGAACACCGAGCTCGGCGAGGCCGGGGATCGGGTTGCCGTAGGGCGACTCGGTCGGGTTGCCAAGCAGCTCGAGCACGCGGCGCTCCACCTGCTCGCTCATGACGTGCTCCCACCGGCAGGCCTCGTCGTGCACGTAGGCCCACTCGAGTCCGATGACGTCAGCGAGCAGACGCTCGGCGAGGCGGTGCTTACGCAGAACGTGGGTGGCCTTGAGCCGACCGGCGATGGTGAGCTCGAGGTGGCGGTCGCCCTCGACGTTGACGAGGCCGTCGCGCTCCATGCGGGCGATGGTCTGGCTGACGGTGGGGCCCGAGTGGCCGAGGCGCTCCGAGATGCGCGCCCGAAGGGGCACAATGTGCTCCTCTTCGAGATCGAGGATCGTTCGGAGGTACATCTCTGTGGTGTCCACGAGATCTGTCATCGGTTGCCCCTCCTGCCGTCGTAAGCCCCCAGCCTACCGATTGCCAATCCGAGGCGCTGACGGCGGAACAATAGAATAAGCGGATGCCGCAGATCACTATTCCCGCCGACCTCCTGCCCGCCGACGGACGATTCGGATGCGGCCCCTCCAAGGTGCGCCAGGAGCAGCTCGACCACCTCGCTATGCACTCGGCCCTGCTCGGCACCTCGCACCGCCAGGCTCCCGTCAAAGACCTCGTCGGCCGCGTGCGCACCGGCCTCGCCGAACTGTTTCATCTGCCCCAGGGCTACGAGGTTGTGCTCGGCAACGGCGGATCGACCGCCTTCTGGGATTCGGCCGCCTACTCGCTGATCCAGGACCGCGCCGAGAACCTCACCTTCGGCGAGTTCGGCTCGAAGTTCGCGCAGGCCGCCGCCGCCCCGCACCTCACCGCGCCGGTCGTCATCAACGCCGCCGCCGGCTCCCGCTCGGAGGTCGAGATCGTGGACGGCGTGGATGTCTACGCCTGGCCCCACAACGAGACCTCGACCGGCGTCATGGCCCCTGTCACCCGCGTCGTCGGACCGGCCCTCACCGTCATCGACGCGACGAGCGCCGCGGGCGGCGCCGACTTCGACGTCACCGAGACCGACGTCTACTACTTCGCGCCGCAGAAGAACTTCGCGGCAGAGGGCGGGCTGTGGTTCGCGCTGATGTCGCCGGCGGCGCTCGCTCGTATTGAGCAGATCGCGGCATCCGATCGGTATATTCCGGAGTTTCTGTCGCTGAAGAACGCGGTCGACAACTCGCGCCTCAACCAGACGCTCAACACCCCGTCGATCTCGACGCTGCTGCTCATGGAGGCGCAGATCGACTGGATCAACGCGAACGGCGGGCTAGCCTGGGCCGCTGCGCGCACGGCGGAGTCGTCGGCCGTGCTCTACGACTGGGCGGAGTCGGTGTCGTACGCGACGCCGTTCGTGACTGAGCCGTCGCACCGCTCGCAGGTCGTCGTCACCATCGACTTCGATGCGTCGGTGGATGCCGCTGCGGTCTCCGCTGTGCTGCGCGCCAACGGCGTCGTCGACACCGACCCGTACCGCAAGCTCGGCCGCAACCAGCTGCGCATCGCGACGTTTGTCGCTGTGGAGCCGGATGACGTGCGGCAGCTCGTGAAGTGCATCGAGTTTGTGGTGGACGCGCTCTAGGTCTTCTCCTCCACAGCGCCCTCTTTGCACAGAAAGCGCTGGTCAGAGGCTGTTTCTCGGCGGCCGTGGCTAGCCTTGTGGCATGAACCTGCTCGCCGATCTCACACTGCTCACGCAGCGTTTCGGTGAGCTCTCTGACAACGAGTTCATTGACGCAGTGCGGTCGATCGAAGAGGCGGGGCGCGCGGTCGACTCGGCCCGAGCGATGGCCGCCGCAGAGCTGGCGCGGCGCTCAGACCCGTCGCTCGGCTACGCCGGGTTGGCGGCGCGCGAAGGCTACCGAACCCCCGACCGCATGGTGGCCGCGTTGACCGGGTCGTCGCGTGCCGCAGCGGCACAGCGACTGCGGGTCGGGTCATCGATGCACGATCTCTCGCTCGGCTCTCTGCCGATCGACCAGGCCGATGTGATCACTCGCGCGCTGGGTGACCTCCCCGACACCCCTGCCCGCAGCGCGGCCATCGACCAACTGCTCGCGGCCGCGCACGAAACGGATGCGAACACTCTTGCCATTCACGCCCGTGCCGCCCGCGAGGCACTCGAAGAGCCCAGCGCACTCGACGCCGAAGCCGCGGTGCGATCGCGGCGCTACCTGCGTGTCGGCCCCGAGGTCGACGGCTTGCGTCGACTGTCAGGGCTGCTCGACCCCGAGTCGGCGGCGGTGGTCGTCTCGGCGTTCGATGCCGTCACAAGCCCGCGCCGAGGTGGGCCTCGATTTGTCGATGCGGCAACGAATCCCGCCGATGAGCGCAGCCACGATCAGCTGCGACTGGATGCGCTCGTCGACCTCATTCGCGTGGCCAGCGCGGTCGGCGACAAGCCGGTGCTCGGCGCCGCCCGCCCTGCGGTGCGCGTGGTGATTGCGGCCCGCGACCTCGAGCGCGACGGGTTCGCACACCTTGAAGGAGTCGTCACCCCGGTTTCCGCCGCGACTGCCCGACGCATCGCCTGCGACGCGGGCGTTCTGCCCATCGTGCTCGGCACCGACGGCGAAGTGCTGGACCTTGGCCGCACGGCGCGCGTCTTCAGTCCTGCACAGCGCGTCGCCCTCGCCGTACGAGACGGCGGATGCCGATGGCCGGGCTGCGACCGCCCACCCAGCTGGTGCGAGGCCCACCATCTCGACGAATGGAGTCACGGCGGCGCAACCGACCTAGCCAACGGCGTCTTACTCTGCCGCCATCACCACCTGCTCGTGCACAACAACGGGTGGAAGGTGCTGCGCTCGAAGCACGGACTCGAGGTCAGACCCCCGCGCGCCGTCGACCCGCTGCAACGGCATCGGTCGCTGCCGACAAAAAGCAAGGTGGTGGTGCGAATGACCGGTTAGTAGGTGCGGTCGTCGTCTTCGTCGTCGTCGAGGTCGTCATCCTCGTCGTCGGAGTCATCGTCGTCGACGTCGGACTCCTCGTCGGGGTCGTCGTCATCCTCGGAGTCGTCGTCCGGGTCGCTCGGCTCGTCGATGTCGACGCCGTCGAGGTCGCCGCCGTGCAGCACGTCGCTGCCGAGGGGATCCTCGTCGTCGTCCTCGTCATCCGTCTCGTCGGAATCGGAGTCGGGGTCTGCGTCGGGGTCGGTGACCAGGGCTTCCTGCGCGGCCTCGTAGTCGGCGAGACGCTCGCTCCACGGCACCCAGTCGGGGGCGAGCAGTGCGCCGTTGCCGGGCATGAGCTCGACCTCGAGCACGCTCGGGTCCGCGTCGTCGAGGGTCGCAATAGAGACAGTCCAGTGCCAGCCGGGGTAGCCCGACATGTTCGCCTGGAAGGTCACGGTCGTCGCGCCGGCCTCCTCGACCTGCCCAGAGGGGGCGCCGATCGTCGCCTTGGGGGTGATCTCAAGAAGCGCCGCGCGAGCAACGTCGTACAGGTCAGGCATCCAGATCGTCCGCGACCTTGCGAAGCATGAGGGCGATCTTTCCCGAGGTGCTCTTGTCGGGGTAGCGACCGCGCTTGAGGTTTCCGCCGACGCTGTCGAGCAGCTTGACGAGGTCCTCGACGATGACGGCCATGTCATCCGCGGGCTTGCGGTTGAGCTTGGCGAGCGACGGGGCCGCTTCGAGCACGCGAACGCTCAGCGCCTGCGCGCCCTTCTTGCCATCGGCAACACCGAACTCGAGACGGCTGCCGGCCTTGATTCCGGTCGTGCCTGCGGGCAGAGCGGACGCGTGGAGGAAGACCTCCTGGCCGTCGTCGGACGTGATGAAGCCGAAGCCCTTCTCGTCGTCGTAAAACTTGACCTTGCCGGTAGGCATCGCACTACTCCGCTCATGGGCACCCGATGTGCCTCTATCCTTGTCACTGTGGCAGAAAACACTCCAGTAACGGTCTATCGTACCGAACGCGTGCTCACCTATATGGCTGCGTCATCGATCGGCCTCGCAATCCTCGGCATCATCGCCCTGATCATTGCGGGTATTGCTCGGGTCAACACCGAGGGCCAAATCTGGGTCACCGTCGCCGTCATTCCACCCATCGGCCTCACCCTCGGCGTCGGGTTCGCCATCGCCTTCATCGTTGTCTCTGCGATCCGACGCGCGCGTGAGTCGAAGGATGCCGTCAACTAACCGGTCGGCCCTCGCCCTCGCCGGCCGCCTTCGGGCTATGAGCGACGACGAGCTCACCGAGCTGCTGCGCGAACGCGAGGTGCGCGACAGCGGCATCAAAGACTTCTTCGACCTCGCCGACCGCCTGCTCGATCGAGCAAACGTGCAACTCGCCCTCTCGAAACTCGACCGGCACGCGCTCATCGCACTCAGCACACCCGGCACGGATGCCGCCCCGCTCCACACCCTTGCCCTCGCCGTCGACGGTCAGGCCTACGACGCCGTCGCCGAGGTTCTCGCGACGTGGCCCACCGCCCTGCTCGAGAGCGCGGAACCCCCGGCCCTCGCTCCGGTGACCCAGGTCGCCACCGCCCTCACCGACCACGCGGCCGCCGAACGCGCATTCGCCACCACCTTCGCCGTGCTCGAGGTGGTCGAGGAGCTGCGACGCACCCCCGCCCGTGAGCTCGCGCGCGGCGGCATCGCGCTGCCCGACTCCAAGCGGCTGGCGGCCGCCGCCAACACACCGATCGAGCAGCTTCCCGCGCTCGTGGCGGTGGCCGAGAGTGCGGGCCTCGCGGTTCTCGCCGGTGGGCTGTGGCTGCCGACGGCGGCGGCATCCGACTGGCAGCGGCTCGGCACGGTCGACCGCTGGATCACGCTGGCGACGGCGTGGATCGACACGCTTCCCGCCGACCTGCGCGACCTGCTGGCCGAGCGTCGCCACAGCGCCTGGGGCGAGCACCTCGACGCGTGGGTGCGCTGGCTCTACCCCGCGGGCGGCGACTGGATGAGCCTGCGCATCATCGAGCAGGAGGCGAAAGCCGACCTGCTCGGCCTCACGGCGGCGACCACGCCCAGCACTGCCGGCGTGCACCTGCTGGCCGGCGACCCAGCGGCGGCGAGCGCAGCGATGGCCCCGCTCTTTCCGCACGAGGTCGACAAGGTCTACCTGCAGCACGACCTCACTGTGGTCTCCCCCGGCCCACTGGCGGCTCCCCTCGACAGCAGGCTGCGCGAGCTCGCGGATGTCGAGAGCCGCGGACTCGCCACCACCTACCGGGTGAGCGCCGAGAGCCTCAACCGCGCAATCTCGTCGGGCGCGACCGCCGAGTCGATTCGGCAGCTGCTGAACGAGATCTCGCTGACCGGCATTCCGCAGCCGCTCGACTACCTCATCGCAGAGACCACCCGGCGGCACGCGCTGGTGCGCGTCGGGTCGGACGCAACCGGCACCTACGTGCGCAGCGACGACGAGAACCTGCTGACCACCATTCGCGTCGACTCCCGCCTCTCGGCCCTCGGGCTGCACGCCGACGGCGCGCGCCTGCGCAGCCGGCTCGACGACCGCATCGTGTTCTGGGCGCTGAGCGATGCGCGGTACCCGGTGTCGGCCGAGACGAGCGACGGCGCCATCATCACCCTCGAGCGGGAGCGCGTCGGCTCGGTACCCGCCGTTCCGCGTGACCACGCGCGCGAGATCGTCGAGCGGCTGCGCGCCACCGCCGGTGAGGAGTCAGCGACCGGAACAGCGTGGCTCGAGAGGCAGCTCGACCTCGCGATCAAGTCCCGCATCCAGGTCATTGTCGTCGTCACCATGCCCAACGGGTCGACCGCGGACTACCTGCTCGAGCCCACCGGGCTCGGCGGCGGTCGACTTCGCGCCCGCGATCGCAAGGCCGACATCGAGCGAACCCTGCCACTCGCGAGCATCGTGGAGGTAAGACCGGCAGACTAGAGGGATGCCCGAAAGTCTGCTTGGTCCTCTTATCGTGCAGAGCGACCGCACCGTTCTGCTCGAGGTTGCGCACCCCCAGGCCGAGGATGCCCGCCACGACCTCGCCGTATTTGCCGAGTTGGAGCGCGCGCCCGAGCACATTCACAGCTACCGCATCACGCGACTCGGCCTGTGGAACGCCCGCGCCGCCGGGCACTCGGCCGAGGACATGCTGGGCACGCTGGAGAAGTACTCGCGCTTTCCGATTCCGCAGAGCGTCAGCGTCGACATCGCCGAGACGGTCAGCCGCTATGGTCGGCTGGTCATCGAGCGGGACGCCGAGGGCGTGCTGCTTCTGACCGCGACCGACCGCGCGGTGCTGGCCGAGATTCGCCGGGCGAAGAAGATCGGCGAGCTGCTGTTCGAGCAGCGCGACGAGAACACCGTCGTCATTCAGCCGTGGGCGCGCGGCGAGCTCAAG
>Ga0247732_10001265_pt1 | contig 10380 bp, 19 predicted proteins | sample UWRJL163409C2_FD_180940 | JGI IMG/M metagenome (GOLD analysis project Ga0247732, IMG submission 180940) | Plant litter microbial communities from Arlington Agricultural Research Station in Wisconsin, United States - UWRJ-L163-409C-2 | ecosystem: Environmental > Terrestrial > Plant litter >...
CTCATACGTGTGATTTTCCTCTAGTCGATTCAAATAGTATACCCTTGTTACTTGTGACAGTGACGGATAAGTATAAAGCCAGCGGCTGCAAGTGCCTTTCCATTCCAACCAACATGTCTGCCCGCAACCTCACAAACAACGCCCCCCCAGTCACCGACGTTGCCCGTGGTCGTCGTCGTCCAGCGACCGTGCGCACGTCGCCCATTAAATTCGACCCCTTCGCAGACGAGCCGCAGAGCACGATCCACATCCCCCCCGCAGCCCCTGCAGAGATCAAGCTCTACGTGCCCAGTCGTCCCGTTGCCCCCAAGCCAGACATCTCCAGACTCGTCGCGGGCATTCTCCTCAACCGCATTCACGCCGTCGGAAAGCCCATGCGCCGTCGTGCACCTCGCGGCTACTATGTCAGGAGCTGTCTCTCCACCTGCATCACCGTCAACGCCTAGATCCGTGTACCACCATCCACAGACTACGATACCCCAGCTGTTGTAAAATCCTGCCTGCACAACTTTGTTCATCTAATCTACACAACCTACATACTGCCTGTCCTCCTGTAGCATCACATCGCTCTGTCGCTATCGCATTAGCAAGAAATTTTTATTGTCGAATCCATTCTCTTCTTTGCTGTTTTTCCGAGCTCCGGCACCGCCAGCAGGGCTGTAACTGGCGCCCTGCAACACCGTCGCAAAGATGGTCCGTGCGTTGATCGGCAAACACAGCCGTCGATCGACCCACAACCGCTCGGCTCCGGACATAATAACAAAAGCAGTGTGATTCGAGTACAGGTGATCATCGCCCTAATCATCGTCCATGGCGCTGACGCTCATACTTTGGCTTCTCAAACTTTCCGTGGCACTGGCCTTGCCAAGCGGACCTGCGCTGTCGAGGTCCATCGCATCGCCCTCAAGCTCCTTCTCGTCGACCTTGACTTCGTCACCAGCCCAGACCCGCATTGTCGGCTGCCACACCATGACGATGTTGTCTTCCGAAACAGATGCCGCGGTCCAGTTCTCTCCCTCGCCAGGGGCCCAGCAGAAGTCGGTCGGCCGAGCAGTATGCCCTGATAGATTTGAGTACGACCCTGGTGATAAACTGCCTCGCTTACCTCCATGAACAAACAACAGCTCCGGAGGTCCATCCTCTTGATCATCGGGAGTTTGCTCTTGTCCGATGAGTGACAGATCCCAAACATTTACTCGGCGGTCACTCGAGGCAGAGGCGAAGATTGTTGGGTTCTGCGGCGACCAAGCGAGATGGAGGACTTCGTCGGTGTGAGACTCGAAAACGTGAAGTTTCTTGGTCGGAACACGGATGTCATGGAGAACGATCGTCTTGCAAGCCGGTTAGCTTCAGGAAACACGACGGCTGGATACATACCTTGTCCGCACTGCCAGTGATGAGAAGGTGCTCAGTCGCCGGACTGAAGCTGACCGCAAGGATTTCAGCATCGTGAGCATCAACACGGATTTTGGGTTCCTGAGCAGAGCGTGTATCCCAACTGTACAACCGATTAGCTCGCCACTTGAAGCGAAATGAGAATGACCCACATCATGAGGGCCTTGTCATCACCGACACTCGCAAACATCATTTCCTGGGTGGCATGCCAGTCCACATCCTATTGAAACCGCTAAGCAGGGTGTGACGAGCAAAGTGTAAGAAACTCACGCCAACAACGGAAGTATGTCCTCGGAATGTGGTTGTCGGTTCAATAGTGGTCTTGGACTTGCTATACGCGTTAACATCCCTAAAAACAGCAGACGTTCAGTATTTCTCGAAATTGGAGGGACAGAACGCGTACCAATGGCAAATGGTCATGTCCTCAGACGCGCCCAGAATATGTCCAATTTTGTTGGGATTCCAAGCCAAGCCATAACTTGGTCGAAATTGAGTATCAGCGTCTATACACAAAGACGGCGCTTACCCTTCTCGATGTTGTCCAACTAGCGTAATGTCCGGTTTGCACTGACCCCCACGGTCAGGATCGCTCGAATGCTTTGTGCGGTCAAAAATGTAAACTTCGCCAGAAACAGCCTTAGTGGCAATCAAGTCCGGGTTTTGAGGCATGTAGCGCGCTCGATTGACCTCTCCCTCGTGATTGATCTTTTGGATGACTTGTATCCGTGGAGCTGGGGGAAGACTGTGGCCGCCGAGCTCACCACGTTCGTCGTCATAATCAGTGCGGTCGAGGTTGTCGGCGCCGCTGGACGGGCTGCCACGTTTAGGAATTTGGACTGTTGCAATTTGAAGGTAGTCTTTGGCCTGACCGGATGTGTGCGTCCCAAGAAGAAGGCGATGAGTTGTGTAAGGCTTTCCGGGGTTCCTTTTCACTGTTAATTCAACTGAAGATAAACAAGTGTTGGCACGTACTCTTCCTTGTCGGGGAACCATTGGCATGTCAAGCTGGGCCAGTCGAGGGCGTGTGTAATGACGAGGTCATACAGATATGGAGCGTTCTTTTTCCTGTGTATCGAGAAAGTCTAGATTCAATTCTTCGAAAATCGTTTGAAACCAACCATGTCTTGTATTCCTATGCAAAACAGTTAACGAAAGAAAAGCAGGACAGCTCTGAACCAACTTCGTTGATCAGTTTGTTCTCTTCCTCAGCAGCAAGATCGTCATCGACCTCATCAATTGGCTGCTTCATGGCGGTTTAACAGTGTGCTCAGATAGTACAAGGGAAAAGCAAAAAAAAAAATGGAGGGTGTAGTGGGTGGCAAAGAGATGAACTCAAGTTTCCTGGACGCGACGCGCCTGAAGGTTCTCACGGTCCTCAGACTGCAAAAGCGATCTTTGGATTACAATATATTAGACTATCCAGAGGCTCTCCATCTGGCGGGAATGGCAAAAGGCATGCACCAGTTGTGCACCTAGCCCATTGCCCAATCGGTATGTGAAGCAATCTATTGAAAAAGTACGAGGAAGGAGCGCCACTGTACGTTCATGAGCTCTTCTCCCAGACAGCAATCAGCTTTTCGATGTCGAAACGAGGGTCCTCCGGGTCGGTGATGACTGAAAAGTTTTAGGCCATTGCATTTTTCCGTAGTCCTGAACACTCACGAGTTGACTGGGTGCTCTCCTGCTTCCTCTTCCATGCCGCCTTGGCCTCCTTAATCAAGTGCTCCCGTTGGTGCACAGCGTTCTCCAGTTTGTGCTCGTCATGGGCAGCCTGGAGAGTGCGGCGATGATACCAGCCGTAGGTTACGCCGGCAAAAAGAGCGGTATAGCGGAGGACCTGGTGACGGACGGTCAGCAGGGACGGGCAGACTGCAGCTAGGGAGACGTACGTTGACGGTCGGAGAAGTCATTGCTAGCCACCGGACTCTATGAAACAACCTGTTTAACGCGTCAGTATTTTTTCTTGCAAATTCAATAAACTAAACTGACCGGGTTTTGGTAAAGGAAGTGTTTGGTGAACTGGGGACGGAACCGGAGAATTTCGGTAAAGTGTTATGTAAGCAGTCTCAATCCCATGCGACTGCAGTTCGCCTCCAGACTACAAACTCGTAAGCACGCGCTATTGACGCAATGTGGCTGCCCAGTGCCCAACATGCTATATAAAAAGCGGAACACGTTAGGCCTTCCAAGATAATGGCTCAAGAAATTGTGACACGAGGAGGATGCTACTGTCGGGCTGTGACCTATGAAGTGCGAGGCAAACCCATCCTCAGCGCATACTGCCATTGCACTCTGTGCCAGCGTCTGAATGGTATGCAAAGTTCTCTTGTTTCGGTGCATATTCACAACGAATGTAGGCGCCGCCTTCATCGCGACCATTCACTTCCCGGGCGACAAGTTTACATGGACGCATTCTGAACCACACAACGCCGCCCTTACGTCGTATGAGGTTGCGGGCAAACCATGGAAGCGTCGGTGGAGATGTAAGCATTGTGGAGTGACAGTCGCGTCGAATAACACCAAGGCGAACAAGTGGAGCGTCTGGGGTGCACAGCTGGACCGTGACCTGAATGGCAAGATCATCGGGTGGAATATCGTAAAGCCGACGGCGCATATATTCTACGAAACACGGATGCTCGATATCGACGACGCGCTCCCCAAGTGGGCAGGCTATGAAAACAAATCAGAGCAGTTTGTTACGTACAGCACTTGACCCTTTGTTGCCTGAACCGTTGCTCTTTCCATGTATGTACGGCGTTGTGCTATCTACCAACGACGACGACGAGGCAGTACCAGCCGTGTAAAATTCATCCAAACATTCACCGACAATCAATCATTCCATGTCAATGTTTCGAGCGTCTCCGTGGGTCAGCTACGATCCCACACCTACTTCTCACCACAATCGCCAACGTCCCATGGAGAATGACCCTTCGATGGAGGCTCCTCAAATATCTATACTCCGCGACGACAGTCCACCAATACTGAAAACGCCAAAGCTCACAATACGGAAAAAACCAATCATCAAACCGCCGCCGGCCCCTGAACAGGAGCCCGTCGTCGAGGACCAGGACGATGAGGAAGACCAGCTCATAGACGACCTCGAAGACGACAGTGTCAAGCCATCTCCGCCGTCTGAGTCGTCTCCGAAGAAGAAGCCCGCCGGAAAACGCAAGCCCCGCAAGTCAGACAAGCGGCCAGCAGAAGATGCACCCGCCGGAGCGTCTGTGCCATACCTATCCACCGGCACAATAGAAGCCCCCGAAGGTTTCGAGACGGGCAGTCTCGACGCCAGCACGCCTTCAGACGCCCCTCCACCGGCAAAGAAGCGCAAGGTTTCTCAGAAGAAGGCCGCACCAATTCCTGCGCCAAAACCCCCCAAGCTAAAGCTCTCGCTATCCAAGTCTGTGCTTTTCCGCTAGTTTGTCTCGCTCTGACTAATGCACAATAGGCCCAAATCTGTGATTCCGCCGTCGTTGCTGGAAGATAGCGGGGTCCTGAGCGAAAGTACGCCTCGGTCAACCTCTTTACTTGCGCTGACGTGGGTTAAGGTTATGCAGGAACAGCAGCGTCGTCCCCCGTTACTGCTCAGCCCGAGCAGAACTCCCCGGAACCCGAGCACCTTCCTCCGTCCTCACCGCCAACAACTGGCCCGCTGGCGGAAGATGTACCTAATTTGGATAATGTCCCCATTCCCGTGTATCCGCTGCCGACCAAGCCATTTCCGGTCCAGCCTCCTCAAAAACTCCCAACTGGTCTAGCCCAACCTATTCCGCTTGATAAAAGTGGTAAAAAAGTGCGACATTGGCGTGAGGCCAAGCGTGAAATCCGAGGTATTGCAGGCGGCCGGTGGATGGCCCGGACTTGGGTTGGGGAGAAAGAGTCCGAATTGCGGTCCTTCTTGGAAAGCAACATGACATCCAAAGGTGCAGATGAAAAGGCGTCGGCCTCCGGAGGTCCCCCTAAGCACTCTGGGGTATCCATATCTGCACCTCCAAACCTAGGTAAGGCGTCCAAAAAGACGTCCAAAGCTACGTCGGCAACGACGTCTGCTGCTCCTTCTCGTGCCCCTTCAGCAATCCCAGAGACACAGGGCCCAATGGTGACCAGCGCTCCACGTGCGCCGACGAAAATGCGTATTCTGCAAATGCCTCCATCGGAGGCCGACGATTCTGATATGGCCCCGCCTATTGAAGTTTAATATATGTAATGGTCTGTATTTTGGGCCGATAGTCTACTTTCTCCTGCACCACTTGTAAACCATACGTAGATAATTGATTAATGGCCTTGGTTTGTTGGTCACCGTCGCCCTGCTGCGATTACCCCTTTTGGGTGCCATCAATCTCGGGCACTGGTATCCTGACACGAATCACTCTTTAAACCAACCGTCAACAGGCAGATAGCAGCCTTCGTTCTGTGGCTCACACACCACGGACTACGGGCCATGTCATTAACGCAACCAACCGTGTCCGGTGCTGAGGGGTCAGGCCAAGTCGTGAAACCAGGCTCCGCATGGATTTCAGCAAAACAAAGCGAACGTTGTGAGTACCCGCTGGTCCTAGTATGTGTGCTATCTAAGGACATTCCAGCCATCGCATCTCAGGCCTACTCCTCGGATCCAAAGTACAAGAAATACACTCAGCAGGTCGAAAAATGCCTCAACTCTTTCGAGAATATACACGAATGGGCGGACACCATTTCATTTTTGAAGCAATTGCACAAGGTACGTTACGGTGCCGTTCGGATTCCCCGCGAGCTTACCGCCGAGTGTAGACGTTTGAGTCGTACACGCTGTTCAAGGAGATTCCTCGCAAGCTAATCGTAGCCAAGCGCCTGGCGCAATGTCTCAATCCTGCATTGCCGACAGGGGTGCACCAGCGCGCTTTGGCTGTTTACGCGCACATTCTTTCGACCCTTGGTGTATGGGTTGAGCTCCTTCCTCACTTCTTGCATCTCTGATTCTTCATAGCCGGACGGATTGAAACGCGACCTTAACATCTGGTCACCAGGCCTCTTCCCCTTCTTCGAATACGCAGCAACATCTGTGAAGGTTGGTTCATCCTATCCGGTGTGAAGAGCCAGAAGCTGAGATGTCTTGCTAGCCTACTCTCTTGAATATCTATGAAGCGCACTACCTTCCGCTCCAGACAGCCCTTCGTCCTATCATGAAATCATTTATCTTATCCTTGCTACCTGGCTTGGAAGAGGAGACGGGCGAGTTCTTCGAAAAGGTAAGTGTATCCTACTTACTAGTGAAAGGGAACTTATGTGCATCAGGTTATCGCCCTTCTCGATCGACTGGCTGGCGCTGTGTCGATGTCATTCTTTTTCCAAAACATCTGGCTGGTCATGCTTACAAGTCCGGCCTCTCGAGGTACTGCGCTCAATTTCTTGTCCAGACGTCTTCCTCAGTTGGCCGCGGATGAAGGTAACAAGCGTTCTTCTCGTGATCTAAATGAACCTGACAAGATTGCTTAGATATTACTAGCATCGTTGGACAAGATATGGGCCTTATGATCCGCGCCTTTGCGTCCGCCTTAGAAGACGAAAATCTGCTCGTTCGACGTTCAGGCCTTGATATACTTTTGCAAAGCATTAAAGTCAACGGCTTCATCACACGGAAAGCTCAGCGTGCGGACCGTATGATTCTCATGCGGGCAGCAACGGGCGTTGTCTTGCGACGCGATCTTTCCCTCAATCGTCGACTGTATACGTGGCTTTTGGGTTCGGAGGAGAAGAGTGATCTTCAGATCGCCTACTTGAGGGAAAATGCTCTCGATTTGCTGACCGCAACCCTAAAGGTATGTTCTTGATTTACGCCAAATCGCCTTTCTCAAAGGCTTCTAGACAGAAATGCTTCATCCTTCTGCAGAGTATTCAGAGTCGCGACCTTTCAAGATCTTTATATCTCTGCTTGATAAGTGGGAAATTGGCTCTCCTCTCACAGAAGCCCTGGTCTACGATGCGTTCCAAGCCGTCATGCATCTCATCAAACGGTTCCAGGACGTTAGGGAGGATGTGAGTCTTGCAATGCTCGATCGTGCACGTCTGATCTATTAACTAGCTCTCGATGACAGCCAACACTTTGTATGAAGCAGTGGAGCCAAGGATACTTTGGAAGTATCTATTTCTTGCCATCGTATCCGATGTTGAAGGGGATGGGACGAAAGCAGGGGGAATCCAGCTATCGAAGTTCATCCTTCAAACCTTCACTCAAGACGACGAAATACAAACCATTCATCTCCCCATTGTCTTCTCCGCTCTGTTCGAACTCGTCGAAGTATGTTTATTTCCTTTACATCTTCGAGCTTAAGCTAACATCTCATAGCGACAAGTTCGCTCAGATCCCTCGGGGAACGTTCAGACCCACGCATTCTCTGAGCTATTGTCACTCCTTCAAATCATGTCGCACCATATACCCAACGCTGCTATGATATCCCGGCCAACTATCCCTGAAGTGGACTCGAATCAAGTCGCATACGACTTTGCTCGGGCATTTTTCCAAACTGTCCCGACTGAAAGTGATGTTCCCTCGCTCTATACCTTCGAACATAAATCGCCCCTTTCGAACATCATTCGGATAATGGGATCTACGGCAACCGCAATTCTTCAATCTATCAACAATCACTCTCCCCGAACTTATCTCCTGCGGGATAACTTAGAAACAGTTCTCGCCACCCTCGAGTTCCTGCTGAGCCGCCTGACTGCCCCTTTGATTGTTGCTTGGGATCCTAAGCTATGGTTAGACTCCATGCTTGATCTCTTCGGTAACCCAGTGAGTGCGAATAGCTGCTTTTTGTGCGCCTTCTGACCTTCAAATTAGGCAGCCACATTTGTTGTTGTCGACAGACTGGTTACCCTTTCTCTCTCTCTGCATCGCAGTCAGTATCTCGAACCACCATTCTCGATCGATAAACGCGACACGATGTCGGCTCTTGTCAGGAAACTTCTGAATTACCTCCAATCGAATTACTCGGCATACCATGTTCGTGCCACGTCGCTTATTTGGGAGCTAGATAGCCTATCCACGGCGTCGCACGTTGAGGCAATTGTTGCCCGGTCCTTAACAGACAGTGACGAAGACCTTGCAGAAGCATACGAATGCTTTGGAGTTTTCTGGCGACTGAGTGGTTCGCCGGTTGCTATACGCCGATTTTACTTCACTAATAACTCACGTAGACGACACAGCAAATCCTGGATTCCGCTTTAAGATACCCTTGATGATCGTCCTCGACAGCTTAAAGAGCGAGAACCCAAAACTGCGTCGCGTCGCAGAGACATGGATGAGATGTAGCCTCAAATCCTACATTCGGTAAGTTTCATGATGATACTAGGGTGCTTTGGCTTACATGTTCAGTATTCTTGACCCCATGATTTACGATTTGCTCGAAGGTGGCATCATTCGGAAACAGACTGCGTTCAAAGTTCGGGGCCGAGAGATCCATGGGTTCATCTACGAGCGACCCTTCGACCAACATCTCCTTAACCATATTCTGGAAATTCTCCTTTCAGTGGTCAATTTTGGCGGCCAAGGGTTCACGAAAGCGACGCGTCTATCAGCCATCAAACGATCAACACACCCTGGTCTAGTGAAAAGGGTTCAAGACAGTAGGTACCCCTCTTCAATTTATGCGCTACTCTGATAATTATATGCCAGGCGGACTCGCAGATTTCGACTCCAGCTACCTGTCTGTCCTGGTTGAAATCCTGCTTCGATTTGTCCAGTCCGAGCCCGCGGACAAACTCGTCCCATCAATGCGAATGACCAACATACTCATCCAGTCGAACACCATCGAATTGCTTCAACTCATCCTCTCGAGAGGCGACGTGGACAACACAGTGGTCGAAAGTGTGGAGTCTACGACAATTGGGAAGCTTTACTACTCCGTCCACAATGGTCTACTTGATCTGCAAAACAAGTGGCTTCACCTTCTCCATTCTGTGATATCGGTTTCGTCGGCCTCAATTGAGGCCGTTCGAGAGAAGGTCGAAGAACAAGGGACGGAAGGAGAGAAGGCACTCGAGACGCTCCGGTATTCGGTTAATCCACTCCTGGTACAAAGTCTTGTGGATGGGGTCTCTACTCCCAGCAACAAGCCTGTCCTCCAACATTGGCTGGATTTCATCCTCATGGCCGTTCCTCAGTTTCAACCAGCGCTGCAGGTCATCGTATCCCCCCTTGCAGAATGTCTGTGTCGTCAGGTGATGTCTGCATTGGAGGAGGTTTTGGAGCTGTCATACCGGACGCCCAACGACAAAGGCGACCACAAGGCTTATGTTACGGATGCCGAACTTATAATGCTTCTCAACGGGCTCGAAAAGCTTATCCTTCTGAGCCTGGCATACACCTCTGACGTGGAAACAGTGGAAGAGGAAACAGTGTCGATGGAGAAGTCAAATTCGGAACCCGCTGGTCTCTTGGGATATGTTTCCAACGTTTTCAGCTCTGACTCCACCAGTACAAATCAAGTCGAACAACTTACGGTGCGCCCGTATCGCCCAAAATCTGCGATATGCTAATTATCTTGCAGTCCCGGTCACCTGGATACCGCTGCCTTGATGAAGGCATCCGCGTCCTATACTTTGTTTGGGTCTCTCTCGTCTGGAAAAAGCCATCCGTATACTCCCCAAAGGATGATTCCTTGAACTTGATGTTCAACCGCACACGATTTCGCTGTCGCCGCGTGTTGGAGCACCTGTTCCGGGTGCAAAGCGGTGAAGTGTTCGAGTCTATCGTTGATTGGTGGAGTCGAGAAAATTTGGTGAGTTTGCATGTTGAACTTGAATCGGGCGTACTTTTCATGATTTGCCTAGCTTTCTGTCAAAAGCCCCGACGCCGCGTTTGAACTTGTGGACGTCCTCGTGTCAAATGCACAAAATGCAGTCCATATGATATGCGAAAGCATCTCTCTCAGAATATCCGCTGCAGGAGAAAAGAGCAAGCGTGCACTAAATCCAAACCTGTTCGTCGGGCTTGCAAAAAGAACC
>Ga0247732_10001266_pt1 | contig 10380 bp, 14 predicted proteins | sample UWRJL163409C2_FD_180940 | JGI IMG/M metagenome (GOLD analysis project Ga0247732, IMG submission 180940) | Plant litter microbial communities from Arlington Agricultural Research Station in Wisconsin, United States - UWRJ-L163-409C-2 | ecosystem: Environmental > Terrestrial > Plant litter >...
CTACCGACACATACGGCTCAAGCTTGTATACACCCACTGCGACAGGCTTTCAGGACGACGCGAAACCCACAACATCGCCGCCTCTGAAGGTCCAGGAGACATCAGAGGATGATGAAGACGACCAACCGCTCGGTGCGAAACTGCGCTCACCGGGATTTCGTGAAAGCGTACAGCCATTCTCGGAGACGGAGACCATTCGGCCAGACCATATTGAAGAACCGTTCAAAGTGACGACGACTACTCAACCAGAACCATCTGCACCGACCTCGTCGACGGTGATCACTACCACAGCCGCATCGCCGCCTCTTTCAGTGGACACCGATCACACAAGAGGGATTGAATCGACGCCGAGCTTCGACTCTGCCATCACCTCTGGACCAGGCTCCAGACTCGTCGTATCGCCGTTGGATGGTTCGCCCAACTTGACTCAGACTTTCTCTGGTCTTGCTATCGGTCGAGACCAATTCGCGGATGGTTGGGGCAGCAGTACGCATGTCGAGCCGACTCCTTGGCAGCCTGATCCTGATATGTTGCCGGTTGCGAAACCACCAGCACCTCCGCCACCACCGGCACAGCATCCAGACATATCTCTCGAGGATAGCGATGACGACTTGCCGATCGCTCAAAGGCTGCGGAATAGGGATGCTGAGAATGGAGCGGTGGGTATTTTTATCGTCTAGAACCTTAAAAACACTGACGCACATCGCTTAGGACGCGAAGCCGAAGCAGGATGTCAACAGTATTCAGCCGGTGTTTGTCATTACTGTGGACGATCCTCAGAAAGTTGGAGACCCCATTCGGGGGTACACCATGTATACTGTCCACACGAGGGTAAGGAGTTGTCGTCGAATCTTTATCGATATCTCAACTGATGTTTGGCTAGACCACTTCTCCCAACTTTCTCAAATCTGCATTTTCCGTTCTCCGGCGCTACTCTGACTTTTTGTGGCTTTATGATACTCTCAGTTACAACAACCCTGGTGTCGTCGTTCCACCCGTTCCAGAGAAGAACACGTTCAACAGATTCGACGACCAGTTCGTCAAGCAACGTCGCTCGGCTTTGGAGAAATGTATTCAGAAGATGGCGAACCACCCGATTCTTGGCAAGGATCCCGACTTGAGACTTTTCTTGGAAAGCGACACCTTTTCCTTGGACGTCAGTCGATTTGTACCCCTAGTGTTCGATGATTCTCATCTTATTTGCCCTCAGATCAAGCACAGAAAGTCTGACCACCAACACGAGCGTGGTGGCCTTTTATCCTCGATCGGGCAGACATTTACGGCCCCTCGTTTCCACGAAACCGACGAGGTCTGTAGGATTTGCATCGTACAGCGGCGTTTTCTCTGACACGTCTTTCCAGTGGTTCGACAGGCAAAAAGTTTACTTGGACGGCCTAGAGGCTCAGTTGCGCAGTTTAGTCAAGGCAATCGAATTGGTATCCAAGCACAGAAACGGTATGGCTCTTCCCCTCTCTCTGACACTCTGACATACAGCTTTCTCAAAACCTTTCTTTCTTAGATCTCGCTGTGGCCACAGGTGACTTCGCGACGAACGTTGGCGAGCTAGCATCATCAGACGTCGGAAGACAGCTCTCGCAATCGCTCTCCGGTCTAGTAGAAGTCGAACGCAGAGCTCAGGATCTCCAAACACAACAAGCAGAGCAGGATATCACCACTCTTACATCGACCGCAGATGAATACGCGCGGCTTATCAACTCTGTCAGGGTGAGTCTATTTACGTTGAGTTTCCAAAGTGGAGTTTTTGGGCTAAAGAGCGACGTTTTAGATGGCGTTCGCGTCGAGGATTCGCGTGTACCATGCATGGAAATCTGCCGAAGCGGAATTGGTGCGAATCAAGCAGAACCACGAGAGGAATCGCGCTCAAGGAAAAGTGCCAACTGAACGTTTGGGCTTTTCGTTGAGCCTCATTGCTGATGCAAGTCTCCCCCTTTTTTATGGGTGTGTATGTATGCTGACTTGAATTTTGCGTCTAGGCCGAACGGAGGGCGACTGAAGCTAGGAATGAGTACGAGGGTGCGTCCAAGCTTGCCAAGACCGAGGTTGGCAGGTTCGAGCGAGAGAGAATCGAAGACTTCAAGGATTCGTTGCATGCTTTCTTGGAGGGTATGATCTCAAGACAGAAGGAAATCATCTCGACTTGGGAGAACTACCAACAGGCGTTGTTGAAGAGAGGACAAGTTGCCAATGGACCTTCTAGCTAGTCGTTTGAACATTCATTTTTTTGGGTTTTGCTTACGCATATAAATAATAATTTCAGTGCGATTGAACAAAAAGGTAGTCCTACGGTTTATTCGATATGCAAGCCACATGAAAAGAGTCCTTTAAAGGAGACATCTAGATTACTCCCAATAACGAGCAACCTTGCTTCCATCCGGCCCAACCGTTTCGACAAAATCAGACGGTCGATCGCGTTTCAGGTTCCTCCTTCGATTGTTAACAGGGAGTCGTTGGTATGCCGAGTCTCCAGTCGGCTGTTGGGCAGGGTTTACCCATCCAGATGCACCGCCGCCGCCGCCACCACCACCCTGGAATGCATTCTGCATCCCAAATCCACCGCCCATCCCAGGGACTCCCATACTCGCCGCCTGTTGCTGCTGGAACGTCGCAATCGCCAACGCAGCTTGCATCGCCTGTGCCTGCTGAAGCTCCATCTGTCTCTGCTGATACTGCATCTCCGTCTGATGCCTCAACTGTGGTGGCAAGTTGGGGTTATTGAGCATCTGCGACAGTTGGTTGATCTGCGCTTGCAGTTGTGGGATTTGTTCAGAAACCATATCCATGTTGAGATCGGGTTGTTGGTCAGAGTAGATGTCTTGTTCGCCTAGGTTGGTTTCGTCCGAGAGGTATTGGCTCGGTTGACCACCGCTAGCATTGACGCCCTCGTCTCCCTTGTCCCCAACTCCCTGTCCCAATCCTTCCTTCCTGCTTTCTTCAATCTTTTTCTCGATATAATCCGAGACTTTTGCGCGGATCACTTTGTCGGGAATGAGTTTATCGAGAGAGAGAATCTTCTTTTCGCAGTTGGGACAGACGAAATCGCGTTCGAGGAGATGCGTTTGTATGCATTCTTCACAGTAGGCTTTGGAACAGCAAGGGGTCTTGACTGCGTCCCGGAAGAGTTTGTTGTCGATGGGGCACACTAGGGAGACATCCGAGGGGGGCTTTTCGCGCACCTCTGCCGCTGTCAAGGCTTTTGAACGGGTGACTTGCTTTTTCCATGATGCCCTGTCGGAGATGAGTGACTCAGTATATGGAGTAAAGGAAGACGAACAGATCTGGTTGGGCGACAACATAACCACCTTCTGGTGTAACCATGAGGCCCTGTGTCATCTCGCCGCCGCTTGGATTTTCAACAGCCTTCAACATGCTACGAGGAATACCCGTCGTTCGCTTGATGCGAGGTCTGTTGTCGAATTCGCGATCGTTGTTGGTCGGACATTGTTGAATCCAATGACCTGTCAACACGGCTTTAATATAAGGAGCCACGAGAAACAACAGGACAGACCTTTCTGGCCACAACGGTAGCAAACGTAGCTAGGGGGAAGTTGCCTATCTTGTTGCATTGCTGCGTGGCCCCCTTGTGGAGTAAAGGGCTTTCCTCCTCGGAAACCTGTTCCTCGCGAAGCCGTGTTGACATAGGTGGCGCTGTGATCGCAAGGTCGACAAGTGCAGAAAAAAAGGACAGGTGTTCATTAGACTGGATGCTACTATACAGAAATAAAACCCACGAAGGGGTGATACCGACTGTGACATCTTTTCTTGTGTTGCTTCCCAGTTCTGCGACTGGGCTTGGAACATGGCGGCCATTGCGGCGGCCTCGTCGCCTTTTGCGACATGAGTTGCGATTGGTGCCTGCTCGAGGGATTAGGATGACACAGCTGCGCAGTCGCTGACATACAGGTGTGGGTGTAGGCGTGTTGGTTTTGGTTGAAGGGTTCGATTCTTCTTTACCGTCGAAGCGTTTTGACAGCGAGCCCTTGTGCCATGAGAGGTTTCCACCAGGGCCTGAGCGAACCACATCCGATGTTGGAACGGCTGGTGCTGCGCCGTTCACATAAACGGAGGCCCTGCCTCGTCCAGGCCGGCCGGCTGGCAGCCGCTTCACGATAACAGAAGAGGAACGCGGAATGACATGTGTATCATCCTTGTATTCTGCGCAGCAACTTCAAGTCAGGAGTAGCAAGCAACGAAGACAACAACACACCTTGCTTGGACGTGGGGTCGTAGATGTGCAGGTCAAAATCGTTCGCCTTACCGAGGTTGTTTGCAAGGATAATTTCACGCTTCAGGTCGAATACGGATATGCCAGTGCCGTCGAATGTTACTCTCGATTCGTCCCTGCGCGAAGCGAACTTGTAAAAAACAGACGACGCCATATATTGGATGGAGGAGCGGAACAAGGAACGGTTCACAGTGATGGAGAAGAAAAACTCTCAGGGTCCACGTGATATACTCTGCTGAAAAAGGTAACTGCCCCTAAACCTCCCTTGCTGGATTTCTACAAGTCCCTGACATTTGTTGGCAAGCCGTGAAACAGGGCAGCCGTCTCCGAGCAGACCAGGTTTGGTACGAATTTGCGGCCATTCAACGCAGCTTGTCATTGCTAATGACTCATAGCTAGCTTATGGCGAGTTGGACGGACACGTCGTCTGCATTGACTAGAACGCTTCGGCCACCTGCTACTCCTGCGAGCGAGCGTCTCCAGTGAACCAGAATCAATGCTTACGCTTGCACAGTGACGGCATTCGGGATTGGGCGTACAGGGTGAATCATCTCACGAACGACACGCCAAATGGGGAAAGTCGTTGAGGACTTAAAATCGTTCGACCGAGTTTTATTTTCTCTGTTTCTATCCAGCCATGTCGCCAGCAAAGGACAAGACACCGTTGCTCAAAAAGTCCACAGTGACCGATGCTGGCAGAGAAGTCGACAAACGTCTTGACCGTCACGAGTCGTATGTCCACATTTCTCAAATAAGCGAGCCAAGCTCAACGCGTCTTTTCTAGATACGAATTCGGTGGCCCATGGGGTGTAACCGCAATCATGCTTGGATTCCCCATCCTCATGTACTATTTCTGGATCTGCCTGACCTTCTACCAGGGCAAGATTGTCCTCCCGGAGTCTGTCGATGACATCAAGCCATTCCTTGGCAGGATGTGGGCGCATGTGGCACAGGTCATTGACTTTCTTGGTTCAAGTCACACTTCCTGACACGTTATTTAGGATGCGTATCCCAACCTCTACGCATGGAAAGTCTACGGTGGCAACTTTTTCTTCCAGCTCTTCATCGCCCTCGTCGTTCCCGGATACAAGCAGGAAGGTCTTCCCGTCCCCTCGTTGGGCTACAAGTCCCTCATGTACAACTGCAACGCGTATCTCTGCATGTACCTCTACATCATCACCGGACTCGTCCTCCACTACTACAACATCTTCCGCCTTACCGCACTCATCGACAACTACGGGGCCGTCATGTCTGTCGGAATGATCTTCGGCTGGGGGATTTCTTTCCTCACCTATTTCTACGCCGTCTTCACCAAGACCACCCACCGCATGTCCGGAAATGTTGTCTATGACTTCTTCATGGGCGCCTCCCTCAACCCCCGCATCGGCTCCGTCGACCTCAAGATGTTCGGCGAGGTTCGCATCCCTTGGTTCATGCTCTTTGCTCTCTCTGTTTCGGGTTGCCTCAAGCAATACGAGAACTACGGATATGTCACTCCCGTAAGTTTTCATACTTCCTGTCAAGATCAATGCTAACTTAATTAGAACATGTACTTCATGGTGATGGCCACTGGCTTGTATATGAATGCTTGGTGAGTAACTCTTAGGCTGCACCAAAACCACGCTAACTTGGCATACAGCGCCAAGGGTGAAGAGTGCATTCCCCAGACTTGGGACATGTTCTTTGAAAAATCCGGCTTCCTTGTCATCTTCTGGAACTACGCCGGCGTGCCATTCGTAAGCTTCTCTATTATTACGCATTCTATTCAAAAAAACTGACGTAAATTTTAGTCCTACGCCTACTCTGTCGTCTACATGGCCAACAACGATCCTGCAAACTACCGCTTCTCAACTCTTGGCTACGTCACCATCTTCTCGGTGCACCTTGTCGCATACTACATGTGAGCGAGCATTTTGTCCTCATTTTATTACTCTTTCTCACTATAGCGCAGCTTCGACATTGCCATGGCCCAGAAGAGTCACTTCAAGATGCAGACCATGGGTATCCACAAATTCCGCCAGACTTTCCCCCAGCTTCCTGGCTGTGTCGTCGAGAACCCCACCTTTGTTCAAACCGCACACGGCAACCGTCTCCTGACTAGCGGTGCATGGGCCTGGTCCCGCAAGCCCAACTACACCGCCGACTGGGTTATGAGCTTCAACTGGGGAGCTATTGTTGGTACTGCTACTGGCATTCCCTACTTCTATTCCGTCTTCTTCGTCGTCGTCCTCATCCACCGATGCACTCGCGACTTTGAGCGATGCTCGAGGAAGTATGGAAAGGACTGGGACGAGTACTGCCGTATCGTCCCCTACAAGTTCATTCCCTATGTTTATTAAATAAAGTAGGTTACGTAGATTGTTTATCGTCCTGAGGAAGGAGATGATAATTATTATTGGAGTTGAATCAAACTAGTTGACAGGCATTTTCAAAGCGTTTGTACGAAGGCCATCTCCGCTCCATTTCGCTACTTCGACTAGCAAATCCTTCTTTCGTTCAAAACCAAGATTGTTGCGCAATTCATATAGAGTGGCTGTAGCAATGTTATCAGCACCGGCTTGAGAGCGAAATGAAAGTCCACGCACAGAGATTAAACAAAAACGGCTCGGCGACAACTGTGCTCGATGGGGAAGCGGCGAGCGCCTTCTCCAGGATCTCAATTCCCTAATCGACGTCAGTCTCGGCCATCCTAACGAGCGGATCAAACAAACGGACCTCCTTCAATTTACCCTGACCAAGAAGAACCACCGCGAGGTTATTCACCGCCTACAAGCGCATCAATCCCTGGCATAATAAAAAAGGAAGAACGCACGACAAAATTCAAATCATCCTTATCGAGTATCTCCCGCAGGTGGTTGCTTGCATCCTCCCAGTCCCCATCCGCCGCAGCGAGAATGGCAGCATTCATCTTCTTCATACTTTCATCGGCGTTCGGATCCTCCGCAACGATCTCCAAATGATGTTGCGCCATGTCAACGTTACCGCCTTGGAGGTAGATCCGCCCGACGGACGAACGGAGCGCTGGACTCTCTACCCCTTCTTGTACGCATAGAGGCTCCAATAACTGAGCAGCGGCTGTATACTCCTGCAGCAACACATATTAGAGGACATACATAGAAAGCCCAAGTCGAGGACTCACCTTCATCTCGACCAATTGTGACGCCAGGATCAACGCGACTCGAGATCCGCGTTCCTTCCACATCGGAACGGCTACCTCGTCCGACCCGGCGCTCCTCGCCTTGGCGCGACATCTCGCAAGCAGGACAGACAGGGTATCGAGGTAACCCATATGGTCCCCTGCCCAGTACTTGAGCCTGGTCTGCATGACCTCGAGCTCAAACGGGAGGAGTCGGTCAAACAGGTACGCCTTGGCGTCGGGGGGCTCGATCGCATTGAGGACGGAAAAGAGATTGGTGCATTCGGCAGAGGTCTGGTTGAAGAGCCGGAGACGGGCGAGACATGACAGACGGAGATGCCAGAGCTGGAACGACCTGGGTCAGGAGCAGAAAGACCAAGATGAATGGAGAACAACGTACGCCGAGTACAAGGGAAATGTCCCGCGGGTCGGCAACGAGCAATCTGTCCCTTGCCATCTTGGCAAGCGAGCGCCAGCTGTTCGTCATCTGGCATTGTTCGACAACGATCTCGAGAACAAGAGAACAAGAGACTCACGACGAGCGTATGAAAGTCTGTGCGCTGCCAGTCTCCACTAACATCGCGTTGGGGTCGTCTCTCAGGTGGATAAATATATTTGTTGAGAAGCGTAGTCAACGGATCGGTCTAGTATAGCGTACTGTACATTAAGCTTCTGGACAACCACCATGTCAAGAGATTCGGGAAGGAGCAGCGGCGTACATTGGGAATCGGCAGGAAGAGCGACGGTGCCACGAGCGCAGGCACAAAGAGCTCGGGCACCTCGTCTTCCTCCTCCTCAGGCTGTGTCACTTGGACGACAGGCGGTGGCGGGATCTCCTTGTTGACGTCGGGCACAACGACCGCCTGCTCTTCAAGACCCAGCGGAATCTCCGACGGCTCGTCGCTCTCCTCGTCGACCAAAAAAGGGTCGAGCGGTTCGAGTGGACTCTGCATGATCGTTTCCAGCGAAGGCGGTGAGATTGGGGTCGGCAGGGACGTTGTGCGGTGTCGAATGGCGTCGTCAGCAATGACCGACGGGCGTTTCCTTCTGACAGACGAGCTGGGCGATGACGTGGGCGATTCCGAAAGATCGAGCTCGCTGTTGAGCTTGGCGGACGACCGGCGACGCGACAGAGATATTGAACGGAAGAGATGATGGGGAGAGACAGAAAGATTGGGCGTCGATTTCGTCCGCTCACGGTGCTCGGTGTGCGTCACGTGGTGGTATGCTTCGTCCAACCGCCGCATTTGTTTTTTGACGCCCTTGGCCATTCGTTGGATTGTGTTGGTGCTCTGGCGACTATCAAGCGACTGGCGCTCGTCTTCCTCGTCCTCTTCAACAATGAGCACATGTTTCTTCGACCCAGTCCGCAAAAACCCTGGCATGATGGTGGTGGTTGGGGAGAGACCGCTTTAGCCTCCGTGCGACGTGCGAACAAGAATGCAACGTTGCCACGCTTCTTGCGGGCTCTTATAGCGGAACGTCTCGGTTCCCCTATTATCGCCGTCAAGATGCAGGACGCTTGTCCAACAAGAATAGCGGAGCAACAGTCACAAAACAACAGAAACAAGCCCAGTCAGGGCCGAGTTCATGCCGGATTCGCCCAGTTCCCAACGAGGTGTCCGGCGGTCAACTGACTCCGACACAGATAATCTAATCCGCATCGTTCGTTTCGGAAACACGCATGTTTGTGACTACCTACAACCGAAAGCGGCACAACTTGTGATCATTATCACAGCCCAGCCTGACGGTTCAGAATGTAATGGCTCAGATCCTGCCAGCCTGCAGATCGAATTAGCGACTATTCGCTATAACAAAAACAAAAAAAGAATACTCACCACCACCAACACGCACCATAACCTTCTTTGTCGGTGCCGCACTCTCGCCACGCCGGGTAAGCGTAGTTAGCCGACAGGTCACTACCTTGCGCGCAAGTGCATTCGAAAACGCATACTGGGCCTTGACCTCCTCCCCGTCCTTCGGAGTCTGGCTCTTCTTTAACGGAGGGTCCACTCTCTCGACCATCAGCCCATGCGCCAATGAGTTACACACATTTGACACCTCAACGTCAAGCGGGTCGAGCATGTTCCCAGGGAAGTACTCGTGCAAAGGAAGGTGCTCCATCGATGGAGTGTACGACCCGCTGCGCGAAGAAGGTCTGGAAGATGGCGTCCGTGACACTCCATCACGGAAACTAGACGGAGGCAGCTTGCCAACGACGGCAGGCCGACTGGCACTCCCGCGCCCCACTGTACTCCCACTGCTCCCATGAAACACCGGCACCTGCTGCACACGCGTCTTGAGCATCGCCTCTGGGGTTTGTGCCCTCGAGGCTGCACTCTTGAACCGAAAAGTGGGGCTCTCAGAACGGTAGTCCGACATGGACGACCCGGGCCGCGATACTGAATTTAGATGGACACTTGGAATGGGAATCATAGATCGACTTGGAGGACGTGGGGGAGGTTGATCCAGATAAGATGTAGACATAGATGGAGACGGTGACCGCAACAGGAACGACCTGTCATCGTCGGGGGGCGCTAGCGAATGCGCGGGACCCGACACAGAACGGAGGAAGGCCTTGGAAGGTGCGGGTATATGACTGGGTGTCTTGGGTCGTGTACGAGGTGTCGCAGGAATTGAAGGCGTCACAGCTCTCGATGGCGTCTGTGAGCGAGAAGGAGTCCGAAGAGTCGGAACGGGGGGATAGAACGGAGACGAAGAGTATGTCGTCGAGTTGGACGATGTCACAGGTGACCATGGCCGCGAAGAAGCCATTGACGTTCTCGACAAGCTCCTCCTATATGGCGTCCCGCCAGTTGGGATAGGCGGAAGATCTTCCCTCGTCGCATAACTGCCAGTGGACGAAGGCGGCCGCTTGGGTGTCGTTGCCTTGATCGTTGCTGCTCTCTCCTCCGCATCGATCTTGGTTGAGCTGTTCCACTTTTGCTTGGGCGGAACAGGAGGACCAGTAGATCGACTAGCAGTGGAGGACGTCACGGGA
>Ga0247732_10001267_pt1 | contig 10378 bp, 9 predicted proteins | sample UWRJL163409C2_FD_180940 | JGI IMG/M metagenome (GOLD analysis project Ga0247732, IMG submission 180940) | Plant litter microbial communities from Arlington Agricultural Research Station in Wisconsin, United States - UWRJ-L163-409C-2 | ecosystem: Environmental > Terrestrial > Plant litter >...
AGGCCGATCGCGGTGATGACGAGCGGATAGCCGATACCGAGCACGACCGTGAAGACGATCAGCGCGCGGAGGGCGACCCAGTACTGCCGGGTGATGCCGCGTTGTGAGGACATTGTTCTTCGATTCTTTCGAGTGTCGTGTGCTTAGAAACCGGGGATCAGCGAGATCACGAGGTCGATGATCTTGATGCCGATGAACGGGGCGATGAGACCGCCGACGCCGTAGATCCAGAGGTTGCGTCCCAGGATCTTCGAGACGCTGGCCGCGCGGTACTTGACGCCGCGAAGGGCGAGCGGGATCAGCACGATGATGATCAGCGCGTTGAAGACCACCGCCGACAGGATCGCCGAGGCCGGGGAGTGCAGCTGCATGAAGTTCAGCGCGGCGAGGCCCGGGTAACTGGCGACGAACATGGCGGGGATGATCGCGAAGTACTTGGCCACGTCGTTGGCGATCGAGAACGTGGTCAGCGATCCGCGGGTGATCAGCAACTGCTTGCCGATGGCCACGATGTCGATGAGCTTGGTCGGGTCGGAGTCGAGGTCGACCATATTGCCGGCCTCCTTCGCCGCCGACGTACCGGTGTTCATCGCCACGCCGACATCCGCCTGCGCGAGTGCCGGAGCGTCGTTGGTGCCGTCACCGGTCATCGCGACCAGGTTTCCGCCCTGCTGCTCCCGCTTGATCAGTTCCATCTTGTCTTCGGGCGTCGCCTCGGCCAGGAAGTCGTCGACCCCCGCCTCCTGCGCGATGGCCTTCGCGGTCAGCGGGTTGTCGCCCGTGATCATCACGGTGCGGATGCCCATCCGGCGCAGGTCGGCGAAGCGCTCGGCGAGGCCGGCCTTGACGACGTCCTTGAGGTAGATGACACCGAGAACGGATGCCGTGCCGTCAGCGGTCCGCTCGGCCACGACCAGCGGGGTGCCGCCGGCCTGTGACACGCGGGTCACGATGGCGTCGAGCTCGTGCTGGATCTTGACATCGGTCACCCCGGTCCACGCCGCGACCTGCGAGCCGGCGCCCTTGCGCACCTGGCTGCCGTCCGCATAGTCGACACCGGACATCCGGGTCTGCGCGGTGAACGGTACGACGTCACCCGTCACCTCGGTCGGGATGGCGAACCCGAGGTCGTGAGCGAGATCGAGCACCGACTTGCCCTCCGGCGTCGGGTCGCTGAGCGACGAGGTCGCGGCGGCGCGAGCCAGGCGTTCCAGACTCACTCCGCTGACGGGGGCGAACTCGGCGGCCCGACGGTTGCCGTAGGTGATCGTTCCGGTCTTGTCGAGCAGCAGCGTGGTGACGTCACCGGCTGCCTCGACCGCGCGGCCCGACATTGCCAGAACATTGTGCTGCACGAGACGGTCCATGCCGGCGATGCCGATGGCCGACAGCAGGGCGCCGATGGTCGTCGGGATGAGGCAGACCAGCAGGGCCACCAGCACCGGGACGCTCTGGGTTGCGTTGGAGTAACCGGCGATCGGGTTGATGATCAGCACGACGACCACGAAGATGATCGTCAGGCTGGCCAGCAAGATGTTGAGCGCGATCTCGTTCGGCGTCTTCTGTCGCGACGCACCCTCGACGAGGGCGATCATGCGGTCGACGAAGGTCTCGCCCGGCTTGCTCGTGATGCGGACGACGATGCGGTCGGAGAGCACTCGGGTGCCACCAGTGACCGCGCTGCGGTCGCCGCCCGATTCGCGCACGACCGGAGCCGATTCGCCGGTGATGGCGGACTCGTCGACCGAGGCGATGCCCCAGATGATGTCCCCATCGCCCGGGATGGACTCGCCGGCGCTCACCACGACGATGTCGCCGAGGGTGAGCTCTGCCGAGGCACGCGGCACGATCGTGCTGTGCAGAGCCGCGGCATCCGCTGTCGGGTCGTAGTTGTCGACGACATTGGCCATGGTGCTGGTGCGGCTCTCGCGCAGGCTCTTCGCCTGCGCCTTTCCGCGCCCCTCGGCCACGGCTTCGGCCATGTTGGCGAACAGCACGGTGAGCCAGAGCCAGACGGCGATCGCCCAGATGAATCCCAAGGAGGTGGGAGAGGCGGTCGATTTCGACGTGTCGCCCACGAACGGCTGCGCGATGGCGAGCACGGTGGTGAGCGCAGCGCCGATCTCGACGACGAACATGACCGGGTTTCGCCACATCGTGCGCGGGTCGAGCTTGCGCAGGGCCCCTGGGATGCTGGCGATCAGTTGGCCGGCGCTGAAGGCCGACGGACTCTTGCGCGTCGGGGTCGGCGCGCTCCCAATAGGCCCGTTGCTATTTGAACTGATGAGTGTGGTGGACATGGTTAGTTGAGTCCTTCTGCCAACGGGCCGAGAGCGAGAACGGGGAGATAGGTGAGTGCCGAAACGATCAGGATCACGCCGATCAGCAACCCGATGAATTGCGGTCGGTGGGTCGGCAGAGTGCCGGCGGTGACGGGGATCTTGTCCTGCGCCGCGAAGGAGCCGGCCAGAGCGAGCACGAACACGATCGGCAGGAAGCGACCGAGCAGCATGGCGACGCCGAGCGCGGTGTCGAACCAGGGGGTGCTCGCGGTGAGTCCTGCGAAGGCGGATCCGTTGTTGTTGCCGGCCGAGGTGAAGGCGTACAACACCTCCGAGAAGCCGTGCAGGCCGGGGTTGGCCAGCGACGTTCCTTCGACGGATGACCGCACCGCGGGTATCGCGAAGCTGAGGGCGGTACCGGCCAGCACGATGGTCGGGGTGATCAGGATGTACAGGCTCGCGAGTTTGATCTCGCGTGCGCCGATCTTCTTGCCGAGGTACTCCGGCGTGCGCCCGACCATGAGGCCGGCCACGAAGACCGCGACGATCGCCATGATCAGGATGCCGTAGAGGCCCGCGCCGACACCGCCGGGGGCGACCTCGCCGAGCATCATGTTCAGCATCGTGAGGCCACCGCCGAGTGCTGTGTAGCTGTCGTGCATCGAGTTCACGGCACCGGTGGAAGTCACGGTCGTGCTCGTGGCGAAGATCGTCGAGTCGACGATGCCGAATCGGGTCTCCTTACCCTCCATGGCGCCTCCGGCGAGCTGCGAGGCCGTGCCGTGGCCGATCGACTCCAGGATGGTCAGCAGACTGGCCGAGACGATCCAGATCAGACCCATGGCCGCCAGGAGGGCGTACCCCTGGCGGACGTCGCCGACCATGCGGCCGAAGGTGCGGGTGAGGGCGAACGGGATGGCGAGCATCAGCACGATCTCGAACAGGTTCGTGAACCCGTTCGGGTTCTCGAAGGGGTGCGCCGAGTTCACGTTGAAGAAGCCGCCACCGTTGGTGCCGAGTTCCTTGATCGCCTCCTGCGATGCGACCGGGCCGCCGGGCACTGTGACCCCAGAGCCAGAGATGGAAGTGAAGTGCTGGAAGCCGTCGAAGTTCTGCACGACCCCGCTGACCAGCAGCACGATCGCGGCGAAGACCGACAGTGGCAGGAGGATGCGCACCGTTCCGCGGGTCAGGTCGACCCAGAAGTTGCCGATCGTGAGGCTGCGCCGGGCGGCGAGACCGCGGATCAGCGCGATAGCGATCGCGATGCCGACGGCGGCGGAAACGAAGTTCTGTACGGCGAGGGCGGCGATCTGCACCGTGTACCCCATCGTGACCTCGGGCGAATACGACTGCCAGTTCGTGTTGGTGACAAATGAGATCGCCGTGTTCCAGGCGAGGCTCTGTTCCACGGGAGGCAGGCCGAGCGAGTACGGAAGGAACTGCTGCAGGCGCTGCACGCCGTAGACGAGGAGCACTCCGAGCGCGGAGAAGGCGAGCACGCTACGCAGATAGACCGGCCAGGTCTGATTGGAGTGCGAGTTCACGCCGATGACGCGGTAGAACCCGCGCTCGACCTTCAGATCCTTCTTGCTGGTGTACACCATGGCCATGTAGTCGCCGAGCGGGCGATAGACGAGGCCGAGCACCACGACGAGCGTGAGCATGGTGAGGATGAACATCACGGTGTTACTCACTAGAAACGCTCCGGCTTGATCAGGGCGAACACCAGATAGACCAGTGCCGCGAAGCCGAGGATGAGCGAGAGAACGCTGAGGGCGATCACAGTTTCTCGACCCCCCATGCGACAAAGGCGACGATGGCAAAAAGTGCCACAGCGCCGACGAGGTAAGCGAGATCGAGCATGGGGTTCCTCCGAGAGGGTTGACTCTGTGCGCGCTGCCACTGCGGTAGCGCACGGACGAGTCAACGCCTATGGAGGAGGGCGGAATCCAGTCCTCATGGATTCCTAACACTCTCCGAACGGACCCTAACGGCCCGCCTGGAGAGAGTGGCGCAGCGGCGCTACTTGCCCGCGGCCAGCGCCGCCGCGCCGAGAATGCCAGCGTTGTTGCGCAGGGTCGCGGGAACGATCGGCACGTCCAACTTCAGCAGCGGGAGGAAGTCCTCGTACTCCTTGGAGACGCCTCCGCCCACGATGATGAGGTCCGGGTGGAACAGCTTGACGAGGGTGTCGAAGTAGATCTGCAGCCGCGCAGCCCAATCGGTCCAGGAGAGCGACTCACGCTCCTTCGCGGAATACGCGGCCTGGGTCTCATAGTCCACGCCGCCGATCTCGAGGTGACCGAGCTCCGCGTTGGGCACCAGCACCCCGTTGTAGATCAAGGCGGTGCCGATCCCCGTGCCGAGCGTGGTGACGAGAACGAGGCCCTTCTTTTTCCGGGCCGCGCCGTAGACGGATTCCGCGTAGCCGGCGGCATCCGCATCGTTGACGAAGTGGATGTCGCGCTTGATGCCGGCCTCGAACAGCTTCTCCGCCTCGAGTCCGATCCAGTTGTCAGACACGTTGGCCGCCGACAGGGTGCGGCCCGTGACGACCACGGCCGGAAAACAGATGCCGACCGGCTCGCTCTTGCTGATGCCCTTGGTGTCTTCCGCGGCAAGACGGGTCAGGATCGCTTTCACGGTTTCGACGATGGCGTCGGGCTCACCGCCCGTGGGGGTCGGCAGCTTGATGCGCTGGCTGAGCAGCTTTCCGGTGGACACATCGACGATGGCCCCCTTGATTCCAGTTCCGCCGATATCGATGCCTACCGCTTTGTGAGCCATCTGGTCATTCTTTCCTACTCGGGGCTCGCGCCCGGACAGTCGGGGAGGGGTGTCGGTGCTGGGGGTGTTATGGAAGTGTCAGAACTTCTGCGCCGCGCTCGGTCACCACGAGGGTGTGTTCGAACTGAGCGGTGAGGCTGCGGTCGCGGGTGACGACGGTCCAGTCATCCGCCCACATCTCCCACTCGATGGAGCCGAGCGTCAGCATGGGCTCGATCGTGAAGACCATGCCCGGCACCAGTTCATCGGAGTAGGCGGGTGCGGCGTCGTAGTGCGGGATGATCAGACCGGAGTGGAACGCCGTTCCGACCCCGTGGCCGGTGAAGTCTCGCACCACTCCGTAGTCGAATCTCTTGGCATAGGACTCGATGGCCCGGCCGATCACATTGACCGCGCGCCCGGGCGCGACGGCCTTGATGCCACGGTTCAGCGATTCGCGGGTGCGTTCGACCAGTGCCGACGCCTCGGGTGATGCCTCGCCCACGATGAAGGTGCGGTTCGAATCTCCGTGCACCCCGTTCTTGTACGCCGTGATGTCGATATTGATGATGTCGCCGGCGTCGAGCACCGTGTCGTCGGGGATGCCGTGGCAGATGACCTCGTTGATCGAACTGCAGAGCGACTTCGGAAAGCCGCGATACCCGAGCGTCGAGGGGTAGGCGTCGTGGTCGATCACGTACTGGTGGCCGATGGCGTCGAGTTCGTCGGTGGTGATACCAGGACGGATGCTGGCGCCGACCACCGAGATGGCATCGGCGGCGATCCTGCCGGACTCGCGGATCAGCTCGACGGCGTCGACGGAGTAGACATCGGAACCCTGGAATGGAGTCGGCGACTGCTTGCCGACATACTCGGGTCTGACGATGTGTTTCGGCACCGCCCGCAGCGGGGAGATGCGCCCCGGAACGAGATGGCCGTCGGAATCCTTGGGCATAAGATCGATTTTAGTTTGGCGACAGGAGCACTCATGACCGATTGGTACTACAACATCAAGACCGGCGAGGTCGAAGAGGGCCCGCAGTCCCTCGCCTCGGACCTCGATGGTCCGTTCAAGACCCGCGAAGAGGCGGCTCGCGCACCCGAGATCCTGGCGGAGCGCTCGCGCAAGTGGGCCGAAGAGGAAGCGAACGACTGACCGGCGTATCGGGGTCGCCGCGCGCGTACGCAGCGGCCGCCCTCGATAATGGTCTCTGAGATTCGAGAGACGGCTGGTACCACGTGAACTACTTCGGCAGATTGACCCGCGCGCTTCGCACCGAGGGTGTGAAGTCCGCGTCGTGGCGGGCGGCGAAGTGGGTGTCGACCCGTCGCGGGCCGTTCCGGGTACAGCCGCTGTCATCCGTCTACTCCGAAGACGTCATCGCCGCGGACTGGTCGAAGCCGCGAGACTTCAACTCCCACGTGGTGCCCCAGCCTCCGGATGGCTACAAGGTCGCCTGGGTGATCAGCCCGCCCAGCGCGACCAGCGGCGGACACCAGAACGCGTTCCGCTTCATGAGCTTCCTCGAGGCGGCCGGTCACGAGTTGACCGTCTACCTGTATTCCGCCCCGAGGTTTCCGGTGGTGAACGCCGACTCCATCGTGGAGATGATGGCGGGAAGCAACGGCTACCCGACGCTGAAGGCGGAGTTCCGGGTGTACGACCCCGAGGTCGGCATCACGGGGGACCCCGACGCGATCTTCGCCTCCGACTGGGAGGCGGCGTACGCCGTCTACCGATACCCCAATGTCGCCAAGCGGTTCTATTTCACGCAGGATTTCGAGCCCGCCTTCTTTCCCGCGGGCAGCGACTACGTCGTCGCAGAGAATTCGTACCGTCTTGGCTTTCACGGCTTCTCCGCCGGTCGCTGGCTCGCTCAGAAGCTCGAGGCCGACTTCGGCATGTCCTGCGACTACTACGACTTCGCCACCGACATCACGCACTACAGCCGCATCAACACCAAGCCGCGCAATGAGGTCGTGTTCTATGCCAGGCCTCCGACACCTCGGCGGGCGACGGAGTTCGGTCTGCTCGCTCTCCTCGAACTGCACCGGCTTCGGCCCGACGTGACCATCAACCTGGTCGGCTGGGACATGTCCACCTACGACGTGCCGTTCCCCTATGTGAACCATGCCGCGGTGGATATCTCGAAGCTGAACGCAATCTACAACCGCTGCGCGGCCGGGCTCGTGCTCTCGCTCACCAACATGTCTCTGGTGCCGATGGAGGTCATGGCGAGCGGCGTCGTTCCCGTCGTCAACGACGCCCCCAACACGCGTGGGGTGTTCGACAGCGAACACATCGAGTACGTGCCGATGTCGCCTCGCGCCATCGCCGAGCGGATGATCGCGATTCTCGATCGACCTGATCAGGCCGAGCACTCCGCCGTCATCGCCGACTCGCTCGAGGGTGTCGAGTGGGAAGACGAAGGTGCGGTGTTCACCCAGACCTTCGTCCGAGCGATGACGACCTCACTGTGACGCGATGACCGACTCAACGGATGCCGCCACTCCCGCATCCCTCGATGCGACGGTGATCATTCCGACCCTCGACGGCGAGCGGTATCTGGCAGAGGTGTTGGACATCCTCGAACGCCAGGATTTCGGCGGCAGCTACGAGGTGCTCGTCATCGATTCGGGTTCGACGGATGCCACCCTCTCGATCGTGGCCGAGCGACCGTGGGTGCGCCTCCACCAGATCCCCAACTCCGAGTTCGGCCACGGGCGCACCCGAAACCTCGGAGCCCGTCTCGCAGCGGGGCGACTGCTGGCCTATCTGAGTCAGGACGCCATACCGGGAGACGAGTCGTGGCTGACCCGGATCACGGAGCCGCTCGACCCCGCCGGTCTCGACGCCGTGGCGGTCGTCGGCCGCCAGGTTCCGCGGAGCACCTGCTTTCCGCTGCTGAAGTACGAGATCGAGGCGGTGTTCGCCGCGCTCGGTCCCGCGGATCGGGTCACCGTCGTCGCTCGGGGCGAATCACGGCCGGGGTCGGCGGAGCTCGATCGGCTCGCCTTCTATTCCGACGTCGATTCGGCGACCCGCCGCGACTTTCTGCTCGACGTCATCCCGTATCAGGATGTGCCCTATTCCGAGGACTTCGCGTTCGGCAAGGACGTCATCCTCGCGGGCTACCGCAAGGCGTATGCGCCGGCCGGCTTCGTCGTCCATTCCAACGACCTCACCCTGCGTGAATACCGCAAGCGGGTGTTCGAGGAGACGATCTCGCGACGTCGCGTCGGTAACGTCGTGCCCGCCGTCGGCGTCCTCGGCGCGGTGCTGCGCGCCGGTTACGGAACGCTCTCCGACATTCCTCGCATTCTTAGGGATCCCGACTACAGCCTCGGAGCGAAGCTGGTCTGGCTGCTGCGGAATCCGTTTTATCACGCGGCGAAGTGGCGGTCGCTCCACGTGGCGAGCACGGTCTCGCTCGACGATCACGCGCGTATCGCCCGTGGTTCGTTGGAGGCGGAGCGCAAGGTCAGCGCCCGCTAGCCGACGACCTCAACCGGATGTCGTCGCGGCGCCGGCCAGAGGGGTGTTGTTCGGGCGGTAGGTGATGGGCAGGCGCCGATCCCGTCCGAAGGCCATTCCGCTGATCTTGGGGCCGATCGCCCCCTGGCGGCGCTTCCACTCGGCGCGGTCGACCAGACGGGTGACGAAGTCGACCGTCTCGACGTCGAAGCCGAGATCGACGATGTCCTGTCGGCCGAGCTTGCGAGAGATGTACGCGTCGAGGATGGCATCGAGCGTCTCGTAGGGCGGCAGCGTGTCCTGATCGGTCTGGTCGGGGCGCAGCTCCGCACTCGGCGGCTTCTCGATCGACCCGACCGGAATCGGGGGCACCTCGCCGCGCGATGCCGCGTACTCGTTGCGCCAGCGCGCGAGTTCCCACACCAGCAGCTTCGGCACATCCTTGATCGGGGCGAAGCCGCCCGCAGAGTCTCCGTAGATGGTCGAATAGCCCACCGCGATCTCGGTCTTGTTGCCGGTGGTCAGCACCAGGTGGCCGTACATATTCGACAGCCCCATCAGGATGATGCCGCCGCGGATGCGCGCCTGCAGGTTCTCGGCTGCGGTGCCGGTGAGCTGCAGCTGCTCTTCGATCGGTTGCACCAGATCCGCGATGGCCTCGACCGAGTAGTGCAGACCGATGTTCTCCGCCAGGTCATCCGCGTCAGAGCGAGAGTGGTCGGAGCTGTACCGGCTCGGCATGCTCACCCCGAAGACCCGATCCGGGCCGAGCGCGTCCGCCGCGATGGCGGCACACACGGCGGAGTCGATGCCGCCGGAGAGACCGAGGATCACTGACGGAAAACCGTTCTTGTTGACGTAATCGCGCAGTCCCAGCACGAGCGCGTTCCAGATCTGCTCGCGGTCGTCGGGCAGCACGGCGACGTCCCGCTGCAGCAGGGACGGTTCAGGCGACGGCGAGTCGAGCGAGACACGGCGCACGTTCTTCGGCAGCTCCGCGGCGGTCGCGGGCTCGACGTCGAGGTCGGCGACGAGCAGATGCTCGCGAAACTGGGGTGCCCGCGCCAGAATCTCGCCCGCGGTGTCGACGATGACGCTGTCACCGTCGAACACGAGGTCGTCCTGGCCCCCGACGATGTTGACGTAGGCCACGATCGTGTCGCTCTCGACCGCCCGGCGGGTGACGAGGGGCAGGCGTACGTCGTCCTTGTCCCGTTCGAATGGCGACGCGTTGATTACGAGCAGCAGTCCGGCATCCGCTGCCAGCACGCGGGCGAGAGGACCACCGTCGCGCCAGAGGTCCTCGCAGATGATGAGGGCGACATCCATCCCCTTGATGCGCAGAACGAGAAGCTCGTCGCCGGGGATGAACACGCGATACTCGTCGAAAACGGAGTAATTGGGTAGGTGGTGCTTCGAGTAGCGCGCCTGCACCGCGCCGTGCTGTAGAACGCTCGCACGATTCTGAGCGATCGCAGTGGGGGCGTTGCTGGTTCCGAGCAGACGCGGTTCGAACGGGCCGTCTGGGTGCCCGACGACGACGGGCAACTCGCCCAGACCGGCGTGCTGCAGGTCTTTCGCGAGCTGGTCGACGGCGTCGTGACATTCGGCGAGGAAGCTGGGGCGCGAGGCGAGGTCTTCGATCGGATAGCCGGAGATGGCCATCTCGCCCACGGCGAAGAGGTCGGCGCCAGCGGCGGCGGCCTCGCGGGCGGCATCCAGGATCTGAGCCGAGTTGCCCTCGAGATCGCCGATGATCGGGTTTGTCTGGCCGAGCGCCAAGCGGAGTCGAGGCATAGCCACTAGCCTAATAGTCGGGCTGCAGCGCCCTCTTACGGCCAGCCCATCAAGC
>Ga0247732_10001268_pt1 | contig 10377 bp, 10 predicted proteins | sample UWRJL163409C2_FD_180940 | JGI IMG/M metagenome (GOLD analysis project Ga0247732, IMG submission 180940) | Plant litter microbial communities from Arlington Agricultural Research Station in Wisconsin, United States - UWRJ-L163-409C-2 | ecosystem: Environmental > Terrestrial > Plant litter >...
CACGCTGTAGGCACCGGCCCAGGCGTACCAGCTCGCAACGGAGTGGATGTCGATGAGCACCGCGTTCTCGGCGGCGCCCAGCGCGGGGGCGAACGCGCGAGCCATGAGCACGGGTGCGAAGAAGTTGATCTCCATGTTCTGGCGCAGGTCGTCTTCACCGATGTCGAGCAGGCTGGCGGTCGGCGGAAGACCGCCGGCATTGTTGATCAGCACCGTGACGTCGCCGGCTGCGGCGACAGCGGCTGCGATCGAGTCGGCATCGGTGACGTCGAGGGTGAGCGGCACGATGCGCTCGTCGTCCCAGTCGCGCGGGGTGCGGGCGGAGGCGTAGACCTTCGCCGCACCTCGGGCGAGAGCGGCGTGGACGAACGCGGTGCCGATGCCGCCGTTCGCTCCGGTGACGAGCACAACGGCGTTGGTGAGGGTGGGCATGGTGTCAGCTTTCGTGAGGAGGATCAGGCTTCAGGCGGAGAGGAATCGGGCGGCCACCGGCGCGAAGGTCTCCCAGTACTGGAAGATGCCGCCGTGGCCCGAGTTCGGGTAGATGATCAGCTCGGAGTTCGGAATGCGGCGGTGAAGGTCTTCCGAGAGCGCCGAGGGCACCATCCGGTCGTTGTCTCCGTTGGCGATCAGCGTCGGCTGCGTGATCACCGACAGATCCGACGGCGTCGAGCGGCCGAATCGCTGGATCGCTTTCAACTGCGTACTGAACGCCTTGTTGGAGATGGGTGCGTCGCGGTCGACGGTGCGCTCCTTCAGACGTTCGACGAACACTTTCGCCGCCGTCTTGCCGACCCGGTCGCGGTTGAAGAACAGGAACTCCTTCGGGTCGGAACGCGTGACGAGGGCTCGCATGATGTCCCAATACGTGGTGCGCACGACCTTGTCCATGTCTTTGCCGCCGCGGGGTCCGGTGCCGGTGAGCACCAGCTTGCGCACGAGATCCGGATGCTTCACCACGAGGTCTTGCGCGATCATGCCGCCCATCGAGAACGAGAAGATGTCGACCTCGTCGTATCCCAGACCCGTGATGAAGGCATAGGCGTCGTCGGCCGCCTCCTCGAGCGTGCGGGGCACGGTGCCACCGGAGGCGCCGACGCCCTGCTGATCGAAGGCGATGACGTGACGCTTCTTCGCGATGGCGTCGACGATCCGCGGATCCCAGTTGTCGAGGGTCGCAGCGAGGTGCACGAAGAAGACCACGGGGATCTCTTCGACGGGGCCTAGCTCTCGGTAGGCGAAGGTCTTGCCGCGAGTGGTGATGCTCTTCGCGGGGGCGAGCGCGTAAGACGTGATGACGGGGGTGCTCATGGTTCTCTCTCCTGGGTCTGGGAAGGCGGGGCTGTCGGCTCGGGTCACGAGCCGGTGACGACGACCTTGCCGCGCACGCCACCGGCGGCGAGCGCGGCGAGCGCCTGGGGGGTTTCGTCGAACGCAAAGGTCTTACCGACGACGGGTCGCAGCACACCGCCGTCGACCAGCGCGGCGATCGACCGCAGTTGATCGCCGCTCGCCCTCATGAGGAGGAACTCGTACGTGACGCCGAGCTTCTTCGCCTGCCGCCGGATCTTGCCGCTCAGCGCGGCGATGGCCGGCCGCAGCAGCGGGTTGAGCCCCGCAGCCCGAGCGAAGGCAGGATCGGGCGGACCCGAGATGCCGATCGCCTTCCCTCCCGGCCGGAGGATGCGGAGCGACTTCTCGAGGTTCTCGCCGCCAAGACTGTCGAGCACGAGGTCGTAACCCGAGAGCTCCGCCTCGAAATCCTGGGTGCGGTAGTCGATGACCACGTCGGCGCCGAGGTCGCGCACGAACCCGGCGTTCGACGCCGACGCCGTGGTGGCGACGTGCGCCCCAAGGTGCTTCGCGAGTTGGATCGCGATCGTGCCGACGCCACCGGAGCCGGCGTGGATGAGCACCTTCTGACCGGGCTGCACGTTGCCCCTCTCGACGAGCGCCTGCCACGCGGTCAGCGCGACCAGGGGCAGCGACGCCGACTCGACGGCGCAGATCGTGGTGGGAGCGAGCGCCAGGTCGGCTTCGTCGATCGCGATGCGTTCGGCGAAGGTGCCGACGCGATGGTCGCGGGGGCGGGCGTACACCTGATCGCCGGGCTTGAACGTCCGCACGGTCGCCCCGGTGCGGATGACCGTTCCGGCGACGTCGTGGCCGAGCACCACCGGGGTCTTGTAGGGCAGGATCGCGCGGAATTCGCCGGTGCGGATCTTCTCGTCGAGCTGATTGACACCCGAGGCCGTCACCCGCACCAAGACATCGCGCTCCCCCACCACGGGTTCGGCGATCGCCGCCTCGTGCAGCGGGTGCCGGTACCTGTCGAAAACGAACGCGCGCATGTCTTTCTCTCTTCTCGGGGCCGAATGGTTGACTCGATGTCGACGCCTTACCCGAGTAGACTCAATCATGAGCACGCTCAGTTACTTTGTCAAGGAGACCCGTGACCGCACAGAGCCGACCGCGCGGACGCCGTGAGCGCGCGAAGGTCGACAAGCACCGCCGCATCCTGGATGCTGCGCGCTCCCTCTTCGCCGACGACGGAGTGAACAGCGTCACCACGCAGCAGATCGCCGATCGGGCCGATGTCGCGATCGGCACCCTCTACCTCTACGCCTCGACGAAGGCGGAGCTGCTGATCATGGTGCAGAACGAGAAGTTCTCCGACGCGATCGACGACGGCCTCGCCGCTGTCTCATCCGCCGAGCAGGCCGGGTCGACGCTCACCGAATGCGTACTCGCCCTCGTGACCCCGGTCGTGGCGTGCATCCGGGAGCATCGCGAGAACGGCCGCACCTACCTGCACGAACTCGCGTTCGGAGACCCGGCCGAACCCCACCGCGCCCAGGGCCTGACCCTCGCGTGGCGGTTGGAGGCCGGCCTCGCCGACCTGCTCGCCCGCGATGCGCAGATCGGCGTCGACGATGCGGCCACCCTTGCGCGGGTGATCACGGCGATCATCCACGTGACCACGACTGCCAGCGTGTTCCTCGGCGACCCGACCGACGCGATCCTCGGTCACATCGAACGTCAGATCACCGCAGTCCTGGCTCGGCGCGCTCCCCCAGGCCGGTGAGCAGCCGCTCGAACAGCGTCGCGCACCCCGGCCACAGCGGCTGCGGCAGATCGTCGACCGCGAACCACCCGAAGTCGAGCGCCTCGTTCTGCGGCCGCGGATCTCCGACCGCGGTGACCACGAACGACAGGCCGACGGCGTGCTTGCGCGGGTCGTCGCCGTAGCGCAGCTGCGCAGCATCCGCCGGCAGATCGTCGGGCGGAAACCACTGGTAGACGTAGCCCGGCTGCGGATCGGCGGGCAACTCGAGGCCGACGTCGAGCGTGTCGCGCGCGTGCCGGCCGAGGGCCTCCCGAATGCTCTCGCCACGGCCGATGCGTCCGCCGAGGTGGCACCAGACCCGGCCGTGCGGCGACTCGCGCAGGATGAGCCCGATCTCGCGACGACCGTGCACCGTGCGATCGGGGACGAAATCGACGCACGCCAGCGGCACCGACCGCTCGATCAGCGCGTAGTCGTCGGCAGGGAGGAAGAGCATGCGTCGAGCATCCCAGACCCTGCCCGGCGGCGGGCGCTGGACCCCCTGGTGCACAACGGAGGAGATATGCATTTTGGAGGGCCGTTCGGCGCAGAATCGACCTCCGAAGTGCACATCTCCTCCGAAGCTGACGCGCTGCGGCGGCTACCCGGTCAGGACGGTGCGGGGGCCCGGTTCGATGTCGGAACCCCCTGGAAAACTGGGGTCATGGCCACAGCAGATGCCTTCGATGATCGCGGCGAAGCGGTGCTCGACGACATCGTGAGCACGCTCGTCGAGAACGAGCGGGCGGCCGCAGCTCTCGAGGCCGAGAACGTCATGGGGTTCGCCACGGCGATGCGTGTGGCTCTCTCCCGCTCGGCCCACAAGCCGAAGACCGTGCAGGTGCGCGAGATGCAGCTGCGATCGATCGCCGCCGAGATCGGCATCGCCCTGCGGTGGAACGACCGCGTCGTACAGCGGCGCATGAACGACGCGATCGACCTCGTCGACAAGTGGCCCGCAACACTCGACGCCCTGTCGCAGGGCCGCATCTCGATGCGCCACGCGAGCGTCATTCGCGAAGAGGGCGCCGTGATCGACGACCCGAACGAGCGTCGGGCCTTCGAAGAGGTCGTGCTCGAGCGCGCGTCGTCCGACACCGTCGCGCGCACGCGCACACTCGCCCGCGCAATCGCCGAAGAACTGCACCCCGAGTCGATCACCGTCCGCCACGCACGCGCCGAGAACGAGCGCCGCGTCTGGGTCAACGACGTCGGCGACGGCATCGGCGAGCTCGTCGTGAGGCACTCCATCACGCTCGTGCGGGCGATGCGCGACCGCCTCACCCAGCAGGCGCGCGCGGTGCGGTCGGTCGCCGCGCCTTCCAGCACCGAGACCGAAGCGGATGCTGCGGCCGCCGCCGAACGCGACGGTGACGCCGCATCCGACTCCGACGCATCCGACGCGGCGTCCGGCGGCGACGCGTCCGACGCGGCATCCGGCGGCGACGCCGCATCCGACACCGCCGTTCACGACACCCGCACGCTCGACCAGGTGCGCGCCGATCTCGCCTGCGACCTCATGCTCACCGGGCAACCGGCCATCGATCCGACCACCGACGTGGTGCCCGGCGGGCTCGGAGCCATCCGCGCACAGGTGCAGGTCGTGGTTCCCGCCCTCACCGCCGCCGGAGTCGCCGACCGCGGAGCGACGATCGACGGAGTCAGCCCGGTCGACGCCGAGACCGCTCGCTGTCTCATGGCCACCGCGCCCGGATGGGACCGCATCCTCACCCACCCGATCACCGGTGCCGTGCTCGCCGTCGACCGCTATCAGCGCAATCGGGCGATGGAGAGGTTCCTCGCCGCGCGCGACGTCCATTGCCGCTTCCCCGGGTGCAGAATGCCCGCCCGCTTCTGCGAGAACGACCACAATCACGATTGGGCGCTCGGCGGACCCACCGATGTGACGAATCTCGCGAGCCTCTGCAAGCGACATCACACGCTCAAGACCGAAACCGAGTGGACGGCCCGGCAGCATCCCGACGGATCCATCGAATGGACCTCACCGCTCGGACACACGTCGGTCGACAAGCCCGAGCGCTACGTCACCTTCGTGCCCGACGGCGACCCGCCACCCTTCTGACCCGGCACCACCCGCACCCGCACCCGCGGGAGCATCTCTGCGCACACGCCGCCGCACCGGTCCGGCCGTGCGCCGCTCGAAACGCCGCGCGGCAGATCCAGCGAGGCAGAGATCATCAACGCACGTGCACACCGGAGGAGAAGTGCAGTCCGGAGGAGCCCCCACCCCCACCGGCGCTCCGAAACTCACATCTCCTCCGAAACGCACACCCCGCGCCGCACCAAGGCCGACGGATGCACCGAGGCCGACGGATGCGGCGCGCGAAGGTCAGCGCGAGAACAGACCGACGGTGCGGGCCTGCTCGATGATCGCGTCGGCGTACTCGTCGAGGAACTCCTCGCGCGACGGCGTGCCCTTCACAGGACGCGAGAGCGCGAACACCCAGAAGTAGTAGTGGTGCTCGCCGTGGCCGGCGGGCGGCTGCGGACCGTAGTACGACGTGACCCCGGCCGTGTTCGGCCCCTGCCGGATGCCGTCGGCATCGACGTCGAGCTCGGTGGCGTCGGCCGCGATGCCGTAGACCACCCAGTGCGTGAATCCCTGGGGCAGCGGAGCATCCGGATCATGCACGATCACCGCGAGCTCCACCGTGCCCTCGGGAACGCCGTCGAAGGTCACACGCGGCACCCGGTTGCCGCCGTCGGCAGAGAACTCCTCCGGAATACGCGTGAGCGTGTCGAAATCGGGGCTCTTCACGGCCAGCTTGTCGATGGGCAGAGACATGGTCGACTCCTCTCGAGGGTGGATCGTTCCACCGTACGACCGGCCGACGAACGACACCGGGGGCTTGCGCGCCCCGGGCGGCCCGGCTCAGCGCGACGCCGGTCGGTATCGGTGAGCGTGGTGTTCGCCCACGATGCCGCGGCTGCCACCGACGCCAGGAACGCGCCGACCACGATCAGAACGATGGCGACGACGGTGCGCGAGCGGCCTCGCCGCAGACGGCCATCGGGCTGGTGCGTCTCGGCGCCTCAACCGGCCGCGCGCGCCGTGTCTCCCCGTTGTTGCCGCGAGCCCCACGCTCGCTGCCTACGGGGTACTGGCACGCACGACCGGCCGCGAGAAGCGCTCACGACCGCCGCCGCCGGTCAGAACGAGTCGGCCGCCTCGTGCTCCGCGGAGCAGTACGGGTGTGCGCCTCGCCAGACCGCCCGGCTCGGGCGCAGCGAGGTGCCGCACTCCTCGCAGTCCACCGCCGTTCGTCCGTAGACGAAGAGGTCGACCGTGTCTCGGAGGCCCAGGCGGGGGCGTGCGTGCGTTCTATGGGTGGCCACGCGGACCAGCCGCGGGAAGGCAATCGTCGCCATGTCATCTCCTAGATGCCCGCTCCGATCAGGGGTGCCTCCGTCACGGAGCGGGCTGTCGGCGAGCTTACGCCTGTGTCCCCCGTTTGGGGGACAAAACGCGAAAACTCTGGACTTCGGATTGAAAGTCCACAACAATCCGCCCAACATGAGAGGGATCTCACTCGCCACGACCGCAGCCGGGTCTACCTTGATCCACAACGGTCGATTCAAAGGGGAGTCACTATGGTCGTTCTTTTTCTTCTTCTGCTCGTGCTCTACGTCGTGATCGCCGGCGGAGTGGCGCTCGTCTTCGGGCGCGCAGCAGCATCCGCCGACCGTCGGCAGGAGACGGAGAACTTCGAGCGCGAACAGCGACTGCTCGCCACGCACTGACGCGTCAGGCGGCCAGCGCCGTCGAGACCGGCGTCAGACGGCGAGCGCGGCCCACACCTGCGCGAGGCGCGCGCGCGAGGGCATCGGGCAGTTCGCATCGAACCACGCCGCCGGCACCGGCGTCTCGAGGTTCGCGTACTGGCTGTCGACCGTGTACGAGCCCTGCAGCGGAGCGACGGCCGGCATGTGCGAGACGATCGTGTTCGATGCGCTCGAGACGACGACGTCGCGACTGTTGATCGACCCCAGCACCACGCTGTCGGCGAAGGTGACGCCCGAGGTCGTCTTGCCCCACACCGAGTTCTGCCCGATGTTCACGTGACGATCCGCCCCGAAGGGGTACCGTCCGCTGCCGCGGCGTCCGCCCAGCAGCGCGGTGCGGGTGAAGGCGACGCCCTGCGTCTGCTCGAACTGCAGAATCTGCGAGCTCGACTGGAAGAAGATCGAATCGGTGAAGGCGATGTTGCTCACCGCTCCCCCGCTGACCTGCAGGGTGTCGCAGTGCATGGTCGATCCGGCGGGCTTGTAGGCGGGGGCGACGTAGCATCCCGACATCGTCACGCCGTTGATCGAGTGACCGTTGGCGACGCGGAAGGCCATGCGATCGGCGTTGTCGATGTCGAGCTGGTTCGGCAGCGCGCACTCCACGAACTCGACGCCCGTGACCGCCGCGCCGTTCGCCGTGATGTTGAGGTACGCGAAGGTCGACCAGCCCAGCGCCACGTCTTGCGAGTCGCGCACGAGCACGGCGCTGTCGATCAGGTCGAGCCCGACGAACGAGACGCCCTTCACACCCCTGATCGCGTAGCCGCCCGCACCCGTGACGGTGCCCCATCCGTCGCGCGGCGTGACGAGAATGCGCCACGGCCGGTTGACCGCGCCGACGTTCTCGATCGCGGCCTTCGAGCTCGACCCGGCACCGGCTCCCGTGGGCAACACGCCGGGCTTCACGCGGATCTTGACCTTGCCGTTCGGATGCTGCGTCGTCGCGGTCGTGATGGCCGCGGCGATCGCCGCCCAGGTCGGGTCGACGTCGACCACCCAGTCGAACGCGGCATCCACCGCGGGAGTGCGTGCCGGCCAGTGGGCGCCGTTCGGCCCGTAGGCGGCGAGGGCGGGCGGCTCGGGAGTCTGGGTCGGCAGCTCGTCGAGCAGCGAGATCGATGCCCCGCCGCCGGTCGGCAGCGTCACGGTGAGGGTCGCCGCGGGGTCGATGGTGTCGCGGATGCCGTCGACGACGACGTAGGCCGTGAAGTTCGAGACGGCGCTGCCCTCGAGCAGCGTCACGGTCGCCGTCGTGCCGCCGGCCTTCGCCGGCTGCACGTTCGCCGCCATCACGGGGTCGGTGCGGAAGAGCTCCGCCGTCGGCGAGACACCGCCGGTCGCCGTGAAGCTGTAGACGCCGGCCGGGATCGCGGCGCCGGGGTTCGTCGACTCGACGGTCAGAGCGGGGGTGTCGTCGACCCAGTCCGCGCGGGCCGACACCGCCGGCGGCTCGGAGGGCGACACCAGTCGTGCCGGCGCGGCCACGGCCGAGGCGATGACGGGCACCGCCCATGCGGTCGTCTTGAGCACGGTACGTCGATCTACCGCGGCACTCGGCAGGATTTCCACGGCCACCCCCAGGCGTGTCTGTACCAGGATTGTATCCACGGCGTGTTGCGTGCGCGTGTCGAACGCGCCGCTGACCTGCGCGTTCCGTCGACACGGCTCTTCTACGGTGGAGGCGTGCACACCCGGTCGGCCCAGCTTCGGCTCGAAGACGCCGTCGCCGTGGGGTGGCCCTGGGTGCATCGCCTGGCCGTGTCGCACGGCGTGCGCGCGCTCCTGATCAAGGGCGTCGCGCTCGAGCGTCACGGGCTGCGCGCCCCGCACGTCTCGAACGACATCGACGTGCTGATCGAGCCCGCCCGTTTCGACGTCTTCGTCGCGGCCATCGAGCACGCCGGCTGGCGCGAACGCGCGAGCACCCTCGCCGGATCGGTGTTCACCACCCACTCGCACACCTTCGTGCATCGCGACTGGCCGTGCGACCTCGACGTGCACCGGTTCTTCCCGGGCTTCCTGGCGGAGCCCGAGACGGTCTTCGACGAGCTCTGGCGCCGTCACGAGGCGATCGAGGTCGCCCACCAGAGCTGCCCCGTGCCCGACCGTGCGTCGTCGATCCTGATCCTCGCCCTGCACTCGCTGCGCGGGATCTCAGCCCTCCCCCGGCACGCCGCCGAGCTCTCGCACCTCACGACCACCACCCGGCTCGGCGACGACGAGGCCGTCGACCTCGCCACCCTGGCGCGCGCGACCGGCAGCGACGAGACGCTCCGCGGCGTGCTGCACGACCTCGGCGTCCGTCTCGGCCCACCGACACCTCCCTCGCCGGAGCTGCTGGAGTGGCGGGCCCGCGTCAGCAGCGGCGGCACGGCCGGCTACTTCTGGCTGACGCACCTGCGTCGCTCGCGGGGTCGCGACCGGCTGAGGCTCATCGCCCACGGAATCTGGCCGAGCCGCGCCGAGCTGCTGCTGCATCGCCCCGAGATCGCGGATGCTGCGCTCCCCCGACTCCGCGCCCGCGTCGCCCGCTGGCGGCGGGGCCTGCGCACCTTCCCCTCCGCGGCGCGCGCCCTGTGGCGGCACCGCAGCGCCGCGAGCTACACGCGGTCGACGAGGAGCGCGCGCTCGAGCGAGGCGATGAACTCGGCCACGTGATCGGCGAGGTCGTCGGGTGCGTCGAGCAGTTCGCGCTCGACGATCCGACTGATCTGCGGCACGCCCGCACCCGGCGCCCCGGCGACCGCCCGCCAGATGAGCGAGCCGACCTCGTCGAGCACCAGCGGACTCGCGGTGCGCACCCGTCGCAGCGGGAGCACGACCACTCCGCCGCCCACCGACTCCTGCCACGCGCAGTCGGCGGCGACCCGCCACCCCGAACCGACCTCGACCACGAGACCGGCGGCGCCCAGCTCGTCGAGCGCCGCCCCGACGAGCTGCTCGGCGTCCCCCTCGGGCGGGTGACCGTGCGCGGCCACCAGTGCCGTCACCAGACCCGGACCGTCGCCTCCGGCACCGAGCGCCCGCCAGAGCGTCGGCGCGATGCCGCCGAGGGTGTGCACGACGTCGTCGTGGAAGACGAGCAGCTGGTCGGCGTCGCCCGGCGCGATCGCATCGGCGACGGCCGCGCGGCGGAGTCCCCCGGCCGGCGGGGAGTCCGCTGCATCCACAACCTGCTCGACCGTGCCGCGACCCCGATCACCCGAGGTCTGCCAGAGGGCATCGATCGCGTCGAGATCCCGCACCTCGCGGTAGGTCAGCCGCACGACCGGCGTCTCGGCCAGGATCGCGGCGACGAACTGCAGGGGTCGCGGCAGGTGCGAGAGGAAGCTCGTGTGCGCCGTGAGCGCTGCCACGGCCTCGACCGTGGTCAGGGTGCGGGCGGACGGCTCGTCGGCGTCGTCGCGTCGGTCGAGCAGCACGATCGCGGTGAGCTCGAGGGGCGCGTTCGGGAGCCCGCCGAG
>Ga0247732_10001269_pt1 | contig 10375 bp, 17 predicted proteins | sample UWRJL163409C2_FD_180940 | JGI IMG/M metagenome (GOLD analysis project Ga0247732, IMG submission 180940) | Plant litter microbial communities from Arlington Agricultural Research Station in Wisconsin, United States - UWRJ-L163-409C-2 | ecosystem: Environmental > Terrestrial > Plant litter >...
AAGGAAGAAAGAAAATGAGGCAATGGTCGTGTCATGATCATCCCGGACTCGGACCTGACCCAAACATAGACAAGAGAGACATTAAATCGCCTGAATAATCGGTTTCATTAGCAAGATCGCGTCCAGGAAAGAATTGTCTACCTTTTTTCAAAGGCTTGCTGAAGAAGGCGTTCATCCCCGCGCTCAGGCAGAGCTTCTTGGTCGATTCCTGGCAATCGGCGCTCAAAGCGACAACTAAAGAAGACAATCAAATGGTATCCTTGAACAAATGCAACTTGCTCACTCGGCAGCTGTGCGGTGACTTTTCGCTTTCGTTCTAACATTCGTATACGTTTCGCAGCTTCGACACCGTCAAGAACGGGCATGTCTAGAAATCCGAAGGGTCAGCACACCAAGCAGGACAAAGCACTGGACGCACGATGGTCAAACAAAGCGACCGTAAAGAAACCAGGTTCACGGGATTCCCATTCCGTAATTGCCTCCTCGCCATTCGAGGTCGCTACAACCTGCAATTGGTGGCGTTGCAGCTGCTTGATGAGCAGCTCTTGAGCAATGGGATTGTCTGGAGGCCATTAGATTTGAAATTACAGTGGGAATAAAAAAGATCCACCTTCAGCAATCAGGACATTTCCGAAGAGTGTTCGCTGAGCAGCGGCCAATGATTCCTTGGCCTTGGTGATTTCGGAAGTTGGTATGGAAATTGAGATTTGAATGTTTTTGAGCCCTGCCAAAGTCTGCAGAATTTTGGCTTGTCGAGGCGGCTTGGTCATCCGTACGATATTCGGCATCTTGTTGGTGGCAAACACCTGCCCAGAGTTTGTCGTGGGGGTATAAAGGTGGATCACCTTTGTGTCGCGGAAAGCCAGTGATGATTTTGATCGCAAGTATCCCGCAAGATTGTCCCCTTGTTGCTCATCCTGAGAGTCGAGAATGACAAAATCGAGCACTTCGGCGTTTCTCGGGTAGTTTCGTAGGAAGATCTCCATTTCTTGGAATTTTGAAATCTGGTGAGTGCTGAAGCCTTGCAGCATGTTGGATAGGAGGGCAAGTGTAGTAGGAGATTCTGAACACAGGAGGACTCGCAGAGGACGGTGCTTCAACAGAGCCGATCGCATAGTTTCGATGTCTTTTGCGTACTGTCGATGTTATGAGTCACAGAGAAAGTTAGGTTGGAGACATGCTCACCATTTCCGATTCTGCAGACTTGAAAAGACCGACAGGGATGGTAAACCAGAACATGGACCCGCGGTCAGGCTCTGACGTAACACCAATCGCACCCCCCATCAGCTTTACAAGCTGGCGTGAAATCGACAATCCAAGGCCAGTGCCTCCGAATCGTCTCGTCGACGAGTTCTGATAATTGCAGTCAGGAACAGTGTCTGTGTTAGGCCGAGGCACTTACATCAGCTTGCTGGAAAGGAACAAAGAGCAGATCGACGTCGCTCGCAGCGAGACCAATTCCAGTATCCCTAAACAAAGGTTAGCAAGCATTTATGAGGAAAGTGATCAATATACCTGATCTCAAACTTGATGTGCACTTCCGAGGTCGACGAGTGTACTGCTGTCTCTAATAAGCAAGTCACCCGTACGGACCCTCTTGGGGTGAATTTCACGGCGTTGCCGATCAGATTCATCAAAACTGCTTGACGTTAGCTGGCAGAGGCGAGATACTGACGATGAAAATTACCTTGTCGTATCCTAGCATAGTCCGCGTATACCCCTACATGTCGCTAAATCCAGTGATCACTCGCATGGTCGACGTGCAAAACTTACATGTAGGAACGTTAGGTTCAATGTTGAATGCAAGGTCAAGTTTCTTGGCCGCCATAGGAAGTAGAAGTTCCATACAATCCTGCACGGCGCTTTCACAAGATCGTCCAGGATAAAAAGAGCAATACATACCGCAATGATGTTCTATAGGCCATTCCAACGTAAGTAAGCTTGCAATATGAATGTAATTGCCATACCTCGACCAAAAATCCACTGGGCTCCAGTTTAACAGCTGTGAAACTGAATCAGATCCCATGAGGGTTTCCTGAGATATAACACAATACCCGATGCCTCTAGCTTGCTATAGTCCAAGATAGAGTCGATGATCTATAAGATGTTAGTCCCCATTATCCTGAGACATGTCAAGTGTGTACGAACTTTCAACAAGAGTTCACAGGATTGCTTAGCAGTTTGCACTAAATGAATTCGTATTAGAAATAAACCACGCTTGAGAGAAATCATACCGTACCAATTTCGCTTTGTCCCGGATTGAGCTCTGTGCCGCTCAACAGATCCAGCAAGCCGTAGAAGGAACTGAAGTTCGGTCAGTCGAGGAGCACCGTCGTCCGACATTGGCATATGTACCTGAATGGGGTCCTCAACTCGTGACTCATAGAGGCCAAAAAGTTGCTCTTGGTCTGTCGAAAATGTCAGCGCTTTGAACAACTGACTAACAGCCCTGCCCCACCTTTGTGGCTTTGACAGCATTTTCTCGACTCTTGCGTGCCTCTTCGAGTGCTTCTTTTTGTGCCGCAATCATCTTAAGATTCTCTCTGGTTCCGGCCTGCACCGAGCGGAACAACAGCGCATTCGATATGCTGATACTGGCTTGCTGGCAGAGGAGGGTGAGCACCGTCACGGTGTTTCGATTGAACGTGTATCTGGACGAGAAATATATGACGCCAAAAGTTTGGCCTCTGTTACCAAAGATAGGAAGGCAGACTGTTGCTCGTCGGATAGTCTGGGCCGCCTCTGCAGAGAATCGAGGGTCATGGGAAGCGTCGTCGGAATACACACGCTCTTTCGAGTTGAGCGCTAGTGAACTTGTCGTGAGTGGATAACGTTTTGTGCCAAGTAAAACTCACTATGTTGAATTATTGCCCTGGCGAGAGGATCATTGAGAGAGCGAATAGACAAAGGATGCCTTGAGGTGATCAGCGAGAAGCAGACACGAGTAAAGAGAACGCTCACTCGTGGACTTGACAAGGCTCTGGCGGGGTCATGCTTGTGGCTACAATGTAATCTCCCGCTTCTCGTGCAATAACCACTGAAAATGCCATTAGCGACGCCAAAATCGTTGGACCAAGGAAGCTAACCGCAGGTATGCTGTGAATTGGACGTTTCTGACACCCAATCAGTAAAGATATCTGTTTTATAAGCTGTCTCACCAGTCCCAATCTCAGTCAACCTTCGCAAGGCTGAAGAACGAGTTGGTCAGCGTGGTACTCAACTGCAAAATGGTCATGATTACCTGATGAAAGGTTGATGTCGCTTGAAATATCTTTGCTCCACTTCAAAATAGAGGCAAGATCGGATGCGCTCAGGCTTGACTCTTCCGAGTCGTCGTCCTGGATATCGTCGGTATGGGTCTGCATGTGAAGCGGTTGGCCATAGGTAACAGGGACGACTTCTGTTTGGACTGCCACATCGCACGAGAAGCTGGGCCCTTTTGTGGGCGTAGGTGTCTTCAGGTCAGCGATAGAGGTCAAGTATTTTCTGTGGAAATCAGCAAATCCCTTTCTACAAAAAAGGTTGAGCGGCACATACACTATTCCGGCAGCCCCCCATCCATCGTGTCGTGTGATCCCTCGCCTCTGAAGTTCCGATCCAAGATTCTCCACACCACATCGTCTGAAATGTGCTCCTTGCTGAAAGGTGTCAACGGGTTGCACGAATTGTGCATGGATCTTACCAAGAATAAAGCCCATCCCTCCTCCGCAGGCCAGTCGTTCGTGCTCGCAAAACTAGCAAAAGATAAGAACCAGCAGATCGCTAAGCTATGGGACTGACGTGACGGCCATGTCGTAAAGTCGGAAGGCATCAGGCGATCGGTGTAGCGAGGCTAACTCTGCATCCTTTGGCACTATTTAGCAGACTAAAGGATGTACCACGGTGGCGACGTACCACAATGGCAACCCATGCGTTATTATTGACTGGGCTGACTGCCAACCATCTTGAAAATGTGAGCAGAGTGAACCACGACCCTTGAAATCACTGACTTTCGAATATAGTTCTGATTCGCATGGACTTGCGAAAGGTAATATCCTTGCTCTTGACCAGTGACCCATCCATTCCGGACAGATGCAATCAAGGAAAGGGAATGATAGAACAATGACCATCGGACGTGTCGGTGGCTGCAGCTCGTTAATATCTAAACGCTCGATGACCTCATCGGGAATACATACTTGGGGTGTGCATCCCTGGTTTTGTAGACGTCAAATCCAAGAACAGCGGCTTCTCGGATATGCCCAACACAAAAGAAGCTGACGACCTGTCGAAACGAAAGGTGAGAAGTAGCTCTGGTGGGGTAAAGGGCTTACTCTAAATGCATCATACCTGTGTCTTTTATGAGAACATTGTTATTACACCCAAGACAGAATTGAACATACCAACTCAGAGAAAGGACGGCGTTTCCCGACTTACTCCCCATCGCCTTCAAATAGGCATTCTCGTCAAATTGGTCAGTGTTGAACACCTTGGTTACATCTGTAGTGTCGGTGTGCCCCCCGAGCACTCGGATGCAGTTCAACACCGCTTCCGGAAGTCAGCTAAAGTTGAGCTTCAATAGGAAGGAGAAGGCCAACCAATCGCCAAATTCAAGGTATCGCCTGCTGGAGCAACTTTAATATCACCTACGCACTGAGAAAAAAGTGTCAATGAATGTCAGCGATGGGATAATAGGAGAATTACTTCTTCTGCTTGGGAAAGAAGCTCGGAAACTATGAACGGAATCAGTCAAGCTTGATGCTCGCTTCTGGCTTTCTACTTACTGGGGTCTGCAACAAACAACCTCGTAATCAACATGTGAATGCTCGCGAACGCCGTGTATAGTCTTGACAAAGGTGAGATGGTTGTGGTCTTTGGTAACGTGACTCACCGATCTCCTGAGCTCTCTCCATGCTGGGAAGCCTGCTGAAGAAGGGGGAGAACAGAACGGACATGGACGCTGTCGAACCCAGATATCATGGCGCAGTAAAGTACATATGCCCGACTAGATAGTTTGAGTAAATCTGAAGTAACCCAAAAAAGGAGTTACGTACCATCTCTCTCCTGAGCTGCCATGCCGCTCAGCAATGCGAAGGGCCAGCTTAGCAAGGTCGACTGCGAAACGGTGCATATCCCTCCTTTCTGTCGAACAATCAGTAAGATTTGTGCAAAAGTATTGTGCAACAAACCTCCCAATGCCCAGAAGAACCCAAGGGCGGTTCCAGGAGACATGCCCGATCTAGCTCTGAGTCAATTGGATTCAAGAGGAATCACTATAACGTACCTCAGAGTAAGTTGAATCGTCTTAAAAACGTCAGCAGACTTCGACGAATATGATTGCACTCACAGTAAGTCCAATGACGTCCGCAAAGATTAAAGGAGATGAGCTCCAAAAGGCATTCATGCCTATCGTCATAAAAAGCTGTCGAGGAGGAGATGAGTAGAAAGCTCACCAGCATCATTGAGGAGTAGCACAGCCAGCTCTGTTCTGGGATCGTTGGTACGAGGTATATTGATGATTTCGTCAAAGCCAACAGCCATGATCTCGTTCTTGACTTGTTCAAACATATAGTCAGCCTGTCTGCGACTTGGTGCTGGGTTGACATCAACTCCAAGAATCTTAAGGGCGTTAAGGGTATCATCGAGGGCGTCCGAAAACTTCCCATCTAGATACTTATTGCGTGCTCTTAGCCTCAGGATGCTTGCGCGTTCTTCAGGCTGAGTGCAATGGTTGATACACTCGTTGAGAGCGACGTTAGATGCGGCAATATCATCTGAAAAGGATTTGGTAAGTTTTGTTACCGCGCCCTTCACTCCCTTACACTGCCATGCGTATAGTCTGCAAGCAATGAGCCAGGTTAGCAATAGAATCTCGAATACATACGCTGCAAGACGAATGAAGAGATTGTAAGTCCGCTCAGGTTTGTGCTTCCATGGTTGATCTTGAAGAAGTATCTTCGCACTGGTGAAGGATTGGATAGCAAGCTAAATTCATTCAGCTCGAAAAGGGAAGCCGAGAAGCCGATTAATACTCACCTCATGGGCACCTCTCGCCCAAGCCGATTCGCCAGCATCCATGAGAACATCGACCAATTCGTCTTTCTTAGGATGATTTTGGAGGAGATCGATACACCTGTGGTAAGAGTATGCGGTTGGGTGTAACTGAAGCTGCCATGCATAAAACCTTACCTTCGGGAATGCTCAGCAACCCGGTAAACGTCGACCGGGGATTCGTGCAGCATCATAAGAATAATCTGTTGGCGGGCGCAATGGAATAAGCGTCATCTTATGCAGCCACAAGCTCACTTACCCGGAACGACATCTTGGTTTTGACATCTTGTGGAAGCGCCTCCGCCTCTGCCTGAGCTGCTTGCCGATAGCGATCGTGGGAGAAGCTACACATTTCACGAGCTCGGGTAACAAGCCAACCTTCTGTCACAGCACGTTGTAGACCGCGCATTGATCCACGAGTACTACCTGTGCCATTTTCTCGAAGGTTGGAGACCGCTTTATGAAGATTGTGCATGTCGTCGATTTCATCTTCGCTGGCACTTCCCACACTTGAGTCCTCCCAGTCCATCATGAGGGCCACTTCTGTAACCTTGAACCTACAAAAACTCAGAGGCAGTCGCAATTCGCCGATTATATACTCACGTTTCACCAAAGAATGTCGCCCAGATTAGATACTTCCTGGCATCTTCAGGAAACTGTCGCATTTGCGTGATCAGGAAGCTGAGGTCCGACGGGTTGGCAGCTTTTTGGCCTGACAGGCTCGCCTTGATAGCATCCATATCATAGCTGACAGTCGTGAATAAACAGTCGTCTAGCCAAGGGGAAAGACTTACTCCCAATTGTTCGTATCCCAACAAAAGACGATCTACCACGATGTCAGGCGCGAGAAAAGAGGAAATTGGTAGAACTTACATGGCGCTGCCGGTGCATCGCCGTCATAATGCTGCGTGCTGAGAAGGCGTTACCAAACGACGCGTTATATATGAACTCCGAAAGTGGGGCAGTCTCTTCCTTCGACCGGTGAAGAGTCTTCGAGACCAATGTTGCAACAGCGGTGGCCGGTAGAGGTTCTACATTTATCCACGTTGGCTTAGATCTTCCCGAGAACATATCCTTGACTCGCTCAACGACCTCCCTTGATCATGTCAGCAGATGGACTTCACTTTTAAGGAAAGGTCCTACACCCTATCGGAGCGCAATGTGGCAAATATGAGCTAGTAAAGGTGGACAGTGAGAAATGATACGTCTGTCAAGGTTGGTCCACACCATTCTGCTCCTGGAGTTGATCAAAGCAGATACAAGGTCCAGGGTCCTAAAGCACACAGAGTAAGTAAGGAGCAGAATGGCAGAAACAAAGGGGCTAACGATTCATCGGCTTCATGAAGATCATCCAAGAACAGAGCAAATAGCCGAGTGTCGGCAATGACGGCAAACACGCTCTCTACGAGTGACTGGAATCTTGCCCGAAGCTCTGAGTCTTTCGTATGAAGGGGTTCATGTGGAATTTCGAGATGAAGGCCATACTGCGCCAAAACGTCCTTGAGCTCAGGTGTTCCTTGATAGAGTAGAGGAACATTTTGGAGCTGAGGCCCCAGTCTCGACTTCAGTTCGGTGACAAATCTTTCAAGGTCTGTGTGAAAGACCATGAGCTGCCTCAAGACCGACGATAGACAGCTAAGCTATAGCAGTCGTTAGATATCTAGAACTCTGACTGGATATCCCTTACAAGAGCAGCAAAAGGCGCCGACTCTGTCGATTGAAACTTGGCTTGTCCCCAGAGACCATGGGCTGAAGAATATGTCAGCGAAATCTAGCAGTCATTCCAAGTGACGTACAGCGCCATTTGGCTTGGTTTACCAGGACGATCGAACTCTTGCCAATGCTAGCTCGGCTTAAGCATATGTACGAAGACGTGCTGACTGAACGTACCCTGGAGGGCCAACTACTAGGATGGCCTGAGTTCTTGAGACACGACTTCGTGCCGAAATGGCTGCTCGTCGGAGTCCACCACTTGTATCCATAGAAGCGGCCGCAGATGTCGCTGCAAAATCATGGAGCTCGGAAGTGGATACCAGGTGAGAGCTGGAATCACCAGTCACTGTTGTCCGGTTGGGAGAATTGCTCCTCGAAGAATAAGATTCCATGGTGTCATCTACCGAGGTACCTTTGGACTGATGAGTGCCGTTGTTGAAGACAGAAATATATCCGCGCGTCGCTGAATGGTGCCTGGAAAAACTTGTGGAAGCGTGTCGAACTACGGGAAAATCAGAAGAGCAAGATGACAGCAAATATTTTACTCACTGACGTTCCGGATGATCTCCAATTCTTTATCACGGCCAAACTAACATTCGTAACATTGAGACATAAGTTCAATAACAAGGGAAAAATACTCACCAAGGCCATGGGCATAGTGAACTCCTTTCGGCTGGTCAGAAGTGTGCGGCAGGGAGGAGGATAGAACACTTACCATGAACCGATCTTCCTTCCCGATTTCAAAGGTCGGTATCAACTATAGGCAGTAAGCATGAGCGTGTAGGAATATAGGAGCGATATTACTTCGGATGATTCATCAGAACCACCAGAGACGTTCACGAGGAGTCGCCTTTGGCATTCCATCAGATCCGTTTTCAAACCATGCGCACTTTGGTATCGCATATCTGGGTTCTTGGTGAGGAGCTGTAAAGAATGCGTCAGTCTTCAGCACCAGCAAGCGTCTTGGCAAAGACTGACCTTGTCAATAATATCCGCAATGACCTGGGGGACATCCCGTCGAACTTCATGCACGGGCATTGGTCGTTTTTGTACGACGGAGTGGAGTAATTCCAGCGCGCCCCCTTCAAAAGGCATCTGACCCCTGCCGACTAAGAGTGTCCAGAAGAGGATACCCAGGGAATAAAGGTCGGTTCGATGGTCTTGAGACATGGTTTCGATACTGCCGGTTTGTTCTGGAGCAAGGTAGCATAGCGCCTCCTTGATCTTCACCTTCTCTGCTTCCTCGTATGCCCTCAGAACTAGAGATGATGGAGACCCAAAGTTCTCCAGCGAGATGGCGCGATTTCCGAAGTGCACGAATCGCACCAGACCAGAGTGTGAATTCAGGTGAAAAGCATTGGCCCGCACTGTAAGTTTATCAGTTTCAGAAGCAATAGAGCCGAGGGGATCAAGAACCTTCACGATGTACAATCCCGGCCCTGAAGGCAGGCAACAATTTAGCGAAACTAATCTGGGAAAGCCGAGCCGGACTCACATGTGCATGACCTCGAGACAGTGCGTCGATTGGATTGCAAATCTTAACAATACGTCAATTGCCACAAGTCGGTCGGTAGATGAGAAGACGCACTCTAAAAACGTTGCAAGGTCCATGGTATCACTGCTTTCCAACTGGTCTGCGAGACCATTTCCATCCAAAAAGAAATCTCCGCCATGAGAAGATGTGGGTCGGGGGCGTGCACTGTCGGGAAGAAGAAGACTGTTTATCTTGGAAGGCGGCAAATAACGGGAGAGGACGTTGGACCCTGGATGAACCAGCAGGAGGACAGCACAATCCCCATGCTCTCGTGGAATTTGAAGGTAGTCAATCATTCGCAGTGCAACGGTAGACCCTTCGGTGATGGAAGCCATCTTGCCAAGTCTGCGACGAAAGTCAGTTCAGATATATAGAGAGGTCGGGGTTATTTACATGTGAGCCTCACGCTCCAGGCACATGGACCCGTTGGACTGCGCTGGGGCAATCTTCGCCAGCACATTGGAGCCATCCTTGAGGCTGTTGCCCTCAGCCAGTACTGTCATGCTCCCGGTATCTTCCCACGGAAGTGCCTAGCAAAACGGTCAACGGATTCGCGCGACATAACCAACGACGAGCACCTTTTCGAACGTATAGCCCGGGATCGAGAGAATGCCATCTCGGAAGAAGAGTGTAGGGAACGTGGGCTGCCCAATTTTCCTGCGCGTTGCGCCTGACATAGTAGCGCGAGCGGAATGCTCAGGTAACTAGCAGAGTCAAGGACAAATAGGTCCAGATCAGTTCTGGAAAGAAAGCAAACAACGGTGCGAAGTCGAAACAGAGCGTGACATGGAGCGTGACATGATGACATCATATTCGCAATGGTATTCAACTAGGACAAGTACAAGGCATGAGCGACTACTAGGCTTTACGAAGTCACTAGAAACAGAGCGTCAGTGAAATGATACATGCAGAGAGGAGGCGACGCACTGTAGGACGACGGGTCTATGTGGTCAGGCAGCACGGGGACAGCAACCTCGAAGCGTGCTTGAATGGCTGCCATCACTTGCTGATCCGCTTCCGCGGTTACAAAAGTAATTGCAAGACCCTTTGTGCCAAAGCGACCAGCTCGACTAGAAAACTGTAAGCACGGAATTGCGAAAG
>Ga0247732_10001271_pt1 | contig 10356 bp, 11 predicted proteins | sample UWRJL163409C2_FD_180940 | JGI IMG/M metagenome (GOLD analysis project Ga0247732, IMG submission 180940) | Plant litter microbial communities from Arlington Agricultural Research Station in Wisconsin, United States - UWRJ-L163-409C-2 | ecosystem: Environmental > Terrestrial > Plant litter >...
TTTATCTGTAGTGGAGAGATACTGTGACTTCCGCGCGCGAATACCTCTTGGGTGTTTCGATTGAACTTGAGCGGCGGAGAGTCGTGGAGGAATCACCGGACGACATCCGACGCATCCTCGAATTGTCTGCATATTTCACCCAATGCCAGCTTCAACCTCAGCACCTCCAGATTGCCCTCCGAAGTGCGATCTCTGCGTTCGTCAAGGCAAACAACCAGGCGCATGCCGCTCGCTTTGCCAAGCGTCTGCTGGATCTGAAGCCGGACCCCAAAATTGCCGCCCAGGTGTGTTCTTTGCTGTGGCTTGATTCCTTGTCCAGTTGCTCACATCGTACATAGGCTCGTCAGCGCATCGCTGCGGGCGACCGCAATCCTCGAAACGCCGTCGAAATTTCATACGACGAGTTTAGTCCATTTGAGATTTGCGCTGCGACGTACACACCCATCTACAAGGGTTCGCCATCGGCACACTGTCCATTCACCGACGCGGCATATCTCCCCGAGTTCCAGGGTAAACTGGACCCACTCATGAATTTGACAGAGATTGGAGGGTCTGCATCGGGCCTTCCATCGTCGTGGTGAATGTCGCGGCGCTACACGACTTCATTCTTTTGCAGTGACGATGGGTTGCACATACTAGTACAACTTACCCTCCGTTATCATGACGCTGTCCGCGTTGCTGGTTTTTTTTCAATTTGTTTCTTGTACCTTCCTTTTCAACATGGAGCATTTCTTATTCCCTGGTCGTGTAAAAATAATAGCTCTCTGCGTGCAAAGTTTTTGTGGAAATCGAATCTTGAGGCGCGACCCTGTAAGCATATTTTGCAGACCCTCGTCACGAGGTTCGCTTTTTTGGCCCGTCTGACTTTCAAGTCTGATCCGTCTTCCAGTCGTCTTCTCATTCTTTTTTCTTGGCCTCATTGACCACCGAGGCTCTCAGGTTCTCACAAATCCCTCAAGGTTGCTCATGGGCGTGCGGGGTTTCGTTCCATTTCTTCAGAAAGCATTGTGCGCATTCCGTCAGTAGTATTGGTCCAGCGTTTAATCAATACCCCTCTAGCCCCTCCGTGTTGCAGCAACTTCCCAACAGGCTCAAGGACATCAAGGGCAAGCGCCTCGTCATGTCAGTTAGCTGGAACATCACGACAACTGGAAACTCATCGTGTCTATGCGCCTCCTAGCGACGCGACGCTTATCACGCAAAGATTTCACTTTGCACCTTCAAACTATACAAACCGGCACGTTTTGGGGTGGTACCGAATCGCCAAGGAGCTCAAGGCAAATAATGTTTCAGCTATTTGTGTGTTTGACGGGAAGGAGCGGCATGCCGCCAAGGCACGAGAAGTAAGAACAGTCGCGCCCACTAGGATCTTGTATCGCTCACCTTTTGAACCTTTTTCACTTTTTAGGCTCAGAAACGACGTGATACCTTCCGTTTGAACTCGGCACGGGCCAACGTAGAGGGGGAACGGCTTTCCAGGCTCCAACAGCTCAGCGAGGCGTTTCGTTCGTATGAGCAGCTTTCTCGTGAGGACCGCCTTTCCGTCCTTGGAAATTTGAAGGCTTCCGATGTTGGGATGACAAACCACTCTTTGGCCACTTTGCGAAACGCTCCAGGGGGAGAGGGGAGCGCTACCCACGCGGAAGAGTCAGCGGGAAGTGTCCCAAGCGAACTGTTGGACAAGGTGCGGACTTTTGACCGCATATAGTTTGCTCAGATGCTGATGTTTGACACCTAGCCATCGAGCCAAGATAGCGCGACTCTCAGCGAACAGTTCCGCTCGCTTTTCCTCAACTACCAAGGACATGCTGCGAAACTTACCACGCTCGCTTCCCAGCAGCCAGAGAAGAAAGTAGACGACGTTCTCCAGAACGTAACCAGGGCACAGCACGACCTCATGCTTCTCGAGGGTGACGTATGGACCAACCTACGAAGTTTCAGTCTGCAGCCCACTGCGGTTGACCTGGAGCTCTCCCCTTCGCTTCCTGCCGACCTGGAAAGCATCATGGATCGCAGTTTCACCATGTCCAACTCGTTTCAACGACGCACAGATCGTCCAACTCCTCAAACGTTTCAAGAGTCACAAGAAATCTTGTCCGCTATGGGGATACCCTGCCTTGAAACTCGTGGAGGTGTCGAGGCTGAAGCTTTGGCTGCGTCCATGGTTTTAAACGGTATGGCAGACTACGTGGCCACTGAAGACACGGTAAGTGTTTGCTTTGGTGTGTGTCTGTTTGCCCTATGGCTCATTTCATTCTTTTTTCTGCTCAGGATGTCCTCGTCTATGAAGCCCCGATGTTACGCAACCTGGCGAACCACTTCGAACCGCTCACGCTGATTTCTGGGGACGCCACAAGGCAATGCTTAGGGCTCGATCGAAATGCTTTCATCGACTTTGCCCTCTTGTTGGGAACCGACTTCTCCGAAAGGATCAAGAATGTTGGTCCTCGTCGAGCACATGCCTTTCTCCAAAAATACGGGTGCATCGAAGATATCATCGCCTCTGAACCCGATTACCCACCTACGCTGGCCAAGGAGACATACCTTGCCCAAGTCCAGATCGCCCGAGTCATCTTCAAGACCCTCCCTTCCATTAATCCACTCGACCCGACGCATGCGCAGGTTGGAGAGAAGAACGATGCAGAGGTCGCGCGGATTATGGAGAAACATGACCTAGGTCGTATCCTTCACGAGGATCAGTACGACGAGCAAGAGGCCTCACTCGTCGGGAACTACTTCTCGGACCGACCATTCGACTTTGGCCCTGTCACGTCTGAATCAGCACCCGGATCAACAACGCACAAAACGGCAGATCCTTGACACTATCCAGGGCTGACCCTACAACCTCGACCTGGTGTGGTGCGACCTCGCGGTTGCCCAGTCCCAATGAAATCGTGGAAAGGAGACGGTGTCCAGAGTGATGATGCATGATGACACCCGAGGCAGTCCATAGGAAACACGCGCTCAGGTCCAGGCAATGGGCGGTTGACAGTGCACAGCTTCAACTCCGACTCGGTGTTCTTCGTATTAAATATGCCGTCGGAGTCGGTATGGAGGGAAGGAGAGTTGCGGATAGCGATGTATGGCCACCTTGTCCGTTTCCCCTTTTCTCCTCCCCCTTGTTTTTGTGACGAATTGTGTTTGTACAATATGGTGTATACAATTACAAGCAGATTTTACACGTACACAAAGTATGAAGAATATGTATGCTAAAGTCGATTCTCCAGAGTGGTACACGGTAGCTTTGTCCTCCAGAGTCACCGTCAGCAACTTTAAAAGCTATGAGTAAAGGGACAAACCTACTATGTCATCTGAACGAACCGCAGCACTGTTGAATGGAAGCACTTTAGAGAATGAAGTCGGTTTGCCTCAGGATGTCAATCACCACGACTGCCAATGGTGAATAGCTCCTCTGGGCGATGTTGGGAATGTGATAGATGTTGGGGTGCTGAGCACAGCGCTTTCCGAAAGTTTTTTCTTGGTAACCGGCATGGGCGTGGCAAGAATCTGTTCCAGACTAGCTGAACCTGAATCGGGCATTGGCAGGACATATTCGCTGTTCTGTTCTGGATCTGCCGAAGTGTTGCTCGTGGCTGTGGTGGGTCTCATCCATGCGATTCTCGACTAGGTGTCATTAGGGTTTTGGCTGAAGGGGCGACATGTAGGATGGAGACTCACAGCATCATGTTGTTGAGCCTTCAACAGCTTGGCTTTCAGAGATTGACGAACGTTGAGTCCATCCATCATTGTCTAGGTAGAAAGGCATCAAACTGTCAGGGGTAAGTGCTAGAGGAAAAGCCAAGAAACGCACAGTTGTATATGCCCTGCCAATGGGGACAATAAACATGAGGTAGAGATTGCTCTGCGGATAAACCACTACATCGTGATAAGAATTCGCATTCAATTGATCGCTAACAGACGACTCACGAAAGGAGACGAGCCCCGAAATCGCCAACAGCATGGGAAATGCCCCCATCTGAACTGACACTCGTACTAATCGGTTAATAACAGTGTTCGTCTCCTGAGAGCTGGTCTTGTGCCGGTGCAAAAATATGATTAGAAGTACTGTAAGAAAATGTTTGTCAGCAACTTGCAGAACCCATGAATGGCTGAGGTGAAATGGACCCATTGCATACCTGCGATAAGAATGTCCACCGATACTTGCAGGCCTAACCAACAAGCGGCGAATATTCTGAGCGGACCATGCAACGAAACACTACATTTTTTCGACAAGGTCAAGTTAGAAGGCAGACCAAAACTGGAAGCATAAGCGCCTACCGCGAGGTGGTCAAGGCGCTGAAGATCCATTAGCCAACCGATGTGGGCGTCACTGGAAATCTCGAATGCTTACCAAATCCCAAAAACGATTCCGGAGCCCAAAACGCCGGTCGCGCCCAGGAGGAGCAATGTCAAAAGAGAAGTACTTTTGGACATGCAGTACAATCTATAACAAAAAGTTCTGTCAACACGGCCGGTTCGTCCGACGTCCTCGCATATTCATACCGATGTGCCATCGATACGTGAGAGAATGCCGCAGTGACGGCGGTGCAAATGGGAATCAACGCATAAGGCCAGGGTATATCTGAAACAAATGCTCAGCTCTGATACTCGGACATAAAATAGCAAGTGAGTCGGACTCACTTGACGAAAGAACTTCGGGCGCATCAAAATTTTGGACACTGCCATACATTTAGTCGGAGCCTATATTCGTTTGGCATTACCGACGCACCTGTAGAACCAGATAAGGTACAGCATTCTGCCAAAGACGTTAGAAAGCACAAAGTTGGTCGATTAGCTTTGTGGTACGCACGACGCTGACATAAAGGTATCGTTGACGCAGAGAAACAAGACGCCAGCCCTTGAAAGGATATTTAGCGTCTACTGTCTGGGTCGCTTTAGCTTGAGTACCTTGTATACCAGCGATCCCGAAATTCTGTCGCCCGTTAGCCAAGATCAATGTTTGCAGGACGGAAAGTCTACCTCGACTAAAGAAGGTCGCATACTGAACCGAAACCACGCCAAAAAGAAAGGTATTGACTGTTGAGGAGTGTTGAGATAAGAAGGTTGACTTGGTTTGGGAACGTACAGAAAATTCCAAGGAGCAGCGTTCCTAATATTCACGGTATGAGTAATAATATGGCGCATATAATGAGTTGAACCTACCAATTCTGTGATCGTACGCACCCATGACGAAAATATAACCACCAAAGACACCAACCAAGGAAAAAGAGAGGACCTAGGAAAGGAGCAGGTTAAATGTCGAGAAGATTTATGTACCCCGTAAAACTGGATCCATGAGAACCCTCTGATCACCGACCATCGTGCCTATCATGCATGCAGGCATGATCTAGTCCCTATCCCACGGGAAGCAGTGGAGTCCCAGAGCCATTTTCGGACCGGAACGATGTTGAACCACAGATAGGAATTGCAATTTAACCCAGAAAGTCCATCAACCTCCCCGATACCGACAGCTTTCAATGGATCGTCGTTTTTTAGACTGCAGAGTCCAGACGGCGGGAAGGGGCAAGCTGTCCAATCGAGCGTTCATCCTTCAGCGCTTGGTCAAGATAGCGGTTTCGTCATGTTGGCCAAAGTCGTCGACGCCACTACACTGTGGCGTCCAAACATACTCCCTCTAATTCTTGTGGTTAGGAACAGCGCATATCTCGACTTGTTCACATACCACTCTGACCCTTCAAAAGATACCATGGGGATCCATCTCCAGCGACCAACAACTTCGGGACGATGGCCCTGCTATCAAAGGTCCGAAGCAATTTTCTTCTTCCTTCTAGTCGGTCTAGAACATCTTGCAATTTATCCGGCAGTCTTTAGGCCTTGGGCGTCATTTTTAAAGCATTATATGGATTAGAGCCGTGAAGTTTTGAGGCCAGACTGTGGTGATGCATTTTCGTCATGGCGGACGAGAAGCAAGCAGTAAAAGGAGATATTCCCTGCTTTGGGAATGGGTCATCAGAAATGGAGCAAGTGTCGTCAGATCTCAGAAAGCATGTAACTGTCTTTAGCCCGCATATACGCATACTGGGTTCATCACCATAGCAGAGCTTCTAGTCTCTACTCACCTCATCGTTGGCCCGACCTGTCGGTATTGGTTTCTCAGGACGGACGGACGTTTATTCTGGGCCGATCCCCCCTTTTTCCTGTCCATCCAAAGAGGAAAGTCAGCGCCGTTGGGCTTTTTCGAAATATCGACTTGTATAAACTCCAAGAGCTGTTCGTCATCCGGGTCTGACGGATCGTTCTCTTCCTGAGCTGCATCGGTCTCAGTTGCAAGTAGATCATCATCCAACCTTGATTCGTCCGCATTGGCGACCGTAGAGGTCGACTTGGTTTTGTTTTAGGGGTCCGATTCCGGTACTACCAACGTCGATTCAAGTTGCGTCTCTTTTATGTCCCTCCATCAACGACATATTGAAAAGTGGTGATGTCACAGCTGTGGTGGAAGAGGGTGTCTTCAACTACTAGGGCCACCAGAGTACCAACCGACTCGCGTCCCCTTCACCGTAGGGAGGCACATCATTCACAAGTTCAACCCATTCGCGATCGCGCAATCTGCAGCAATTATGCTCTCGACGTCTCGCCATAAGCCTCAGAGATACGCGTGGTCGATAAAAAAAGTTTCACAACAAAAAAACAAGAATTAGATTATCATCTAAAGAAAACCAAAATACAAAGATTAGTGTCACTAACGATACAAAATGCGGGTATACTTCCAACAATTGTCCAGGTATCGAGGGCGCCGCCACAGTGAGGGGAATGCAGCAATAATATAGCGATAAGTCACAGAACAGAACAGTTCATCGTAGTAATCGAACGCTATACCTTAGCGCCCGATGGTCTATGCTGCGAATGCGACGTTCTGGCCGGAGCTTGAAGCTTATCGCTTGAGCAGTCAAGCTCGAGTGGCAAAGGGCCAGAGGTTCGTAATGCGTGTCCCCCAAAAAGAAACACGCGATAGGTCGTTAAGCGAGCTCGATTCCAGCCTTCGTGCGGTTGAGAGAAAGGGCCTGGAAGAGACCGATGCTGGTGGTAGTGGCGTGATGAATCAAAAAGAGGAAACCGCAGACAAAGGACGTGAGGGCCAAAGCCGGGTAGTAACTCAAAGAGGAAGAAGAAAAGAAGAGGAGGAATTGGAAAAGCAGAGCGACGAGGGAAAGTTGAGACAGCATCGCTGGGGTGGCAAACGAGAAAGCGAGGCACTGGAATCCCAATCGCTCAGAACGGACGCTTTGGAGATACTCGTGCTGTAAAAAAAGACATGTCAGTCCACAATCAAGAAATGTAAAGAGGCTGTGCACTAACCCCGCCTGTCGCGCCGGACTCCTCCATCATATTGTGTCGCCGGGAAAGGACCAAGGCGCTGAGAAGGGAGAGCACTGCCATGAATCCAGGAATGAACGCGGGGAGAGTCGCCGGGGAGACTGCTGAAAGGGTAATGGAGCCAACAATCACTGCTGCTGATTGCACAGCCGCGCGTTGCCATTGTTTTTGGGAACCGATCATGAACGATTCCCAATCGTGGGCATACACGAGGTTGTCAACAAACATCTTGTCAAGTTTGCGTTGGAAGAAGGTCGTGTTGCCAAGGGAAATGAACTTGGCGATGGAACGGGTGAAAGCGAGCTCCTTGTCACTTTGTTCCAAGATGGAGGTGGTTCGGTCAAGGCGTGCTTGAGACTCTCCGAAATGGGATTCATATCGATTGTAGCTGATGGTCTGCCACAAGCGGGCGATGACAGCGACAATGCGGCCATCGTGTGCTTGGTCTGCGGCCTTTAATCAGGACCGAGAGGGAGAGGGGTTGATTATAATGCACGTACCACGAGAGGCGTTCAGAATGTTGTTGAATTGTTGACACTGCTTTGTATCATAGGGGAAAGTTGATGTCGGAGATGTGATATTGTCTAGTTACCGTAAGTGAGCTGGTTTTAGGAAGGACGGCTAGAACGTACCGACGAGAGCATGTGTGAAGATGGCGCGCAGTTCATCCACGTCACTGGCCTTGAAGCCACCGAAATGCATGGGGAAATATTCCACATGGGTCCAGAATTGAGACTGGAGTTGCAGACCTGTGCATTGTGTTAATTGGGATAGAAGATGGGAGTGAAATGTCATACGGGAGTGAGATTCGCTGACAACTGCTCCGAGGCCAAGATCCGAAGTATCATATGCGTCAAGCCAGAAGATGCACCGAGTGGTGAAATCCGCGAAGTAGTAATAGCACTCTTCGCCTTCCACGCGCAGATACAGCTCGACGTCAGAGGAGAGTCGGAAACCCTTGGCTTCGGCCAACGCAGCGAGGAATGTAATCCAGCTTTCGACTGTCTGCCTCGTGGACTCCTCGCGGGTATTGCAATCGGTGACGATTTTGAATGTCAAGCTCCGAGCAAAGTACACGTTGCCTTCAGGCTGTGTCCAGGTTGCCCATTCAGACTCTGAGTAGGCGGGGCTACCCGTGTCCGTCAGCACAAATTTCCCTTCCGTCACAAAACCACTTACACTGGGAGTTGGGAAGCCAAAAAACGAGCGGCTGGCAGAACAAGGTGATTTCGTTCAACCCTGGGAGATAGAAATTAGAAAATAAAGCCACTGGAAGGCCGCTGAAGGACGCACTTGGTCTGCACATCGTAGCGTGCACTGTGTTGGGGAAGAGTAGGGAAGAGGTTATCCACACAGGCGTTGGCGGACATGTTCCGATGATAGGGCGTTTTGGTGGGAATGGGGAAACTCTCGAGCCATGTTCGGTCTTATATGAGATGCTGGGCACACTCCACGCCTGAAAAGATGTTCTTTGAGTTCGAACCGGTGTGCACCGGTTCAGCTGTCAGTGCTTCAGTCAGAATCAGCGGCTGTGCCTACCATGGCTTATGTAATTTGCCTAAATTGAGCCAAGCGCTTTGATCGAATTATCATCATCGCGGAGTCAACCTTGTTCAGCCTACCCAGATGTCAGAATACCCTAAGGAAGCAAGGTAAGCGCACACAGACACACCGTTACGATACTTGACACACCATCTACAAAATAGTCTTCATCCAGATGCTGGTAAATCATAATCTTAGCCTCTCGGACGCTGAACCATAGTCCTTTCAAAGACAAGGGCCCGACCGACCAAGGCAAGGTCGAAGGAGCCGACACAAAGGAACCTGCATCAGAGACCTTATCTGGTGACCAATTTAGAAGCGGACCCACAGCAACTGAGGCGGAAAGGCTGGAAGAACCTGTGATTGATAGCAGTAGCACGGCCCTCGTTACGCCACGACCAGCCCGCCCGATCGCTCTGCCTTCAGTCAAAGATGATGAAGATACTGAAGATGAAGCTGGTGTGTGATATCCACGATTTCCTTTCAGCTTTATATTGACTCTCTGAAGAAGGTATCTACTCCCCGAGGGCAGGGGAAACATCAGAATCAGAGGGATCTCTTCCCGACTTTGACTAGTTCGTCCCACCTCTCTATTTTGGCCTCTTACTGACATCCATCTTAGTCTCTATAAAGGCAAAGTATCAGCTCCCGTTTCTGGGGGAAAGGGGTCGAAACCAAAGCCCAAGTAAAGGAAGATCTTTGATCTGTTTGTCAAGTTGTCTCTCTTCAGTCAATCACATTGCTTCACTGCCGTTGGCGGTGAGCCCCGCAATTCCTGATTTTAGAAGCTCGAATCTTGAGCACCTGTGCGTTGCCGTTGAAGCGTTGTACTGAGAATGACTCAAAGGAAGGGTCTGTGGCAATGCATCCAAAAGTTATTATCGGTTTGGATTGTGTTCTGACCTGCCCACAAGGGTGGCAACGGTGGCCAGCTTGGAGGCGTGTGCTTTAATATTTGCTGTGCTTTATTCAAGCTCTCGTTCGGAACAGTATCCGTTTCCCCCGAGATGGATCAACATTTGTTTACGATATCAGGCTCAGAGGCAACAGCATGCGTACGTGCGAACCCATCGTCGATTTCGTCAAGACTCATTCCGCGTCTTGTCTTCTGTGGATATATATTGCCGCTACTAAGCGGATCTGGCAACATAGATCAAACCAAGTATACCTCTTTCCCACTCGTGCCAAATCAAGGAACCTACATGCGCCACTGGCCGACAAGGATGTAATTCCGCAACCAACCATATACCACATCGAATTCTCACATCTGAGACCATATGAGAACTTGATTAACACCATTCTGATGGATGGAAAATGGACAGCGGATGGCAAAGTTCATATTGAGCGCTGAAGTCTGCAGAATGAACATCTGAGTACCGAGTATCGCGCCTAACCATCTGTATGTGAAAGCCGAAATCTCGGACTGGTTCGTGGTCGTTCCTGCGCGTCAGGGAATGTTTCATATTTTTATTACAA
>Ga0247732_10001273_pt1 | contig 10351 bp, 4 predicted proteins | sample UWRJL163409C2_FD_180940 | JGI IMG/M metagenome (GOLD analysis project Ga0247732, IMG submission 180940) | Plant litter microbial communities from Arlington Agricultural Research Station in Wisconsin, United States - UWRJ-L163-409C-2 | ecosystem: Environmental > Terrestrial > Plant litter >...
AGGGAGAAAAATGCGACAAATAAGACTACTCCGCTTAAAGGTAGTTTTTTGTTTTGTGTGCTTCACCGCAAATATCTGCGCGCAAAAAACTCCTTACCTTGAACGTCTGGTGACTGTCAAGGCATACAACCAGACACTGGCTGAAGTATTCAAATCTATTTCCAGCCAGGCAGATGTTGTATTTTCTTATACGAATTTCAACGACCAGCAGAAAGTAACGGCCAATCATTACAGGAAGCCTTTGCGGGCCGTACTGAACGACTTGCTGAAAGAAACGAACTGCACGTACAAGATGAAAGACAAATACGTGATCCTTTCATGCAGCGACAAAGTAAAAACGGTGCCTGAAAGCATCATTCACCTGACGGGTTATATCTACAATGCAAAAGATTCCAGCCGGGTCGAGAATGCGAGTATTTATGTGCGTGAAAACAGGCATTCGGCGACTTCCAGCAAGTATGGATATTTTTCAATGTCTTATCCGAAAGCGGGTAACCGGAACGCCGTTTCGGTAGCTCGTGAAAATTTCAGGGACACGACACTGACCCTTGCAGCGAAAAGTAAACAGGAAATTCACGTTTACCTTCAACCATCACCTTCATCCGGCGAGATTTTTGCAAGCATCAAACCCGTTGAGCCTGCTGTGATCCCAGTGGATATTCCTGAGATTGCTGCACCCACAGATACCATACAGGAAGCACCTTCTGCCGTTTCTTCCTGGAGGGCCAAAACCGACAGTACTTTCCAGAGTATGCTCTTATCAGGATTCAATTTCTGGAATAAGCTGAAAAGCCGGAATACCAGCCTGAGGAACATCAGCGATACTTTATTCACCACTGTATCTTTTTCGCTGATTCCTTCAGTGAGCACCAACAGGCTGTTGTCTATCAATACGGTAAATAAGCTTTCCTTCAACCTGCTGGCCGGACAATCCAAAGGCGTAGATATCTTTGAGCTGGGCGTTTTACTGAATATTGACAACGGAGATGTAAGGTACGGACAGATCGCCGGGCTGAGCAATGTCGTTTCAGGGAACGTACTGGGCGGACAGGTAGCAGGACTGGTCAATTACAATAGCCAGGACATGACTGGCGGACAGGTCGCAGGACTGACAAACATCGTCAAAGGAAATGTAAAATACGGACAGGTAGCCGGTATATCGAATATTGTCAAAGGAGATGTTACCGGCATGCAGGTAGGCGGGCTGGTGAACGTAAACAATGGGAATACGCTCGGATTACAAGCGGCAGGAATTGTAAATATAGACCGGGGCGATGCCCGATACTTGCAGATAGGAGGTATAGGAAATATCGTAAACGGTAAATTTACAGGACTTCAGGCAGCGGGATTGTTCAACAGCGCCAGTTACAGGGCGGATGGGCTACAGGTGACGGGAATCTCCAATAATGCGGGATATTTTAATGGATTACAGGTTGCGGGAATTTCCAATCATGTGAAATATAAGCTCAACGGAATGCAGATAGCGGGAATCTCCAATTATGCGGATACCGTGAATGGCATACAGCTCTCAGGGTTTTTCAACAATTCCGGTACAACCCGAGGAATGCAGATCGCAGGATTCATGAACCGCACCAGGGAATTAAAAGGTGTGCAGCTGTCTTTCCTTAATTTCTCGAATACCGCTTCAGGGGTACCGATCGGATTTTTCAGCTACGTACACAAAGGATATCACAAGATAGAGCTGGGAGCGGATGAGCTTATGTTCGGGACGATCGCTTTCCGTTCGGGTGTTAATGCATTCCACAACATATTTCTTGCAGGGATCAGCCTGGAGAAACCGAATAACCTCTGGACATACGGTTACGGATTGGGTTCTGCATTCAGAATGTCAGAAAAATGGTACCTGAACCTGGATGTTACCGCTCAGCAATTCATGCCTGTAAAAGGGAGTAGCTTAGATGCACATTGCCTTGGCAAAGGATTTTTCGGAGTGGAATTCAGCCCTTTCCGGAAATTCAGCCTGGCCATGGGGCCAACTTACAATGTATTTGTATCAGATACAGGAAGCCCTGACTATACGTCCATGCAAGACAATATTGTACCAGCTTATCATTTCCTGGACGAGACTTACGGCAATATCAATGTAAAAATGTGGGTAGGTGGAAAGATCTGTCTGCGCTTCTTGTAAGAAACGCAGACAGTAAATTCATTATTTCATATAGTGCAGGTTCCTGCTGTACATGAAAATAAAAAGCAAAGATAAACACGCATTGAAAACAATAACAAATGCAGGTATTTCACTCACCGGAACACTTACATAAACCACCAGCAAAGAGATCAGGTTGTAAATGATGTACAAATGAAAACCTGTCCTGCGTCCGCGCATCATGAGGATTACTCCGGCCAGCCCTATACCGTAACCGATGACATTGATCAGCTGATTTACGTAAAAGTTATTGTTGGTGTATTCTACCATCCTGATCGTCTTATTCAGCGTTTCAGCCCAGTAATGAGAACCCATATCGTTGAGCTGGTCCACGATCTTCATGTTGCTCGCGATCACGGTTTCTATTTCATCCCCTGAAAGCGGCCCTCCGGCCAGGCCAGACAATCCACCCAACAGCCCGAGGCCGATGGTTATAAGACTTAAGATTGCCAGAACTAAAAGGAAAACGGGTCTTTGAGGTGCTTCCTGCGGAGTATTTATAATTTCCATAATTTTTCTTTCACAAAGTTTTTACTTGATTCAATATGTGGATGAAGGTACTCATCCTGGCTGATATAAGGTACGACATTCCGGTATTCCGCAATGATATTTTCCAGGATGGAGCTGCTTTTCAAAGGCCTTCTGAATTCGATCCCCTGGCAGGCATTCATGAGCTCTATTCCCTGGATGGAGAAACAATTCTCCAGGATGCGGTACAATTTGGTCGCTGCATTCGCCCCCATGCTTACATGATCTTCCTGTCCGTTGGATGAATCGATCGTATCAATGCTGGCAGGTGTGCACAATTGCTTGTTCTGGCTAACGATAGAAGCACATGTATACTGCGGGATCATAAACCCGGAATTCAGTCCTGGCTTCGCTACAAGGAAAGCAGGCAATCCCCTGGTACCTGAAATGAGCTTATATACACGCCTTTCGGAAATGCTTCCCATCTCAGCCATCGCGATCGCAAGGAAATCCATCGCAATCGCCAGTGGCTGCCCGTGGAAATTCCCTGCGGAAACTACTTCATCTTCGTCCGGGAATACTGTCGGATTGTCTGTTACTGCATTGATCTCATTCTCAAGAATCCCGGCACAATAAGCAATTGCGTCGAAACTTGCTCCATGCACCTGTGGAATACATCTGAAAGAATACGGATCCTGAACATGGGCTTTTTCTCTTTGAATAATCTCACTTCCTTCCAATATGTTTCGCATCAGCTCGGCCGTTTTGATCTGTCCTTTCTGCTTGCGGATTTCATTGACAGAAATCCCGAATGGCTCCGGCCTTCCGTCATAAGCTTCCAGCGAGATGCCTGCTACCAGGTTGAACTGTCTCCACAGACGCCTCGATGCTGCCACTGCGTAAGAACCGTAGCTGCTCATGAACTGCGTTCCGTTGAGCAATGCCAGCCCTTCTTTGGATTGCAGGACAATCGGTGCGAGGTTGTATTTTTCGGCGATCATGCTTCCCGGCATTCTTCCGCCTTCGGCGTATACTTCTCCTTCTCCTAACAAAGGAAGCGAAAGGTGTGCCAATGGCGCGAGGTCTCCCGAAGCTCCAAGGCTCCCCTGCTGGTAAACAACCGGCAGGATATTGTGGTTAAAAAAGTAAATCAGTCTTTCTACTGTTTCTACCTGCACGCCGGAATGTCCGTGGGAAAGTCCGAGGACTTTCAGCAAAAGCATTCTCTTTACCAGGTGCTTCGGAACTTCTTCTCCTGCGCCGCATGCATGAGAAACTACCAGGTTTCGCTGCAATTGTTCCAGGTCTTCTTTGGGTATGATCGTGTCGCACAATGAACCGAAGCCTGTGTTGATCCCGTAAATCACCCTGCTTTCATTATCCATTAAGTCATTCAGGTAATTCCTGCAGTGCATGATGGCGTGTTTGGCTTCCGGGGACAGCACTAAATGATGGCCTTCCTCCAGTATTTCTTCCAGCGTTTCGAGTGAAACCCACTCGTTGGTAATTGTATATGTCTTCATTTTGTTTTATTTATATCTTATCCGGTAGCAGATCAGTGGTTGATAGGGTATGTGTCTTCCTTCCTGACTTATAAAAGCTTCATCTTTCTCCTTAATATAATCATTACAAAGTGTCACCCTCCTAGCGCAGTAGAAAATGTCACCCTCCCTGCGAAGTAGAAAGTGTCACCCTCCCTACCCTCCCTCAAGGGAGGAAATATGGACCACCCTCTTTAGGGAGGAGAATCAATTTTTAAGGTGGTGAATGAGTTCTTCCAGGCTCATTTCTTCCTGATCGCCTGTTTCCATGTTTTTAAGCTGGATAAGGCCTTCAGCCATTTCTTCTTCACCGACGAGCGCCACATATTGTGCACGGATGTCATTCGCATATTTCATCTGCTTCTGCATTTTAGCGGCAGAAGGATACAATTCACAGTCAATGTCGTTTTGACGGATCTCCCGGACCAGCTTCATGCAGTGCTCCTGCTCCTTTGCTCCGAAATTAACGAACAGCAGTGTTAACCCTTTGTCCGTATCTGTCGGGAAAAGCTCGAGTTCTGTCAATACATCGTAAATCCTGTCGGCACCGAATGAAATACCTACTCCGGAAACGTCCGGCATTCCGAACAGGCCGGTAAGATCGTCATATCGGCCACCACCACAGATGCTTCCCATTTTTACGCCGTTCACTTTAACTTCGAAGATCGCTCCTGTATAATAGTTCAGTCCGCGCGCCAGTGTAACGTCGAATTTCAGGTCTGCCCTTTGCAAACCGAGGATTTCAGTCTGGTCCAGCACATATTTCAGCTCTTCGATGCCTTTCAGCCCGATTTCGCTGTGCTCAAGGAAAGCAGACATCTGCATCAGCATTTCGTCATTCATTCCCTGCAAGGCAAACAATGGCCTGATTTTTTCCACCGCAATTTCCGGAATTCCTTTTTCGATCAGCTCTTTTTCCACACCTTCCTGCCCGATCTTATCGAGCTTATCAATGGCTACGGTAATATCTGTAAGCTTTTCCTGCTGGCCGGATACTTCCGCAATTCCTGACAAGATCTTCCTGTTGTTGATCAGGATCGTAAAGGAAGGAATTTGCAGTGCTGTAAGGATTTCATCGAATAATTGTACAAAATCCACTTCATAGATCAGTGATTCACTACCTACGACATCCGCATCGCACTGGTAAAACTCCTGGTACCTGCCGTGCTGCGGGCGATCAGCTCTCCAAACGGGCTGGATCTGGTATCTTTTGAAAGGAAATGAGATCTCGTTCCTGTGCTGTACTACGAAACGCGCAAAAGGAACCGTAAGGTCATAACGCAGTGCTTTTTCAGCGATCTTCTTTGTGACCTGGCTAAGCGCTACGCGGTGATCCCTGGAAAGCTTGTCGAAATCGTGCTCCGTAAGCTCGGGTAAAATATCGCTGCCGTCAATTTTCGAAAGGTAGTTGCCTGAACGCAGGATCTGGAAAATGAGCTTATCGCCTTCGTCTCCGTATTTTCCCAACAGTGTTTGTGATAATTCAAACGAAGGTGTTTCAATCGGTGAAAAACCATATTTCCTGAATGACTTTTTGATTGTTTCAAAAATATAGGTCCTGCGCGCTACTTCTTTCGGTAAAAAATCTCTTGTTCCTTTCGGAATCGACGGTTTTTGTGCCATTATGCTTTGAATTTTAAGCCACAAAAGTACTAAAAAGGATGCTTGCATTTCCGGAATCACCTGAAAACGATTTTAAGATTTTCAAATCCGCTCCAGGGAAAATTCTACCTGACAAAAGTGAGCACGGCCTTATTTTCGGCTCAAATACCTATCTTCGCAACTAAAATAAAAAGACCATGCTGAAAATTGACATGCACTCTCACATCATCCCGAAACACCTGCCGGACTGGACTAAGAAATTCGGCTATGGAGATTTCATCTTCCTGGAACATAATGAAGATAAATCTGCGGACATGATGCAGGGAGGCCGTTTTTTTCGCCGCATACAGGAAAACTGCTGGGATGAAAGCTTGAGGATCAATGAATACCAGGATTTCTCCACGCAGGTACAGGTTGTCTGTACAATTCCCGTGCTTTTCTCTTATTGGGCAAAGCCCGAAGATTGCCTGGAATTGTCCGTATTCCTGAATGACCACATCGCGGACCTCGTGGCCCGTTACCCTAAAAACTACATCGGATTGGCTACCATTCCTATGCAGGATGCTGACATGGCAATCCGGGAGCTGGAACGCTGCAAAGAAATCGGATTGGTTGGTGTGCAGATTGGCAGCAATATCAACGACAAGAACCTGAGTGAGGAAGAATTCTTCCCGATTTTCGAAGCATGTGAGCGTTTAGGCATGGCTGTCATGGTACATCCGTGGCAAATGATGGGCGAAAACAGCATGAAAAAATACTGGCTTCCCTGGCTCGTAGGCATGCCAGCTGAAACTTCAAGGGCTGCTTGCTCGATGATTTTTGGCGGTGTGCTTGAAAGGCTCCCAAACCTGCGCGTTTGCTTTTCTCACGCCGGCGGATCTTTTCTGCCTACACTAGGCCGTGTAGAACATGGATTCAACTGCCGTCCAGACCTGGTGGCCATCGATAACCCGATCAATCCAAGGGAATACCTAGGCAAATTCTGGGTAGACAGTATAACGCATGATATTGACCTACTGAAATACATCCTCAAAATGCAGGGAAGCTCACGCGTGTGCTTCGGCACTGATTACCCTTTCCCGCTTGGAGACCTTGAAATTGGTAAGTTTATCGAAGACAGCGACCTTTCGAAAGCAATACAGGAAGACTTATTTTCCAATGCTACTCTGGAATGGTTAAAATTGGATAAGCAATTGTTTATTTGAGTTCAAGATTCTCCTACATCAAGGGATTTATTAAAGGCTGAACATTCTCCATTCTTTTGGCTTGATCCAAAAGAAACAAAAATCAAGGCTTTACAAGTAGCTTGCCTCCGTATACTACGGCATCTTTAACGCTTTTAAAAGCGATGGCTGTCAGTCATCCCTATCGGGCTACTTCGGCCGATTTTGCTTTTTAATGCATATGAAAGGGACCGGTTCTTGTAAATGCCGCTCTAATTCCATCTTAAAGATTTAAAAAACGTTTAATAAAATGTTTATATCTGTTAGACAGGAAGGCAACAGGCGCAATTAAGATCACTGATAGTTATAGGAATAGAATAGTCAGGTTTACGGAGAGTCAGGTTTACGTAGAGTCCCCCTCCCTGCCCTCCCTCAAGGGAGGAAATAGCATACACTGCTTATTTTTAACATATTACAAAACAAAACGCCCCGGGAATCCGGGGCGTTTTCAGTAAAATATATCCTGATCGGTTTACTTCGAGATCTGTACTTTTTTGATCACTTGTCCTTCTGATCCGAGGATTTTGACCATGTAGTTTCCTGAAGCGTAACCTGTCAGGTCAATGTCCATTTTAGCCTGATCGATCTTCCAGGAAGAAACAAGCCTTCCTGTGGCATCTCTTAGCTCAATGTTTGCATAATTCATCAAAGTGCTTCCTTCGATGGTCATCCATCCTTGTGCAGGGTTCGGATAAAGTACCAGCAATTCATCTGCTGTCTGATCTTCAATACCCAGGCATGATGTTACTGTGATCAGAATCGTTGCTGTACCCTCACATCCGGACGTGGTACCTGTTACGGTGTAAGTAGTTGTTTCCGTCGGTGAAACTGTCACAGATGCACCTGTCATTCCGCCCGGTGACCATGTATAAGTACCAGCACCTGAAGCGTTCAATTCTGCAGAACTTCCGTTACACAAAGTATTGTTAGGTGACGTGGCGATTACCGTTGGTGCGGAACCGATCGTCGCTACTACTGCTGTTCTTGCAGAAGTACATCCATCTGGGTTGGTAGTTTGTACATAATAAGTAGTCGTCGCTGAAATTGAAGGCGTCGTGAAAGAAGCTCCGGTTCCTATAGAAGTCCCCCCCGTAGCATTAGCAAACCATGTAGGCGTACCAACTGAAGCTGTAGCTCCAAGCACAAGTGTTCCTGTTCCGCAACGGCTCGCTGGTGTAGTCCCTGTGATCGTCGGATTGGCATTGACAGTTGCAACAACTGCTGTTCTCGCAGAACTACATCCGCTATTTGTTGCCTGTACATAATAAGTTGTTGTAGTTGAAATTGAAGGTGTCGTGAAAGAAGTTCCTGTTCCTATAGAGCTTCCTCCGGTAGCACCTGTAAACCATGTAGGTGTACCTGCCGTAGCTGTAGCCCCCAGTACAACCGTTCCCGTACCACAACGGTCAGCTGGTGTAGTTCCTGTGATCGTTGGATTCGAATTGACAGTCGCTACCACTGCTGTTCTCGCAGAGCTACATCCACCTGGGCTGGTAGTCTGCACATAATAAGTAGTCGTGGCTGAAATAGAAGGCGTCGTGAAAGAAGCTCCCGTTCCTATAGAGGTTCCGCCCGTAGAGTTAGCAAACCATGTAGGCGTACCAGCTGACGCTGTAGCTCCGAGCACAACCGTACCTGTACCGCAACGGCCCGCAGGTGTAGTGCCTGTGATCGTTGGATTGGCGTTGACAGTTGCAACAACTGCTGTTCTCGCAGAGCTGCATCCGCTATTTGTTGCCTGTACATAATAGGTTGTCGTCGCTGAAATTGAAGGTGTAGTAAACGAAACACCTGTTCCCAGAGAAGTACCTCCTGTAGCCCCGGCATACCAGTTCAATGTTCCTGCTGAAGCTGTAGCGCCAAGCACAACTGTACCTGTACCGCAACGGTTGCCCGGTGTAGTGCCACTCACGGAAGGAGATGGATTTACAGTCAGTATTACACCTGTAGAGTTTGTACTTCCACAAGTATTGGTAGTAATGCAGCGATACCTGTAACTGTTCAACGTTGCAGTCGCTCCTGTGATCGTCAGCGCGGTAGTGGTCGCATTGGAATAAACCCCGCCATTGGTAATGTTTGTCCAGGTAGATCCGCCGTTTGTACTTACCTGCCACTGGTAGGTGGAAGCCCCGGTTGAAGCTACCGTGAATGTATTGTTGGCGCCTGCACAAACTGTTGCAGCAGCTGGTTGCGTACCAATAGTTGGTGCGGTAGTACAGCCGGAAGTGGCAATATATACTCCGTAATCTTCCACGTCTCCAATGAAAAGAGCGCTGGAGCAATTCCTGTTTCCGGCCGTAATTGTTCCTGCATTTCCGATCACACGCATCCTGAGTAAAGTGTTGGTAACAGCTGTTGCAGGAATGGTAACATTGGCAGAAGTAGTACTTGTAGAAAGTGCGCTCTGACTTCCAGCCGGAACACTTCCGGAATGTACCAGCTCGCCTGGATTGGCGAATATACCGTCATTGTTGTAATCTATGTAAACTTCGAATCTTTCTGCTCCGGATGGCCCTGCATTTCCTGTAATAGAAAGACTATATACCTGACCGGCAGTAACGATCGTATTCTGATCACAGATGAAGTTCTGGTATGCGACATTCTGCATTGACGAGGTCGTATTATTGATCGTATTGAACTTCACGTTGCTGACAGTTTGTCCGTATCCTCCTGCAGCCTGAGAAGTAGGCGTACATGCATTGGTCACTGTTCCTCCGAGGATTACCATATTATTCTGAGTCAATGTATTGCTTCCTGCTGTAGTTGTAACAGTAAGTGTGACATTGTAAGAACCTGGAGAAGTAAAAGTCATTGTAGGGTTCTGCAGGTTAGAAGTGAGGGTAACCGTTCCATTCGTGAATGTCCAGGCAAAAGTGATCCCTGGCCAGTTTGTTTCCGGAAGGTAAGTATTCGGTACGCAGCCTGACATATCTGTGAAAGTTACTGTTTGTCCGCTGCATATAACTGATTTACTTGCTTTGAAAGCTACTACGGGAGCAGCTACCGGAACCAAAGCCAGGTTACCGGTTGCAAAGAAAGATGCGCGTTGTGTCTGACATGCAGCAAGCATCCTTGTTTTCTGGTTGGCTGTAAACATGTTTACGCAGGCATCGGCTGAATAATCCATGTAATTTCTTACGAAAAGGGAATTGGAAGAATTTCCGTTACAACTGTTGGTACCTGTCAGGTTACAGTCACTCTGGCTTCTTCTGTGCGGAGGAGTATCTGCGCAGCAGTCACCTACACCATTTCCACAGCCATTTGTTGTGGAAGGACAGCTTGCCCCTGATCCATCTCCTTCAAAAGTATGGTAAAGATTCAGCGCGTGGCCTAACTCGTGTGTAGTTGTC
>Ga0247732_10001274_pt1 | contig 10348 bp, 10 predicted proteins | sample UWRJL163409C2_FD_180940 | JGI IMG/M metagenome (GOLD analysis project Ga0247732, IMG submission 180940) | Plant litter microbial communities from Arlington Agricultural Research Station in Wisconsin, United States - UWRJ-L163-409C-2 | ecosystem: Environmental > Terrestrial > Plant litter >...
AGCGAAAGGCACGGTCATCCGTGCCGGCACCGTCCCCTCGTTTCAGGAGCTCGCCGGCGAGCTCGGCGTGCCGCTCTTTATCAAGCCGGCGCGGCAGGGCTCGTCGGTCGGCGTCAGCAAGGTGGCGAGCGCGGCCGATTACGAGGCGGCGCTGACCGAGGGCTTCAAGCACGACACAAGGCTGTTGGCGGAGGAGTTCATCGCCGGCCGCGAGATCGAATGCGCGGTGCTGGAGCGGGTCTCGGGCGAGCTCACCGTCTCCCGTGCCGGCGAGATCGCACCGGCCGCCAGCCATGGCTTCTACAGCTACGACGCCAAATATATAGATGCTGACGGCGCCGTGGTGAATGTACCGGCAGACCTGCCGGAAGCAGTGGAAACCGCGATACGCGACATGGCGGCCCGCGCCTTCACGGCAGTCGGCTGCGACGGCATGGCGCGCGTCGACTTCTTCCTGAAGGCCGACGGTAGCTTCCTCATCAACGAGCTCAACACCATACCGGGCTTCACCAATATCAGCATGTACCCGAAGGCGATGGAGGCCAGCGGCATCCCCGGCGGAACACTCATCGACCTGCTGGTCGAGCACGCCCTGGCGCGCGGGGCGGCCTGAGGCGCCTCAAAAAGAAAGGGCGCCCGAAGGCGCCCTTTCCGAACAGTACGAGGGAGGCCGAAGCCCCACGCCTCAATCTTCCTCGGCTTCGCTCTTGCGCGATCCGCCGAGCTTGGCGAACACGGTCTCGAGGTCGATGGGCTCCTCGCGCGGCTTGCGCTGCGGGACGAACGGCTCGTCCATCTCGCCGGTGGTGACTTCGGCCGGCAGCAGGGTCGCACCATGGTCGCCGGCAACGGCCGCCGGGCGGTCCTTGGAGGAGCGCTGCACTTCGATGTCGAGGTCGATCTGCGAGCACAGGCCGAGCGTCACCGGATCCATCGGGGTCAGGTTCGTCGCATTCCAGTGCGTGCGTTCCTTGATCGAATCGATGGTGGTCTTGGTGGTGCCGACCAGGCGCATGACCTGGCTGTCCTTGAGCTCGGGGTGGTTGCGCAGCAGCCAGAGGATCGCGTTCGGACGGTCCTGGCGCTTCGACACCGGGGTGTAGCGGGGTCCGCGACGACGCTTCGGCTCGGGCAGGCGCACCTTGGATTCGAGCAGCTTGAGGGAGTAGTTCGGGTCCTTCTCGGCGCGCTCGATCTCTTCGCGGGCGAGCTGGCTGGTCGACATCGGGTCGAGGCCCTTGATGCCCTGCGCGACTTCGCCGTCGGCGATGCCCTTCACTTCGAGCACGTGCAGCTTACAGAAGTCGGCGATCTGGTCGAAGGTGAGCGCGGTGTTCTCCACCAGCCACACAGCGGTGGCCTTGGGCATCAGGGGTGCGTTCGCCATGGGACGCGTCTCCATAAGATTTCAATGTCATTCGACCACGCATAGGCTGTCGCGCTCCGACCACCCCTAGGGGGCGGAGCCGCGGACCGTCTGACGATGACCGGGATGCGCACAATATAGGCGTGTGCGATGTTTAAGGCAATTGAGAAGGCGGCAAAGATCGCTGATGGGTCACGCGCGCCGACCGCACGCGCAGGCGTGCGAAACCCCAAGGCTCTCAATTCAGCAGCGCGTCCACCTGCGGCAACAACCGCCGCGTGATCTTGGCGGCCGCGTAGTTCGATATGTGGTCGGTGTAGCTGTAGAGCAGCTTGCCGTTCTCGGAGACATCGCACCGGTCCCTGGAAATGTCGCAGAGCATGTCGGTGAAATCCACCACCGAGACGTCGTTCGGGAACTCCCGCTGAACCGCCGCAAGAAGATCGAGATATTTCTTTGAGAGCTCCCGCTGCCGCGAATAGGCGATGTTGCACGCTTCATTGTTTTCGAGACGGAACAGTCGGTTGAGCCAATCAAGGCTGGTCGGCCGCGCCATGCAGTATTTAGGGTCTTTCAGCGTCGGATTGTCGACCGTGATCACCACCTTCTTGCCGGCCGCCACCAGCGCGCCCACCGAGCGGCTCAGCGCGTCGAGCGCGGCGGCGTAATGCTTGGTCTCCGGCAGGTCGCCGATCGAGTTGAAGTTGTCCAACAGGAAAATCGCCCGCGTCGCGACCGTTATCACCACCACCTTGATGTCCGGCATCGCCGACAGGCGATCAATGGCGAGCGTCGCCAGCTTCTGATACGGCGCGTAGGCCGGCAGGGAACTGAGGAGAGGCATCGTTACCCCTTCCTGCCGTGCCCCGCCGATGAACATCCAGCGCCCCTGGCGCGCCGTATCGGCAAATATCGCCGGCGCCAATGCATCCGCCTTGCTGTCTCCGATCAGAGCGACCGTTGGCGGCCCGCCCGCATCGCGAAGGCAGCGGACAAAAAGGCTCGCCTCCGGCTCATCCAGCCCGCATCCCGGCACCGGCTTCGGCCCGGCAAGGGTCTCATTGCCCCGCGCCAGCACCACCTCGTGCGCCCGAACCGGACGCATCGGGAACCCTGCGGCGCGAATGGTGTAGTCGCCGACGCCGGCAAGGACGACCAGCACGCCGGCAAGCGCGGCCGATTTGGCCAGCCGGCGTCGGCTGAGGCGGATCGGCTGTTCGACCAACCAGTAGGTCAGCACGGCGAGAATAACGGCGGCGATCACGACGCAGTTGCGCAGCGCTGAAGATTCGAGGCCGCCCTTCAATATGTTGAGGTAGGAGAGAAGCGGCCAATGCCAGAGATAGAGCGGGTAGCTGATCAGCCCGATCGCCACCATGGGGCGCGATGCCAGGATGCTGGCCTCCGGCCGGCGGCTGCCAATGGCGATGAAAAATACCGCAAACGCCACCGGCACAAGCGCCCAATAGCCGGGAAACACCCAGGCGCTGTCCCATTTCAGGACGAAGCTAACGAAGGCGAGGATTGCCAGCACGACGATGGCGCCCTGCCAGAGTGGCTTCAGGCGAAACCGCGCCGTGTGCCGGGCCAGCCAGGCGGTGGCAGGGCTTTCAAACACGCTGAAATAGGCGACGACCCCGCCGGCCATCAGCTCCCACGCCCTCGCCTGGGGCAGAAAGAACGCGGATGTCGGAGCGGTGAAGGAGAGCCACACGCTGGCGATGAACGAGACGGCGCCCGCCACCAGCACGATGCCCAGCAGCGAAATCCCGCAGCGCCACGCCAGCCAAATCATCGGCGGGAAGATCAGGTAGAACTGCATCTCGATGGCGAGCGACCACAGATGCATCAACGGCTTGGTCTCGGAGGACGGGTCGAAGTATCCGACCTCGTTCCACAGCGTGAAATTCTCGAAGAACAGCGCGCCGGCCGAGAGATGCCGCCCCAGACGTGCAAACTCGTCGGACAGCATCGAGATCCATCCGAACGCATAGGTGGCGATCAGCACGACCAGCAGCGCGGGTGCGATGCGATTTATCCGGCTGGCGTAGAATTTACCAAACGAGAAGCGATCCGCCGCCAGATCGGTGAATATGATCCGCGAAATCAGATAGCCCGAGATCACAAAGAAGACGTCGACGCCGATAAAGCCGCCCGGAAACTTGTGCGGATAGGCGTGGAACAAAACGACCGGGATGATCGCGACCGCCCGGAGACCGTCAATATCGGGACGGTAGCCTTGGCTGCCCCGTAGCTTACGCGCCGCAACCATGGAGTCCGCCAAATTGCCTTTGGGCCGCTGGTGTATCGACTTCCAAGATTGCGCGTCAATCTCCATATGGTGGAGTGGCGAAGCGTGCGCAGTGCCCGCCACGCTTGACACTGGATGCCGCTCAACTCATGACGTCGCTTGAGCTCAAATGGACCCTGTGATGAGTGCTGTCGAAAAACCGCCTCTGCGCGTCCTTCTGTGTGCCCCGCGCGGCTTCTGCGCCGGCGTGGTGCGCGCGATCGATGCCGTCGAGCGGGCGCTCGTCATGTACGGCCCGCCGGTCTATGTCCGCCACGAGATCGTCCATAACAAATATGTCGTCGAGGGCCTGAAGGCGAAGGGCGCGATCTTCGTCGAGGAGCTGTCTGAGATACCTTTCGGCACGCAGGCGCCGGTGATCTTTTCCGCGCATGGCGTGGCGAAATCCGTGCCGGAAGATGCCGCGAACCGCAATTTCTTCGCCATCGACGCCACCTGCCCGCTGGTCACCAAGGTGCATCGTGAGGCGACCGTCCATCACAAGCGCGGCCGTGAAGTGGTGCTGATCGGCCATGCCGGTCATCCCGAGGTTATCGGCACCATGGGACAATTGCCCGAGGGCGCGGTCTCGCTGGTGGAAACCGCCGCGCAGGCGCGGACCTTCACACCGCGCGACCCGGACAATCTCGCCTTCACCACCCAGACCACGCTGTCCATCGACGACACCGCCGAGATCGTGGCGATCCTGCGCGAGCGCTTCCCCGCCATGGTCGCTCCGCACAAGGAAGACATCTGCTACGCCACCACCAACCGCCAGGAGGCGGTGAAGAAGGTGGCGAGCGAGGTCGACGCCATGATCGTGGTCGGCGCGCCGAACTCGTCGAACTCGCTGCGCCTGCGCGAGGCCGCCGAGCGCGAGGGCTGCGCCATCTCGGTTCTGGTGCAGCGCGCCAGTGAGATCGACTGGAACGTGTTCGGCTCGATCTCCTCGCTCGCCGTTACCGCCGGGGCTTCGGCGCCGGAAGTTCTGGTGGAAGAGATCATCGACGCCTTCGCCGAGCGCTTCAATGTCGCGGTGGAGACGGTTTACACGGTGCAGGAGGATGTGTTCTTCCCACTTCCCCGGCAGCTTCGCCCCGACGCTGCCGAGTAATCTCGCCGCCGAGTAATTCCGCCACCGATAGGTCGACACCCCCACATGGCCGTCTACACCGACGTATCCCCGGAAGAACTCGAAGCCTTCCTTGGCACCTATGACATTGGCCGGCTGCGCGCCTTCAAGGGCATTGCGGAGGGTGTCGAGAACTCGAACTTCCTCTTACAGACCGAAGCCGGCAGCTTCATCCTGACGCTCTACGAGAAGCGGGTGAACCCGGCTGATCTCCCGTTCTTCATCGGGCTGATGGAGCATCTGGCGAGCCGTGGCATCGATTGCCCGCAGCCGGTGAAGAACCGCGCCGGCTCGGCGCTGGGCACGCTTGCCGGCCGTCCGGCCGCGATCGCGACCTTCCTGATCGGCACCTCGGTGCGCCGTCCGACCGTCGCCAATTGCGCCCAGTTGGGCGAGGCGCTGGCCGGGTTGCACAAGGCCGGCGCGGATTTCCCGCTTGCCCGTCCCAACGCGCTGTCGGTTCAGGGGTGGCGCCCGCTGTTCGATACTGCCGGCGCGCGCACCGACACCGTTTCCACCGGCCTGCATGCCCTGATCGCCGACGAGCTGGGCACGCTGGAGGCCAACTGGCCCACCGACCTGCCGGCCGGCGTCATCCATGCCGACCTGTTTCCGGACAATGTGTTCTTCCTCGACGACAAGCTCTCCGGCCTGATCGACTTCTATTTCGCCTGCAACGACCTGCTGGCCTATGACGTCGCGATCTGCCTCAACGCCTGGTGCTTCGAGGTCGACGGCGCCTACAACCAGACCAAGGGCCGCGCGCTGCTCGCCGGCTACAGCGCGGCGCGCCCGCTCGGGCCCAATGAGATCGCCGCCCTGCCGCTGCTGTGCCGCGGCGCCGCGCTGCGCTTCCTGCTGACCCGGCTGGTGGACTGGCTCAACGTGCCGCCCGGCGCGCTGGTGCGTCCGCACGACCCGCTGCCCTATCTCAAGCGCCTGCGCTTCCACCGCACGGTGAAGAGTGCCGGCGATTACGGGATAGATTCTTGAAGACCGCCCCCGGCACCGCCCGCATCTTCGGCGATGATTCGGCGAAGGAGGCGCCCAAGGGCAGCGTCGCGATCTGGACCGATGGCGCCTGCTCCGGCAATCCCGGCCCCGGCGGCTGGGGCGCGATTCTGCGCTATGGCGCCACCGAGAAGGACCTCTGCGGTGGCGAGTCCCCCACCACCAATAACCGCATGGAGCTGATGGCGGCGATCTCGGCGCTGGAGGCATTGAAGCGCCCCTGCACGGTCGATCTGCACACCGACAGCGAATATATGCGCAACGGCATCACCAAATGGATTGCCGGGTGGAAGCGCAATGGCTGGCGCACCGCTGACAAGAAGCCGGTGAAGAATGTCGACCTGTGGGAGCGGCTGGAATCCGCCATCGAGCGCCACGAGATTCGCTGGCACTGGGTCAAGGGCCATGCCGGCGACGAAATGAACGAGCGCGCCGACGAATTGGCCCGCCGGGGAATGGCGCCGTACAAGGCGGCGCGGTGATGGGCGGGGGCGCAACCGGGACGCCCCGCCAGCTGCTGCGCCTTGAGGGGCTGGCGGTGTTCATCGCCGCCCTCATCGCCTATCGGGAAATCGGCGCCGGCTGGAGCCTGTTCGCGCTGGCGATTCTCGCCCCCGACCTTTCCATGCTCGGCTATCTCGGGGGCGCTCGCGCGGGTGCCATGCTCCACAACGCCGCCCACAGCTATATCGCCCCTGCCCTGCTTGCCGTCGGCGGCTGGTGGCTTGCCGCCCCGCTTGCGACAAGCCTCGCGCTGATCTGGATTGCCCATATCGGCCTCGACCGCGCGCTCGGCTACGGGCTGAAATATTTGAGCGGATTCGGCTTCACCCATCTCGGTCGCATCGGAAAAGCCGCTGAGGATGGGGATCGTTAGCCCCGCGCGATTGACAAGGCCCCTTCCCGTCCGCTATCAGCCGGGCCTCGAATTCAGCTTGGTGACGAGACCGCTGCCTGTAGGGGCACGGTTTTCAATGCCAGCGCCAAAACGCCGTAGGTTAGTGTCATGAAGATCCGCAACTCGCTCAAGTCCCTGATCGGCCGTCACCGCGACAACCGTCTGGTGCGCCGCAAGGGCCGCGTCTACATCATCAACAAGACCCAGAAGCGCTTCAAGGCTCGTCAGGGCTGAGACCGCTCGCACGCCCTTAGCGTGCGTTCGGGCTGCGTTCACGTTTTCGCGGCCCCGATTGACGAGGGCGCCATCACTCCTAAACTGGAGTCATGCGCGCCCTTTTTGCTGCCCTCATTCTGACGCTCGCGCCGCTCAACGCTGCGCTCCATGCCCAGACCGCTCCCGGCACGGCTCCGCCCGGCAAGGGCTCCGGCGGCATGCTCGGCCGCGACGTGCTGGAGACCAGCCCGCCCAAGCCCGCCGAGAAGGCCGCTCCGCCAAGGAAAGCCGAGGGCAAGCCGGAAGGCCGCTCATTGGAGGCCATCGCCGCCGAGCCCGACCGCGCCAAGCGGCTCGACGCTCTGTTCGGTGCGCTGAAGGCCGCGCCGGACAAGGATTCCGCCAAGAGCATCGCTGACCGCATCGATGTCGCGCTGGCGCCCTCCGGCAGCGATACCGCCGACGTGCTGATGGGCCGCGCGGCGCAGGCAGCGCAGGCCAAGGAGTATGAACTCGCCATCGAGCTGCTCGACGGCGTGCTGGAAATCGCCCCCGACCATCTGGAAGCCTGGAACAAGCGGGCAACGATCTTCTACCAGCAGCAGGATTATGCCGACGCCCTGATCGACCTGCGCCAGGTGGTGGCCCGCGAGCCCCGGCATTACGGCGCGTGGTCGGGCATCGCGATCATCTGCAAGGAGCTCGGCGACGAGAAGCACGCGCTGGAAGCCGTGCGCAAGGCGCTGGCGGCCTACCCGAAGTTCGACCAGCTCGACGACATGGAAAAGACCCTCTCGCTCACCGTCGAAGGTCGGCCGATTTAGGGGCGTCCCTTGGTTTAGCGTGTCCTTCCAAGTCCGTCATGGCCGGGCTTGATGGTGGCGGGTTGCGCCTCATGCTTCTCAGTCGAAGGCCCTGGCGGGCCGCCTAAACCCGCTCGTAATCCACGAAGCTGAAGGCGAACTCGTCTTTCTCGGTCTGGTGCGGACCCTCACGGCCGGTCTCGCGCCACTGCGCGCGGTCGAACGCAGGAAAATGTACGTCGCCGTCGGGCGAACCATGCACTTCGGTCATCCGCAGCCGGCCGGCATGGGGAAAGGCCTGTGCATAGATCTGCGCACCGCCGACCACCGCCATCTCGTCGACCCCGAGCCGGGCGGCCTCCAAGGTTCCCGCCTCCAGGGCGACCTCCAGCGAGGTCGCCACCAGCACGCCTTCCGGCGGCCGATAGCCGGCATCGCGGGTGATGATGATGGTGGTGCGTCCCGGCAGCGGACGGCCGATCGAATCGAAGGTGCGCCGTCCCATCAGGATCGGCTTGCCCCAGGTGATGGCGCGGAATCGCTTGAGATCGCCGGAGATGTGCCATGGCAGCGCCTCGCCCCGCCCGATCACGCCATTCTCGGCAACCGCCGCCACGAGCGCGAGGATCGTCATGCCGCGCTCCCGAGCCGAGCCAGCGCCGCATCGGCTGCTGCTAGCCCTGTGAGGTGCGCGCCGTGGGCGGTGGAATAGGCGTGCGCGGAGACCGCCTCGCCGGCGAACAGCACCCGGTCGCCAAGCGTCTGCGAAAGCTGAGCGCGCATCGTCGCCTTGCCCGGCAGCGCGCAGCTATAGGCGCCGCCGATCAGCGGGTCCGCGACCCATGAGGTGGTGGCAACGCCTTTGACGCGAGCGCGGATGTCGGCGCCATAGGCGTCGACCAGCGCGGCCAGCGCGAAATCCTGCATCGCCTGTGGACCAGCCTTGACCAGCTTGGCGGCATTGTCGCCGCCGAGCTGGCCGATCGCCATGGTCGAGCCGAAAGGGTTGAGGGTGAAGTTGATCGGCGCGCGGGAGGCGTCTGCCAGATCGATGGTATCGATATAAGACGTCGGTTGAGCGCCGAACACATCGCGGTCGAAAAGGATCGCGACCTTCTCGGCGGCCCCCAGCGGGAGCGCCTCGAACGCCTCGGCAAGATCGGCCGGCAAAAGCGGGGCAAATTTCAGCCGCCCGCTGGCAATCACGGTGGTTGGCACGGCGATGATGGCGAGCTTCGCTGTGAGCTTGCCCATCGGGGTCGAGAGGCTGACGCCCTGCCCCGACCAGTCAACCGTTTCGACGGCGCAGTTCAGCACAACAGGCAGGTCCGGCGCTGCACGCAATGACACTGCCTGCACCAGCGCGCCATAGCCCTTTTCTACCGGATAGTTCTCCGACGTGTCGGTGTACGCGGCATAGTCCAGCGTCGAGAGCCGCTCCGCTTCAGCGGCCGACATCAGGGTCAGCCAATGCCGGGTAAGGCGCAGCCAAGGGCTTGAAGCGTCAAGTTTTTCGCTCGCGGCAATATCCAGCCCGGCATCACCCGCCTGCTTGATTGCGCTAAAGGTGCCGTCGATCGCCGCCCAGGCCGCCTCGCGCTCGGGCTCGGTGGCCCAGCGATCCCCGAGATGAGTTGCGCGAGCCTGCCGCGAACCTCGGGAAACATAAGCAATATCAAGCTCATCAGCCGCCTGACGCAGCGGGTTCACTGAGGCCGAATGCAGCCAGTGGCAGCCGCGATCCCAGGCTATTCCGAACGTTTCCGTGTCGGTAAAGGCCCGCCCGCCGGTGCGGTTGGCGGCTTCCAGCACGGCAACGCGCTTTCCGGCCGCATGCAGGCGCCCGCCAGCGGCAAGACCCGCCGCGCCGGCGCCGACCACGATCACGTCATAAGCGTCCGACACGGCAGCTATTTCTTGCGGAAAGCGTCGAGCCGCACGACCTGCGCGCCGCCCTTCTGGGCGTCATCCTGCTCGGATTCCTTAGCGCTCTCAGAGGGGTTGGCGGGCTTGGCTTCAACCTTTGCCTCCGCCTTGGCCTCGATTTTGGGCTCAGGCTTGGGTTCCGCTTTCGGCTCAGCCTTGGGCTTGGCCTCGACCTTCGGCTCGGGCTTGGCTTCGGCCACCGGCTCCACTTTGGCGGCAGGCTTGGCCGGTGCCTTGGTGGAGGGCACCGAGGTCGGCCGCGCCTCGCTGAACGATGTCACCGTCGAATTGTCCGGCACTGCGCGCGGGCCCGTCGCCACCGGGGCGAGGGTCGCGACCGACGCCTCGTCGTCCTCGGATTCAAGTTCCTCGCCCGTGGTCGGCTCGAACTGCAGGCCGAACTTAACCGACGGATCGAAAAAGCCTTTTAGGGTATCGAACGGCACATGCAGCCGCTCGGGAATGCCGTTGAACGACAGTCCTACCTCGAAGAAAAGCTCGGCGACGATGAGGTCCCAGAACTGGTGCTGGAGAACGATCGTCATTTCTTCGGGGTACTTCTCCTTCAGCCGTGGCGACAGCCGAACGCCCGGCGCGCGGGTATCGAAGGAGATGTAGAGATGATGATCGCCCGGCAGGCCATCGCGCGCCACATCGGTCAGCACACGGCGAACCACGGCGCGCAAGGCGTCCTGAACCAGTAGAT
>Ga0247732_10001275_pt1 | contig 10348 bp, 15 predicted proteins | sample UWRJL163409C2_FD_180940 | JGI IMG/M metagenome (GOLD analysis project Ga0247732, IMG submission 180940) | Plant litter microbial communities from Arlington Agricultural Research Station in Wisconsin, United States - UWRJ-L163-409C-2 | ecosystem: Environmental > Terrestrial > Plant litter >...
ACCCCCCTGTCCATGCTTGGTGCGGCGCGCCGTTCTGTCTCGTCTTGCATGACCAACGTTAATAACACCCATAGGGCTACCTTCCGAATCTTCAAAATTGAGCGTAAACTTCACGGTCGTGAAGATCTACCATTCTTGGAGCGTGTATTCCAGAAGCTACTTCTCAATTTCACTTGGTGCGTATACAGTTGCCCATTCGTCCTTCATTGAGCTGATGATTATCAGGTGGGTTAATCGAAAGGATCAAGGGGGTCACAACGTCTTTGAGGGCGGGTTTTTGGGCTTGGATAACATCGGAGCCTTCAATCGGTCTGAACCTCTGCCTACTGGAGGAACGCTTCGCCAGGCCGATGGAACTGCATGGATGGCGTTTTACTGCTTGAACATGTAAGGTCAATCTACGCCAGATTTTTTCTCTGTCTCATCGGATTCCGCAGGTTGAGCATCGCTTTGGAGCTGGCGAAGCATAATCCCGTCTATGAAGATATTGCATCCAAATTCTTTGAGGTAAGTGGAGATGAGGTCCATGATCGAGAAGTCATTCACATTGCGATAGCATTTCATTTTCATTGCCGACGCCATGACGTACGAGGAAGGTGACCAACAAGCCCCCCTTTGGAACGAACAAGATGGCATGTACTACGATGCTATCTGCTTCGGTCCAGGTCACTCGATCCAGCTACCAGTTCGCAGCCTGGTCGGCCTTATTCCTCTCTATGGAACGCTGGTCCTGGAGCCGGCCATCTTGAATCGATTCCCTGGGTTCAAGAAAAGAATGGAATGGTTTATCAACAACCGACCTGGAGTTTCCGGAAGAAACATGGCCAACATGAAAGGTAACTTCATCTGGTTCCACTTGTGCATCTGCAACTGACGAAAATTTGCAGTGGGTGGCCGAGAACAACGTCGACTTCTTGCACTGGCTAGCAAGGAACGTTTGGTAAAGATCCTCGAAAGGATGCTAGATGAAACCGAGTTCCTCAGTGAATACGGTATCAGGTCGCTGTCCAAGTTACACGAAAAGCATCCATGGGGAATGGAAGTACACGGACAACGCTACGAAGTTCCGTACTGGCCTGGCGACTCAAAATCTGGCATGTTCGGAGGCAATTCAAATTGGAGAGGCCCGATCTGTGCGTAACGCTCTTGGTTAGGCAAATACCAACTGACCCTGTCGTAGGGCTAGCCACCAACTTCCTCTTGATTGAAAGCCTTCAAAGATTCTATCAGTACTACGGGGATGATCTACAGGTTGATCTATATCTCTGAAGTCTTCGATATCTAACGAGCGGCGCAGGTGGAGTGTCCCACTGGCAGTGGTGATTACATGAATCTGCTTGGTGTTGCTGAGGAGATCCAACATCGTATAATCCACATCTTCGGTCGCGATTCGCAAGGCCGTCGCGCGACCAACGGTGGTAACTCGAAGGTTGACTTTGATCCGCACTTCCGCGACTACGTTTGGTTCTATGAGGCGAGTGTTGCCGAATGATTGCTCGCTTTCGCTTATATTACTTGTTCTGCAGTTTTTCCATGCGGATACTGGAAAGGGCTTGGGTGCTTCCCATCAAACTGGCTGGTCTGGTCTGGTTGCATACCATATTTTGCAGAGTGGAGTGAGCTGCCGGCTACCCCGCACCCCGAAGAGTAAGTTTCTCTGTCGGACAGAATGACTTACTAACCACCGCTGTAGCTCCCAAGAGCATTTTGCGCCACTACTTCGACGTGAGTATATTACTCTACACCTCTGGAGCTATGACTGATCTATCTTCAGGAAACAATCGATTCCCGTTCAGAGCTTGGGGACGACGCGAAGTCTGTATTCAGTGCATTCGATCGTCTCGAAGTCAACACCCTGGGAGATGTATCGCCTGATGCATTGTAACTTCTGAATACTTGGACAAATTTCACCTTTATAAAGGTTCTTAGACGCATTGAATAGACCAATTTCACATTTTTCTCGGATCATCCACGCGTCCCGGGGAAATAGATGCGACGCGCCAGCCGCACGTGCCGACTCACGACACGTCACACTAACCGGGATAAATCAGTTCGCGTCCACGTCTGCCTCTCTCATTCGTACCATCATGAAGGTCCTTGGCTGGTTGTCCTGTGCTCTCTTCACCGCTACTGCAGTATTCGCAGAAACCAGGCAGGCTCCTGAAGAACTGGAGATCGTAACCACGTTCATGCCCGCAGAGTGTCCCCACAAGGCCAAGACTGGTGATTCCATCCAGGTCCACTACGTACGTTTATCGGTCTTGGGTGATGAAGATTTTCTCAAAGAAAAGTCAACAGACTGGTACCCTCTTTGATGGCGGAAAGCAATTTGACTCGAGGTTGGTATCTACGTGGCGTTCTTTCAATGATCCCTCGACTGACGTTTGCTCCTAGTGTTGACCGAGGCCAACCTCTGCCTTTGACACGTATGCAATTTTTGGCGACCAAGTGTGACATGCTGACGCGTCCGGAATAGTTGGTATTGGTCAAGTTATTAAGGGATGGGACGAGGGCTTGCAGGGAATGTGCTTGAATGAGAAGCGCACATTGACAATTCCTGCCAAGAAGGCCTATGGTGTGTCTCTTTCCAACATGTCAATCTATTTGCCATTCAGCTGGCTGACTTTCGGGTCTGTAGGTGATAGGGGGTTCCCGGGTGCAATCCCTCCCAACTCGGCCCTTGTATTCACTGTCGAGCTGGTCGGTCTCACACCAACAGAAGGGCGAGACGAGCTGTAGAGGTGTACATGACCTCGTTGTCTACGCATACGATGAAGTTCCTCCGTTGTGGGTACTTACCTTGCTCCGCATTTCATCCACTGGTGCTTTCGAAACGAGTCTTGAGGATTTGATCTCAGTTGACATTGAGAATTGTTCTGATGCCTTTTATTGCTCCCGCATTCTTAGCCGCCGGTGAATCGCGAAATTCTATGAGTACTGGACGTTGAACGTTGATCAATGACGTCCTGGTTGGATTTTGGGCCTGGGGTTCTGGGTGACATCGAGACGTGCTGCCTAATGCTCTCTCACAATGGTCATTTCCAACTCTTCGCCTTTTCACCTGCTGCCTGTCGAGCCGGCCCACTGAACTTAAATCTCAGTATCCGACCAAGCTCTTCTCTGTGAGAACTTCGACTGCGGTATGTTCTCTCAAGCTGCTCTGTCGTGTTGGGCTAAGCGGTTGATGTCTTCGCCAGTGTCTTTGCACTCCCACGCAGGTTTGCACCTGCGTTTCGCAACGAGGGAGGTCAATCGCTCCGCGATGTCCATGTGCCATAAATTACTCTCTGAATCATCTGTCCCTGCTGACGCTCGCTGTCTAGGCCAGTCCGGTGTTGCTCTCCCTGCACAAATGGACAGTCTTACTGGCTCAACAAGCCTCTTCGTAATACAGACGGGGAAACTCAGGGCTACTTCATTCCCTCTCTCCTTATGCCTGACGTCTGACATCTGACCAGCCCACATATTCTGTGAAGGATTGGTCGTCTTCAAATGCTGATAAAGATCAGCCTTCCTCTGAAGTCGCATCTACAAACAGCCTTCGTTCAGGGAAAGCACAATGATGCTCTGAAGCGTGAGATGGCGAAACGACAGGAAGAGTCGGACACAAGAGTCGGACACACCTGAGAATTTGTTTTTGTCCTTGTTCTCTTTCTTTGACTTCCATGGCGTCTGACACTCACTCAGTGTACTCTCAGCTCAACGCGTACTATGCCACGTCCTTGCTCTCGGTCGTGACCGATAACACCAGCTTACGAGGGTCCGTCGATCTCACTACCGCTCAGCTGGCCATTGCGTACAGGTATCCCGGCGCTGCACCCCGCTCGGAATCCACGACGGCTCTCATCCACAATCACACACAAATGCCTCGGGGGACGCCTTCCTTCATATCGCAATTTCGATTCCAGGAGTCGATGCAGCATTATGACTTCTTCCTCAACAACGAAGATTTTCGAGGGCACAAGAACGAGCAACCTGGCTGGGCGCTGTTGCGTATTGCTAACCCCCGGCACTCATCCTCTTCCGGTTATAAGCCACAACATCCCACGTTTCTTACTGGAGATAAGATTTCCGCTACGATATTCTTGAAACTCGACAAGAAGCCAAAGATAACCGCAGTCCACATGCAGGTGAGTCTGGGGTTCCAAAGTTTTTATAGACATATGGTTCTTATCTTCATCGTGTGATCAGGTTGTAGGGAGAGTTGTGCCCAAATTGCACAACGGTTGGCAGACGCAGGCCTACCATACCATTCTCAATCAGAGACATACACTATGGCGACCTGTAGGAGACAAAAAAGAACTGGACACTAAAAAAGATCACGAAATCAACTTCGAGGTTGATTTCCCCACTGAACTTGACCTCTGGGCAATATGCAGTGGAGCTTCTAGGAAAGGAAGTGAAACTCCGGTACTGGTGGTGTCGCCACCTAGCATGAAGGATTCCAAGGTGACTATTGAGTACCGTGTGGAATTGATAATTGAGCATGGGCGCTTTCGAACGGCGTCAATGTAGGTAGTTTCCTCTAGATCCGAGCCCCATGGATAGCTTACGAGTTTTATTTCTGCAGTGTTAGCGCACCTCTGCTTTATGTCCTCAAATCAACTCCGCCAGCTCTATCTGGAATGCGCCGTCTTGCATACCTCGATGGAAAGCCGGCGCCCCCTCCTTCGGCCGACTCGGAGGGATGGATTGCACAGGGTCCAGTCCGGATAGTGTTAGATGGAAACATAAAGGCCATGTACACAGTGAGGTTTTGTTTCATTACAAGTCTGGGTGACTGACCAAACCTCACTGCAGTTGTTCGTCGCGCAACCAGTGGGTACTTCTGACCTGTCCCATAAGGTTTGCTGAGCTGACCGCGGTGATAGCTGTTTTATACATGTGGCACCGCCATTCCGTGTCACGTCACCATTACATGCGACGAGAAGCCAAGAGACCTTGACGCGTTCACTTCCCCCGAAGGTCAACATGTCAAACTTATACGCCGCACTGCCGTTCTTGAAGACCCGGGAGTAACGTTGAGCCGGGAGCTGTCTCGCCTCACTGCTATCGGGTCTAACATTTCCGATACGTCGTACATTGGGGACTCTACAGCAAACTGGAAATTCATCGAAGACGTTGTTGAGAGCTGCATATTATGGAAGCCTATGGACGGTTATCCAGAGTTGACAACCAGTTCAGGGAAATACGTTCATCAGCTGGCTGGAGAGATCCATTTGGACAAGGGCCTTATTCCCTCTTTCAATGCCGTCATCTTTTCCGTAGAGGTATGTATGCTAAACATCGAGAAGCCTTCCGAACTTCTTCTCATTTCTTTTGGCAGTATATGGTTCAAGCTTTCCGTCACCGTCCGGTTGAGCCTGCCAACCTTTCGCCAGTCAAATTGGGGACGGTCGCTCAGGGAAAATCATCGCTCTCTCCTACTCAAGCCCCGCTAATATCAATACCAGTCAACATCGGAACTATGCGACCTCCAGGTCCAAGGCATATCTTTGTGACTTCTCCTACAGCTGCACCCAAGAAAAGGGTGACAGTCAATTTTGGTGGTTGGATGCCTTAGCAGTCTGTGTGCCGTCGCTTTCACGATCCAGAACTTATTTTATTTTATGAAGAACAAAAGTAATTCAGCTCTCAGGCCAAGCCCAGCGCTTGACGATCGCCGTATCGGCTCTCTGTTTTCATTTCACGGCGCAGAACGATTCCGGTTTATGCGAAGACATCGTGAGGATATTGAACAGACCAGCACCGCCGATGGTTCCACAGCACCGCCTTGCTGCTCATGCTCTCCGTTTACTCTTGAAATACAGGCGATGGGTAATCTGAGAGCTGTAAACGGAGTGCAGAATGTATGATCCGAGTTTTCTTGTACTACGGCGAGTCTGCGACAGGGTGGGCAATCGTGGGTCTTTGACAGAGATACTCATGGGTTGATGCATTGAATAATAGAAATTTTACGTGGAGTAACATAAAGTCATTCCGTTTGCACGCCCCTTCAGGATGACTTCTTAGAACCACTCCGGGCCGACGCTCAGGATGCGGCCCGCTTTTTGCCGTTCAGTCTGTTGATGCCGGAACTCTCGATGTTCGCTTGATTTTTTCCAACAACCAAGTTGATCTTTCGTTTTCAAAATTCGCCCACCAGAAGCATAAACACCTCATGTATGCGTTAAGCGGTCGCGAATCAGGACTACGGTAAAACCATGTCGATCCAAAAGCTCCGTAACCGAGGCCGACGATCTTTTGGTCAGCGTCACCTTCTGTGCTGCGTACATGCGAGCAATGTGCTCCGTTTCGCCTAGCAGTGGAGTCTTCGATGGGTTTTTAAAGAGATAGAAAGTCTCTTCGGACTCTGACCCTTAACAATGAAGTCATTGCTTGCTTTCACCTGTCTTGCGCTCTACAGCGTCTCCGGAGCGTCTGCTGCCACGACCTCTTGCGTGGGCACTATCAATTCGCTCAGTGGTAAGATCTCGTACGTTCCAATTCAATTCAGACTACTGATCGGTTTGGTAGATGTTTCCACCGCCGTGCAGTGTACGACAGTCAACATCAACAGTTTCACCGTTCCTGCTGGTCAGGGTTTTTCCTTGAGCCTCCTTGCAGGAACGACCGTAAATATGCGTAAGTCATGCCTATATGCGCTAGCCTCGGTCTGTTGATGCCGCCTCAGTGGGAGATATCACGTTTGGGAATCAGACCTGGGCGGGTCCCCTCTTTACAGTTAGGTACGCTATCAAGTTTCTCGTTCACTTCCCCGTTTTTCTGAAGACTCGGCAGCGGGACGTCGATCACTTGTATGGACCCGGTGTTCCTGCTTTCACCTGCTGACTCACGGGTGTTTAGTCAATGGAAATGGCCATAGTTTCAATGGCGGCGGACCATTCTACTGGGATGGGCTGGGTGGAAATGGTGGTATTCAAAAGCCAGCGCCTATGATGAAAATCAAGATATCTGGGACGTTCCAGGTTAGCTCCTTCGAATCTGGTCGCCTTTTCCCCAGACTTACCTCGATTCTGAGAACGTTACTGTGATCAATTCACCAGAGCGAGTATACTCCGTCTCGAATCCAGCAGCTTTGGTGATGCAAAATCTGATCATCGACAATTGTGAGTACTTCCTGTTGCGTTTACGTCTGCGCCTCTCATTTCGAAAAGCCCAAGGCGATGTCCCTAATAGCCAAAGCAATGGTCTTCCAGCCGGCCATAACACCGACGGCTTCGATTGCAGCACGAACAACCTCGTTATCCAGAACAGGTAAAGTGATTCGTTTTTCGGGGAGCTTTGATCAATTTTGTCTCCAGCATGATTCATAACCAGGCGCGTCAAGCTCATGATCAAGTTCTCGCCATACTAAATCTGACATCAGGATGACTGCTTGGCTATCAACAAGGGTACGAACATTGTCTTCAAAGGAAACACATGCATAAACGGCCACGGAATCTCCATTGTACGTTCTTTGTTTTCTCGTCCAACAAACTCTCATCGGCAACTTGAATAGGGATCGATTGACTCGAACGTCATTGTGAACAATATCACAATTTCCGGCAACACCATTATCAACAAGTAAGTTCCGAGCGAGACAAAGAAATCGGCCAATTAAGCCTGCTTTAGCGATCAGGCTATAAGAATCAAGACGGATGCCACTGCAACAAATAGCAGTGTCACTGGAGTCACCTATTCGGTACGTCGTATTATCGATGACGATTTTCGTAAGTTGTGGGCGGAGCTTGATCGTTGTGTCAGGGTAATACTGCATCTGGCCTCCGGAACTATGGCATCCTCGTTGACCAGGTTAGTCCATTGACACAAACCAGGACGCTCCTTTGTAAACCAAGAATGTAGAGTTATCCTTCGACGCTGGGCACGCCAGGCAATGGTGTTGTTATCTCCGTGCGTGACAGCTCTGTTCTTTTATTGTGCGAAATCTGGCTGACACGGTTTGGTTCAAACATCAGGGCATCAATTTTGTGGCTCCCTTGTCTTCGTTTACCGTGAATAGCGGTGCGGACCAAATCGCAATCAATTGCGGCGTTGGCTCGTGTCAAGGTGCGTCTGCGAGGACTTTTTTCCCTGGTTTTATTAAAAGGCCCAATTATAGGATCGTGGCAGTGGTCTCAGTTGTCCATTTCGGGGGGCAACATCGGTGGGTCGCTTCGGGTAGAATCCGTCACCACATACTTCCAACTCATTGCTTGCTTCACAGGTCCGGTCAATAACTTCACAGGTATCGCTGGTTTCAAGCAAACCTGAGATGTCGAAACAGCTCGGGTCGGCAACGATGGCGTGCGTGTGCGTGTGTGCGTGTCTTACTCATCGGAAGCCGCCCAACTGCCTACTCAGTCACTCTATGAAGGACGATAACAACTTTTTCTCTTCCGCATTCTCGGAGTATGTCACAAGATCCCGGAATCCTCTGAAATTCGCTCTGGCAAGTAATCTAAATGCATTCCCTTCAATGACATCCAGTCCTATCTTTCCCGACCGAATAAGATATCTACAAGGGGCCCTGGCACAGAAAGAAATAGACTGATCCTCATATTGGTCCGGCGCTCCCCGCATATTGGAGCTGGCCTACATACGAAATCAAAATCTGACGACAGCATCTATCTTTGTCTGCTCAATTTATCCAAACGGGCGGGCGAAGTCTCCGCCTGCGCCAGAAACTCAGCGGGGACACATCTCCGCTGTAAGATGTTGAAAACTTGGAATATCCAAAACGCTCCTCCGATTGGGGTAATTTGATTAAGGTGGCGCCCCCGCATGTGCTCCGCGTGGTTCCTCGTGGCTTGTACGATCGGTGATCTATATGATATCTATGTACATAGAGGAGAGGTCGAGAATATCGTATCGAATGCCCCTTTCTGCGATATTGCATTACTGAGGGATTTTCATTGGTCGGGCATACGCACGGGAAAACGTTAAAACAAAGGGGACCTGAGTGGACCTCGTGGTACTCTGTCAGAAATCGGTACGGACTCCCTCGATTGAATGAAGGACACCCGTCGTGTCAGACAAGTGCGACTCGGATGAGCTCTGTGATATCATGCTAGCGTCGTCAAGGACACTTCATTGACAGACATACTGTCGCCAAGCAAGCTCAACATATTTATGGACACGGATTACCGAAAAAACTCCTGGATTCCGCTTCCTTGAAACACACAGAGATAAGTCTATTGAATAGCGAAAAAAATAGCGATAGACAGACGGTGAGATATATTACATGAGGCAGGTGGGTCGTTCTGGGACAAACCTAGCCAACAGTCGGTCAACAAACAAATACTAAAAAACCAAAAGTAAACCTAAGGGAGAGGAAACAAAATAAAACGATAGATAGAGTTGCACGGAGAGTACGATATAACAAAGAGAGAGGAAAGAGACGCAGAGGAACAGAGAAAAAACGAGAGAGGTGCAGTCTGAAGTCATCGTCAGATAGTTCAACCGAGGGCGAAAAAGGAACGGGAAAAGGTGTGACAAATGGTGTGAAAGCGTTCGCCCAAACGAAAAACATGTACCTCCTTCGACAATGTCAAAAAAATGAATGAAACGGCGGAGAACCGACTAAAAATGCCATAAAATTTATGAAGAAAAAAGTCGGTCGTAATACACAACAGAAGAAAGGAAAAGACACGACGTGAGAGAAAAGTGGAAAAGGGCACGGAGGGGTTCCTTCGACCTCGGTAGGAGTTGGTACAGTATGGTGGTCTGCGATGGTGATGGTACGAGACGGCGGGTGTTTTTGAGGGAGTGGATAGGCGTAGCATGAGGATGTCTGGGATGCCAAGTGCGAGTAGTAGGCGATGCAGTGTGCTGGTGTGGAGGCTGGCGGCCTGGGATGGAAGTGTGAGGCCGCGATGCAGGGAAATACGAAGAGTCTTAGACAAGTAGGGGATAAATGCGTTGTAAAGTGCACAAGGAATGGTCAAAGACCGAGAATGACAGATCGAAGGGTTAAACAAGAAAAGAAAAAGCAAGGAGCAGCAAGAACGAACGAAAAGGCACATCTAGGTGACAAATAGTGTCACTTGTCCCCCGGGTCGATACTGCTCAAATGCCATCTGGACATCCTCTGTCGAGCCGAGAGAGACCATGTCTCCGTCCTCATCTCGATACTTGACCCGTAGGGGACCATCATCCCGCCGTGGGCCGCACAACCGAATCTTTCTGCCAACCTTTTCCACGAGGTCGCCAAACTCGGTCGATTTGGGTACCTGGATGACGAAGATATCTTCGTGGAAGTGCACCTTGACCTTGACAGGGAGCTCCGATTCCAAGCCGCTACCGAGACTTTCGAAGGTTTGCGATCGCGAGTTGCGAATCGCCACCCCACCCAGCGACGATTCGCAAC
>Ga0247732_10001276_pt1 | contig 10342 bp, 10 predicted proteins | sample UWRJL163409C2_FD_180940 | JGI IMG/M metagenome (GOLD analysis project Ga0247732, IMG submission 180940) | Plant litter microbial communities from Arlington Agricultural Research Station in Wisconsin, United States - UWRJ-L163-409C-2 | ecosystem: Environmental > Terrestrial > Plant litter >...
CATGCGGAATGTCCCACGCGCTCGAACGACGTGATCGATCCACGCCTTCAGCGAGGAAGGGACAGTCAGATTATGCATGGGAGTGCTGATAACCACGAAATCTGCGGCCTCCAGTTCTACAATAAGCTCTTCGGACAGAACCATGGAGCCCTGCTGGGATACGTCCGCGAGCGACTGCTGGGAAATCGCATAATTTTCATCGACATGCGGCATCGAACCAGCGCCAATCGCGCGATCTATCATTATCATCGGCTCCTTCTGCAGCAGAAGGCCGATGATGCTCTGGGCAAGTCTATAGCTTTCAGCCGTTTGCCCGCGAGGGCTGCAACTGACATGCAGGATTTTCTTCATCTGCCGTTCCCAGTTCTTTCGAAGACGCCTCCCACATCCGGTCGCGAACGTCATGGGGAAGCCCGGTCGTGATGTTGAGCAGGTGCGCGAAAGCGGGAACCGTACAAATCAGATGGCCTATAACCCAAGATCCATGAATGGGAATTTCCACTGGTCCATGATCGATGAGTGTGCGCAGAGCGGAACGCACAGGCCGCACCAATCTGGTTAAGGCGACCTCCCGCTCGTTACGGTATAGTCATGCGGATCAAGTCTATTAATTGGACTAGTCCATGACCGTCGCGAAAATCCGCAACATCTCACCGCTGGATTCAGCGAAGGGTATCCCTTTTTACCGCCAAATTTACGATCGATTCCGTGGTGCTATCGCCAGCGGCGTGTTGAAGCCGGGCGATCGAATTCCCTCGGCGCGCGCTCTGACCAAGGAGTTGGGCCTGGCGAGAGGGACCATCGAGGTAGCTTATTCTTTGCTGGCCGCCGAGGGGTACATTCAGGCCCGCGGCCAGGCAGGGACTATCGTAACGCCGGACCTCAATCCGCGAACGCCTGTCTTGAGCCCAGAACAGCCCGGCAGCAGCATCGCACCGCCCAGCTTTCGTCCGGACTCGATTTTGCCGTTCCAGATGGGCTTGCCCGCCCTTGATGCATTTCCTCGCAAGATCTGGGCGCGTCTGGGCGCGCGGTGCGTGCGGGGCATGCAGCCATCCGATATGGTCCATCCAGCCATTTATGGCTTGCCGGCGTTGCGGGGCCAGATCGCCTCGTATCTCCAGGTGTCGCGTGGCATCAACTGCTCGCCGTCCCAGGTGTTCGTGACATCGGGATATCGCCACTCCATCGAATTGATCACCCATGCCCTGCTGAAAGCGGGAGATCGCGTCTGGCTTGAAAGCCCAGGATATCCGCCGACCCGGGAGCTACTCGAACCTATGCATATCGAACCGGTCTCGGTGCCTGTCGACCAGGACGGCGTTGTCGTTTCCGATGGGACTAGGCTGGCGCCACGGGCTCGGGCAGCGGTGGTTACGCCGGCGCATCAAAGTCCACTCTGCGTGTCGTTATCTCTGCCCCGCCGTCTGGAGCTGCTCGATTGGGCGACTCGAAACAGCGCATGGATCATCGAGGATGATTATGACGGTGAGTACCGGTATGTCAGCCGGCCTCTGCCTGCCTTGAAGAGCCTCGATCGCGATGGGCGGGTGCTCTATGCCGGCACCTTCAGCAAGGTGCTTTTTCCGAGCCTCCGGCTTGCCTATCTCGTGGTGCCAGAAGCGCAGGTCGAGCGATTTGAGCAAATTATCCAGACCTTTGCCGGGGGCAGCCCTGAGCTTACCCAAGCCATCGTCGCAACGTTCATAACGGAGGGGCACTTTGCCCGCCATATCCAGCGGATGCGCAAACTCTATGCCGAGCGCCGGGAAGCCACGGCAACGGGCTTGGAAAGCGTGCTGGGAAAACATCTACGAATCGATTCACAGCCGGGAGGAATGCATCTGATCCTGCGGCTGCAAGGCGAGAAGTCGGATCGTCGACTTGTTGCGCGCATGCGGGAAGCGGGCTTGTACGCGGAAGCCTTGTCGGATTGGGCGACGGTTGATGCAGCCTCTGCCCTGCTTCTCAATTTCACGAATATCGACTCTCAGGAGACCGCGGAGAAGCTGGGAAGGCGTATCTTGAGGCTGATGTGACCGGCGACAGCCCTAGCCGAATGAACAAATCATGGCCTAGTACACAAACTACATCTTGGACCTTCTGAGATAGTCCAAGATGTAGTTTGGTGGCGTCCTCATTCAGAAAATACAGGGACCCGTCATGACCGACCGCATCGACTACGCCAAAGTTTCGCCGGAGGGATTCAAGGCCTTCGGCGGTGTCTACGTCACCGTACAGAAGAGTGAGTTGCCAAAAGAGCTTGTAGATCTCGTCTATCTGCGGGTCTCGCAGATAAATGGCTGCGCCTTTTGCATCGATATGCATTCCCGTGACCTGTTCAAATCCGGCCTCACCGTTGACAAGCTCGTCTTGGTCCCGGTTTGGCGCGACGCGGGTGCCGTCTTCAACGCTCGCGAACGCGTCGCTCTCGCCTGGGCGGAAACCGTCACACGGGTTGCCGAAACCGGCATTCCCGATACGGACTATGAAGCCGCCGCTGCCGAATTCAGCGACAAGGAGCTCGCCGATCTAACTTACGCGATCGGCCTGATGAACGCCTTCAATCGATTTGGAATCGCGTTCCGTTCGACCCCCGTGGCCGCGAAAGCTTGAACAGCCTGCAAGCGGGCGCTTAGCCATCCGCCAGCGCTCGCTTCTCCTTCTGTCCGACAATCATTGTCGCCCAAGCTTGCCCAGCCGTAACGCGGGGCAAGTGAAGAATGGACGGTCTCCTATGGCATGGGCACTACTCAGCATCGCCGGCATTCTGGAAATCGCGTTCGCACTCAGCATGAAGTGGTCCGAGGGTTTCACACGTTTGACCCCCGGCCTACTTACGGTCGCGACCGGCGTGTCGAGTGTGTTTCTACTTTCGCTCTCGCTCCGCACACTACCAGTCGGCACCGGCTACGCGGTCTGGACCGGCATCGGTGCGGCAGGCACCGCAATTCTGGGAATCGCAGTGCTGGGCGATTCGGCCGCGCCGATGAGGGTGCTCTGTATTGTTCTCATCTTGGCCGGCGTTATTGGCCTCAAGCTGGTCTCCGGAAACTGACGATAGGTCCGGAAGACATCAGACAGTAACGTGTCGTCAGCGATGTCTGCTTTGAGGCATCGGCAAAGCCGATTTCAATGACCGGGATGAGGGCGCAAAGCGGACTTTCGTAGCGGCGTGTCGGGAAGGCCGCTTTGGTTCGATTCGTTGAGCGTCGGTAGCCCCCGGCTTCACAGTTGAGAAGCCGTAGAATCAGCGCTACTCAGCGGCAGCGCGCGGCTTTCTCATTACCGAACGGTTTGCCGCTTCCAAAGATGCAATAATGACATCGGCCCGCTTGAGACGCTCGTTCTCGGCCTCCAGCCTTTCGATTTCTGCGCCCATCACTTCGCAGATGGCACGATAGCTTTTTGGCGTGAGCAGGTCTCGCATCGTGCCTTGCACCCGCGGACCGCTACTCAGATTCAAAATAAATGGTGCTGTTGCCAGCAATGCTTCTGCCCTCATACGGCCAGGCGCCTTTTTGGTAACGTCGAAAAGCGTCCTCAACTCCACCAACAGTTCATCGTCTGTGTCCAAAGCACGCGCTCCGATTGCCTCTCCCGGTCACCCCCTTATTCCAGCCGTTAACTATCCCAGAGTCGAGAGACGTTGAGGAAATCGGTGCCCGTCACACACGAATTCCTGGCTCGTTACACATCAAGGAAATCAAAATGACGATCTCGCTACCGGCGGCGCAACCGGGATTGGTTCGAGACCGCCCAAAAGCTCGCCTCGGAAGTGGCCCCTGTCTACATCAGCAGCCGTCGCCAGGCCGAATTTGAGCCCGCAGCGGCGGGAAGGTCGCCGAGTTTGGACTGTTCCATCCGCAGCATTCCAGATGCTGCTAGAGGTTTTGGCTCTCACTCGGCCAACGCGGCCTTCAGTCGAGCCGCGGCCGCACGTCCAAGTATGAGTGGATTAGCGAGTCCCCTCAGCGTCACGTGCACCTCGTCCCTCGAACGGGTCTCGATACTTCGCACCCCATCGCGATTGATGATGATGGATCGGCCAACGCGGAAAAACGGAGGAGTGGGCAATAACGCTTCGAACCGCCCTAAGCCGCCGAGCACCATCAACGGAACCTGATCGCAGATAAGGATATGGCTGAAGTCTCCCTCAGCTCGGATCATGATAATGTTCGCGGGAGCGGCACGGACGACACGGCCAGACGAACGCAATTCGATGAGATCGCCAAGAGGCCCACGCTCGATCTCAAGAATACGCTCCACCTTCATGAGGGCCGCATCGAGCCGTTTGGGCACAATGGGTTTCAAGAGATAATCGACCGCGTCGACGGCAAATGCGTCGACCGCATACTCAGCATAAGCGGTCACAAAAACCACCTTCGGCAGGTCAGGAGTGACGGCCAGGAGATCAAAACCATTTCCTCCGTTCAACCTGATGTCCAAAAAGACGAGATCAGGACGGCAGCGACCGATCAGATCGAGTGTCTCGGCAACGCTTTCCGATTCACCGACGATCTCAACCTGCGGACGTTCAGCCAGCAGGCGGCGTATAGCTCGACGGGCGAGCGGTTCATCGTCGGCGATTAGGACGCGGAGCAAGGCTCACCCTCCAGCATTAAACTCGCAACGACGCGCCCTTCGCTTCGGGAGGGAGCTCCGCTCTCGGCTTGTCGAAGTGAAAAGCTGTGGCGGCCGGGATAATGGACATCCAACCGGCGTTGCACATTTTTCAGGCCCAACCCGTGATCCGTGCGCGGCGCGGCACCAGGGCTGAGACGGCCGGTATTCTCGATCTCAACGTTGAGCATTTTGCCCTTGAGGGCGACCCGCAGATCAATTTCGAGCACGGTCGATCGGTCGCCGTGTTCGAAGGCATTCTCAACAAGGGGCTGCAACAGCATGTTGACGATGGGGTGGTCAGCGGCGGCAGCATCAACATCGAGATGCGGGCGCACGCGCGCTCCGAACCGCGCCTGTTGGAGGCGCAGATACGCTGAGATCCCGTCAGCTTCAGCAGCGACCGACACGATCGGATTTCGTATGCCGGTCAAGAGGTGGCGCAGATATTGGGTGAGGTCGCGGATCATAGCGAGCGCAACCTCTGGGTTATCCGGCACTTCCTCGGCTAGCCCATTCAACGCATTGAACAGAAAATGCGGGTCGAGTTGGAGTTGCAGTTCGCGGATCTCGGCGCGTAACGCAGCCGCCTGCGCCTCGATCACCCGCTGGTGCTCTTGTTGTTCAGCACGTTCGGAGACAATCCAAAAATAGAGAATGCTCCACGAAATAAACGCCAACGTGTAGTAGCTGAACGGAATGGCGAATTCCTCCAGAGGTCGCCATTGTGGAATGCTCCATCCGACCGACAGCCGTATCGTGGTTATGATGCCCATCGCGGTCAGCGCGGCTACACCGGAACACCCTAAGACGATTGCGCATTTGGCTACTGTCAGACGAGTATCTGCAAACAAAAGTCCGTATGCGCCGCGCATGGCTCGCGAGAGAATTAGCATCGCGGGGTAGACGAGCCCTGACAACAGCAGCGCAGCTGGCAAATTGCGGTAAATAAGCTGACGGTCCATAAGATCGACGATTGCAAAAAGGCCCCAGCCGATAAGCTGGGCACGCCAGAATGGCGACCGGGTGACCCAAAAGTCTGCGATCCCAGCGGAACCCCGTACCAAAAACCTCCGCACGTGCACTCCGATAACCAATGGCAGGCTCATGATTGCCAACGCGGGACGGCCCGACGAGATGGTATTGTGCCGCGCCCGTCGAGTTTTATGCCGCACTTATCGAGTGATGGTTACCAACGCGCTGACCTTCTCGCGGCCACGTGACATCTCTTTTCCCAACGCAATAAGCAAGGGCAGACTTGATGGATATCACGTGCACTTTTGAATCAAATATCGGGAGTAATATTACTGTCCAGGACTGCTCTTTGAATGGTACTAAGTTCGGTACCACCAGCTCTCCTTATGGATGCATCACGCCGAGAGAACATGAATGCCTTCTTTGGGCTGGCGAGGGAAAGACCGACTGGGAGATTTCCGTCATTCTTGGAATTTCCCGCTCGACGGTGGTCAAGCACATAGGGTCAGCTCGTGCGAAGCTCGGAGCAGCCAACAAAGCCCATGCCATCGCACTCGCAATCCGCATTCAGTTGCTGCGTTGATCAGGTTTGCCGTTGCCCTTTTTGAGATTGGCGTTCGGTCTCGACCTCACGCACCAGCTTTTCCTGCTCAGCCCGCAGGCGAGCGATACCCTCGGTCTGGATCAGAGCTGCGGGGAGGGACTGCGCCGGATGCTCCGTGATACTGCGGGCCGCGTCCTTGGCAGCTTCGGCTTCGGGCGCCTCCCGCACTGCCATTCGCTGTGGGCTTCTGAGCGCGGCTTCGCTCGTCCGCGGATGAGAAGCCACGGGATCGCGACCTCGACTGGTCTTCTCGTCCTGTGGCAACGCGGTCGCGCGATCGGCCTGCCTCTCAGCAGATGCCGCTTCGCGTTCTTGCCCGATACGGACTTCCTGGGCGCGGGCGATCAGCCGGTCTGCATCAATGCCGGCGATGGCATGAACCTCCGACCGGGACAGATGCTGCACGCCAGCCTCCGAGGCCCGCTGCAGATCCAAACGCGTGGCCAGCGTTTCGAGATAACGAGCCGAGGCCTCGCGAAACTGCTTCTTTGTCTCACCCTCCAGGAGGTCGCTGGTGTTGGATATTGCCTCATTCATCAGGCGCAAATCTCTTGCCATCTTCTCGGCCGTGATCGGCATATCGGTGGTCTCCCTGGTGAGATGCTGAACCCGTTGTCCAATCGTGAGCAGGATCGCGCCCACGGTTTGTGCCAAGGACACGCGCTCCAGCATGGCGTTGGCGATGGGATTTTCTGGCTGCTCGCGCGCGACCGTGTTCCAAGCGTCAGCGCTGTGTTTCAACACACGCTGCTCAGATGCCGACATTGGGATCCGGATGGGATTGGCCCGTGCCAGCTCTATTCGCCGCCGAGCATCGCTGATCCGGCGCTGGTTGCCGGCGGCATAAGTGCTGTCGCGAGGGGAGCGTTGGGGGCGGGGACGTTCGGCCACATCGACGATCGCCTTGTCGCGTGGGCCATAGCTTTGCTGTGACGCTCGTTCCATTGCCGAGGTCGCGACGATCTTGAGGCCCTCGGCCTGTGCGTGCTCAGCGTAGCTCTCGCGCCAGCTGCGGAAGGCGCTGGGGCCAGGATGCATCTTCTGACCCGTTTCACTTTTGACGGTGATGACGGCATGAACATGAATGTGCCCGTCACCCTCCCGATCGACATGCATGCCAAACAGAAAGCGATGATCGGCAAAGCGGTCATGCAGGAAGGCGCGCGCGGCGCGGCGCAAGGCCTCTGGATCAACGCCGGATTTGGAGGACAGCATGAGATGCATGGTGTCGCGCGGCGATTGTGAGCGGAGCGAGCGGTTCCAGTCCTTGGCGGTGTTACGTGCAACTGCGGCGTCGCCGATGGTGTTGCCACGCTCGTCCGAAAGCGGTCCGCGCTGACTAATCAGGCGGTTCAACTGCCAGACGACACCGTCACGGCCATGCTGGGGTTTTCCAGGGACCAGCGAGATCTCGGTCGGCGGAATGTTGGTAGCGGCGTCAATCCGGGCCTTCATCACCGCCTCGGAGCGATAGTCCAGCTGTCGGTGATCGGAACGCTCGTCGCCGGCACGTTCGCTGCGGACACGGAACCGCTCCTTTGGACCGCCAGCCGCGGCGGTGACGATATGAGCCTCCAGCTCGCCCGAGGGCAGGCGCTCGACGCGCGAAGCGTGGCGATGGCCGTCAAAGCCGGCGCCAATCGCCTTGGCATAGGTCTCCCGACCCTCCGGAGTGTCTTTCACGCCCTCGAGCTTCAAACGGATGGTGAGAACGTCGTGGCTGGGTTTGCGCTTTTCAAAATCCTTCGACCAATCCTTGATCTCGTCGGCGACGGCCTCGCGATCGCTCAGGATCTTGCCGTCATGGGTCTCAACCGGGACGTCTTCGCGCTGGACGTAAAGGCTGGTTGCCGTCGCCCGAGCGCTACCCGAGGCGTAGGACAGCACCTTGACGACAGCGGGCTGATAACCGGCGGCCAGTTGCCGAGCCCGCGCCAGCGATCCGCCGCTTCGGTCGCCGCCGTTGCCTTCAAAGCTGCCGGCGACCGGGGAGGGGAGAGCCGTGGACGGCGAGGGCCGGGACTGTTGGCCAGAGCCACCACCAGAAGAGGAGGGCAGGGCGCGGCGGCGCTCCTCATCGAGCGCTCCCGTCAGCGTCTTGCCGCGAATGACCACGTCCGAAGCTGGCGTATGGTGCATGCGGTGAGCTGTTGGCCGCCGGCGCGCCTGGCGGTCCTCCTCCACCGTACGACGAACGGCCTCAATTTGGCCGAGCCACCAATCGATCTGCTCGGCCCGGCTCAACGGTCGATCTCGGGAACGGTGAGATTCGCTTCGCGGCGGAGCTTCGACCCATAGGCCACCGTCATCTCGGTAAGCTCGAGATTGATCGCCGCGATCACTTCATAAAGCCCGCGCCAGACCGCCTCGCTGTCCTCACTACGAACCGCCTGTCCGCGATGGATGGCTTTGAGGAGCTGAGACAGATTGCGACCCACCATACGAACCTGACCGGCCAGCGCCACAACAGCCCGTGTGTTTTCCGCCGACAGTGCAGGGCCGGCCTGCACGGAGGCTCGGATCAGCCGCCGAACGACTTCAGCCTTTGGCAATCCGAACAGCGCCACCGCTTCCAAGAGGCGTGCCTCATCCGCTTCCGACAGCTCTGTCCGTAGCCTTGGCTTGGCATTTCCCACACGTGCAGAACGGGTCAAGGACGGCACCTCTCTGTCATGCATCGCCAACCCAACCGGAAGCCGGGCAGGGGACCTACACCTGCCGATCCACCCGTTTCCGCGTCAGCGCCATGGCTGCGTTCAGCAGCCTCCCCGTGTGTGGCCCACAAACCGGTATCTTGTCAAATAACATCTATTAAACTGTATGTTACTATCGCTCCCAAACGGCCGCTTCAGTGGGGGGCTCATTCGGAGGCGAGCCACCCTGGGTCCGATAGGTCCAAGATGCAGACCCTCCCCAATGCAGCCGGAGGCCTCACTCCACAAAACACCTCAGCCATCGAAGGGTTAGGCCCCCTCGGTGGAACGGACTTCGCATAATGGCCTATTTGCACAATTCGTTATTATCGCAATGACGGAATGCGGTAATGCCGCATTGCCTCAGTCCATCATTATCGACTTACGGCTTTGCACTTTTGCGGCATTACCGCATTGCGCGAAGACGTCATTAGCGAGATAGCGCCTTACGGCATTGCCGTATGTTCATTATAATGTATGTTGCAAGTTCTTTCGAAGCGCCGATGTAAATCAAGGGCACCGCATGCCGAGCATATTCGCCATTGCCAATCCGAAGGGTGGCAGCGGCAAAACCACCGTCTCCATCATCCTCGCCGGCGAGTTCGCCAAACACGGATATTCCGTCGCGATTGTCGACGCCGATCCCCAGGGCTCATCGTATCAATGGCATGCGACCTCGATCGCCCGCGGACTTAGCCCAGACGGGGTCGACTTGGTGCGGGCGTCCGACGACAAAGCGTTAGTGCAGGCGATCGAGCGGCTTGATGACTATGATGTCGTGATCATCGATACGCCGGGCTATTACGGCCGTGCGCTGGTTCAGTCGGCGTTGCGGGCGGATCTGGTCGTCCTCCCCTGCAAGGTGCACACTTTTGATGCCTCACAGGTCGTGCGCACCCTTCGCAATCTTGAGCAGCATGCCACCGAGGCCCAACTCCCCATGAGCGCGCATAGGGTGCTCTTCAACGAGTACGATAGCCTCGACCGCAATACCCGACCCTTGCGTGAGGTTCTGACCTATCTCACCAGCGAGAATGTACCGGTCTGCGAAAACGCGCTGTATCGGCGCGTCACCTATCGCACCATGACCAGCGGGCACGGCACGCTTTACCAAATGAGCGATAAGGACGAGTCCATCCGTAAGGCTCGCTACAACGCGGACCAGGTGGTTCGCGAGCTCTTGGCGGCCAGTCAGGGCGCCCGTTCAAGCGACGACGCAGCATGAGCGACCAGACACCGAACAGGAGCGCAGATCGCCTAGCGCTACCGCGTGACGCGTTTCGAGATCGTCGCGTCGTTGTTGAGAAGGCAGCGGATCACGAGGTCAAGCCCGTCATCGTCACTCCCGACTATACAGACCCCGTCGGTGCGGAAAGCGGGCCTGGTACCGTTGAGCCCGAACGGGTAAAGGCGCCTACGGCGAAGGCACGGGCCGCTTCGCCACAAC
>Ga0247732_10001277_pt1 | contig 10337 bp, 11 predicted proteins | sample UWRJL163409C2_FD_180940 | JGI IMG/M metagenome (GOLD analysis project Ga0247732, IMG submission 180940) | Plant litter microbial communities from Arlington Agricultural Research Station in Wisconsin, United States - UWRJ-L163-409C-2 | ecosystem: Environmental > Terrestrial > Plant litter >...
GTTCCGCCCGCGCTGGCGTACGGCGAGGCCGGTGGCGGACACCAGCTCTCCGGCCGCACCCTGATCTTCGTGATCGACCTGCTGGGCGTCAGCTAGACCGCGGTCTCGGCAACCAGCTCAATTCCAGGGAAGGGCGATCGTGGCGACACGGTCGCCCTTTTCCGCGCCCGCGGGCGGTACTACCAGCACTCCGGCTGCATCGGCGAGGCCACGCATCATGCCGGATGCCCGGTGCCGGTTCGGCACAGCAGCCCCATGTTCGAGTCGGTACGGCATCAATACGTCGGCGCCGGTCACCCCGTCCACCGCGACCCCGAGCAGGACCTCGCCGAGCGGAGCCGGCGCCGCACCGCGCAGCCCGGCCAGCAGCGGGCCGCCCACACTGAGCAGCGACAGCATCGCCGCCAGCGGGTTGCCGGGCAGCGCGAGCACGAACCGGGCATGCGGGAGACTGGCGCCGGGGAGACGGGCATCGGGGAGACGGGCATCGGGGAGACGGGCATCGGCCATACGGGCATCGGGGAGACGGGCGAGCAGCGTGGGGCCGCCGGGTCGCATCCGGATGCCGTCGATCAGGAGTTCGGCACCCAGCTCGACGAGGGCCGCCCGAAGGTGATCCCGGTCCGAGCCCCCGGTGCCGCCGGTACTAACGACGACGTCTACATCAGGCCGATCCAGCGCGGCGAAGGTGTCGTCGAGCGTGTCGGCGACCCGGCTCGAGGAGGTGACAGAGGCGCCGAGCATCCCGAGCAGCGCCGGCAGTTGCGGCCCGAAGCTGTCCCGGACCTGGCCGGGTGCCGGGATACCGGACGTGACGACCTCGCCGCCGGTGAGGGCGAGGGCGGCGAGCACCGGACGACGAACGCCGAGAGTGTCGTGACCGGCCCCAGCCGCGAGCGCGATGTGCGCCGGATTCAGCATCGTGCCCGGCGCGATCACGACCTCGCCGCGTCGTGCCTCCTCCCCGGCAGTGCGCACGTGATGGCCCGACTTCGGCGTAGGCGCCGCGAGGCTGCCGTGCGCGTGCTCGGCGATCTCGCTCCGTACCACGGCGTCGGCGCCGCGGGGGATGACGCCGCCGGTGACGATCGCCGTCGCCTCGCCGGGCCGCAGCGAATCGGCGTTCACGATCGCCCACGGGCCGACCCCGGCGACCGCCCAGCCGTCCATGGCAGATGACGCGTAGTGCGGCACGTCGTGCCGGGCCGTCACCGGCTCCGCGAGCACCCGTCCGGTCGCGGCCTCCAGCGGTACCGTCTCGCTCGGGACCGCGGATGCCGCGGCGAACGCCACCTCGCGCGCAGCCCGCCACTCGGCTCGGCTGCCCGTCGTGCTCTCGCTGCCGGCCGAACTCGTGCTACCCGTCGCGCTCACGCTAGGCGCGCCGTTCGATGCCTGCGTGATGGTCACCGCCGCTCCGCGAGGGCGGCGGCCGCGGCGATCGCCTCGCGCACCGCCCGGTCGGGCTCCACTCCCGCCGCGCTGGCCAGGCCGGCGGCATATCCGACGATGAACGTCGTGAGGGGTGCGGCGGGCCGGATCACGGCACGCGCCGTGATACCGGCCAGGGCGAGCACCGCGTCGACGTCGACGGTGAGACCCGCCAGCCCGAGTTCGTCGGTCAGGGCGACCGACCAGTCCGCGAGCAGCTGTGCCTTCTCGGCCTCGCCATCGGTGTGGGTGTTCTCGGTGTTCTCGCTCATGCGTGTGCTCCAAACAGTTCGGCGTCGGTCCAGGTATCGATGTCGTGGGTGCTTCCGGGCGGTACGGCGATCCGGGGCAGTGGATGGGTCTTCTCGATCGCGGCGAGCAGCGAGCGTACCGAGCTGCCGGCGACCGGTGCGGAGCCCGGTTGTCGCAGAACTGCCTCACGCAGGGCGACGGTCGGGTACAGGCCGGCCAGATATTGCTCGCGAGCCTCGTCGACCGCGATGCCCTCTCCGGCAGCAAGCAGCGCGGTGATCACCTCGGCCACCCGCGGCATGTCGCAGGCGAGCACCAGTACGTGGCCGACGGTGGAATCGAGAGCGGCCAATCCGGCAGCGATTCCGGCAGCGGGCCCGCCGAAAGCAGGGGCCTCGCGGGTGACCAGGATGCCGGGGGGCGCGACGACATCACCCACGACGACCGTGCGCCGGGCATCCGTTACCGCATCGAGGGTGATTTCGAGCAGCGTGCGTCCGTCGATCTCGAGCATGGCCTTTGCTGTGCCGCCGAGTCGCGAAGAACGACCGCCGGCGAGCACCACCGCATCGAACTCCATGCTCTTCACCCTAGGCGTCGCATCACTCGGACGACACGGTCGTTTGACCGTTGTCAGAAGCGGCTGGCGGTGTTACTCCTGACAGATGGGAAGAATCACGGTTCGGCGTCGCGTCACCCGCATCACGCTCGGGCAGGAACCGAGGCGTCGGGAGGACGTACTCGCGGTCGAGGAGCCGCTCGAGATCCGGGTGGGCGGAACGCAGCTCGCGATCACCATGCGCACCCCTGGGCACGACTTCGATCTGGCCGCAGGGTTTCTGGTCTCGGAGGGGGTGATCGCCCAGGGCAGGGACTTCGGGGCGGCACGCTATTGCGCGGGCGCAACCGTCGACGGCGAGAACACCTACAACGTGCTCGACGTGACGCTGGGCTTCGGGGTGCCGGCGCCCGACCCCAGCCTGGAACGCAACTTCTACACCACCAGCTCCTGCGGCCTCTGTGGCAAGGCGAGCATCGACGCCGTGCGCACGCTGTCGCGCTACGCGGTGGCGGATGACCCGCTCACGATCGATGCGGAGCTCTTGGCCTCCTTTCCTGATCGGCTCCGTGCTGGCCAGGACGTCTTCGAGAAGACCGGGGGACTGCATGCGGCCGCCCTGTTCGACGGGCGTACCGGCGAGCTGCTCGTACTGCGCGAAGACGTCGGTCGCCACAACGCCGTCGACAAGGTGGTCGGCTGGGCGCTGAAAGAGAACCTGCTGCCGCTCACCGGCATGGTGCTGATGGTCTCGGGGCGCGCGAGCTTCGAGCTGACGCAGAAGGCGTCGATGGCGGGCATCCCTGTCCTGGCGGCCGTCTCCGCGCCGTCGTCGCTCGCGGTCGAACTCGCCGGCGAGCTCGGCCTGACCGTCGTCGGGTTCCTGCGCGGCAACTCGATGGTGGTCTACTCGGCCGACCAGCGCATCCTGTCCGAACCCGCCGAAGTCCAGCCCCTCGAGAAAGCAGACGCCCGATGAGTACAGACGGCCCGGAGAAGACTCCCGTCAGCGCCGAGAAGAACCCCGTCAGTGCCGAGAACGACTATCCCGATCTCACCGTCGAGCGGCGGGAGGACTGGGCAGTCGGGATGCCCGCCATCTTCAATTCGATGGAGCCCGCCATCCGCCGCATGGGGCTCGGCCGCACCGCGAAGTTGATGACGACCATCAACCAGAAGGACGGCTTCGACTGCATGAGCTGTGCCTGGCCCGACCCGGACAACCGCAAGACCCTCGAGTTCTGCGAGAACGGGGCCCGCGCGGTCACCTGGGAGGCGACGCCGGTGCTCGTGCCGGAGGACTTCTGGCAGCGGTATTCGGTCAGTGACCTGGCCGACAAATCCGAATACTGGCTCGGGATGCAAGGGCGGCTCACCCAGCCCGTGTACAAGCCTGCCGGCTCCGACCACTACGTGCCGGTGAGCTGGGACGAGGCATTCTCTATCGTCGGCGATGCCCTGAAGGGGCTCGACAGCCCCGACGAGGCCGCCTTCTACACCAGCGGCCGCGCCGCCAACGAGACCGCCTTCGTCTACCAGCTCTTCGCCCGCGCCTACGGCACCAACAACCTCCCCGACTGCTCGAACATGTGCCACGAGGCCACGGGCACCGCCCTCGGCGAGGTGATCGGCATCGGCAAGTCGACGATCGCCTACGACGACTTCGAACGCACCGACCTGATCATCGTGATGGGGCAGAACCCCGGCACCAACCACCCGCGCATGCTCACGGCGCTCGAGGACGCGAAGCTCAAGGGCACCAGCATCGTCGCCGTCAATCCGCTGCCAGAGGCCGGGCTGATCCGTTACAAGAACCCGCAGCGGGTGCGCGGGGTCATCGGCAAGGGCACGCAGATCGCCGACCAATTCCTCCAGATCCGCTCGGGTGGCGACATGGCGCTGTTGCAGGCCGTGTCGAAGCGGGTGCTGTTGGCCGAGGAGGCGAACCCCGGCACGGTGCTCGACCACGACTTCATCCAGAAGCACGTCTCCGGGTTCGAGGAGACAAAGGCCAATCTGCTCGCCGTCGACGAGGCGGAGGTGCTGCTCGCCACAGGTCTCAGCTCTGCGCAGATCGACGAACTCGCGGAGCGCTACATCGCCGCCGACCGGGTCATCATCACCTGGGCTATGGGCCTCACCCAGCACAAGAATTCCGTCGCCACGCTGAAGGAGCTGATGAACCTGCTCTTCCTGCGCGGCAACATCGGCAAGCACGGTGCAGGCGCCTCCCCGATCCGCGGCCACAGCAATGTCCAGGGCGATCGCACCATGGGCATCTGGGAGCAGATGCACCCCGAGTTCCTCGATGCCATCCAGGCCGAGTTCGGCTTCGACCCGCCACGCCCGCACGGATTCGACTCGCTCAAGACCATCGAGGGCATGCAGACCGGGCAGATCAAGGTCTTCATGGCGGTCGGCGGAAACTTCGTGGCGGCGATCTCCGACACGGATGCCGCGGAGGCCGCCATGCGCGGCACCGAGCTCAGCGTGCAGGTGTCGACCAAGCTCAACCGATCGCACGGAGTGACCGGAGCCGCCGCCCTCATCCTGCCGACGCTCGGCCGCACCGAGTTCGACCTGCAGAAGTCCGGTCCGCAGTTCCTGTCGGTCGAAGACACGGTCTGCGCCGTGCACGCCACCCACGGCAGCGTGCCGCCGGTGTCGCCGAACCTGAAGTCGGAGCTGGCGATCATCGTCGGCGTGGCGCGGGCGACGCTCGGCGACGACGGTCCGGTCGATTGGCAGTCGCTGCAGGACGACTACGACGTCGTGCGTGAACACATCAGCCGCGTCATCCCCGGGTTCGAGAACTTCAATCAGCAGGTGCGGCACAGGGGAGGCTTCGTCCTGCCGAACGGCCCGCGCGACTCGCGCACCTTCGCCACCGCCACCGGCAAGGCGATGATGACGGTCAACGCGCTGGAGGCTCTGGAGCGGCCGGCCGGGCGCCTCATCCTGCAGACGATGCGGTCGCACGACCAGTTCAACACGACCATCTACGCGCTGAACGACCGGTACCGCGGCATCCACAAGGGACGAGACGTGATCTTCGTGAACCCCGACGACATCATCGAACTCGGCCTCACCGACGGTCAGCGCGTCGACATCTTCGGCGAGTGGCACGACGAGAAGGAGCGGGTGCTGCGCAACTACCGGGTGGTCTCCTACGCCACCGCTCGGGGCTGCGCCGCCGCGTACTACCCCGAGGCGAACGTGCTGGTACCGCTCGACAGCGCCGGTGAGGGCAGCAACACCCCGACGTCGAAGGCTGTCATCGTGCGGCTGGAGCCGGCGGCGGCACTCGTGCCAGCCGACGGGGCAGCGGTAATCCTCGGCTGACGAGCGGGTAGGGCGGCCATCGGTTCTGCGGAGCCCACCGACGATGCAGCACGATCAGCGCGGGCCACTAACCTAGAAGGGTGAAGACCTTCGACGACCTCTTTGTGGAGCTGAGCGAGAAGGCCGTGTCCCGGCCCGAGGGCTCCGGCACCGTGGCGGAGCTCGACGCTGGCGTCCATGCGATCGGCAAGAAGATCGTCGAGGAGGCCGCAGAGGTCTGGATGGCTGCCGAGTACCAGTCCGACGCCGAGACGGCCGAAGAGATCTCCCAGCTCGTGTACCACCTGCAGGTCCTCATGATCGCGAAGGGGCTCGCCCCGGCGGACATCTGGCGACATCTCTGATCGGTTCGTTCCGGCCCGTCGCCCGCATCCTTCTGCCGACCGAAAGAGACCAATGCTCCGCATCGCAGTGCCCAACAAGGGCTCCCTGAGCGAAACCGCCTCAGACATGCTCGCCGAGGCCGGATACGCCGGCCGTCGTGACCCCCGCGCGCTCAACGTGGTCGACCCACGCAACGACGTCGAGTTCTTCTACCTCCGCCCCCGCGACATCGCCACGTACGTCGGCTCCGGCGCTCTCGACGTCGGCATCACCGGACGCGACCTGCTGCTCGACTCCGGCTCCAGCGCGGCCGAGATCACCAGCCTCGATTTCGGGGCCTCCACCTTCCGCTTCGCCGGAAAGCCGGGTGCGTTCACCGACCTGGGCGACCTGAACGGCATCCGAGTGGCCACGAGCTATCCCGGCCTGGTCGGTGACTTCCTGGCGCAGGCCGGGGTCGCCGCGCAGCTGGTGAAACTCGATGGCGCGGTCGAATCGGCGGTCAAGCTCGGGGTCGCGGATGCCGTGGCCGACGTGGTCTCGACCGGGTCCACCCTGCGGGCCCAGGGGCTCGAGATCTTCGGCCCGGTCATCCTGCAGTCCTCGGCGGTTCTGATCGGCGCGAGCGCCGACAGCGGCAAGACCGAGCACCCCGGCATCGCCATCCTGCAGCGTCGGCTGCAGGGGGTTCTCGTCGCACGCCAGTTCGTGTTGATGGACTACGACCTCCCCGTCGACCTGATCGACCGGGCCTCCGCCATCGCGCCCGGGCTCGAGTCACCGACCGTCTCTCCGCTGCGCGACAGCAACTGGGTCGCCGTGCGGGTCATGGTGCGCAGCGACGACACCAACCTGATCATGGACCGGCTCTACGATCTGGGCGCGCGGGCGATTCTGGTCAGCCCGATCCACGCCGCGAGGATCTGACCGTGGCCGTCGTGACCCGCGTGATCCCGTGCCTGGATGTCGCGGCAGGCCGTGTCGTCAAGGGTGTCAACTTCTTGAACCTCCGCGACGCGGGCGACCCGGTCGAGCTCGCCGCGAAGTACTACGAGCAGGGTGCAGACGAGATCACTTTTCTCGACGTGACCGCGACGGTGGATGACCGCTCCACCACCTACGACGTCGTGCGGGCGACCGCGGAGCAGGTGTTCATCCCGCTGACCGTCGGCGGCGGCGTCCGCTCCAGTGACGACGTCGCCCGGCTTCTGGCCGTCGGCGCGGACAAGGTCGGTGTCAACAGCGCGGCCATCCAGCGTCCCGAATTGGTGGGCGAGATCGCGGACCGGTTCGGCGCCCAGGTGCTCGTGCTCTCCCTCGACATCAAGCGCACCGCAGCCACACCCTCCGGCTTCGTCGTGACCACGCACGGCGGTCGCCGCGAGACCGAACTGGATGCCCTCGCCTGGGCCGCCGAGGTGATCGAGCGCGGCGCTGGCGAGCTGCTGGTCAACTCGATCGACGCGGACGGCACCAAGGAAGGCTTCGACCTCGAACTGGTGCGGCTGATGCGCGAGCTCTCTCGCGTTCCGGTGATCGCCAGCGGCGGTGCCGGCTCCGTGCGCGACTTCGCGCCCGCGGTGGCGGCCGGCGCGGACGCGGTGCTTGCGGCGTCGGTGTTCCACAACGGAGAGTTGACCGTCGGTGACGTGAAGCGTGAGCTGACGGCATCCGGAATCGAAGTGAGATGACCATGAACACCCCTGCAACCGATCTCGACTCCGTGCTGACCCGGGCGAAGTTCGATGCGGATGGCCTGCTTCCGGCGATCATCCAGGAGCAGTCGACCGGGCAGGTGCTCATGCTCGGCTATATGAACGCCGAGGCGCTGCGGCGCACACTCACCGAGGGTCGCGTGACGTTCTGGTCGCGCTCCCGGCAGGAGTTCTGGCGCAAGGGCGACACCTCGGGCCACCGCCAGTATGTGAAGGGCGCGGCTTTCGACTGTGATGCCGACACGCTGCTGGTACAGGTCGAGCAGATCGGCGCCGCCTGTCACACGGGGGAGCACGCCTGCTTCGACGTCGACCCACTCGCTCCGACGATCGGCGGTTCGGAGAGCGACGACTCGCACCCGGAGCGCGGCTTCATCGGTACCGAGACCCCGAACTTCGTCGACAACGAGATCGACCAGGTCACGTTCGGTGAACTCGATGAGTGAGACCAGATGAGTGAGACAAGTACGCGCGCCGAGTTCGACGAGCTCCTCTCCGGGCATCGCGTCGTGCCCGTGATCCGTGAGCTGTTCGCCGACGGTGAGACCCCAGTGGGCATTTACCGCAAGCTCGCTCAGGGCGGTCCTGGCACCTTCCTGCTCGAGTCGGCGGAACAGGGCGGTATCTGGTCGCGCTACTCCTTCGTCGGCGTTTCCAGCTTCGGGGTGCTGACCCAGGTGAACGGCGAGGCGGTCTGGCTCGACTACGGCATCGACGAACAGCGGGCGCTGGGCACGGGATTCAGCCGTGCACCGCTCGAGGCACTCGGCCACCTCTACGAGCGCTGGGGAACCGCCCGTGTTCCCGGGCATCCGCCGCTCACCGGTGGTCTGGTCGGATTCATCGGCTGGGAGGCGATCCGGCAGATCGAGAGACTGCCCAACGTGCCCCCCGCAGACTTCGCGATGCCGGGACAGGCCTTCAGCTTCGTCTCCGAACTCGTCGTGCTCGATCACCGCACCGGCGCCGTACTGCTCATCGCCACGGCGCTCAACGACGGGGCTGAGAACGCCGATCAGCTCTGGGCGGGTGCGCAGACGCGGCTGGATGATATGCAGCGACGCCTCGCCCAGCCGTCGGAGGCCTGGCTGGCGGAGGTCGACCTGACCGTCGCGCCCGAGCCGACCCCGCGTATCCTTCCTGCCGACTACCGGGCGGCGGTCGAACGATCGAAGGACTTCATCCGCGACGGCGACGTGTTCCAGGTCGTCATCTCGCAGCGCTTCGATCACGAGGCGACCGCCGACCCGATCGACGTCTATCGCGTGCTGCGAACTCTCAACCCGAGTCCGTACATGTATCTGCTGTCGCTCGAGGATGCGGCGGGCGAACCGTACTGGATCGTCGGCTCCTCGCCCGAAGCGCTGGTCAAGGTCGACAACGACCACGTCTACATGCACCCGATCGCGGGGTCTCGGCCGCGCGGCGAGAACCCGGAGGAGGACCTCGCGCTCAGCGAGGAGCTGCTCGGCGACCCCAAGGAGCGGGCGGAGCACCTGATGCTCGTCGATCTGGCGCGCAATGACCTGTCCAAGGTCTGCGTGGCCGGCTCGGTCGAGGTCACCGAGTTCATGCGGGTGGAGCGCTTCAGCCACATCATGCACCTCGTCTCCTCGGTGGAGGGCGATCTCTCGCCGGAGGCGAACTCTATCGACGTGTTCCGCGCGACCTTCCCGGCGGGAACGCTGTCGGGCGCGCCGAAACCGCGCGCGCTCGAGATCATCGACGAATTGGAGGCCGCCCAGCGCGGCCTGTACGGCGGCGTGGTGGGCTACTTCGGCTTTGCCGGCGACCTCGACCTGGCGATCGCCATCCGCACGACGACGATCTCGGGCGGCGTCGCCCGAGTGCAGGCCGGAGCCGGCCTGGTTGCAGACTCCGACCCGGTGACGGAATACCAGGAGACGCTGAACAAGTCCGCGGCGCCGTTGCGCGCCGTCGCGGTCGCCAACGCGATGAAGCGGGTGCGGTCGTGACGCCGCGGCGCCTGAATCCGCGCAGACTCAAGTCGTTCACCATGCTCGCCGGAGTCGTGCTGAGCGGGTTGACCCTCCTCACCTGGACCGGCCAGTGGTTCTCGATCACGATCGACGGCAGCGCGGCCACCCAGAGTCGTCTCAGCGCAGCGGGGGATGTCGCGGCGCCCGCCCTGGTCACCCTCGCGCTGGCCGGTCTCGCGCTCGTCGGCGCGCTCGCCATCGCCGGCCCGCTGATCCGCTACGTGCTCGGGGCGGTGCAGACACTGCTCGGCATCACGATCGTGCTCTCCGCGGTCTCGGCTTTGCGCGACCCGGTCGCGGCGTCCGCCTCGCTGATCACGGACGCCACCGGAGTGAGCGGTGCGGCCCCCGTGGCGGCGCTGGTGCGCAGCGTGACCGTCACCGCCTGGCCGGCGATCACCATCGTGGTCGGCGCGCTGGTCGTGCTGCTGGGGGCGTTCCTGCTCGTCACCGGACGGCTCTGGCCGGTCTCGTCGCGCAAATATCAGGCGGTGCGGCTGGAGCGGCAGGTGGTGGGGGAGAACCCCGCCGCCGACTGGGACAGCCTGAGCAACGGCACGGACCCCACCAGTACGGAGCCGGCCAGCGCCGACCCGACGAGCGACGATTCGACGTCACGCTAGACTTTGACCGACCCAGCACGAAGGAGAAAACCCAGTGAGCGACGAATTCCACGAGCCCGGCGAAGGCAACTCGCCCGCCGCCTGGACCGCT
>Ga0247732_10001279_pt1 | contig 10322 bp, 10 predicted proteins | sample UWRJL163409C2_FD_180940 | JGI IMG/M metagenome (GOLD analysis project Ga0247732, IMG submission 180940) | Plant litter microbial communities from Arlington Agricultural Research Station in Wisconsin, United States - UWRJ-L163-409C-2 | ecosystem: Environmental > Terrestrial > Plant litter >...
GCTCAGCTTGCGGGTGCCGACTGCCGGCAGCAGCGCCTTGGACAGGCCGAGTTCGGCGCCCAGCCCGCGCGCAATGGCGAGGGGGTGGACGAAGCAGGCCGAGAGCTGCGAGGCGGCGCGGCCGAACGCCCCCCATTGCGGGCGCATCAGCATGGGCTGGCAGGTCATCAGCGACGCCGCGCTGTCGCCCATCGCGCCCCAGGCAATGAAGCCGCTTTTGATCACCAACTCCGGCTTGATACCGAAGAAGCCGGGGCGCCAGATGACGATATCGGCCATCTTGCCGTCTTCCAGCGAGCCGATGTGCTCGGCAATGCCGAAGGTGAGCGCGGCGTTGATGGTGTATTTGGCGATGTAGCGCTTGATACGGGCATTGTCGCCCTGGCCGGCGACGTCCTCGGGCAGCGGGCCGCGCTGGTCCTTCATCTTGGAGGCGAGCTGCCAGGTGCGGCAGATCACTTCGTGGATGCGCCCCATGCCCTGGCTGTCGGAACCCAGCATCGAGATGGCGCCGAGGTCGTGGAGTATGTCTTCCGCCGCGATGGTCTGCGGGCGGATGCGGCTCTCTGCGAAGGCGACATCCTCGGGAATCGCCGGGTTGAGATGGTGGCACACCATCGTCATGTCGAGATGTTCGTCGAAGGTGTTGACCGTGTAGGGGTTGGTCGGGTTGGTCGACGAAGGCAGGCAGTTCTCGATGCCGGCGACGCGGATGATGTCCGGCGCGTGCCCGCCGCCGGCACCCTCGGTGTGGTACATGTGGATGGTGCGCCCACCGATGGCGGCTAGCGTGTCCTCGAGAAAGCCGCTCTCGTTCAGCGTGTCGGTGTGGATCTGCACCTGGAAGTCGAGCTCGTCGGCGACACTGAGGCAGGTGTCGATCGCGGCGGGCATCGAGCCCCAGTCTTCGTGCAGCTTCAGGCCGAGGCAGCCGGTTTCCATCTGCTCGTGCAGCGAGGCCGGCTTGTGGCTGTTGCCGCGCCCGAGGAAGCCGAAATTGATCGGCCATTGCTCGGCCGCCTGCAGCATCTTGCCGGTGTTGAACGGCCCGCCGGAATCGATGCCGACCGTGATGGGCCCGAGCGAGCCGCCGATCATGGTGGTGATACCGCTGGAAATGGCGTGCTCGCACTGGCCGGCACTGTCGAAATGCACATGCACGTCGATGGCGCCGGCGGTGGCGATCATGCCCTCGCAATCGCGCACCGTGGTGGATTGCGAGACAATGAGGCGCGGGTCGACGCCGTCCATCACCGCCGGGTTGCCGGCCTTGCCGAGGCCGACGATCTTGCCGTTCTTGATGCCGAGATCGCCCTTCACAACGCCGAGCACTGCATCGATCACCACGACATTGCACAGCAGCATGTCGAGCGCGCCCTCAAGGCTGGTGACGCCCGCGGCGAGGCCCGCGCCATCGCGCAGCGTCTTGCCGCCGCCGTGCAGGCATTCGTCGCCATAGACGGTGTAGTCCTTCTCGACCACGGCGATGAGCGAGGTATCGGCCAGACGTATGCCGTCGCCCGTGGTCGGGCCATACATGTGGGCGTAGTCGCGGCGCAGCATCTTGACCATGATCAGGCTCCCTTGAAGCCGGCGTCGCGGGCGCGCTGGAGCGCTTTCTCGCGCGCGTCCTCGCCATCCGTCGGGCCGTCGCTCAGATTGTTGAAACCACCGATCTCGCGGGTACCGCCCACTGCCACCAGGGTCAGCGTCTTGCTCTGGCCGGGCTCGAAGCGCACAGCCGTGCCGGCCGGAATGTCGAGCCGCATGCCGAACGCCTTGGCGCGGTCGAAATCGAGCGCCTTGTTGACCTCGAAGAAATGGTAGTGCGAGCCGATCTGGATGGTGCGGTCGCCGGTGTTGACGGCAGTGATCTCGACGCGCGGCCGGCCGGCATTGAGCTCGATCTCGCCTTCCAGTGGCAGCAATTCGCCGGGCATCAGCGTATCGGCCTCGGCGCCCTCGCGCGGGCGGATCGGCTCGTGGATCGTCACCAGCTTGGTGCCATCGGGGAACATGCCCTCGACCTGAAGAATGTCGAGCAGCGAGGCGACGCCGGGCATTACGTCGTCGGTGGTCAGGATCGACGAGCCGTAGCCCATCATCTCCGCCACGCTGCGGCCGTCGCGCGCGCCTTCCAGTATCTCGTCGGTGATGATCGCCACCGCCTCGGGGTAGTTGAGCTTCAGCCCCCGGGCCCGGCGCTTGCGGGCCAGCTCGGCGGCCGTGAAGATCGTCAACCGTTCGAGTTCTGTCGGGGTCAGCAGCATCTGTGTCTTCCTGCGGTGGAGGGCTCGGGTTCAGTTGGAGAACAGCCGAACCTCGGAGGTGGCGTGGCGCATGGTGGCGATGTCGAGGAGCGGGGTCATGCTTGCGAAGTCGTCGCAAGTGAGTGGCGTGGCCGGGCGGCTCTCCTCGATCAGCGCTGCGATGACCGGCAGCGTGGCGGCGAGCGAGCGCTGCGCCTCCACCGCGCCGACGAGGCTGAGACGCACGGCGGCGCTCGCCATGGCGGAGGCCGTGCCATAGGCCGAGGCCGCCAAGGCGGAGGTCTCGTCCAACCCGCAGGCGCGCCAAAGCGCGCCCTGCACGACCGGCAGATGGCCGAGCATGCGCCGGGCTTCGACCTCGGCCTTCAGAGCCCCCGCATTCGGGGTGCCGATGCGGGCGTGCGAGGTGAGGAAAGCCAGCCCGTTGCGCACCGAGCCTTTGCGCTGCGGTGCCGGCAAGGTCGCGGCATCGAACCGCCGGTCGATCTCGGTGAGTTCGGCAATGTCGTCGCTGGCGGCAAAGGCGAGCGCCACCGCGATACGGTCCATGCCGGCCCAGCGATGGGTGAGGGTGGAGATCAGCGTCGTGCTGAGATTGTCGCGGCCGAGCGTCTGCCCGAGCTCGGCCAGCCCCTCGATGCCGTTCGAGAACGCGAAGGCGCCATTCGGGAACGCCGAATCCGATTGCCAGAGCGTTGCCAGCAGCGTCAGCATTCGGCGGGCGCCGCGTCATTGGCGGCGATGATGATGCGGTCATCGAGGCCGATGGCGGTGAGGCGCGCGCGGTAAGCCTCGACCGGCCCTTCCAGCGCGACGCAGATGGCATCCGCCTCAAACCGCACCCGCCAGTGCAGATTGCCGACGTGGTAGCCGAGCTCCAGCGCGGCCGCCGTGTCGCGCGGCTGCAGACGCAGCCAGTGCTCGGCATCGACCCGCACCACGATGGCGTGGTGGTCCTCGCACAGCAGCACGGCGCCATCGAACAGCGGCTCGTCGCGGGGCAGGGCGATGGCGATCTCAGTACCGCCCCTGGTCACGGCGCGAAAGCGCCGGCGGGCCAGCTCGGCGGCGGGCAGGGTCAGCAGATCGACCTGCCCGTGATGCTCCATATGGTGCAGGCGGTCGGCATATGCAGCATCGACCCGGCTTCCAAGAACACGTTCGACGAGAAGCATGGAGGCAGCCCCAGAATGCGGAAAATGTGCCCTTGAATGTACAAAGGCGGCCGGGGTCGACCAATGCATTTGGGGTGCAAAGCTGCTCGAATAAGCGATTTTGTACGAACATTTATTGGGCAGTCGCCGCGAATTTGGTCGCGTGGCCGGACGCCGCGCAGGGCAGGGCGTCATCGTTTTGCAAAAGAGGCGCGAGCTGCTACGCCGCTTCCTGGCAAGACGCCAGATCGCGCACCCAAAGCCGGATCAACGGTTTGCGGCTGAGATGTCGACGCCGGGAAGGTTGCGCAAAACCGTCTCCGGCGATGCAACGGCGCTCGCTGATACGAACAAATTGCCTATAATGCATTGCCCCTAGGGGCGTCCGGATTCGTCGGAGCAGGCAGGGGCGCGCATGAAACTCGATGGTGTGGGACCGCTCTTCAAGCAGTTTCAGCGGCGTATCGTGCAGCAGATTGTCGAGGGCGACTTCATGCCGGGGCACCGCCTGCCCTCCGAAGCCGAGTTCATGAAGCGCTACAATCTCTCGCGCCAGACCATAAGCAAGGCGCTGTCCGAGCTTGCCGACCGTGGCCTGATCGAGCGCAACAAGCGTGCCGGCACCACCGTCTCGCTCGGCTTCCGCGAGAAATTTGTCAAGTCGACCAATGACATCCTCACCGAGGTGAGCGAGCATGGCGGGCTCTATGAGTACCGCATCCTGGCGCTCGATACCCACATCAATGGCGAGAGCCGCATATTGTGGCGCGACGTGCCGATGGGCACGCGCTTCAAGCGTGTCGAAATCCTGCACTCACTGGACAACATCCCCGCGCAGTATGAGCGGCGCTTCATCAATCTCGAGACGCTGCCCATCGCCATCGAGCAGAGTTTCGAGGCCGAACCGCCGGGCGAGTGGCTGCTGAAGAACGCGCCGTGGAGCTGGGTGCGCCGGCGCATTACCGCGATCAACGCGCCCGCTGACATGGCGCAACATCTTCAGCTGCCGGTCGGCGCCGCCTGCGTGGTGCTTGAGCGGAGGATGTATCGCAAGGAAGGACTTGTGGGTCTCGCCTACCTCACCCATCCCGGCGACCGCTTCGCCCTCAATGGCGATGTCGGCCTCGCATCAAGCGAGAGCGGTGCCGAAGCCACCGGGCGCCACCTCACGGACTAGCCCCTCGCCTCAGAAAGCGAGAAGGTTGTCGCGTAGGTGCTTGTGCTCATAGGCTCTCCGGGTCAGCCCACGCTGCTGCAGCTCCGGCATCAGCCCATCGGTGATGGTGGCAACGGAGCGGCGGCTGACATCGGGTAGCGCGATCAGGAACCCGTCGCCGCCGACCTCCTCCATGATCTCACCCATCTGAGCCGCCACGCTGTCCGGTGTGCCGACCACGTCGACGCAATAGCCGGTGCTGTTGTTGGCGATCACCGCCTCGCGCAGCGTGTTCTTGCCGGCGCGGACGAGGAAATTGTGCAGCGTCGACTGCGTGCCGTTGGTGGTGAGCTCGCCCACCGGCTGGTCGAGATCGAACTGCGCGAAGTCGATGTTCAGGCTCCAGCCGAGACGAGCGAGGCGCGCTTCGATGTTCGCCGACGCCGAGATGCCGCGCTGGTCGGCAAACCAGCGCGCCTGATCCTCCGTCTCGGCGACGATGGGCGCCAGCAGATAAAGGATCTTGCAGCTGTCGGGATCGCGTCCCATCGCCGTCATGCTGGCGCGGATCTCGTCTCGGTAGCGCTTCATGTTCTCGATGCCGTTCGGCGCGGCCACGATGGTATCGGCATGGGTCGCCGCGAACGCCCGGCCCGCCGATGAGCCGCCGGCCTGCGCGATCACCGGGCGGCCCTGCGGCGTGGGGCCGGAGTTCAGCGGGCCACGGCAGCTGTAATACTTGCCCTTGAAATCGATGGTTTTGACCTTGGAGGGATCGAACAGCACGCCGGTCTTGCGATCGGCGATGGTCGCACCGGGCTCCCACGAATCCCACAGCTGCTTGACGATGGAGACGTACTCGTCCGCCATCACATAGCGCTCATCATGGTCCGCCATGCCGTCGAGGCCGAAATTACGCGCCGACAGATCGGCAAAACCGGTCACCGCATTCCAGCCGCCGCGCCCGCCGGAAATCTGGTCCAGCGAGCCGACGATGCGGGCGGTGAGGTACGGGTGGTAGGCGAAGGTCGAGAGCGTCGGCACGATGCCGACATGCGAGGTCACGGCCGCCATCAGCGTGGCGATGACCGAGGGCTCCTGACGCGGCACGCACAGGCCGGTCTTCAGGAACAGGTCGCGGGAGTTCTGCCACGTCTCACCGATATAGATGGAATCCTCGATCAACATGTAATCGAAGCAGGCGCGCTCGATGGCGCGCGCGACGTCCTTGAACAGCTCGCAGTCCATCCAATCATTGCCGATATTGCCGGTCCACGGCTCGCCCCATGCCTGAACGCTGGAGCCCTGAAGAAACCAGGCCATGTGGAAGGGGGTCGGCATGAAACTCTCCTGTGGTCCGGTGGATGCGAGCGCAGCGGCGATGGACGTCACGCCGAGGTTATTGCGCGGTCTTTAATTTGAACTTCGGGTCAAATCGCGAAGTCTTTGCACTCCGTGCGGAGGAAGGTCGGTACATAATGAAATAATGCCATGTCTTTATGCCCATTTTCTGCGCAGGCGCATAAATAGCCGGCAGCATCTGTCACGCTCAACCCGGCGTCAGGCGCCGCTCCAGCACCCGGCTCGCCGCGTTTAGCGGCCAGCACAGCGCGAGGTAGATCAGTGCGACGATGCCGTAGACGGTGAAGGGCTCGAAGGTGGCGTTGGTGATGACGTGCGAGGTGCGCAGCAGCTCGTTGAAGCCGATGATCGAGGTCAGCGCCGTGCTCTTCACCATCAGCCCCATGAAGCCGACAGTCGGCGCCACCGCGATGCGCAGCGCCTGAGGCCAGATCACCAGCCACGCACGCGGCACCGGGCGCAGGCCGAGTGCGGTCGCCGCCTCCCATTGCCCGACAGGCACGGCCGCCACGCAGCCGCGCCAGATCTCGGCGAGATAGGCGCTGGCCGACAGCGTCAGGCCCAGCAGCGCCGCGGTCCAGGGCGAGACATCCATGCCCAGCATCGGCAGGCCGAAATACACCAGGAACAACTGCAGCAGCAGTGGCGTGCCCTGGAAAAACTCGATGTACCACTCGGCGATCTTGGCGAACGCCCTGACCGAGCCGGTGCGGAGCACCAGCACGAACAGCCCCGCCAGCCCGCCGGTGACGAAGCTCATGAGCGAGAGCACCACGGTCCAGCGCGCGGCGAGCAGCAAATTGCGGGTGATGTCCCACAGCGAGAAATCGATCATGCGACCCTCCGCATCAGCCGGGCGGTGGAGGCGCCCAGCGTCCGGCGCAGCAGCGTCGACAGGCAGAAATACAGCAGTGTCACAACGACGTAGGTCTCGAAGGCGCGGAACGTCTCGGTCTGTACGAGGTCGGCCTCGAAGGTCAGGTCGCGCAACGCGATCTGCGAGACCACGGCGGTGTCCAACATGCTGATGACAATCTGGCTGAGCAAGGCTGGCCGCACTGCCGCGACGGCCTGCGGCAGCATGATGCGGGTGAACACGATGAAGCGATGCAACCCCAGCGCCTTGGCGGCTTCTTCCTGGCCCGCTGGCAGGGATTCGAAGCCGGCCCGCACCAGCTCGGTGGCGTAGGCGCCGAGATTGAGCGTCAGCGCCAGCACCGCCGCCTCGAACGCGCCGAGATGGATGCCGACGCTCGGCAGGCCGAAATAGATGAAGAACAGCTGCACGATGAACGGCGTGTCGCGGAACAGTTCGACATAGACGTTCACCGGCCAGCCGAAACCGCGCGGCCAGGCAAGGCGTCCGGCCGCCATCAGGATTCCGAACGTAACGCCCAGAGCCGCCCCGCACAGCGTCAGCCACAGCGTCATGACGGCCCCGCTGAGAATAGCGGGGCCGTATCTCGCGACTAGATCGAACCAATCAGCCATTCGGCTCGACCAGATCCTTCGGGTCGATCGGCTTCTGCAGCCACTGAACGGAAATCTTGTTCAGGCTGCCATCGGCCAGCATCTTGGCGATCATGTCGTTCAGCGCGGTCTTCAGCCCGGTTTCGCCGAGGTTGACGCCCATATGGTTCGGGCTGCTGAGCAGGACAAATTTCTGCTCCGGCTCGATCGGAGGCTTGCGCGCGATCACCGCGCCGCCGACATCGTTCCCGACGACGATGGTATCGACCTGACCGGCGAGGAAGGCTGAGATCACGCCATTATAGCTGTCGAAGCGCTTGATGTCGGTGCCGGGAGGGGCGGCCTCGGTCAGCATGGTATCGTCCAGCGTGCCGCGATTGGCGCCGACTGACTTGCCCTTGAGATCGGCGGGGCCGGTGATGGCCATCGCCTTGGGGCCGAGGATGGCGACATAATAGGGCGCGTAGGACTCGGTGAAGTCGAGCGCCTTTGCCCGCTCCTTGCTGTAGCCGAGGCTGAGCAGCACGGAGACCTTCTTGGCCTGCAGTGCGGCGATGCGGGTCTTGCCGGTGACGGGCACCAGATTGACCTTCACGCCCAGCGCGGTGCCGATGGCGTTGGCCATGTCGATATCATAGCCCTGCAGCTTCATGTCCGAGCCGACCGAGGAGAACGGTGGCAGATCCTCGAAGATGCCGATATTGACCGAGCCGGCCTTCTTGATGTCGGCGAGTTCGTCGGGCTGCGCCATGCAGGGCAGCGCCATGGCTAGGCAAAGCGCGAAGAAACTGGATCGGGCGAGTTTCACGGATTGGACCCCTGGTTGCTGGAAGGTGGTGGGTGTCTAAGCAACGTCCGTGCCGGTTCTCGCCGCCAGGTATCGGGTGCGATGTTCGGCGCCGGGCTTCAAGTCTCCAGCATCTTCAGCGAGTGATAACGCCGGTTGAAATAGATCAGTCCGGCAGCCGGTAGATGTGGTGTTATCGCGACGACTTCGCAGAACATCACATTGTGGCTGCCGATACTGGTGTGCTGGACGATGCGGCAATCGAACGACGCGGCCGCCCCGGCCAGCACCGGCGATCCCGTTTCCAGCGCCGACCATGCGCCGGCCTCGAAACGCTCGGCCATCGGGGTCTTGCCGCCGAACCGGCCAGAGAGTTCCTCATGGCCTGCCGCCAGCGTGTTGACGCACAGAACGGCGTTGCGGGTGACCGCCTCGAAGACGGAAGTTGAGCGGTTGAGGCACACCAGCAGCGTCGGCGGCGTGTCGGTCACGCTGCACACGGCGGAGGCCGTGAAGCCGGCACGCCCGCCCGGCCCGTCCGTGGTGACGATGTTCACCGCAGCGCCGAGCCGCGCCATGCCGTCGCGGAATTCCTGTTTGGAAACCGTGGAGAAATCTTGCGGCGCGCTTTCCATCATGCGGCTCAGAACGCGAGGAGGTTGTCGCGCAGCTGCGCGTGCTCATACGCCTTGCGCACCAGCCCGCGCTGCTGAAGCTCGGGGATGAGGCCGTCGGTGATGGTGGCGACCGAGCGGCGGCTGAGATCGCCCTGCACCATGAGGAAGCCGTCGCCGCCGACCTCCTGCATGATCTCTTCCATCTGCGAGGCAACGCTGTCCGGCGTGCCGACCACATCGACGCTGTAGCCATTGCTGTTCTGCGCGATCACCGCCTCGCGCAGCGTGCTCTTGCCGGCGCGCACCAGGAATTGCTGAAGCGTCGACTGGTGGCCATTGGTGGTGAGCTCGCCCACCGGGGCGTCGAGGTCGAAGCCGGAAAAGTCGATGTTCGAGTTCCAGCCGAGCCGGGCTAGCCGGGCATCCATGGTTTTCGCTGCGAAGATGGCGCGCTGGTCGGAATACCATTGCGCCTGCTCCTGCGTCTCGGCGACGATGGGCGAGAGCAGATACAGCACCTTGCAGCTGTCGGGATCGCGGCCCAGCGCCTTCATGCTGGTGCGGATATCGTCGCGGTAGCGCTTCATGTTCTCGACGCCGTTGGGCGCGGCCACGATGGTGTCGGCATGGGCGGAGGCGAAGTCCTTGCCCATCTTGGAACCGCCGGCCTGCGCGATCACCGGACGCCCCTGCGGGCACGGGCCGGAATTCAGCGGGCCGCGGCAGCTGTAATAGGTGCCCTCATAATCGATGGTGTGGACCTTTGTGGGGTCGAACAACACCCCGGTCTTGTGGTCCGCCACCGTTGCGCCGGGCTCCCAGGAATCCCACAGCTTCTTGACGATGGTGACGTATTCCTCGGCCATGACATAGCGCACGTCATGGTCCGGCAGCTTGTCCATGCCGAAGTTCTGCGCCGAGAAATCCGATGAGCCGGTGACCATGTTCCAGCCGCCGCGCCCGCCGGAAATCTGGTCGAGCGAGCCAACGATTCGGGCGGTCAGATACGGCGCATAGGCGAACGTTGAGAGCGTCGGCACGATGCCAAGGCGGGTGGTGACGGCGGCCATCAGCGTAGCGATGACGGACGGCTCCTGGCGCGGCACGCACATGCCGGTTTTCAAGAAGATATCGCGGGAATTCTGCCAGTTCTGGCCGATATAGATCGAATCCTCGATCAAAAGGTAATCGAAGCAAGCACGCTCCAGAGAGCGGGCGAGATCCTTGAACAGATCCGCGCTCATCCAGTCGTCGCTGATGTTCCCGGTCCACGGCTCGCCCCAGGCCTGAACGCTTGAGCCCTGAAGAAACCAGGCCATGTGGAACGGGGTCGGCATGAGATTCTCCTCGTCGGCACGCGGCGCATTAATGAACGGTCATAATTCTCCAGAACGCGGCCGCCCTCTGTCGAAGAAGACCTCGTCGGGCTCGAAAATCGTTCATTGTCAATGATTTTTCATAACGCGATGCGTGAAACATATGCAAGATCAAAATTTCATATTGTAC
>Ga0247732_10001280_pt1 | contig 10315 bp, 11 predicted proteins | sample UWRJL163409C2_FD_180940 | JGI IMG/M metagenome (GOLD analysis project Ga0247732, IMG submission 180940) | Plant litter microbial communities from Arlington Agricultural Research Station in Wisconsin, United States - UWRJ-L163-409C-2 | ecosystem: Environmental > Terrestrial > Plant litter >...
CCGAACACCCAACTTCCGATCGGTATTGAACTTCCAAATACACTTTGACTTCGAGCGACATCCGTTCCAACTTCGTCGCTACTCCGTCCGCGTGATCTAACAGCACCCAGTCACGCTGAGGTTGGTCCAGAAGGTTGTCCAGCACCGAGGTGTCGAACTGCCTACCTGAGGCCGAGTTGTATGTTCTATGGAGTGCGCCCCATAGTTTGTAAGATCCCATGGGCATGAGTTAGTCTCCACGATCGAAGAAGATGCACTTAGTCTGTCTGACAACAGTCCTCAGGCCTGTGCGAGGCCTGATACTCTAGCAGAGCTTGCTTGCACTTGTTGTTCCATCATGGGTTCGAGTGCTTGGTAATACGGACCTCCTTGGAATGGCAGAGCCATGCTTCGGAGATGACCACAGCGAGTGAATCAACCTGGCAGTCGATTCGGTCAGTGGAGGTGAGGCCACACATGTCAATGCATGAGATACCAGTGGTGAGCTGGTCAACAAAGTTCTCCTCTGCTTTGCTGTCCAGCTTGATTGACCACTGCTCTTCCAGATCCTGATCAGGGCCTAGTGGCAGTGTGGTAAATCAGAACATGGTCTGATGTGTTGCGCATCTCATTTAGGAGATGCAGCTGTTTGTGGAGCACCTCGTGCACCTCAAGGAAGACAAGATCAATGACCGACGGCCGTAGGCTGTTGGCATGTGGATAATATATGGGGCCATAGTTAGACGGCCATGCCCAGTCCAGGCCCATCAGCTGAGCAGACTCAACAAGCAAGTTAGAATCCCAGTGCTGGTGCAGGACACCATCGTCCCAGACCGCGTTATAAGAATTGAAGTCGCTGCCCATGTATGACACAGGTGGCAGGCGTGCAATGTTCCTGGACAGCCAGGTGATCACAGTGTGCTGCACATCAGAGTAGATGTTCAGCAAATGCATGGGCTCGACCTTCCAGACCAACCTCAGCATGACTGGGTGCCGTTTGCAGAGGCAGAACTGAAGGATGCTTTGTCCAGATGCTCTAGCATCTCTGCTCCTGGACTGGATCATCTCAAGTGGTTCCACATCAAGCAGATTGTGCAAGTGCCTCAGTGCTCATCTGTTCTGCTCACGATTGCCAATGTATGCCTGGCGGTGGGGCATTGGCCATTGCACTTCAAGGACAGCATGTTGGTTATCATCCCAAAATCTGGCAAGCCCTCCTACTCTATGCCCAAGGCGTTCTAGCCAATTGTGCTGTTGAACACTCTTGCAAAGCTCATCAAGAAGATGGTGTCCAACTGTCTCCAATTCAACAGCATCAAGTATGACGTTTTCCATCTGAACCAAGTCAGAGGAGTGCAACAGCACTCCACCGAGGACGCAGGGATGATCCTAACCCATCTGGTGTGAGCCGGGTAGGCTAAGGGTCTCAAGACAAGCGTGGTGGCCTTTGACATCACACAGTTTTTCCCCTCTATCAACCACAACATGCTCTTGCGTGTGCTCCAGAAGCAGGAGTTCCCACTGCTGGTAGTGAACTTCTTCGCTTCCTACCTTGTCAGTTGTACCACGTGCAAACCATGCAGTGCCTGTGGCAGGGTGACTGCCTCTGAGACGGAGCTCATTGCTATTCAATTGGGCTTGACAGTCACAATGTCCTGCTGTGACTGCCTGACTATCTATGTGTTTACTGACTTGCTGAGTGCAATTTGGGATGCAACTAACGTTTTTAGACATTCTAGTCAAGAGGTTTCTCTCAACATTTGCTGCAAGCTCTTGTAGTGGTTTGATGGCACTGTTGAATGCCAACTCAATTTTGTGCATACTGTTTCAGCTCTCCAGTAGAAAGTGCAAGATTATGCACACAAGCACACCATGGGGCTCTCTGTCCCTCAAGACACGCGGGTGCTGACATCTGTTGATGCTGTCCATGAGACAGCAGACAAGGTTGCCATAGTGGTGTGGCCCAAGTTGGCTATGCTACCTAGTTACATTGGGTGGAACTTCTTCCAGCTCAAATGGACAAATGGAAAGCTGTTATGCCTGATCACTGTCAAGGGTGGTCTCTAGAAAGCTATGTCACTTTTTTCCAGAAGACTGTTTCAGGCTTCTAGAGCCTGATTCAGTCTTTGAATGGCCATCATTGTTCTTGAAAGCAAGAAGAAAATTCTAGACTCTTAGAGCTCTAGATGGACTTTGAAATCCTACAACATCTTTGCAAGCTTATAAAAAGTTGTTGAGAGGGAATGATAAATATTAAATTATGAGAATAATATAGAAGCAATGTATTCTAGATCCAGCACTAATCCTCTTCTCTGTAATTGTTGCCTTTATTGTTGCCTTTGCTGTCACTGTCATCAATGCTATTGTTGTTGCTGGTACCAGAGTCATCATCATCATTATCCTCTTTTATGCAGATAATGTTGGCCATTTCTGTGAGCATTGGCAGCTTAGCAACTCCTGCTTATGTACCAAGCAAGCCTCAATCTTCATCACTCTGGAGAGGTTGGTAATCTATTGCTGCTCTTATGATCTACTTCTACTTTTTTTCTCTTGAATGTGTTGAGGCCTGCAATAAGCACTGAGACCTTTAGAATGATGATTTTCTTGCCACCAACTTCTCTTGGCATGTTGCCAGGGCTTGTCTTGCAATACTCTTTTTGTAGATACTGAGTTGTTAGCAGGAGATTGTTAACATAAACTCTGGTCGTCTATCTTCAAAAGACATGCTCTAGCTATGGTACCTCATCAGCAACACAATATTTGATAATTGAATGACAAAGATTACTATCTGGATTGATAGAGCAAGCACTCCTTGGAGGTAGTCTGCTGGAGCCAGCTTTTTATCAAGATTTATAGGGGCAAAATATACCAGATGTGCAGCTCTAAATACACACATAATGATATCTGCCTCTGCCACACCCTGTGCAAAAATGAGACCAAGATTACACAGCAGATATTTGCCATGCATGGTGACACACCTCTTTGATAACAGGCCCATTTCTATCCCACTGAAACTTTTTCCAGTAGAAAGACACAAACCAGTTACTGCCCTTGTTTACTATTATAGTCATTGACCCCATATACTTCTTGATATCTTCCAGCCTGTCAAATTTGCCACTCTTAACAAAAAGCATGTTGAGAACTTCAAACATCACTTTTGCAAAACTGTTTCTCCAGGTAGCAAGCTGTTGAGCAGCCTAAGATCAAGTTAGCAGACATTGTAACAGTCTGAAGCTAGGGTCATCTCACTGGTCAGCACTATGTGTCACCTTTCTCTACTATATCCTTTTTCTCAGAAAAAGTAGCATTGACAAGCTCCTAGATTTGCTTCTTAGCCAGACTATCCCAGGAGTTTGCACTTGTCCCTTTCTAAACCACATAGACTATATGGCATACATTGCAACTACAGGCAAGCTTGACCCACCTCCCTCTTTGGTCCACTCTCCATGGAGTGGTTTCAGAAGGAGCTTCACTCACACATTGATCTGATGGAGCTTTTTATTGTCATCCAATCCCAGTAGATGAAAATGCAGCTTTTGACAATGCCAAAGGTCTTGTTAGTGCAGTATATTTAATTGACTTTTATTACTTGAATAACCTGACAACCTTCTTGTCTATACCCTAGCATAGTGCTCATTGTGCTAGTGTGGTCAGTCAGGTCAAACAAAGGCTCTCACAAATCTTTGAGCTACCTCTGCTGGGCACTCCCACATGAGAGGCAATGAAGCAATTTCTTCTTGAGGTCAATGCTACAACTGGGTGGTGCCAATACCTCCACCACTTCCTTCATTGGGATAACAAGTTCAATTCAGCAACACTGTTTATGAGTGATGTGATTCTGAGTATACAGTGGACAATCCAATCAATTATCCTCCTTTTGCCTGACATTTATTTTAGATCATATGCATTATCTTGTATGGTCTCACCAAGGGTATGAAACTAGTGTCAATGTGAGCCAACATCAAGGCCTACAATCCAAATCTCAAGCCAGGCAATTGGTGTTTTGAGATCACAATCAGGCTTATTGCCACGGCTGCTATTATAGTATGTGGATTTCCCCCCCTCCTGCTACATTATATCAGAAATAGTAACAGGTAATTAGAGCAAAATTAGAGCATCTTTCTGCTCAAGAGTGACACCTTGCTCAATGCAAGTGGAGATGGCAATGCCAGTAGATTTAACTACAAGGAGAAGTTTGAGTTGTACAGGAACACCCTTATCAGAACAAAGAACATGACAGGTACTGCCAACCTCTGGTTTGAAGAAGTCATGTGATTCATCAATGTAGGAGTTTTTGGTACTGAACAACAACTGTTGGCTGAAGACTTGGACAACAAGGACAGTGATCGTGATGGCAGGGACAACTTGTCCATTTCTAGTAGGGATTCATTCCTTGCAGGAGTTGTCAATAGCATTCTATGCAGAGGCAGTTCTCTTTGGTCTTTTTAGCAATGATGAAGAAGCTGATAGCAGTGACATCATTCTTTCAGATTTGTTTGTTTTTTGTTTTACCTGGGGGCAAGTAAATTTCTCTAACTCTGTCTTTTGCCAGATCCAGGCTCTTCCATTAGGTTTTTCTTGCTCTGCTCAGGGCCACCTCCAGCTGACTGCTCCTATTCTCACTCCTATTTCTACTACCTTACAGTAGCCTCAGACTTAGTCAGTCCCTTCTATCCTTGCATCTGCTATTACTTCAGCACTTCCTGTTCAAGCTAGAATGCTAGCAACTACTTTGAATATTCAGAAAGCCTGTTCCACTGCTTCAGCTTCAGCTTTCTCATCCTTCCAAGCAACACCTGGATCAGTGACTGTCACTCCAACAGACATGCAGACTGCCAGCATAACAGATCCTACAGTACCAGTTGCTCCTCAGGCCAAGCCCAAGCCTCAGGCAAAGTGTGGTGGTTCCACAGCTGTGGATCCACTGACCAATGATGCCACCAAAGATCAAGTGGGCACAGGGCTAGAGGCCATTGTTGCAGACACACTCAATCATAAAGGAAGTGCAGCACTTCTAGCAGCTTGAGTTCTAAGGTGCAGACAGGCAGTAAAAAAGAAATAGGCTTTCACTATCAGCTATTATTTACTTAACATTGTGATTTGTCTACATAGGGTCCCTATAACTTTTTTTGTTGTATCATATTGGATGGTATCACATTGCTCATTTGAATTATATTATATAAGCACAATATAAGGCATTGAGAGATCTTTTCATGATGTTTCTTCCATTTTTCTTTCTCCCTCATCATGAGGTATCTCATGACATTATTAGGTATTGTTAACTCCTTTTGCCCAACCACCAATAACATGTACTAATATAGTGAGGAACAAAACTGTTCAAACTGATGTGCACTTTTTGGAGATTCACACATATCTTTTGAACCAGAAGGATTCAGCACTTGAGATTTTGAAGGTAGATGACCAGGGATGTCTTTTTCAAAACAAGGACAGATATATTACATGAAATAGAAATGTTCCAAAGATATCAATTATACAAGCACATCAAGTCATGTGAACAGTTTTGTCTCTTATCAAAATATTAAGCTAACTCTAGATACTAGTACTTGGTATAGCTTTTCCTTGCTTTCAAAATAGCTGCAACTCTTTTAGGCATACTCTCCACTAGATTCTGACACACAGCAGGATCAATATCTGCCCACTCCTTTCCCACTCGCTCCCAAAGTTCAATAATCCTACTTGGTAGAGTTTCATACCCTGAAAGCTGCCATTTAAGATGATTCCAAAGGTGTTCAATAGAGTTGAGGTCAGGAGATTGAGCAGGCCACTTTATAATCTTCATTCCTGTCTTTTCCAAGTGCTATTTGGCAAGTTTGCTGGTGTGTTTGAGGTCATTGTCCTGCTAAAATACAACATCCTCCGCATCCAATTCTCAATATTCAATGCTTCCAGCCAGCTCATCCTTCAGAATTTCCACATAGAGCTGGGCATCCATCTTGGTGTTGATTTTGGTTGCATGCCCAATCTCTTCCCACATTATGCACTCCCACAACATCAGGGATCCTCCTCCAAACTTGACAGTACCCTCTACAACCTGATCTGAAAGTCCCCTCCCCTTCTTTTTCCACACCCATTTCCTTTCATCTGACTTACACATATTGATTTTGGTTTCATCTGTCCAAATAACTCATTTTCAGTCCTCCACAGTCCAGTTCTGATATTTTTAGGCCCACAGCAGACTTCAGGCCACCTGATTTGAGTCTCTGGCATACTGTCTTTGGATAAAGAGGCTGTTGGATAATGTCAAAAAGAATGGGAGTAAGTTCTGTGGCAGTGTTGTCTTTGCAAGAGGTAATTAAGCAGGTGGTATAGTAGATATTAGCAGATTTAAGCTTTTGTGGATGCCCTCTTTTGATCTTGAGAAGCTCAGAAAGGTATTTGTTGTATAGACATGAGATAGTAGCAGCAGAAGTACCAGTAAAAGAGGCAATAGTATGTCCAGATTTGTTGTTCTGGAGTAGAGTGAGAACACAATTGATCTGGGCAGTAGTAAGTGCTAGGGCCATGAATAGAAATGTGCTGGGGTAATGAAAACTCACTCAGCATAAGCCCTCTCTATATATATAAATTTGACAGATGTCACATGATTTTATTTGCACTTGATGATTTTATTTAAATGAAGATTGCCTCTATTGATGACAGGAGACAAAACTGTTCACATAACTTGATGTGCTTATATAATTGATATCTTTGGAATGTTTTCATATTATATAATATATCTGTTCTTGTTTTGGAAAAGACATCCCTGGCCATCTACCTTCAAAATCTCAAGTGCTGAATCCTCCTGGTTCAAAAGATATGTGTGAATCTCCAAAAAGTGCACATCAGTTTGAACAGTTTTGTTCCTCACTGTAGATGTCAAAAATCTGAATCAAGGCAATAAAATAGTACACACTAGAATTCTTGACACTGTTTTATAACCAATAACTATCTCACAACCCTGCTTTGGATAGGATGTTCATGTGCAGTTGAGTAAGTGTGTATAACTGATGGATGATATCCAAGTGATTGCTGATATTGTCCAGGTTGTATGACAGTGCATCACATTTTGGACACCAGCCAGAAACAATACATGCTAAGAGTGCCTGTTCTGAATAGTCTGCAATATATGGTCCAAAAGCACAAATTTTATGTCAATAGTGTCCTTTAGCATACTGCACAATAGCTGGTGTGGTCATGTACAGACACAGGGGTTTGAGCATGTGTTGTATTGACTGGTGGTAGAGGTGGCAGTGAAAGTTATGGGACACTATTATATTGGCATGCTCCTTGTCAGCTGCAAAAATTAGAATAAATATCACTCAGGGCAAGGGACTTACTTTTGGGAATAGCAAAAAATTCTAGAAGTGCAATACCATTTTTTTGAGACTGCCATGCTTTATTTTCCAGAAGATCATTCAAAATGTAGATAGGATACAAGTTGGTTTGGCCAGAAGCAACAAGACCTTTGTGTCTTGTTCCTCTCTAATATGACAGGACACACCATAGCTCCATGAGTATGGGGATCCTGTGCAATTTTTGTCTAAAACTATATCAATACTATGGAAGAAAGCTTTATAAGAAAAGGCAATTCTTACTGCCATATTCTATGCCCAGTCCTCCAACACGAGGTCAAAATAGAGTCTACCTCCCTTTTTGTCCCACACCAACTTGAGAGCAACATCTATTGTGCTCTCAAAAGCCCTATTTCTAAGCATGGCATGCAGCACATCTCTTGGATTGCAAAACCAGACCTCATACTCATTATGCTTTCATAGAGTAGTGTTATCTGGCTCTATGTTGCCATCATAGGCCACTTTGAAACACTCCCAAGTTATGTTACATCCTGTAACCCAGACCCTCAATCAAGCAAAGTCCCACTCTGTAACCTCCAATCTTGAACATTAGATGAACTTTACTTTATCTGCACATGCATAACCACCACTCAAGCCATGTACAAATCACACTTTATCTGAACTTCAGACTTTGGCCCAACCAAAGTTCAGTTCATTGGACTATACATCTGCATCAAGTCTGTTCCATCTATTATCCAAACTTTGTCAACTATATTCTAAGTTTCCTACTTTGTCTAATTACTATAGTTCATTATATAAACAGGCTGGTCCTATATAAAATAGCCTGTACATGTTCTTCTGTTTACTCAGTCTTGTTCTCAACTTGATTTCAATATCATACTTGCCATTCCTGGCATCTGCCGATCTCATCTGACTTCAGTATCTGAACTTCTGACTTCTATCCAAACTTCATGCCTCTATTGTACTTTGCTTTGTGGCATGACTTCTACTTTGATTTCACTATCTTCTGTTTTTATCTGAAATATGGGCTGAGGCAGTAGTGTGGCACAACATATAAGTTGAAGCCAAATGTCCAACATCTGACCAATATTGAACTCCAAACTTCAACTTGGCTGTAAGCAACTTCTGACTTAGTCACTACTCTGTCCATATTAGAGAATGTCACATGTTGATACATTTCCACAGGTTTGCAGGAAAAGGGACTGGGTCCAAGTGAAAGACCCATGGCCCTGCTGCAAAACAACAGGATTACAAGTTTTCACTCATTATTCACTCAGACTATTGGATTCTGCAGAATTACTCTATTAAAAATGGCTAATAGGCTTAAATAAATGGTCATCTTGCATGGCAAGGTTGTATCTGGTACTCAAATGAAAGATGCAACTTCCAACTTCCCACGTTGATTAGATATGATAAGGATGTAACCACCAAAAAATGCAATACTTCCTCACATGATGTCCTCATAATGTTTGATCCTTTGTGAATATTATCTTGGCCGTTGACAAATATCATCTCAGTAGTCTATGGCCATCATCAATGGAAGTTAGGATGACAAATCAATTTGTGATGCATCCAGAATGAGTGTGTTTCCTAATGAGAACACTTCTCTCATCTACTGCTGTCGATGATCACAGGACTCCCTTTTTAAGTCAATCTGGCTCTAATGGATTAAAGCATCTGGACGATGATAAAAAGGCGACATCTTTTTGATAACTTGAAGACTTATTCTAATAAACATCATTTAAATTTAATAAAAGTAATCAATCTAATCACCTATTGTTTGACACTCTCGTTCAATCTTAGGATCCCTTATGTTTTAGCCGTTTCAGCCGCTACAATAATTTTATCAGATTTTACACTGATAAACCCATTTCCCACAATTGTATCTGACTGAGAAACAATTTGGATAACTGATTCAGACACATAACGGTCTTGTTTTTTGGACGACGCTCTAGGTAGAAACAATTAGCAAATTTTGGCTCACAGCACTGATCAATAATTGAATAAATACCTCTATCTTGTTGTCCGCATTGCAAAGATATTGCAAGTCCATGTTGGCCAGATTGTCCAACATCCTACATTCAATAGTTTTGAATCTTGATGCTATTGAAAATATGTCAGTCCATGTAGATTGGATATGGGCTGGAGTAACAAGTGTATATCTATTATGTTTTTGCAGCATTTGTGGCCTCCTTTTCTATTGAAGGTCATGTGTTTGAACTTTAGTACATATGTCTTTTGAATATTGCCTTCTCATTATTATATTTTAACAGGACTCTGCTGTGTTCTCTTACAATCCTGACAGTAACTTACTGCATTTTCAAGACATATCCACTACTGTGTTGTCTGTCAAACGCAATAGTGACATTTCTATTATTATTTTAACTTCTGTGAATCTAGTTGTTATGTCTGGGCTTTAGCCTTCTTCTATTGACTATATCACTGTCTGTATTTCTAGCTCAATATTGGACTTTTTACCCAAAGCATCTCAGCCTACTATTTGTCATATTTTTGAACATAATTAATTAATTTATGTATTGGGTTTATTTTTATTTTATTATCATCTGGTACATATGCAAGATTTGCAATGGCCATCACCAGCAATTCTAGTTCAAGACACTTACCAGTGCAAAAAACCAAATTGATAGGCCATTCTGAAAGTATAAGGACCCATAGAGTCATAGGAACCTGCACTTCTGTGGCTTTTCTGCAACCCTGCACCCATTGTACTGGTACAGAGATTGACAGAGACAGGAATGGGTGGCACAAAAAACTCTGTAAGTCCCCCATGCTATTCTCTAGTCCACATAATCTAACAAGTGACATCTCTGTTAGATCATGTGGACAGAGTAGTGACGAAGTCAGAACAAATGTCACTTGAAGTCAAAGTTTGGACAGAAGTTGGATGTTCGGCTTCAACTTATGTGTTGCACCACACTACTGTCTCAGCCCGTATTTCAGATGGTGACAGAAGGTAGTGAAGTCAAAGAGAAGTTGTGCTGCAAAGCAAAGTATGACTGAGG
>Ga0247732_10001281_pt1 | contig 10313 bp, 9 predicted proteins | sample UWRJL163409C2_FD_180940 | JGI IMG/M metagenome (GOLD analysis project Ga0247732, IMG submission 180940) | Plant litter microbial communities from Arlington Agricultural Research Station in Wisconsin, United States - UWRJ-L163-409C-2 | ecosystem: Environmental > Terrestrial > Plant litter >...
CGCTGGTGTGGGTGGCGCTGGCCGTCCTGACCGTGGACTCGCTCATCGCCGCGCGGCGCGGCCGGGCCGCCGTCTCGGATGTCGCCGAGCTGACCTGATCTCCGCCGCGGCGCCGCGCGCAGCATCTGTCGAACGTGCCCGATTCCGCCCGGAGAGCCCGAAATCGGGGTCTCGCCCGGCCGAAACGGGCACTTTCGACGTTTCGCGAGGGTCTGCGCATAACGATTAGGTCGCGTTACACATCGTTAACGAACGGCAACACTGCCGAGACGAACGGCCGAATAGGTTTAGGGCACTGGGCCGGTCCCCGAATCGCGCCCGCAATCATTCACAGCAAGGAGCAACATGAGCGTCATTTCACGTTCGCGTGCCGGCAAGGTCCTGGGCGGCATCGCCCTGGTCGGTGTCAGTGCGCTCGTCCTGGCCGGCTGTGCCGGTGGCGGCGGAACCGCGGAGTCGTCGTCGCCCAACGCAGAGGTTGGTGGAGACCTGACGCTGAAGATCGGCACCGCGCTTCCGCAGACCGGCAACCTGGCCTTCCTCGGTCCGCCCGAAGAGGCCGGCGTCGCCTACGCGGAGTCCCTCATCAACGCCGAGACCGCTACGACGGGTCTCACGCTGGAGACCGTCTACGGCGACTCCGGTGACACCGACAACAAGGCCTACGAGACCACGATCCCGCGCCTCCTGGGCGAGGACGTCTCGGCGATCATCGGAGCGGCGTCCTCGGGAACGTCGCTGCAGTTCATCGACCAGGTCGTCGGTGCCGGCGTCATCCAGTTCTCCCCGGCGAACACCTCGGACGCGTTCACGACCTACGACGACAAGGGGCTGTACTTCCGCACCGCCCCGTCGGACGTCCTGCAGGGCGAGGTTCTGGGTAACCTCATCGCTGAGGGCGGCGCTCAGACGCTCGGCCTCATCGTTCTGAACGACTCGTACGGCACCGGTCTCGCCAAGTACGTCTCCGAGGCCTTCGAGGCCGCCGGTGGCGAGGTCGTCGCGGAGTCGACCTACAACACGGGTGACACCACGTTCGACTCGCAGATCAGCGAGGTCCTCGCGGCCGCGCCCGATGCGATCGCTCTGATCACCTTCGACGAGGTCTCGACGATCCTGCCGAGCCTGTTCGGTCAGTTCCCCTCCGACGGTCTCTACTTCGTCGACGGCAACCTGAAGAACTTCGGCGAGGCGTTCCCCGCCGGCTCCCTCACGGGTGCCAAGGGCACGCTGCCGGGTCTGTCGATCGACTCGATCGGCGACTTCACGTCGGCGCTCGACGAGTTCCAGGCCGCCGAGGGGCGCCCCGCGCTCGAGGACTACAGCTACGCGGCGGAGTCGTTCGACGCCACCGTGCTGCTCGCTCTCGCATCCCTCGCGGCCGGTTCGACCGACTCCGAGGCCATCGCGGCGAAGCTGCAGGAAGTCTCCGGCGGTTCGGGTGACGGCACGAAGTGCGAGTCGTACGCCGACTGCGCCGCGATCATCCTCGACGGTGGCACGGCCGACTACGACGGCATCTCGGGTCCGATCACGTTCGACGAGGTCGGCGACCCGACCGAGGCGTCGATCGGCATCTACGAGTTCGGCGAAGACAACAACTACGTCGCATACGAGGGCTGATCCTCAGCATCCGCACGCACGGGGAAGGGCCCCGGTCTTCGGACCGGGGCCCTTCCCCGTGCGTGCGGCTCTACCCGGCGAGTACGCCGCGCTTGCCCTGACCGCCCCGTCTCCACGCACGAAATCAGGCTCAGAGGGCAGCGGGCATGCGACACGCCCCTCCCCGGGGCGTGGAGTCGCGCTCAGCCTGATTCCCTGCTGCGGACCGGGCAGCTCTCCGTCCGCAGCAATCCGCGCGGGCCGGTCGGCCCCGGCTCGGAGCTCGGCCACACGCCGCCGTGGTGCGTCCTGACCCCCGAGACTCATCCTGAGTACGTGCTCGGAGGTGACACCGCCAACGGGGAGCGCGCACACGAACCTGCCACCCGAACCCCGTCGGGGTCGGATGGCAGGGTCGTGACGGCTAGACGCCGAGCGTGCCGAGGTAGAGCTCGGTGACCTTCGGGTCGTTCAGCAGCTCGCGACCTGTGCCGGTGTACGCGTCACGGCCCTGGTCGAGCACGTAGCCGCGGTCGCAGATCTGCAGGCATCGGCGGGCGTTCTGCTCGACCATGATGCAGGTAACGCCGGCCTTGTTGATCTCGGAGACGCGGATGAACGCCTCGTCCTGGCGGACGGGGGAGAGGCCCGCCGACGGCTCGTCGAGGAGCAGTACCTTCGGGTCCATCATCAGCGCGCGGCTCATGGCGACCATCTGGCGCTCGCCGCCGGAGAGCGACCCGGCGCGCTGCTTCAGACGCTTGCCGAGCTCGGCGAAGATGCCGGTGACGAACTCGAGCCGCTCCTTGTAGATCTTGGGGTTCTGGTAGAGCCCCATCTGCAGGTTCTCTTCGATCGTGAGGCTGGGGAAGACGTTGTTCGTCTGGGGGATGAATCCCACTCCGCGACGCACCAGCTTGTCGGCCTTCAGCCCCGTGATGTCGTCGCCCTGGAGCGAGATGGTGCCGCCTCGGACGTTCACCTGCCCGAAGATGGCCTTCAGCAGCGTCGACTTGCCCGCGCCGTTCGGCCCGATGATGCCGATGAGCTCGCCCTGCTCGGCGACGAGCGAGCAGCCGTTGAGGATGTTCACCCCGGGCAGGTATCCGGCGTGGACGTTGTCGACGACCACGACGGGCGTGGCGGTGGCGGTGGCGCTCATGCGCGGTTCCCTTCGTCTTCGGCCACGCCTTCTTCGACGAGGACCGTCGCGTCGGCGTCGACGGATGCTTCGGCGTCGGTGGTCGGGTCGGCATCGACGACCGCGACACGGCCCGTGACGACACCCAGGTCGAGGTCCTGGTGGGCGCCGAGGTAGGCGTCGATCACGGCGGGGTTCTTCATCACCGAGAGCGGATCTCCCTCCGCGACGATGCGACCCTCCGCCATCACGACGACCCAGTCCGCGATGTGGCGGACCATGTGCATGTCGTGCTCGACGAAGAGCACGGTCATGCCGAGGTCTTTCAGGTCGAGGATGTGGTCGAGGAGCGACTGCGTCAGGGCGGGGTTCACGCCGGCCATCGGCTCGTCGAGCATGACCAGGGTCGGATCGGTCATGAGCGACCGCGCCATCTCGAGGAGCTTGCGCTGCCCGCCCGAGAGGGATGCGGCGAAGTCGTCGGCCTTGGCGTCGAGCTTGAACTTCGCGAGGAGCTTCATGGCCCGCGCTTCGATCTCGTCGTCCTGCTTGCGCCAGATCGCGGGGATGAGCCCCTGCCAGAAGTTCTCGCCGCGCTGCTTGCGCGCGCCGAGCTTCATGTTGTCGATCACGGTGAGCAGACCGAGCGCCTTGGTGAGCTGGAAGGTGCGTACGAGGCCCATCCGCGACACCCGGTAGGCGGGGATCCCCGAGAGCGACTTGCCCTCGAAGGTCCACGACCCGCTGTTGGGCTTGTCGAAGCCGGTCAGGAGGTTGAAGAGGGTGGTCTTCCCCGCTCCGTTCGGGCCGATCAGGGCGGTGATCGCACCGCGGGGGACCTCGAGGTGCTCGACGTCGACCGCGGTCACACCGCCGAACGACCGGGTGATCCCATCGGCCACGATGATCGGGTCGACCTTCTTGACTCCCGGTACGGCCTCTCCGATGTGCAGGCCGGTGGCCTTCGCGCGCGGAGTGGGCGAGGTGAGCGGGGCGGGCTCGAGCGGAGCGTCGCTGGGGGAGGCGCTATTTGACAAAGGTCAGCTCCTTCTTGTTGCCGAGGATTCCCTGCGGCATGAAGATCACGAGCAGCATGAGCGCTACACCCACGAGGATGAAGCGCACCGTTCCCGCCTGGATCTCCTACATGAACGGGAGGATGCCCGCGCCCACGAGAGCGGGGAGGACGTTCGAGAGGAAGGTCTGCAGCACCCAGAAGATCAGCGATCCCAGGAGTGGCCCGAAGACCGTCGCCGCGCCGCCGAGGAGGAGCGCCGTCCAGACGAAGAAGGTCAGCGACGTGACGTAGACACCGGGGCTCACGGCCGAGGGCAGCGCGTAGACGATGCCGCCCGCCGCGGCGAGGACCCCGCCGAGGACGAGCGCCTGCAGCTTGTAGGAGAAGACGTTCTTGCCGAGCGAGCGCACGGCGTCCTCATCCTCGCGGATGCCCTTGAGCACGCGGCCCCAGGGGCTGCGGGTGACCATCCACACGACGAGGGCTGCGATGGCGAGGGTGACCAGGCCCGTGATGCGCACCCACCAGTCGGTCTCGTTGTAGGTGAACGGACCGAAGCCGTAGGTGCCGGCCGGGATCGGGTTCGACGACCGGAAGCTCTGGTGGTAGCCGCTCAGGCCGTCCGCCGAACCGGTGACGTCTTCGAACGCCGTCGTGAGGAACAGCAGACGCACGACCTCCGCGGCGGCGATGGTGACGATCGCGAGATAGTCCCCCCGCAATCTCAGCGTGGGTATGCCGAGGATGAGGGCGAACACGGCGGAGGCGACGAGTCCGATGAGGGCTGCGAGCCACCACGGGAGCCCGAAGCTCAGGACGGAGATGGCGTACCCGTAGGCGCCGATCGCCATGAAGCCGGCGATACCCATGTTGATGAGGCCGCCGTAGCCGAAGTGCACGGCCAGGCCGAGGGCTGCGAGTGCATAGCCGAGCGTGGCCGGGCTGAGGATTGAGGATGCGGTGTTCGAGAGGATCTGGAGCCAGTCCATGATTCGCGCCTAACCTATTCTTTCGCGGCGGCCGAGGATGCCCTGCGGGCGGAACAGCAGGATCACGATGAGGACGACCAGCGCCGTGGCGTACTTCAGATCCGAGGGGACGCCGAACAGGGTCGAGACCTCGACGAGGAGGCCGACGATGATCGAGCCGACGAGCGCGCCGAGCGCGGTACCGAGCCCGCCGAGGGTGACGGCCGCGAACATGAGCAGCAGCACCTGCGCACCCATGTCCCACTTGATGCCCGGGCGGTAATAGGCGTAGAGCACACCGGAGAGGGCCGCGAGGCCCCCCGCGACGACCCAGACGACCCGCACGACGTAGTCCACGTCGATGCCCGACGCCGAGGCGAGCGACGGGTTGTCGGAGATGGCCCGAGTGGCCTTTCCGAGTCGCGAGAACGTGAGCCAGAGGGCGAACGCGACAATGACGACGATCGAGATGGCGATGGAGACCATGTCGATCACGCTCAGCTGCACGACCCCGAACAGCGGGATCTTCGGCTCGGACGCGTACGGCAGCTGGCTCGTGCCACCGCCGATGAAGTACTGGAAGATGTACCGCATGGCCAACGAGAGGCCGATGCTGACGATCATCAGCTGGACGGCTCCGACCCGCTTTCGCCGGAGTGGTCGCCACAGGATCATGTCGAGGATGAGTCCCAGCGCGCCGCCGAGAATGACGGCGAGGGGGAAGCCCAGCCACACGGGGAGCGCGAGTGTCGCAGGCCCCACGAGGAACAGGGCGATGACGGCGCCGAAGGTGACCATCTCACCGTGGGCGAAGTTCGAGATGCCCGTCGTGCCGAACACCAGGGACAGTCCGACCGCCGCGAGGGCCAGCATGAGGCCGAAGCTGAGGCCCTGGACGACGCGCTGCACGAGCTGATCCGCGAAGCCGGTGACGCTGCGCTCTCCCTCGCCGATGAAGAAGTTGACGCTGACGCGACCGCCGGCCCCCATCTCCACTTCCTTGACGTTCGGGCTGTCGTCTTCGGGATCGACGACCGCGATGCCGTCGGGGAGGGTCGTCTCGTCGAGCGTGACGACGTACTCCTCGCCCCGCTCGGGTACGCCGACGCGCCATTGGCCTTGCGCGTCCGTCTCGACCTCCTGCTCGCCGCCGGGGCCCGTCACGACGAGCACGACGCCCTCCAGGGGCTCCCCGTCGAGTTGAACGTTGCCGCTGATGCGGTAGGGGTCGTCCTCGGCCGCGTGCGCCGGCGTCACACCGGCGAAAAGCCCGAGCAGAGTCAGCATCAGTGCGATGACTGCTGGGATGACTCCCGCGCGAACTCGTGGTGGCGCGGTGGTGGTGGGTCTCACGGATCCTCCAGTCGGGGGCGCCGACATCGAGTCGCATCGGCAATGATGAAGACGTTACGAGCGTAATGTGTCGTCGGTGTTTCACAGCGAAACCCGAAGATCGCACGAACGCTGAGGGGAATACTAAGTCGGTCACGGTCGTGCCGGAGTATTTCCGGGAATGAACACGTAGCCCGCGCGTTTAGAATCGGTACCGGCGCGTGTGAAGCGCACCGGCCGTCGTCGTCCTTTCGAGCAACGCGCCGCGCGCGCAGGAGAACGAGAACCATGGAGCACAACGACCCCTTTGGATTCGTAGGCCTCACCTACGACGACGTCCTCCTCCTTCCGGGGCACACGGACGTGATCCCGAGCGAGGCCGACACCTCTTCGCGGGTGTCCCGGCGCATCACTGTGGCGACACCTCTGCTCTCGAGCGCGATGGACACCGTCACCGAGGCGCGTCTCGCCATCGCGATCGCGCGCGAGGGCGGTCTGGGCATCATCCACCGCAACCTCTCCATCGAAGACCAGGCGGCGCACGTCGACCGCGTCAAGCGCAGCGAGTCGGGCATGATCTCCGACCCGATCACCACGACCGCCGACGCCACGATCGAGGAGGTCAACGACCTCTGCGCGAAGTACCGCATCTCCGGTCTGCCCGTCGTCGACGACGACGGTCGCCTCGTCGGGATCGTCACCAACCGCGACATGCGCTTCGTCTCGGGCTTCGAGCGCCAGACGACGCTCGTCAAGGACGTCATGACGACCGAGGGCCTCATCACCGGCCCCGTCGGCATCAGCGCGAACGAGGTCATCGCGACGTTCGCGAAGCACCGCGTCGAGAAGCTCCCGCTCGTCGACGACGACGGCAAGCTCGCCGGACTCATCACCATCAAGGACTTCGACAAGAGCGAGAAGTACCCCCTCGCCACCAAGGACGAGCACGGCCGTCTCCGTGTCGGCGCAGCGATCGGCTTCTTCGGCGACGCGTGGGAGCGCGCCGAGGCGCTCCGCGACGCGGGCGTCGACGCGCTCGTCGTCGACACCGCCAATGGTCAGTCGGCGGGCGTGATCGATCTGGTCCGCCGGCTCAAGGCCGATCCGACCTTCGACCACATCGACATCATCGGCGGGAACGTCGCCACCCGCGAGGGTGCGCAGGCGCTCGTCGACGCGGGCGTGGACGCCGTGAAGGTGGGCGTCGGGCCGGGCTCCATCTGCACCACCCGCGTGGTCGCCGGAGTCGGCGTTCCGCAGGTCACCGCCGTCTACGAAGCATCCCTCGCCGCCCGCGAGGCGGGCGTGCCCGTGATCGCCGACGGCGGTCTGCAGTACTCGGGCGACATCGCCAAGGCGCTCGTCGCCGGCGCCGACACCGTGATGCTGGGCTCGCTTCTCGCCGGAACCGACGAATCGCCCGGCGAGATCGTCTTCCAGGGCGGTAAGCAGTTCAAGCAGTACCGCGGCATGGGCTCGCTCGGGGCCATGCAGACGCGCGGTAAGAAGACGTCGTACTCGAAGGACCGGTACTTCCAGGCCGACGTCCCCAGCGACGACAAGCTCATCCCCGAGGGCATCGAGGGGCAGGTCGCGTATCGCGGTCCCGTCGCCGCGGTCGCCTACCAGCTCGTCGGGGGCCTCCGGCAGTCGATGTTCTACGTCGGTGCCCGCACGATCGACGAGCTGAAGGCCAAGGGGAAGTTCGTCCGCATCACCGCGGCGGGTCTGAAGGAGTCGCACCCGCACGACGTGCAGATCGTCGTCGAGGCCCCCAACTACAAGAAGTAGCGGCGCTACGCTGTGCGGATGTTCGCGCGGCGTAGGCATCCGGATGCGACCCAGTCGACGGGTCGGCTCGAGGCTTTCACCGACGGGGTGTTCGCCATCGCGGCGACCCTTCTCGTGCTCGATCTGACCTCGCACTCGATCGGGACGGTGGCGTCGGACGGCGACCTGCTCGCCGGCCTGCGCGACATGGGCGGGCTCTTCCTCAACTTCGTGCTGAGCTTCGTGCTGCTGTGCCTGCTGTGGATGACCCACACGCAGCAGTTCGAGAACGTCGCCCGCGTCGACGGCGTGGTCGTCTGGCTCAACAACGCCCGGCTGCTGTTCATCGTGCTCATCCCGTTCGTGACGGGTCTCACGACGGAGTACTCGGCGTTCCTCATCGGCCGGGTCGCGATGCCGGTCACGTTCTTCTTCGCCGTCGTGATCAGCTGGCTGCAGTGGATGTGGGCCTGCCGTCACAGGGAACGGATGCTGCCGGACCTCACCGACGTCCAGGCCGCCGCGATCGGGCGGGCCGGCTTGAGCGCCGCGCTCATCTCCGTCGCCGTCATCGCGCTGTCGACCGTCGCGGGGTCGATCGCCTTCGTGCTCTTCTTCCTCGATCCGGTCGTCACCCGGCTGCTGCAGCGCGGTCTCCCGCGCGACTCCGCCGCATCCTGACTCCGCACGAGACACCCGAATCGGCCGAGACACGCCGCCTGGCGGTGCGTCTCGGCCGATTGCGGTGTTTCGGCGGGGCCCGGGGCGATGCCAGGCGGCGCGGGTAGGCTGGGAGGGTGAGTATGGAGATCGATCTCGGCCGCGCCAAGCGCGCTCGCCGCGCCTACACGTTCGACGACATCGCGGTCGTGCCGTCGCGGCGCACGCGCAACCCCGAAGACGTCTCGACGGCGTGGACGATCGACGCGTTCCAGTTCTCGATCCCCGTGCTCGGCGCGCCGATGGACTCCGTCGTCAGCCCGCGCACGGCGATCATGCTCGGTCAGCTGGGCGGCCTCGGCGTGCTCGACCTCGAGGGGCTGTGGACGCGGTACGACGACCCCGAGCCGCTGCTGGCCGAGATCGCGTCGCTCGGCGACGGCGAGGCCACCCGCCGCATGCAGGAGCTCTACGCCGAGCCCATCAAGCCGGAGCTCGTGCGCGACCGCCTCGCCGAGATCCGCGCGGCCGGGGTCACCGTCGCGGGCTCGCTCACCCCGCAGCGCACCCAGGACCTCTACGAGACCGTCGTCGCCGCCGGTGTCGACCTCTTCGTCATCCGCGGCACCACGGTCTCGGCCGAGCACGTGTCGTCGGTCGACCAGCCGCTGAACCTGAAGAAGTTCATCTACGACCTCGACGTGCCCGTCATCGTCGGCGGTGCGGCGACCTACACGGCCGCCCTGCACCTCATGCGCACGGGCGCCGCGGGCGTACTGGTGGGCTTCGGCGGCGGCGCGGCCTCGACGACGCGCGCCACCCTCGGGCTGCACGCGCCGATGGCGACCGCCGTCGCCGACGTCGCCGGCGCTCGCCGCGACTACCTCGACGAGTCGGGCGGACGCTACGTGCACGTCATCGCCGACGGGGGAGTCGGCACCTCGGGCGACATCGTCAAGGCGCTCGCCATGGGTGCCGACGCCGTCATGCTCGGCGTCGCGCTCGCGCGCGCGACCGACGCTCCCGGACACGGTTACCACTGGGGCCCCGAGGCGCATCACCCCCAGCTCCCGCGAGGGCGCCGGGTGCGGGTGTCGCAGGTCGGTCCTCTCGAGGAAGTGCTCTACGGGCCGGCACCGGTGGCCGACGGCACGGCGAACCTCATCGGGGCGCTTCGCAAATCCATGGCCACCACGGGGTACTCCGACCTCAAGGAGTTCCAGCGCGTGGAGGTCGTCGTCGCGCCCTACGGCCACTGATGACCGACACGACTCCGAGCGCACCGCGTGACGACGCATCCATCACCGCGTCGCTGATCGACCCCGTCAAGGCCTACGCCCCGACGCTGCGCGAGGTCATGCTCCGGCCGCGGTGGATCGGCGTGCTCGCCGTCTGCCTCGTCGTGGCCGGCGTCTTCGCCTGGCTCGGACAGTGGCAGCTCAGCCGAGCCATCGACACGTCGCCGCCCCCGCCGGGGTCGACCGAGGTGGTGCGTCCGCTCGACGACGTCGTCGAGCCGGGCGACTACCTCGAAGAGCCCCTCGTGGGGCAGCGGGTCGACGTCTCGGGCGCCTGGGTTCCCGACGACTTCATCGTCGTCTCCTCCCGTTTCAACGACGGCGTCGAGGGGTACTGGGTCACCGGTCAGCTGCGCGTCACCGACGCGCCGTCGCCGGTCTCCCTGGCCGTCGCTGTCGGATGGACGAGCGACGAGGCCCAGGCCGAGGCCGCCGCGGCGGCCCTGTCGGCGCAGGCCGCGGCATCCCCGGCGCTCGTGGATCTGACGGGGCGCATCATCTCGGACGAGGGTGCCGCCGTTCCT
>Ga0247732_10001282_pt1 | contig 10311 bp, 10 predicted proteins | sample UWRJL163409C2_FD_180940 | JGI IMG/M metagenome (GOLD analysis project Ga0247732, IMG submission 180940) | Plant litter microbial communities from Arlington Agricultural Research Station in Wisconsin, United States - UWRJ-L163-409C-2 | ecosystem: Environmental > Terrestrial > Plant litter >...
AACGCCGAGGTGGGCGTGGCCGTGACAGGCGAGTCGCACGCGTGGGTGGAGTGGTTCGCCGGTGACTGGCAGGGCTTCGACCCCACGAACAACATCGAGATCGGCGACCGCCACGTGCTGGTCGGTCGAGGGCGCGACTACAACGACGTTCCGCCGCTTCGCGGCGTGTACGCCGGTCCGTTCAAGTCGGCGCTGAACGTGAAGGTGACGATCACTCGCGAGATGTGAGCGGGCGGAGCGTGTCGTCGCTCACGGGGAAGTCGACCGCGTAGTAGACCTGCGGCGCGGTCATGTCGCCCCAGTCGTCCTTCTTCACGCGGATGCCGGTGGGCGAGACCTCGGCGATCCTCACGCGCAGCCACGAGCCGTCGTCCAGCCGCACCTCGTAGGGGTCGGCGAGGTAGCCGATCCCGAGCTCGTCGAGGGTCTCCTCCGCCCGCATCCACTCGACGACTCCGGTGCGCGGGCGCCCGAGCAGGTCGATCGCGACGAAGCCGTCGTCGGCGGGTGCGATCCACCCCACGCGCTCGCCGTCGTCGGAACGGCGGTGCTCGATCCAGTCGGCCTCCACGCGTCAGGCCTGCGTGTTCGCGGGAGGTGTCGGGCGGATGCTGCCACGGAGGAACGGCAGCCACGGAGCCCGGTACACGAGCGAACGCTCATCCGCGGAGAGCGTGAGCTCCGCCTGCCCGAACCGCCAGACCCGGTTGAAGAGGAAGATCGCGACGGTCGCGCCGTCGCTCGGCACCTGCCACGTGCCGAGGCCCCACTGGGTCGGCTGGCCGCGCCCGTCGAGCACGAGGGTCGGGCGCACACCCGCGTAGAGCGCGAACCAGGGCTTGCGCAGGGTCAGCTCGATGCGACGGGTCGTCGGGGCGGTCATCCCGCCGACGTTACGGGCCTTGCCGCGCGAGTGCCAGTGCGAGCCTCCACCCCGAGAACACGACCTCCGCCCGAGAACACGGCGCGCGTGCGTCCTCAACCCGTGCGCTCGGGCGCTCGCCGTGCGCTCGGGGGAACGCTCGGCGTAGGGATCGGCACGCCGTGGGCGCAAGGGGTTTCCTCGGACGGCGAATCGGGTGAGAGTGGAGCATCCAGCCGCCGCCCGTGGGCGGTGACGAGTTCGCGACGAAGCGAGAGGTGCTCCGCATGTTCACCAGCCCCTACGACGCCCTCGACATCCCCGATGTCGGCGTCTACGAGTACCTGTTCGCATCGCTCGACGACTCCGACCTCGACCGTGTGGCGCTCATCGACCCGCAGACCGGCTCCGAGACGACCTACGGCGAACTGCGCGGCCAGGTCGAGGCGTTCGCGGGCGCTCTCGCCCACCGCGGTGTCGAGGTCGGCACCGTCGTCGCCATGCTGTGCCCGAACGTGCCCGCGTTCGCGACGGTGTTCCACGGGGTGCTCCGTCTCGGAGCCGTCGCGACGACCATCAACTCGCTCTACACGGCGCACGAGATCGAGGAGCAGCTGCGAGACTCCGCCGCGACCTGGGTCGTCACGATCTCGCCGCTCCTCGAGCACGCCGCCGAGGCGGCGCGGGCCGTGGGCATCCCCGACGAGCGGATCATCGTGCTCGACGGCGCCGATGGGCACTCCGATCTGCGGTCGCTTCTCGCCGAAGGGCGGACGGCGCCCGCCGTGTCGTTCGACCCGGCGACCCACGTCGCGGTCCTCCCGTACTCCTCGGGCACGACCGGAATGGCCAAGGGCGTCATGCTCTCGCACCGCAATCTCGTCGCCAACGTCGAGCAGTGCCGCATCGCGATCGACCTCGGGCGCGACGATCGCGTGCTCGCGGTGCTGCCCTTCTTCCACATCTACGGCATGACGGTGCTGCTGAACCTCGCGCTGCGCCAGCGGGCGAGCCTGGTGACGATGCCCAGGTTCGATCTCGTCGAGTTCCTGCGCAACATCCAGGACCACCGCTGCACGTTCCTCTTCATCGCCCCGCCCGTGGCTGTGGCGCTCGCCAAGCACCCGGTCGTCGACGACTTCGACACTTCGAGCGTGCACACCGTCTTCTCGGGCGCCGCCCCGCTGGACGGCGAGACCGCGCGCGCCACCGCGCGCCGCTTGAGAGCGCGCGTGCTGCAGGGGTACGGCATGAGCGAACTGAGCCCCGTCTCGCACGCCACGCCGTTCGACCGTGACGACGTGCCCGAGAGTGCGGTCGGGGTGCTGCTGCCGAACGTCGAGGCGAAGCTCGTCGACGTCGACTCCGGCGACGAGATCGACGACCACGGCGCCGACGGGCTCACCGCTCCCGGCGAGATCTGGGTGAGGGGTCCCAACGTCATGCTCGGCTACCTCAACCGGCCCGACGCGACCGCCGAGACGATCGACGCCGACGGCTTCCTCCACACCGGCGACATCGGCGTGCATCACGTCGACGGCTACTTCGCGATCGTCGATCGGCTGAAGGAGCTGATCAAGTACAAGGGCTACCAGATCGCACCCGCCGAGCTGGAGGCGCTGCTGCTGTCGCATCCGAAGGTCGCGGATGCCGCGGTCATCGGTGTCTCCGACGACGACGGCCAGGAGGTGCCGAAGGCGTTCGTCGTCGCTGTCGCGGGCGCCGACCTCACCGAGGACGACGTGGCCGGCTTCGTCGCCGAGCAGGTCGCGCCGCACAAGAAGGTGCGTCGCGTGGAGTTCATCGACGCGATCCCGAAGTCGGCCTCGGGCAAGATCCTCCGGAAGGATCTGCGGGCCCGCGAGAAGGCGGCCGCCGCCGGCTGACCACGCGCTCGATCGATCGAGGACCGGGTCGGGCGGAAGGCGTAGCCTCGACAGGTCGATCGAATCTCGGAGGAACCATGGATCTGGCCCTGAACGGACATGTCGCCCTCGTCGTGGGTGGCGCCGGCTACATCGGCAGCGCGGTGGTCGACCGTCTCCGCGCCGAGGGCGCCACCGCGCTGAGCGCGGGACGCAACGGCGGAGACGTGGTGATGGATGCTGCGGACGACGGTTCGGTCGCCTCCGCCGTCGCCGGCGTCGTCGCCGAACACGGCCGCCTCGATGCGCTGATCATCACGGCGGCACCGGCCGCGCAGACTCTCGACCCCGCGCTCTCCAACGACCCCGCCGACGTGCTCGCCGCCGTCGACGGCAAGGCGATGACGTTCCTGCGCGCAGCGAACGCCGTGCTGCCGATCATGCGCGAGGCCGGATACGGCCGTGTCGTCGGCATCGCCGGACAGAACGCCCTCGTCACGGGCGACGTCCGCGGATCGATCCGCAACGCGGCGCTCATCATCGCCGCAGAGAACCTCGCCGACGCCTGCGCCGGCACGGGGGTCACGGTGAACGTGGTGAACCCGGGCCGGGTGACCGACGAGCCCTCCGCAGACGTGCAGCCCGGTCGCGGCGGCGAGTCGTCGCCCGCCCAGATCGCCGATCTCATCGCCTTCCTCGTCTCGCCGCTGGCCGCCGCCGTCTCGGGCGAGTCGATCGCGGTCGGGCATCGGGTGCGAGGGGTCACCCACCTGTGACCGCGCGCGGCCTCGGCCGCAGCATCCGACCCCGACGAGGCCGGGTAGCCTCGTGCGAAGGCGCGCCCTCCTGCGCGCGCCGGAGATCGAGGCACCCGTGAGCGCACGATTCGAGGAACTCGACTGGCAGGACACCCGGATGGGCGAGCTGACCCTCAGGCGGCGAGCCGACCCCGCGACGGGCGAGCAGATCTACGAGGTCAAGCTCAAGGACGAGTACCTCATGTCGAGCCTGTTCACGGTCGCCGAAGAGGAGCTCGCCACCCTCGGTCTCGCCGCCGCGGCAGGAAGCGACCTGCGCGTGCTCGTCGGCGGGCTCGGACTCGGATACACGGCCGCGACCGCCCTGATCGATGCGAGGGTCGGGTGGCTCACCGTCATCGACGCCCTTCCCGCGGTGATCGGCTGGCATGAGCGGGAGCTGCTCCCCGTGTCGGCGCAGCTGGTGCGCGACGAGCGGGTCTCGCTGGTGCACGACGACTTCTTCGCGGTCGTGCGGCGTGCGCCGGGTTCCGAAGATGTGCGATACGACGTCATCCTGCTCGACGTCGATCACTCTCCGCGGCACACGCTCGATCCGTCCCACGCCGATCTCTACACGGCAGCAGGACTCGAATCGCTCGCTCGCCATCTCGCCGACGGCGGGGTCTTCGCTCTCTGGTCGGACGACCCGCCCGACGCCGATTTCCTGTCGACCGTCTCGTCGGTCTTCGACGACACGAAGGCGCACGTCGTCGAATTCGCCAACCGACTCACCGGCGGAACGTCGTCGAACACCGTCTACGTCGCCGCACGACGGTACTCTGCGGTCGGACGTACGCTGAACGGATCGTCGAACGAAGGGGCCACCGTGTCAACACCGGCTGATCACGTCGAACCGCACCACATCCCCGAGCCGGGCGAGCCGAGCGTGCCCGAGATCGAGGTCGACGAGACGGTCGCGCCCCGTCCGGAGGAAGAGGTCGCCGACGTGGCTCGCGCGGAACCCGACGTCGGCGACCACGCTCCGTCGGCAGGCCGAGACCGCTAGTCGGCCTGCTCGTCCTCTTCCGGTTCGAACGTGGAGGCGGTGCCGGTGTGTCCGGCGGCCACGCCGCCGAGCTCGTTCGGAATCGTGCCGTCCTTGCCCAGGCCGTCGGGCTTCACGTCGCCGTCGGGGTCGTTCTTCGAGTGGTCGTTGTCGCTCATGTCGAACTCCTTCGTAGGAGTGCCCAGCGTGCGCCATTGCCGGTGGCGCGTCGACCCTTCTGTCGAATCGGGCGGCGCCTCGTAGAATGACGGTCGCCGTGACGTGTGGGCCTCGCGCAGGTCAGCGGGGAGAGCGTCCGTCGGCGAGCCGGTACTGCATGGCCACCAAGCCGAGCACCACCGCGGCGCCGATCGCGGTCAGGGCGATCACGCCCCAGAGATCGTCGCCGGGAGGAAGGGCCGAACCGGTCGAGTCCTGCCACGGCCACAGCGCGCGCAGCGAACCGGCCATCAGTCCGGTCGCCACGGCGAGCGTGATCGCGGGATGCCTGTCGAGCAGCATCCTGAGCAGTCCGACGAACGAGCCGAGCCCCGCGACCGCTCCGATCGCGAAGGCGAGAAGGTAGGGGAGGTTGCGGTCGTTCACGGCGGCGAGGGTGGTCTCGTAGAGGCCGAACACGAGAAGCAGGAACGACCCCGACACCCCGGGGAACACCAGCGCGCAGATCGCGACCGCCGCGGCCAGCGCGACGAGCACGAGCGGGGGATCGGCGACCTGCCCGGCGGGGAGGCCGCTGAGGACGAACGACGCCGCCGCGGCGAGGGCGGCCACGAGCACGAGCCGCCACGACCAGGCTCGGCCCACCATGCCGATCGGCACGAGGAGGGACGCGGCGATCAGCCCGGCGAAGACCGCGCGCGTCTCCACGGGGTTCTCCGCGACGAGCGGTGCGAGGATGCGTGCGCCGGCGATGACGGCGACCACCATCCCGATCAGGACCGGCACGACGATGCGCCACGTCACGGCGCGGAAGTGCTCGACAGCGCGAGCGGGGCCCCGACCGCGGAGCACGTCGGTGAGCGCGAGCGAGCCGCGCACGACGTGGCTCGCCGAGGCGATCAGGGTCGAATACACCCCGACGATGAGGGCGATCGTGCCCCCGCTCACTCCGGGGATCACCTCCACGACGCCGATGAGAGAGCCGCGCAGCACGTCGACGGCGGGTCGGAAGGAGGCGGCACGCAGGGCAGGCATAGCCTCCCACCCTACGTGGGGGGGCGGATGCGTCACGGACCCTCGCACCGCGCAGCCGCGGGGTTGCGGCAGCATCCGAGCCGCGCATCGCAGCTGGCGGCGCCAGGCCCCCGCTACGGCCGGTCGGCGGGCTCGGCCTCGTCGCGGCGGCGGGCGGGGGCGGATGCTGCGGACCCGAGCGAGATCGTCGCGAGGAGCCCGAGGGTGAGGAAGCCCGCGGCGGTGAAGGCCGCGGCGCGGGTTCCGTCCGAGAACGCCTCCTTCGCCGCATCCGCGACTGCGCTGCTCTGCCCGGAGGCCTCGAGCCCGGCGATCGCGGCGCCGGCGCTGTCGACCACCGACGAGACGATCTGGTCGCTCTGCGTCTGGGGGATCCCCTGGTCGGCGAGAGAAGCGCCGAGGATCCCCGCGGTGCTGGAGTACAGCACCGTTCCGAGCACCGCGACACCGAGCGCCGCGCCGAGCTGTCGCGCGGTCGACTGCGTGCCGGAGGCCTGGCCGCCTTCGGACGGCGGAACGTCGGCGAGCACCACGCCGGTCAGCTGGGCGGTGGCGAGTCCGACGCCGAGGCCGTAGATGAAGAGGAAGGGAAGGAGCGGCACCCACGATGCGTCCGGGCCGATCACGACGGCGATCCCGGCGACGCCCACGATCTCGGCGGCGAGGCCCGCTCGCACCACCCAGACGGGGGCGACGCGACCCGAGAGCGCCCCGGCGACGCCGCTCGCCACGAAAGAGCCGATCGCGAGAGCGAGCAGGATGAGGCCGGTCTGGAGCGCATCGAACCCGATCACGAACTGCAGCCACAGGGGGAGGGCGAGGATGATGCCGAACTCGCCGAGCGAGACGACCATGGCGGCGATGTTGCCGTTGCGGAACGAGGTGATGCCGAACAGCCCGAAGACGAGAAGCGTCGAACGGCCGCGGCGGCGTCGGTGCAGGCCCCAGGCGATGAACGACACCAGCCCGAGCAGGGCCACCGCGAATGCGATCGGCACCGGCGAGAGCTGCCACGGCCAGGTGAACCCGCCGAGGGTCGGCACGGTGTCGACGAGCCACCAGCCGTAGGTGCGGCCCTCGATGAGACCGAAGACGAGGGTGCTCATGGTGACGACCGAGAGCACCGCGCCGACGCCGTCGATGCGTTCCGCGCGGTCGCTGCGCGACTCGGCGACCGTGAGCAGCACGCCGACGACGATGATGATGCCGAGGGGGATGTTGATGCCGAACGCCCACCTCCACGAGAACGCGGTCGTCAGCCATCCGCCCAGCAGCGGCCCCACGGCGGCCATGCCGCCGATGGTCGAACCCCAGACGGCGAACGCGATGCCCCGCTCGCGGCCGCGGAAGGTCGCGTTGATCAGCGACAGCGTCGTCGGGAGGATCATCGACCCGCCCACGCCCTGCACGAGGCGGGAGAGGATGAGCAGTCCGCCGGTGGGGGCCAATGCGGCGGCCACGGACGCGACGACGAAGATGACGACGCCGATCAGCAGCATCCGTCGTCGTCCGAAGCGGTCGGCCAGGCTGCCGAAGACGAGGAGCAGAGAGGCGAAGACGAGGGTGTAGGCCTCCTGCACCCACTGCACCTCGGTGGAGGAGATGCCGAGGTCGTCGACGATCGACGGGATGGCGACGTTGACGATCGTGGAGTCCACGATGATCAGCGAGACGGCGATGCTGATGAAGACGAGCCCCACCCAGCGGAGCTTCGACGAATTCGACATATCGCTAGATTATCTAGCAATATCTCCCGAGGCGAGTGCGTCTTGCTGTGAGCTTCGCCAGCGGCGTGCGGGTCAGAACTCCGTGACCATCGAGCGGCCGTCGAGGTAGGCGATCATGTTCAGCACCAGGAAGTTCCAGTTCTGGAATCCGTGCGTGATGATCGGCTCGCCGTTGTCGGGGTGGTAGTACTCGTGTAGCGACCCGTTGGCCTCGAGGTCGGCGCCGAACAGCCGCACGGTCTTCTCGGCGAGGTTGCGCGCATCGTCGTCGAACCCGTACTTCAGAAGGCCCCGGAAGACGAGGTAGTTGCTGATGCCCCAGATCGGGCCGAGCCAGTTCGAGGGATTGTTCGACGCGCGCAGGTCGTAGGCCTTCTCGAGCCGGGACAGCGTGCGCACGCCGTAGGTGGCGGCGAAGGTGCGGGTGTCGCGGTAGCGCTCGACCATGCGCTCGGCCTGCTCCTGCGTCGCGAATCCGGCCCACATCGGAAGGAAGCTCGACCAGTTGTCCACGCGCAGGAGGATGCCCGACCATCGGCGCGGCGCTCCGCGGTGCAGCCAGTCGTCGGCATCGACGGCGCGAAGTCCGATATCGACGCTGTAGAACGTGCCGTCGCGCTCGTCCCATGCGTGGCGGTGCAGCGCGTCGGCGAGGTCCTGTGCGTGCCCGCGCCAGCGGTTGGCGGCGGGAAGGTCGCCGAGCTCCTCCCAGAGGTAGCCCGCGGCGAGGAGCTCGCGGTACAGGAGGCTGTTGAGGTAGATCGCCGCGGTGCTCTTATCGGGGCGGTAGTAGACCGACGGGTCGTTGTCGACGCCGACGGCGAAGTCGCTCTGCCAGTACGCGAGTCCGGTCTCGGCGTGCACGTGGCTCTCGAGGTACCGGGTGAGGAACGCGTCGATCACCGGCATGTGCGGACGGAGCCACTCGGCGTCCTTGCGCCGGCGCGACAGCAGCGCCGCGTGCTGGGCGAGCACCGGCTTGTGCATGTTCTGCGAGAAGCCGCCCGCGCGGCTCGGGTCGCCGTGGAGGAGCGTGCCGGTCGGGCTCAGCTGGATCGGCATGACGCCGTCGTCGTCGGTGTGGTCGAGGAAGTTCAGGATGCTGCCGGCCTCGTACTCCGCGAATCGGCCGGTGCGATCGGTGTCCGCCTCGACCTGGCCGAGGGCGATGCTGATCGTCCACGAATCCCAGTCCCAGAGCGCCTTGGAGTAGTACGGCGAGGTGGGGCTGCTCGGCACCGTGTACGGGTGCGCGAGGATCCCCTCGGGCTCACGGGTCATCTCCTCGGCGCTGTCGTGGATGTAGTCGCCGAGCATCGCTTTCCAGCGGTCCAGCATCGTTGCTCCCGTCGTTCGGTGGTGTCGCCCATCCTACTTCGAAACGTTTCAATCCGCGCTGAGATCGCGGAAACACGTCGATCGGCCGAGACGTCGCGCCTGGCGCGGTGTCTCAGCCGATCGGGGTGTCTCGGCGGATCAGCCGCCGAGCAGGCGGACGCGCTCGAACAGGTCGTCGTCGCCGACCTGGCCGCCCTTCAGCAGGAGCTGGGCGCCGTCGATCGGCGCGCCGGGGGCGTGGGCGGTGCACAGCACCACGTTGCCCCACGGGTTGGCGGCGATGGAGAGCGACTCCACGCCCAGCATCCGCGTGACGCGGCTGGAGGTGTCGCCGCCGCACACGATGACGCGCCGGGTCGCACGCGCGTGCACGGCGGCCCCGACGGCCGCGGTGGCGGCGGTCGCGATCTGCGCGAGGGCGGAGGCGGCCGTTCCTCTCCGGGCGGGATCGACCTCGTCGGAGGTGAGGGCGACGCTCGTGCCGGCGCGAAGGGCGCCGATGACGTCGTCGAGGGGTGCGTGAGGGTCGACGTCGAGGGGGCGCACCAGCCAGCCCGCGCGGGCGGCCGCGGCCACCTGGGCCGACGTGCGCGGAGAGCGGCTGCCCGAGACCGCCAGCACGGGGCCCCCGGCGATGGGCTGGACGGCGAGCGGCTCTCCTGGCCGCCCCGATGCTCGGCCGATGGCCGTGCTGAGGCCCCCTGATCCGATCGCGAACGCGGTGCCCGGCAGAAGGGCGAGGGCCGCTCCGATCAGAGCGAGGTGACGGTCGTCGAGCGCGTCGAGCACGACGGCGGCCGCCGCATCCTCGTCGATCCGTTCGGCCAGCGCCTCGGGGCTCGCGTAGGCGAGGTGGGAGATGGAGCCGACCGGCAGATCGGTCTGGCGGGAGACGTGCACGGCGAGGTCGGACTCGGTCATCGGAGTCGACGGATGCTGCGCCATCGTCGGCTGGCGATCGAGCCGGTGGATGACACCGCCCTCCGCGGCGAAGTGGTGGCCGAAGACCGTGTAGCGGCCGAAATCGGGTTGCGCGAAGAGCATCGGCACCGTCCGCGGGCCCACGACCTCCCGTCCGATCTCGACGATGCGTCCGAGGCTGCCCAGCTCCGGCGACGAGTCGGCCGTGGAGCAGGCCTTGTACTGCAGGATGCGGGGTCCGAGCGATGCGAGCGCGCGAAGGGCCGGGAGGACCTCGGCTTCGAGCTGCGCGGTCGGAAGCGATCGGGCGATGCCCGCGATGCCGATGACGTCGCTCTCCTCGGCGGCGGTCTCGAGTGCCGAGTCCGTCGGGACGCCGACGAACAGACGCCCACGCCAGCCGGCGCGGGCGAACTGCAGGAGCGCGTCGACGCTGCCGGTGAAGTCGTCGCCGTAGAACGCGGCGCGCAGGTCAGACACGGACCGGACCGAACGTCTCGGTGGCGCGACGAAGGGCGGGCGATCCGGCCAGGGCGGCGGCTGCCGACTCGCCCCTCTCTGCCGAGGCCCAGGCGGCGCGCATGCTCTCGACCCCGCG
>Ga0247732_10001284_pt1 | contig 10308 bp, 8 predicted proteins | sample UWRJL163409C2_FD_180940 | JGI IMG/M metagenome (GOLD analysis project Ga0247732, IMG submission 180940) | Plant litter microbial communities from Arlington Agricultural Research Station in Wisconsin, United States - UWRJ-L163-409C-2 | ecosystem: Environmental > Terrestrial > Plant litter >...
CAGCACCCTTAGGTTGTTCTATCGGCAGGCCAGAAAAACTGTGCAAAAGACTAAGCAGCTCTTGGGATTCGTCAGCGTCCAAAACGTTGTCTTGAAGCATTCTCGATAACCGGGAGTACAGAAGATTTATCACCGGATCATCAAGATGAACCAGATTGGTATCCAGCCACTGCTTTAGAAACAAGGCCTCGCAAGTGGTTACCGCACCGTCAGCCGTCAAACCAGCGGCCAAGCCGACCAGTGCATCGGCAGAGCGACGGTCGATCCGAGCGCTATGAAAGAATTTACTTTTTTCGAACTCGTTATGTAGATCCATTACTAACCCTTCCTTTGAGCGTCATACGGTTGCTCACTCTGGCCGGATCGCACACCACCCGTCAACGCCACCTTCGTCACGCGAAAGCTATCCAAACAGCTATCGCTGAACCCTGGCAGCTCAACGCCACTCTGAGGTCAAAAGCCGATAATCACGCGTCGTCCCAGGCAGCACGGCGATGAATAGTCGTTAGAATTTGGCTCGCAGGGTAATGGTGAAGTTGCGTGGATCACCGTAGAAGTTGTTGTAGTTGTTGTACTGCACGGTCTGATAGTACTTTTTGTCGAACGCGTTATTCAGGTTGTACTGCAACTCGTAGTTTTTGTTGAACTCGTAGACCGCATGGAAGTTGGCAATTGCATACCCGGACTGTTCAACCCGGAAGGCGCTTGTTTCTTCGTACATGTGGGTCTGCGCCAGCAAGCTGCCGCCGATGCGTACATTGTTGACAGGCGCCGGCAAGCGGTAGTCGGTAGAAAGCTTGAACAGGTGACGCGGGATATAGGTCGATGCTGCTGAACCTTTGTTGGCACCGCCGGCATACTTAGGTGCGCTGTAGGTGTATCCGGCCGATACGTTCCAGTCTGGCAGAAGTTCACCGTAGGCTTCGACATCAATACCTTTGGTGCGGATTTTTTCCGAGGCTTTAAAGCAGCTCAGGACACCTGCACTGCAAGGGCTGGTCATCTCGGCAACGCCGGTCAGGTCGGTCTGGAACAGCGCAACCGAACCGCCGAAACGTTTGTCCAGGGTCTCGCCCTTCAGGCCGATCTCGTAGTTGCTGCCGGTGGCCGGGTCCAACAATGAACCGTCGGCATCAACGTTGTTCTGCGGCTTGAAGATTTCGGTGTAGCTGGCGTAGGCCGAGAAGTTTTCGTTCAGGTCCTGAACAATACCGGCGTAGGGCACCACATTGCCGTTCTTGGAATACTCGCCCTTGACGCCGATCAGGTCAGTCGTGGTTTTGTACCAGCTGACGCGCGAGCCGAGGATGAACTTGGTCGAGTCGGTCAGGCTCAGGCGCGTGGCCATGTAGGCACCTTCCTGTTCGGTGGTGTAGTTGTACTTCCACTGACTGTAATTGATGTTCGGCGCCGGTGGGTTGAAGCTGCTCAGGTCATTGACGTTGAAGATATAGCTGTAGCTGGCATCACGCCCGCCATGGTAATCAAAGTCGTCGTGGCGTGCGTTGATACCCAAGATCAGGTCGTGCTGGCGACCCAACATCTGGAACGGCCCGCTGAGATAGCCGTCAACGCTGGTCTGGGTGTCGTCGTAGCGGAAGCCGCGAGGGTTGAGGGTGAACGCGCCAGGGCTGCCGGCGACAGGCCAAGTGTAGTTGGCCAGGAAATCGGACTTGGCCCAGATCTGGTTAGCCGACAGCACCAGTTTCCAGTCGTTGTCGAACCGCTTCTGGTAGTCGGCAAATACGTTGGTGTTGGTTTTGTTCAGCTTGGCCCAGTCAGCCGTCAACGCGGTGGACCGCGAGAGCGGGTAAAAGGTGCCCTCGGCCGTGGTCGGCAAGCCGCTCCAGTCGTAACCCGGGTTGCGATCCTTCTGGTAGCTGAAGCCTACGGTCACCATAGAGGTGTCATCCAGGTCGGCTTCGAGGATGCCGTAGACCAGGGTATTTTCCTTCTCGGCTTCATCGCGATAGCTATGGCCTTTGCTGTAGGCCACCACTGCGCGCCCCCGCAGGGTGCCGGCATCGTTCAGCGCGGAGCTGGCGTCGACGGCATTGCGGTAAGTGTCCCAGGAGCCCATCGACGAGGTAATTTGGACCTGTGGTTCTACGGTCGGGCGCTTGCGCACCAGGTTAATAGCCGCCGAGGGGTTGCCAGCGCCTTGCATCAGCCCGTTGGCGCCGCGTACGACTTCAATGCGGTCGTACAGATCTGTGTTGGGCTTGGAGATTGCGTCCAGCGAATAGGCGTTGGCGATGTTGGTGGGAACGCCATCGATCTGCAGCGTGTCGATCTGTTGGCCGCGAGCGTAGTAGTTCGAGCGCTCCGACCCGTTCTTGGTCAATGTGACACCGGTGGTACTGGTCAGCACGTCATCCAGGTTGACCAGGTTTTCGTCTTCGATGCGCTGACGGGTGACCACCGTGACGGACTGCGGTGTCTCACGAATCGACATCGGCAACTTTGTGGCGGTGTTGGTACTGCCCGTGGTGTAGGAGCGGGTGCCTTCAGTAGTTTCGTCCTGGGCTCGACCATTTACACTGGTCGTACCCAACTCCAACGCTGCACCGGAACTGACCGCCACGAGCACATATCCACCGTTGGCCTGACGCTCTGCTTGCAGCCCGCTGTTGGCGAGCAGGCGCTGCAGACCTTCGTCAACGCTATATGAGCCCTGTAGCCCAGGGGTCGTAAGCTGGCGAGTCTGCTCTGTGTCAAAGGACAGCGTCACACCGGCTTGCACGCCAAACTGGGTCAGCGCACTGCCCAGAGGGCCCGCCGGGATAAGGTAGGACGCTTGCGTCTGCGCCACGGCCTGAGCGGGGACCAACGCCAAGCCGCAGACGCTGGCGGGCGTCAGGCCATACAAGGACAGACGCACTGCGTAAGCCAGTAAAGGGATTGCTTTGAGGTGACGCGGGTGCATTAACTGATCCTTCCGTTGTGATGGCAGATCCCGCTGTAATCGCGGCTTATGTCATTGACGGATGAGAATCAAAATCAGCAAGGCGCGCGCTGAATATTTCCAAGAAGGCTTACGCCGGCTCGACGTTCGCCCAGTAGCGGGTCAGGTAACGCACCTTGACCGGTAGGGATTTGCTCAGGTTTTCCAGCACCGTGTCGGTGTCATCAATACGGAACGCACCGGAGACTCTCAGATGCTGTAGCGAGGCGGCGCAGCGCAATACGCCAGGGCGATAGCGTGCCAATTCGTTGATGAAGTCCCCTAAAGGCCAGTCATCCACGCTAAGCATGCCCTGCACCCAGGCATCCGAGTCGGAGAGCAATGGCCGGATGGCGCCCACGGTGGCACTGCCGAAAGTCACTTGTTGCCCAGCATCAATGCGCAACGGCTGATTCGGGAGTTGCTGCGGGCGCACTTCGACAGCCGATTGCAACACGCTAACCCGCGTCTGATCAGGCAATTGGCGAACACTAAAACGCGTCCCCAAAGCCCGGATGCTGCCGTTTTCCGTCTGTACGATGAATGGACGCTGCGCAGGATCCTTGGCGGTCTGAATCAAGATTTCACCTTGGTACAACTGAATCAGCCGCACGCCCGAATCAAAACGAATGTCTATCGCGGTATTAGTGTTTAACTCCAGTTGCGAACCGTCGTCCAGGCGGCGTGAACGGCGTTCCCCACTGCGGGTGCGTTGCTGGGCGAGCATGGCGTGATAGGGCAGTTGCTCACTGGCCAGCCAAGTGACGCTTCCAGCAGCGAGCAGCAGCCCGAGTATTTTTAATACATGGCGGCGTTGTGCTTGTGCAGCCCCCAAGCTGGACAACGCGGCCCGCTGTGGAATTTCCGCCCATTGTTGTTGAAGTAGTTCGACTCGCTTCCAGGCTTTAGCGTGTTCGGGGCTTGCATGTAGCCATGTTCGCCACTCCTGGTTTCTAAGCTCGTTTGTTGAGCCGTCATTGAGCAGTACATACCAAGTGGCAGCAGCTTCCAGCACTTTGAAGTCTGGGATGCTCATTCGCTTTCGACTAACAACAGGCAGCGTGTCATGGCACGGATCAGATGATTTTTGACCGTGGTAACCGACACCCCGAAGCGCTCGGCAGCCGCTACATAGCTAAGCCCTTCGAGCTGTACTGCGAGGAAAATCTCCCGCGTGCGAGTACCCAGTTCATCCAGAAGGATGTCAACCTGGACAAGCATTTCGATAATGGACAAACGTATCTCCGGTGAAACTTCAACCGGTTCTGGTCTCTGCGCCAGGGCGAAAAGATAGGCATGCTCAATAGTGCGGCGGCGTGATTTATCGATAATCAAGGAACGGGCAATCGCACTCAGGTAGCCGCGCGGCTCACGAATAGGAGCAGTATCACGCGCAGTCATTACCCGTAAAAATGTGTCTTGGGCCAGGTCAGCAGCATCCGCTGCGTTGCCCAGTCGAATCCGCAACCAGCCCCTCAGCCAACCGCTGTGTTCACTGTAAAGCTGATGAAGAGCCGCAGAATCAAGCGTCGACATAAAGATGAAACCAGCTGGCGAATGGGAATATATCTCATTGTCAGCAGGCGATCGGCTTTATGCAAGCAACTCTTGCGAATTGGGCTGCAGGCTTATGTGGCTCAAGTCCGGGCGTTAGTGCAGGACGCGTTCGAGGGTCTTGGTGAACTCGGCGCTGACCTGGGCTTTTTGCTCCGGGGTAACGCCGTCACGGGTGATGCGCAGGCTGACCAAGGGCATGTGCCTCCAGGTTTCTGTCTTCCGCATGAGCAACCAACCGCCGCGAGGCAGGCGCGCAGGCATAAAAAAACCCCGAACCAGTCGGGGTTTTTTATCGCCTTGAATCAGGCGCGACGCCGGATCAATTAGAAGACGTTGATCGGGTAGTCAGCGAACAGACGCAGCTCGTTACCGCCAATGTTGTACTTGTCAGCATTGCTGGAAACGCGCAGCCAGGACGCACGGGCACGCAGGCTCAGGTCTTTGGCTGGGCCGCTCTGCACGACGTATTTAACCTGGTTGAAGATTTCGCGCTCGGTGCCATTGCCGCGGTTGGAACCGTCGTCAATGTTGGTGCCGCGCACGTAGGCGATGTTGTAGCTCAGGCCAGGCACGCCGAAGGCGCTGAAGTCCAGGCCGTAGCCTGCTTGCCAGGAGCGCTCGTCCTTGCCGTTGAAGTCGGACCAGTAGGAGTTGGCCAGCAGGATGGTGTTGCCACCGTCGCCGATGCCGCTGTCCTTGTTGTCCTGGTGGTAACCGCTGTACAGGTAGCCGGTGTCACCGGTGCTGCGCTGGTGAGCGACGGTGAAGCTGTGCGGGCCAACAGCCCAGGTAGCCGCCAGGCTCCAGATTTTGTTGTCGCGGGCGTCTTCATCACCTTGGGTCAGCTGGGCGAAGCTCTTGTCCAGCTTGGTTTTGTAGCCGTTGAAGTCAAAGGTCAACGATTGTTTCTCTGGCAGCGCCAGCACGTAGTTCACGTTGACGTATTGTTTCTTCAGCACGTCCTGCATGTCGGAAGCGTAGAGCGCAGCCGACAGGCTTTCGGTGAATTTGTAGCTGCCGCCGAGGTAGTCGATGCTCTTGAGGTGGCCGCTGTCGCTGCCCTCGGCGCTCTTGCGACCTTGCTTGGTGAAGTGACCGGCGTCCAGTTGCAGACCTTCGATCTCTTTGGAAACGATCGAGGTGCCCTCGTAGGTTTCCGCCAGCAGACGGCCGCTGTCGTAGCTCAACACGGGTACAGCTGGAAGCTGTTGACCGTATTTCAACACGGTGTTGGAGATGCGCGCCTTGACGGCTGCGCCGCCTTTGGCCAGGTCGTTGGCTGCCGAACCGCTGTCGCCCTTCTTGAAGAAGTCGATGCCGCCGCCGCCGCTGCGACCTTTACCGCCGTCCAGACGGATAGCGTATTGGCCCAGTACGTCCACACCGACACCGATGGTGCCTTGGGTGAAACCGGACTCGAACTTGCCGATGAAGCCTTGACCCCACTCCGCTTTATCCTGGTTGTGGTTTTTGTAGTCACGGCTGATGTACGCGTTGCGTGCTGCGATGTTCAGGTGGCTGTCTTCAACAAAACCCTTGGATTGCTCCTGGTCGTTAGCCATTGCTGTCGATGCGCTCAAAATCCCCAGAGCGATCAGACTCATCCGTTGCTTCAACATTTCTTATATTCCTTATTACTGGTTGAGTACGCTCTACAACACCAGGCTCCGTATTGCTTTCTGGTGTCGACTTTTTCCGAGAAAAAGAAAGCCCGCGGGACGACTTAACATGCCGCGGGCCTTTTTTTATTGGATGAGTCATGGCGGTTAGCCACAGGCGTTGGGCGCAATCCTAGTCGCGCGTTGAACTATGTGTCAATTTCGTGAATCGTCTGTATTTAGGCGAAATGATTCTAAGCAAAAGCCGACAGCCTTTCTGAAAACGACCGAAATCGTTGTTTCACGACCTCAAAAACACATCTAGTAACATATTTAAAAGTCGATACATTTGGGAATACATAACGCACGCAAATGCAAAGCATTACTATTAACGTGCTTTTCACCTCCCCAAATAATCCGGATACATTCACCCATGCCTGCCCCCCGACTGACGCCCATCACCCTTGGGCTTTCTGTTCTGCTGTCTGCCGGTTTCAGCTATGCGACCACCACCTTGCCCGAAACCTCGATCAGCGCCGACGCTGATGAGGATGATCCACGCGTCAAGGAAACCAGCACCGCCACCCGGACTGCCACGCCCGTGCGTTATGTGCCCCAGGCCATCGACTCGGTGAAGACCGAAAGCCTGCGTTCCTACGGCACCAACGACCTGGGCCAGGCCTTGAGCGGCATCCCCAACGTGAGCAGCGGCGCCGACACGCGTTTCGACAGTTTGCGCATCCGTGGTTTCGAGGCGAGCAATGACTTCTACCTCGATGGCATCCGCGACGACAGCCAGTACGTGCGCGACCTGCATAACATCGAGCGCATCGAAGTGCTCAAAGGCCCGGCGGCGGTACTTTACGGGCGAGGCGGCCAAGGAGGGATCGTCAACCGCGTGAGCAAACTGCCGACGGCCGGGCATAAATCGAGCATCGAAGCCCAGGGCGGCAGCAACGATTTGCGCAGCCTGTATGCCGACCTCAGCACCGACCCTACCGACACCATCAGCCTGCGCCTGAACATGGGTAACCAGGACAACAACAGCTTTCGCGATGGCGTCAGCGGCAATCGCCAGCTGTTTGCACCGTCCATGAGCTGGCAACTGACCCCGGACCTGAACTGGCTGGTGCAATACGAATACAGCCGCTACAACCGCACGCCGGACCGTGGCATCCCTGGGGTCAACGGCCGCCCGGCGGACGTGAGCCGCGGTACTACCTACTTTGATAACCGCGACTACATCGACGACAAAACCCAGTCGCTGCGCTCCAAGCTGGCCTACGAACTGAATGACAACTGGCAGCTGCGCCAGACCCTGGGCGTGTTCAAGCTCAACAGTGACTTCGATAACACCTACCAGACCGGCTACAACCCGGCGACCAACCGCGTCACGCGCCAACACTGGCAACAGGACCTGAACACCCTCAACCTTTTCAACAACGTCGAACTGGAGGGCGGCTTCAGCACATTTGGCCTGGAGCACCGCCTGCTCACCGGCCTGGAGCTGGGCCGCCAGCGTCGCGACCCCAAGCTGTACAACGCCACCGCAGTCAGCCGCGGCGGCCAGGCCGTACCGGACCTGGACCTCAACCAGCCCAATCGTAATCTCAGCCACACCGGGCCGATGAGCGTATGGAGCAACAACCACACCCAGGTCGATAGCCGCGCCCTGTACGTGCAGGACCAACTGCGCCTGAACGATCAATGGCAAGTGTTGGCCGGCCTGCGCTATGACCGCTTTGAAGTGGACACCAAGAACAAGCTGCTCAACACCCGGCAGGCCGTCGAGAGCCATAGCACCAGCCCGCGTTTCGGCTTGGTGTGGACGCCCTTGGAGCACCACTCGTTCTACGCCTCGTGGAGCAAGACCTTCTCCCCGGCGGGTGGCGGCTTGATCGGTATCACCCCGAACGCCGCCGGCGGCGCCAACGACCTGAGCCCCGAGCTGACCAAGCAAAAGGAAATCGGCGTGAAGAGCGACTGGCTCGACGACCGCCTCAGCACCACCCTCGCCGTGTATGAACTGGAACTCTACAACCGCCGCACCAGCGACCCGCTGGACCGCACCATCACCCTGCTCACCGGCGAACAACGTTCACGCGGCATAGAGCTGACGGCGACCGGCAAGGTCATCGACAACTGGTATGTGCGCGGCGGTATCGGCTTGCAGGATGCCAGGGTGCAGAAGGACAACAATGGCTTTGAAGGCAAGCGCGTCAGCGACGTGGCCAAGCGCAATGCCAGCCTGTTCATTACCTGGAAACCGGAGATGGGCTGGTACGCGGAAACCGGGCTGACGCTGGTGGGCGACCGATATGCCGACAGCCTCAACACCGTGGTGCTGCCGGGCTACGGCCGTTGGGATGCCTTGGCCGGGTTCCGTCAAAAGGACTGGGACCTGAGGGCGGCCCTGAACAATATCGCAGACAAAACCTACTACGCGTCGGCGACCAGCGTGGCGCAGATTCAGCCGGGTGAGCCGCGTAGCCTGGTGGTGACAGGCACTTACAGCTTTTAACGCCTGACGCGACCCAATGTTGGAGCGGGCTTGCTCGCGAAGGCGGTGGATCAGTCATACATCCAAAACTGACGAACCGCATTCGCGAGCAAGCCCGCTCCCACATTTTTGATCCAGGTGTTCCTTACCTGTTCAGCAAGTCACACAACGCGTGCACCTCATCCTCACTGAACAACCCCTGCGGGTAACGTTCATTCATCACGCTGCGCAAGTCGGGCTGCTGCCGGATCTGCCGCGAGCCGTTTTCTTTCAACCAATGCGCCAGCGCATGAATCGCGTCACCGTCGACCCGCATGGGGTGGAACGTACGCGTGTACATCAGGTTGATATCGGCATTCATTTCAGCGCTCTCCCCTACTGCGTGAGCGGCTAACTTACTCAAGGTTTGTGACAGAACCGCGCAGTCATCACCTTGGGCCACTGTGACAACACCGATACAAGAGCTATGCCAATGTCTCGCGGTGGCGGGGCCGCGCCCACAAAAAAGCCCGCGACCTTGAAGGAACGCGGGCTTGCTGTGAGTGCTGAAACCGATCAACACCCGGTCGCCGCTATGGCGCTGTTACAACTGCACTCAATTTTTCTGCGGAGCTGGCTGCTGCTGGGTGAGGCAATGGATATTGCCGCCGCCCAGTAACAGTTCACGGCCCGGCACCATCACCACTTCGTGTTGTGGGAACAGGTTCTGCAGGATCGCCTTGGCCTCGCTGTCCAGTGGGTCATCGAAGCTCGGCGCAATGATGCCGCCATTGACGATCAGGAAGTTCACGTAGGATCCGGCCAAGCGCACACTCGGATTACGCTCCTGGGTACCGTCCACCGGGTCGACGCCTGCGCATTCTTCCTCGGTGGCGTACAGCGGCCCCGGGATCGGCATTTTGTGCACTGTGAACGCGCGGCCCTGGGCGTCTGTGCTGCTTTGCAGTACAGCCATGGCGGCGTGGCAGCGCGCGTAGTTCGGGTCTTGCGGGTCGTCGGTCCAGGCCAGCAGCACTTCACCCGGGCGCACGTAGCAGCAGAAGTTATCCACATGGCCATCGGTTTCGTCGTTGAACAGGCCATCCGGCAGCCAGATGATCTTATCCACAGCCAGGTTGTCGCTCAGCACCGCTTCGATTGCGGCGCGGTCCAGGTGCGGGTTGCGATTGCGGTTCAACAGGCATTCTTCGGTGGTGATCAACGTGCCTTCGCCATCGACGTGGATCGAACCGCCTTCCAGCACAAAGCCCTCGGTGCGGTAGCGCGACGCGCGTTCGATCTCGAGGATCTTGCCGCCCACCTGCGCGTCACGGTTCCACGGCGCGTACAGGCCGCCGTCAAAACCGCCCCAGGCATTGAAATCCCAGTTCACACCGCGCACTTCGCCACTGTTGTTGATGACGAAGGTCGGGCCGGTATCGCGCACCCAGGCATCGTCGCTGGACATCTCCACCACACGGATATTGGGCACATCCAAACGCGCGCGGGCGTTTTCGTACTGGCCGGCGGAAACCGCCACGGTGACCGGCTCGAACCGCGCAATGGCCTTGGCCACCGCCACGTGCGCGGCCTGCGCCGGCTTGCCGCCGAGGCGCCAGTTGTCCGGGCGCTCGGGCCAGACCATCCAGGTCTGGGTCTGTGGCGCCCATTCGGCGGGCATGTGGAAGCCATCGGCGCGAGGGGTGCTGTGCAGGGTGGTCATGGCGATC
>Ga0247732_10001285_pt1 | contig 10305 bp, 7 predicted proteins | sample UWRJL163409C2_FD_180940 | JGI IMG/M metagenome (GOLD analysis project Ga0247732, IMG submission 180940) | Plant litter microbial communities from Arlington Agricultural Research Station in Wisconsin, United States - UWRJ-L163-409C-2 | ecosystem: Environmental > Terrestrial > Plant litter >...
AGGCGTGATGCTTCGCAGATACGAGCGGGCCCATCTCGGTGGACTCGTCGTTCGGGTCGCCGACGACGACCTTGTTCACCGCGGGCTCGAGCAGCTCCATGAAGCGCTCGTAGACGCTGCGCTCGACGAGGATGCGACTGCGCGCGCAGCAGTCCTGCCCCGCGTTGTCGAAGACCCCCGACGGCGCCGAGGCCGCGGCCTTCTCGAGGTCGGAGTCTGCGAAGACGATGTTGGCGCTCTTGCCGCCGAGCTCGAGGGTCACCCTCTTCACCTGCTCGGCACTGCCCGCCATGATCTTCTTGCCGACCGCGGTCGATCCGGTGAACACGACCTTGCGCACGGTCTGGTTGGTCACGAAGCGCTCCCCGACCACCTGTCCGTGCCCGGGCAGCACCTGGAACAGGCCCTCGGGCAGACCCGACTCGCGGCCGATCTCGGCGAGCCGCATCGAGGTCAGCGGCGTCCACTCGGCCGGCTTCAGCACGACCGCGTTGCCCGCCGCGAGCGCCGGAGCGAATCCCCACGCGGCGATGGTCATCGGAAAGTTCCACGGGGTGATGACTCCCACCACGCCGAGAGGCTCGTGGAAGGTGACGTCGAGACCGCCCGCGACCGGGATCTGCCGGCCGAACAGCCGTTCGGGTGCGGCCGAGTAGTACGTGAGCACGTCGCGCACATGGCCCGCCTCCCAGCGGGCCTGGCCGATCGGATGGCCGGAGTTCAGCGTCTCCAGCCGCGCGAGGGCCTCGACGTTCGCGTCGACGGCCGCGGCGAAGTCGCGCAGGGTCTGGGCCCGCTCTGCGGGGGCCCGGCGCGCCCACGCCTTCTGCGCATCCGCCGCCCGCGCTATGGCGTCGTCGGTGCGCTCGACGTCGAAGAGCTCGACGTCGGTGACGACCTCTTCCGTCGCCGGGTTGATCACGGTGTAGCTGCTCATGCTGTCGGGTCGTCCTGTTCCTGTGCTCGGTACTGTCGGGCCGCCTCGACGAGGCCGGCGAAGAGTCGGATGTCGTCGGGCGACTCCTCGGGGTGCCACTGCACGGCGACGCCGAACGGAACGGACTCGAGCTCGACGGCCTCGATCGTTCCGTCGGGCGTTCGGGCGGTGACGACGAGCCCGTCGCCGAGCGAGTCGATGGCCTGGTGGTGATAGACGGGAACATCGAGTTGGTCGCTCAAGAGCAGCGACGCGAGGCGCGATCCCTCTTCGACGCCGACCTCGACGTGATTGAAGATCCCTTCGCCCGCCTGGTATCGACGATCTCCGACGACATCGGGCAGGTGCTGATGCAGGGTTCCGCCCCGCGCGACATTCAGCATCTGCGCTCCCCGGCAGATGCCGAGGAACGGGATCTCGCGATCGATCGCCCGGCGCAGAAGGGTGTCCTCCCACGCGTCGCGGTCGCGACGGGGCTCGTCGGTCTCGGCATGGGCATCCTGCCCGTAGCGCGACGGATCGATGTCTTTGCCGCCGGTGAGGATCAGCCCGTCGAGAGAGTCGAGCAGGCGATCCGCAATCGCGTCGCTGATGGCCTGGGGAGGCAGCAGCACGGCGATGCCGCCGGCCTTCTCCACGGCATCGAAGTAGACCTTCGGAAGGAACGAGGCGGGCACGTCCCAGACTCCGGTCTTCGCGCGTTCGAGGTAGGTCGTGAGGCCGATGACAGGCAGGCGATCAGAGGCGCTCAAAGCCGCGCACCCTCTCCCAGTCGGTGACCGCACTGTCGAAGGCCTTCAGCTCGATGCGCGCGTTGTTCACGTAGTGGTCGACGACCTCGTCGCCGAACGCTGCCCGGGCGATCTCACTCGACGCGAAGAGCTCGGCCGCATCGCGCAGGTTCGTGGGCACGCGCGGAGCACCAGACGTATAGGCGTTGCCCACGGTCGCGTCTTCGAGCTCGAGCTCGTTCTCTATTCCGTAGAGTCCGCCGGCGATGAGGGCCGCGGTCGCCAGGTACTGGTTCACGTCACCCCCGGGAACCCGGTTCTCGACGCGCATTCCGAGGCCCTTGCCCACGACGCGCAGGGCGCAGGTGCGGTTGTCGAGTCCCCAGGCCACCGCGGTCGGGGCGAAGGAGCCGTCGACGTAGCGCTTGTACGAGTTGATGTTGGGCGCGAAGAAGAGCGTCAGCTCGCGCAGCGTCTTGAGCTGGCCGGCCATGAAGTGCCGGAACATGTCGGACATGCCGTTCTCGGCATCCTTGTCGGCGAAGACGGCCTCGCCGTCGGTGCTGCGCAGGCTGATGTGCACGTGGCACGAGTTGCCCTCGCGCTCGTTGAACTTGGCCATGAACGTGAGCGACTTGCCATGGCGATCCGCGATCTCCTTCGCCCCGTTCTTGTAGATCGAGTGGTTGTCACAGGTGACCATGGCGTCGTCGTAGCGGAAGCCGATCTCCTGCTGCCCGAAGTTGCACTCGCCCTTGACGCCCTCGCAGTACATGCCCGCGCCATCCATCGACACCCGGATGTCGCGCAGCAGCGGCTCCATGCGCGTGGAGGCGAGCAGGGCGTAGTCGATGTTGTAGTCGCTCGCCGGCGTGAGGTCGCGGTACCCCTTCGACCACGCCGAGCGGTAGCTGTCGTCGAAGACGATGAACTCGAGTTCTGTGGCGACGAACGCCTCGAGGCCGCGATCGGCCAGGCGCTTCATCTGTGCGGCCAGGATCTGCCGCGGCGACGGTTCGACGGGCTCGCCGTCGAGCCAGTGCAGATCGGCGGTGACCATCGCCGTTCCCGGCAGCCAGGGAATCGTTCGCAGGGTCGACATGTCGGGCATCATCGCCATGTCTCCGTAGCCGTGCTCCCAGCTCGACATGTCGTAGCCGTCGACGGTGTTCATCTCGACGTCGACGGCGAGCAGGTAGTTGCAGCACTCGGCCCCGTGCGACGCCGCGTCCTCGACGAAGAGGCGGGCCGAGAGCCGTTTGCCCACGAGCCTGCCCTGCATGTCGGTGAAGGCCACGATCACGGTGTCGACCTCGCCGGCCGAGACCTGGGCCGTGAGGGCGTCGAGCGTGAGATTTCCTGCGGTGGATGCCACGGTGTGCTCCTTCATCGATGGTCGCCACGGGCGATTCCCGCGCTGCGGAACCCCGTCGACCCGACCATTACATCACACGACCTCGTCGGCTCGGCGGGCGTTTTCGCCGGTGTTCGTAACACGCAATTTACACACAAAGGTGGTGCCAACCAACCAATAGAACGCTAGTGTGTGGTCAATTCGTGCGAGGGAGCCGATGGCGTTCCGCTGTGCACTGCCGAGACAACGAGCTACCGGAGGATCCACGTGACTGACAGCAAGACCCGCCGTTCCGGCGTCACCTACAGCAAGGCTGCAGACGGCTACTTCGAGAAACGCACCCTCAAGAGATCGGCGGGCATCTGGGGGCTCTGGGGCCTCGCCGTGGCGGCCGTCATCTCAGGAGACTTCTCGGGGTGGAACTTCGGAATCGACTTCGCCGGCTTCGGGGGCATGCTCATCGCCTTCGCCCTGCTGATTGTCATGTACTACGGAATGATCTTCTCGATCGGCGAGATGGCTGCGGCGATGCCGCACACGGGAGGCGCGTACTCGTTCGCCCGCTCGGCGATGGGGCCGTGGGGCGGACTCGTGACGGGACTCGCCGAGACCATCGAATATGTGGCCACGACCGGTGTGATCGTCTTCTTCTCGGCGCAGTATGCCAACAGCATCACGACCGAGCTCCTCGGCTTCGACCTCTCCGGCGCCATGTGGATCTGGTGGCTGGTGCTCTACGTGGCCTTCATCGCACTCAACGCCGCCGGGGCGGCGATCTCGTTCAAGTTCGCCATCGTCGTGTCGATCATCTCCATCGCGATCCTGCTCGTCTTCTCGGCCATGGCCGCCTTCTCCGGACTGTTCAGCTGGGACAGCCTCTTCAACATCGAGCCCGACCCTGGCCAGTCGGCGTTCCTCCCCCACGGCGTCGTCCCGATTCTCTTCGCGCTTCCCTTCGCCATGTGGTTCTTCCTTGGTATCGAGGAGCTGCCGCTCGCCGCCGAAGAGGCCCACAACCCCGTTCGCGACATTCCCAAGGCCGGCTTCTGGGCTCGCGGAACGCTGATCGTGACCGGGCTGCTCATCCTGTTCCTCAACACCGGCGTGATCGGCGCAGAGAAGATGGGCGTCTCCGCCGAGCCCCTGCTCGACGGGTTCCGCGCGATCGTGGGCGACCAGGCGGCTGCGGCGCTCGCGCTCTTCGCACTGATCGGCCTGCTCGCCTCACTACAGGGCATCATGTTCGCCTACGGACGCAATATGTACTCGCTCTCCCGCGCCGGGTACTACCCGAAGTTCTTCTCGCTCACCGGCAAGCGCCAGACGCCCTGGGTCGCCCTCACCGTGGGCGCGGTCATCGGCTTCATCGCCCTCATCGTCCTCGACATCCTGTCGAAGGTCGACGAGGAGGGAGCGGGAGCGGTCGCGGGAGCGATCATCCTGAACATCGCGGTCTGGGGTGCTGTCGTCGCGTACCTGCTGCAGATGATCTCGTTCGTGATCCTGCGCAAGAAGTTCCCGAACGCCAAGCGGCCCTACGTGAGCCCGTGGGGTATCCCCGGTGCCGTGATCGCCGGCGTCATCTCCGCGCTCATCTTCCTGGGCTTCCTGCTCAACGTCACCTTCCAGCCGGCCATCATCGCGATCGTGATCGTCTACGCGCTGATCCTCCTCGGGTTCGCCGTCTGGGGTCGCAAGCAGCTCGTGCTGTCTCCCGAGGAGGAGTACGCACTCTCGGGCGGCCTGCACGGCGACCCCGAGACCGAGGGCTACGGGGGTGCCGTGGCCGAGGAGATCCGGTCGGAGGACCTCGACCCGTCCGGCCACCCGAAGGGTTAACGCACCCCTTCCGAAATCTGTCCCGAACAGGTCGCGATCCCGTCTATCAGGCGGGATCGCGGCGTGTCTGCGGCCGTATTCGGAGCCCGCGCCGCACACTTGGATCACGACCGTGGTGGGAAGGTGTGACAAATGCTCGGATGGCGACGACGCGCGAAGGCAGAACAACAAGACGAGGCCAACCAGCAGCGTCTTTCCGAGCTGGTGAACCAGACCCTCATGGAGAACTTCGGCCCCTACGGATCGTTCGCGATCACCCGGCGCACCGAGGTCGACACCGACGACATCTTCCACACCGTTCTCGCCGCCTCGGTGGCGCGTGACATCGTGTCGACGCTCACCAGCCACGGCGTCTTCCGCGCGGCGGAGGCCCCGGTCTCGCGCACACCGCTCGCCCCGATCAACACCGTCGATGTGCCTGCAGAGCTCGCCAAGGCCGTCACCGACGCGGCTCCTCGCACCACGACACTCGTCGGTCCCGTCCGCGCCGCGTAACAGCTCTCCCCCGCACGGCTCGCCGCTTCCTAGACTGGTGCCATGCCCAATCGCTGGAACAAGATCTCGGAATCCCCCACGCGAACCGGCACCGGCGCATCCCGCCCGGGCCTGACGGCCGAAGACCTGTTCCGCCAGCCCGACCGCGTCGACCAGGTCGCCCTCGACGAGAAGCTGCGTCGGGTCTACTTCTGGCTCGTCAACCGCGCCGTCATCTCACCCTTCTACGACATCGAGTTCTCGCTCGATGCCCCGGTGAGCTTTCCCCTCGGCGACGCCGGTGCAGAACTGCACCTGCCCACCGACCAGTCGTACTCGTCGAACGTGCTGCTGCCCCTGCTCACCACGGCGGTCGGCGGAAAGTGCCTGCTCGTCGGCGGGCCGGGCCGAGGCAAGACCACCCTCGCCGTGCTGATGGGAGTGATCGCCGGCACCGAACCCGCCGAGGTGCGCCGGAGTGTGCAGCAGGGCCAGCCCCAGCTCACCGTGGGCGACCTCGTCGGCATGCCGCTCCCCCGTGACCTGGTGAACGCCGCCAGCCTTCCCGAGATCACCATCGCGTGGCGTGGCTGGCTCACAAAGCCGGTCAAGATCATCGACGAATACAACCGCATTCCCACGAAGACCCAGTCCGCGCTGCTCACGATGGTGGCCGAGGGCTACGTCGAGAGCTACGACCAGATGCTTCGCACGGCTCCCGAGTCAGGTGTCGAGAGTTGGTTCTTCACCGCCAATGACGATTCGGGCGGCGGAACGTTCCCGGTCATCCAGGCGCTGAAAGACCGGGTCGACGTCACGGTCGCCGCGCAGGGGTTCAACAGCAGGTTCTTCGACGAGCTCATCACCCGGGTCGAGGCCGGGGAGAAACCCGAAGACCACGTTCCCGCCGAGCTGGTGTTCACCGCCGCCGAGCAGACAGCGCTGGCCGCGGCCATCCGGGCGGTTCCCGTTCCCCGCGACGTGCGTCGACACCTCGAGTTCTTCGCGAGCCAGTTCGAGTTCGTGCAGCACGGCGGCCGCCGCTTCGAATACCGAACGAAGGACACGGTGATGACCGCGGGCGGCCAGGTCGGAGAGGTCATCGACAGCAACACCGGGGCCGACCTGCAGGTCGACCTCGGGGCGCAGACCGTGAACAGCATCTCGGCCCGGGCGCTGCAGTCGCTCATCACCTACGCGAAGGCCATGGCCTACTTCCGAGGCGTCGACGTCGTCGGGCTCGACGATGTCGCAGCCGTGCTGCCGTTCTCGCTGCGGGGCAAGCTCCTGCCGAACGAGCTGCACCCCCGGTTCGAGACCGGAGCCGACAGAGAGCTCGCGACCGACTCGATCAGCTGGCTCGGCGACCTGTTCGAGCAGTCGCGCCGCCAGTTCCTGTCGCTCGGACTCGCGAAGAGCGACCCGGTCGGCGACCTCCTCGCAGAATTCGCAGGCGGCCTCGACGGCGTCAGCCAGGTCGAGGCGTCGCGCCGCCTCACCGCCATCGAGTCGCAGATCCAGACGATCTCGAAGCAGAAGAAGCTCTACGGTCGGCACTTCGACGACCTCGTGGCCCTGAAATACCTGCACCAGCGCTACACCAACTACCTGCAGTGGCTCGAGGGTCGCCCCCGATGATCAGGCGGCCCGGCCAGGCCGTCGACGAGGGCCTGCTTCCGCAGACGACGGTCTCGCCCGTCGTTCCCGGCTTCGATGTCGAGCAGTCGGTCCGCAATGTCGAGTCCTGGGGCGGGGACTCGGCCCTCTATCGACATTTCCTCTCACAGGCCCTGGCCGCCGACGACGCCGTGGGCGGCACCGACGGGCCGCTCCCCCACACCGTTCTCACGCTCGCGGCCCTCGCGGCGTGGCGCTCGGGCACGCTCGATCTGAGGCAGGATGCTCTCACCCGGCTCGGCGAGGCGCTCGGCTCGGGGTCGGTGCCGCGGCAGACGCTCGCGAGCGCCGTCGGCCTCCAGCCCTCCGAACTCGACGACTTCGCGAGCGCCCAGGCCGAGAGCCCGTTCGGCTGGCCGGCCCGGGGCGACGGCGACGTGGTCATCGCCCGCGTCGGCGGATTCCGCGGGCTGGGCGGCGCGTGGACGGCACCGCCCATGACCGGGGAGCACGGCGATCGGGAGGGCCGATTCGTCATCACCCTCACCGACGGCGAGCGGTGGCAGCTCGACGCCGACATCTTCGGCACGACACTCTCCCGGCTGCCGCCCGACTCGGCGCCCACGACCTCAGCCGACCCCGTCGGCGGGCCCGAGGCATCCGGCGCCTGGCCCACCCGGCTCGCCGTGTTCGACACCTCGTACCTCGCCTGGCTCGTGCTGGAGAAGGCGCGATGACGCCTCTCTTCGGCGCACGCGCGCGCGCTCTCGACGAGGCGCAGCGCGCGGCGTGGCAGTCGGCGCAGGCGCTGTGGGGCGTGCGACTGCACGATCCCCGACTCGAACCCGGCGCCTCGATGCCGTCGTTCGCCTGGTTCTCGTTTCCGCCGCAGGTGTCTGTCGATCCCGTCGAGGCGCGCCGCCTCGGGGTGGACGGCTTCTACGAATCGATCTTCGCGCACGAGATAGGCCACCACGTGTTGTCTCCGAGCACGCGCATCGACTCGTTCACGATCACGCAGCAGCTCGCCAGGGCCATCGCCGCCACGGGCCGGGCCCGCATCCCCGATCCCGACGGCCAGGCCCGCCGCATGTCGAATCTGTGGTCGGACATGCTGATCAACACCCGTATCGCGACGATGCAGCGGCAGCGCGACGGCAGCGCGTCCCCCGAACCCGAGATGGTGCGCATGTGGCGCGTGCTGTCTGTCGAGCCTCCGAGCGATCAGCTGTGGTGGGTGGTGCTGCGCGCCTACGAGATCCTCTGGAGCAGGCCTGCCGGATTCCTCTCCCCGGCCGAACCGCCGCCGCGGCCCGTCGTGCACCGGCAGCCGCCACCGCCGACCGTGCCGGCCGCGACGAAGACCGAGGAGCAGAGGCTGAAGGCCGTCGAGGCTGCGGCCGCGGCCGATGCCCGCATCGCCGCCGAGGCCGTCTGGGCAGAGCTCGTGCTCACGAATCCGCCCCTCGACGCCACCCTCCTCGCCGAGACCGTGCGCACCTTCGGCGACGACCCGGTGAGCGGAGCCCTGCGCTTCGGCATGATCATGGCGCCCTACCTGATCGCCGACGAGCAGCCCCGTCGGCGATCGACATCGGCCGGCGCGCAGGCGGCGGGCGGATGCGCGGGGCAGGCCGACGAGACGGCTCCGACGGCGGCCGAGCTCGAGCGGGTGCTCGGCGACCCGCGGTTGCGCGAGGTGCCGGAGCATCCGGCCGTCGAGAAAGCGCGGCAGGCAGCGGGGGCCTCGGGCGCCGGCATGGAGGCCGACGGCGCCTCGACCGGAATTGCGGGCGTCGACGGGCTCGGCCAGGGATACGGGCTGGCCGACACCCTCGCCCTCTACTCGGGGGCGAATGCAGACGACGTCGTTGCGGCCTGGTACCTCACCGCGGCCCGCCGATACGTGCGGCCCCTCAGCCAGCCCTCGAGTAAGCCTCGCTCGCTCGACGAGACTATCCCCGGCGCCCTCGACCAGTGGAACATCGACGACGACATCTCGTCGATCGACTGGCCGGCGTCCCTTTCGCGCAGCACGACCGTCGTTCCCGGCGTCACGACGAGGCTCCGAGACGTACTGCCGGATGCTCCTCCCGACGCCCGCGAGAGTGTGCAGCTCGACATCTACATCGACTCCTCCGGGTCGATGACCGCGCCTCGACGCGAGTCTCCGGGCGTGCTGGCCGGCACCATCCTGATTCTGAGCGCTCTCCGCGGCGGCGGGCAGGCGCGCGTGACGTCGTTCTCGGCGGCCGGCGAGGTCGCGGGCGGCGCACGGTTCACCCGCGACAGGGCCGAGTTGATGCGCGACCTCACCTTCTACTTCGGGCACGGAACGACGTTCCCCCTCGACCTCTACGCGACCCGCTACGCCGACGCGCGACGCTCGCGCGGGGCGGGCGCATCCATCACCCGGCGGCACGTCGTCGTGCTCTCCGACGACGGCCTGCAGTCGATGTTCGGCGCGGGTCAGCCCCAGTACGCGGAGGTGGCGCGAACGGTGCGACGGACCCTCGACACCGCCACGCTCGTCGTACAGGATGCCGGTCGTCGCCTCACGAAGCCGGCCACGGAGGCCGGCTACGACGTCGAGTACATCGACAGGATGACGGACGCGCCCCTCGTCTGCGCACGCCTGGCCCGGCGGCTCGCCGATCCGCGGGTCCTTCGACCCGTCGAAGCCGGAGGTCGACATGACTGATCGCACAGGCGCATACGCCGAGTCGGCCGAGCAGCTGCTGCAGCGCTGGCTCGACCGTGGCGACGATGTCGATGCCGCCTGGCAGCAGGCCGCGCCCGGGCCGTCGGTCGACGTGGTGGGCAGTCGTCTTTCGAGCATCCCGAAGAGCTTCCTCGACGACCGGGTCTCCCTGCTGGGTCTCGCCGGCGACGTTCTCGGCGCCGACAGGGGCCGCACGCCCGCATCGACCGAGATTGTGCAGCTTCTCACCGACGTCGCTCAGACGAGGTCGTCGGCCGCTCGACGGGGCGCGGCCATCGCCCTGTGGCTGTGGGCCAGCGAAGACCTGCTCGGTGCATTCGCTCCCCGACTGGAGACCGCCCACGCGGCGCGCACACTCGCGGCTCTCGCGCTGCGGTTGGCCGCCGTCGTCGATCCGTCCGAATGGATCAGCGACGCCGAGCGCCGAGACGAGGCCGCCCGAACGTTCCTGCTCTGGTCGGGCGCGCTGCCCGCCGGCGAGGATCGCGAGACGGCTCGATCGCTGCTCGACATGCGCGACTCCCTGCAGCGCAACGGAGCGCTGGCGGCCGCCGCGGCAGAGCACGCCCATCGGCTCGAGGTGACCCGCGCACTGACCGACGCCAGGGCACGCGAGGCGGCCGCCCGGTAC
>Ga0247732_10001286_pt1 | contig 10304 bp, 10 predicted proteins | sample UWRJL163409C2_FD_180940 | JGI IMG/M metagenome (GOLD analysis project Ga0247732, IMG submission 180940) | Plant litter microbial communities from Arlington Agricultural Research Station in Wisconsin, United States - UWRJ-L163-409C-2 | ecosystem: Environmental > Terrestrial > Plant litter >...
AAATGCTGGCCCGGGCGTTTGCCGCGGTGCAGCCCAAGCGCTTTTTTGGCGGTCACTTCCACCTCTATCTTGCCGACTCCTTGGCGTTCCCCGCCGGATTCACCACGACCATGGTGACCCTGGACATGAACGGCGGAGACCGGGCGTTCGGTCAAGGCATTCTCGATCTTCAGGCCTTTGAATTCGACCCTTTCGACCGAGACGACGTCGGAGGAGAGGGCAGCGCTGGCGGTGGTTCGCCGTCTCCAACCGCCAACGCCGGTCCGAGCGTGAGGGAACGGGATCAGCGGCGGGAGCGGCTGTCGGACGAGGACAGCGGCACATGGCTGGTGACCACCACGGACAGCCGGTGGTTGTTCGATCTCGACGCCCGCCGGGTCACGCGATGCCCGGACGAGAGCGCACGGCAACTACCCACCGATGGCATGCCGCGATTGCTCGGCCAGGTCTATGAAGTCACGGTCGGCTATCACGGCCAATGGCGACTAATGGATGAGACCGGCGCGATGAATCGGCTCACGAGTGGCACGGTATTGGAGATCGTCCGCAACGCCGGAGACGGAACCGTTGCCACGACCATCGCCTCGGGGTAGACAGCTAGTTCTCGAAGTGGAGAAATCGTGACGGCTGGAGGCCGCCGGACGATGCGTTTGCCGGGTCGGGTGGCGAGCCGGATCAGTGCAAGTGTGTGTGATGATTCGGTGGTGTCTGACATCGGGAGTCGCCTGCGATCCGCTTTTCGGTGGGTGGGCGATCGCTCCGATCCTGATTTCCGTGCCGACGTGACGGGTTGGTGGAGGGACGCCGCCATCCTGGACGAGGTGGGCGAAGAACTAAGCCGGCTGCACCGGACGAGTGCGCCGACCGTTGTGATCGGGACTCAGTCCCGCGGAAGTCTCCTCGGGGTGCTCACAGCTCGCGCGTTAGGAGTCGGTTTCGCCGAAATCCGGAAGAGCCCTGCACGCGCGGCCGATAGCGACGCCTGGTGGGAAACAACGACTGGGCCCGACTATCGAGACCGGCATCTGCAACTCGGGGTTCGGCGCACGCTGATGCAGTCGGGAGATCGAGCGTTGTTCGTCGATGACTGGATCGACACAGGGGCCCAGGCGCTTGCGTCGCGGCGCCTCGTCGAGATGAGCGGAGCAAGTTGGGTAGGAGCATCCGTTGTCGTGGACGCGCTGGAGGAAAGCTCCCTACGAAGGCAACTCAGTCTGCGCTCGCTCCTGCACATACGAGATCTTTGAGGCGCGGTGGCCAGCGACGTAGACAACTCTTGCTCGGGCGGACCTGTCACGGAGAGACATGGAGCCGAGGAGTTGCGTAAGGCGCAGGAATTCGCTCTGTCCTACGTGGGCGACTACTCTCGATCTGTCATCAGCGGCTGGTCAGTCGACGGTTTGGCCACCACAGGCCGTTGTCGAAGAACTACTCGACGAGATCCGGGCATGCATCCAACCCGAGCTCATGCTCATGCGAGTAGGTACAGACGGGTAAGCGGTCTGACCATGAGCTGCAGCGTGATGCAGGTCTATTCGCTGTGACCCAGCGCCAGTCGCGCTGTAGAACGCGGGCGTTGTCGTCGGAGCGAGACTTATCTACTTCTCCCACGCGGAGGCCGGGCGAAGCCCGCGGGATGCGCGTTCCTCATTCAAGAGCTCTTGGATTAGTTCCGTTGTGAGAGACGTATAAGTCCGTCCGTCGGCCGATTTCGATAGGTTCCTCTTCAAATCCCCGTAGCGAGATCGGGCCGTGGCGTCGCTCAATAGTTCGTCTTGGTACAAGCGCTGGTTGCAGATTTTCCACTCGTTGTGAGTGAAGGCATGGAGGATATGCGTGCGCCTGGTGCTTGCCGAGCGACTGTAAACCGCGTGGTTGCGAGGTCCGGCTGGGTTCGGCTCGTAGCCGAGGCGAGCCAGGGGAAGCGCCCAGTGTTCGAGGGTCGACGGTCGCGGCGATTTGAATGGCCATGTCGAATATCGGCTTCGCGACCAGTCCGGGAACAGCTGTGCTTCCGATGTGTTCGATAGCTTCTACTTGCCCCGCTAACACCTACAGCAGGCGTGCCGACTCGGCCCGGAACTCGTCAGACCCCGCGTCTTGGTGTTCCTGCAGTTCGATCATAGATATGCGCCAGCTTAAAGAGCAGTGGGATCGACTCGAGCGAAAGTCGGACCCAACCGGCGGCACACGCGTATACAAGGGCAGATCGAAACAGAACTCCAAGAGATCGAGCAGGCGAGGGCGGAGCGAAGCAGCTAGGCGCACTTGGCGAGCACCTGTTAGGGCGCGCAGATCGCTGTGATCCGGCGGTTGGACCAATGATTGAATCCGTGCGCGAGAGAGTGCGGCGGGCCGCTTCGAGAGACCCGTTGCTACAGTCACTGAGGTCCTGTGGCCTGCAGCGCGCTGCCGCGGCATGCTGGTACACATGAGGGGTAATCGATTTCGTACCCGTGCGGCCACATAAGTGCGACGCCTGTGGATGAGAGGCTGGGACTCCGTGTGTGGGAAGTGCTGTTGGTGGTCGGCCGTGCGAGTTCGATCGCTTTAGGGTTCTTCGCGGTAGTAGTTCTATTCTTCGGGACCTCTGCGATGAAACCGGCGCAGTGGAACCCAAGGTTTCGCGGTGCCGCTGAAAAGGAACTTCGCAGGCGCGGCATGTCATTCGCGCTCCCGTCTCCTTCGGGGCGCTTTTCCAGTGCTGATTTGCACTCGGTAAGCCGCATGCTTGGCGCTGATATTGACTCCGCTGCTTTCGATGACGAAGCTTCTTTGCAGGTGATCCGGGCTCTCACGGGATCTATGGACGAATCCTCTCTTCGCGAGGCGCTATCGGCGAGAAGTATTCCGTTGATGGAGCGGGCCCTTGCCCGTCAAGGCCGTGCCGTCGCGCAGGTGCAATCTATCGCCACGGCCAGCTATGTGTGGGCGTTCTGGAGAGCATTCAGCAAGGCGGAAATAGCATTCGCGGGAGTCGTCTGGCTGATCCCAAGGTGCATTCGCCACATCCGTCCGCTCATTGCCCGTTGGGTCGAGACATTGACGCTCGCGGTCGGTTTCGTGGGTGTGCTCGTGCTGGGTGTAACGGGCGGGCCGACCACCGGACAAGAATGGGCGAACGCAATCGGCACGCTGACGGCGGTGGCATTCGTTGTCGGGCTGGTAGTCGCTGTGATTGCAACGTTCAGTGTGATGGCCACCTATTTGTTCGGCCCGCTGCAACACTGGACGATTAGGGGCGTAATTTCGGGCGTGATCTTCGTGGTCGTTGGCATTGGGCTCTGGTTATTCATTCGGTCAGACTTTCCGGTCCAATTGATGGGCTCGGTGAGCGATCGGCTGGCTAGCATGTCCTTCGGCAACTGGGCACCCAGGCTGTTTGGATCAGTCGTGGTGTTAGTTTGCCTCGCCGTGGCCATGCGGAATGTTTGGCAAAAGGTACGTCTACGTCTGCTGATGCGCAGCAGTCGTCTTGTGGCACTCCTCGTCTTAGAGGGGTTGTTTCTTTTCGCACTGGCCACTGTTTGGGTGGGTGTGGATGCACCGAGGGCAGGGCTGCGGCCAGTGGTTTGGGTATTCATAGCGGTTGGGACGGCAACTGGGGGCGCGGCCGCTGTATGTCGCGGGAAAGAATGGATTATTGCGTACCGGCACCTGAGAGCGGCCAGAATAGCTGTTCCCCTGCGCGGATTTCGTTGGTGGGCTCTTGCCATTTGGGTAGGTTTGCTCGCGCAAGTAGAAGCGCTCGAAGTTGTTCCGCGACTAATAGACCTCGAAAGCCGCTTACCGACGTTGGGAGCCACTGTCTATCTTTGTCAGTCCGTGATTGGTTTGGCGTTACTTCTCTCCTTCTTCCCCGGGGCCGCGGTCACAGGGCTGTACGTCCGCCGCGTTCTCCACGCCTACCAATTAGCGCTGCGAACGCATGCTTCCTCTGACGAGTTGGATACTGAGCGATCGCCGTGAGGAATAGGCGAACTCCGACAAGCTCGAACTCTGGCTGGGAGCTGGAGTAGGCATAAACGGTCGTTCGGTTGAGGCAGACCTCTAGATCGGGCCAAGCATGGGATCAACTTGGCGTTGTGCACATGTCGGCGTCAGAAAATAAGCGTTGGACTGCGGCGCAAGAAAGCGTTTCCCGCACGATGGAACAGGGTATGGCGGACTCAATCGGCCTTAATCTGGCCAGGATTCGCCGAGATCTTGCCTCAGCGACTCAAGCGAGCCGCTAGTGAGCAGACGCATGTATTAATGCGTCAGTCGGCGCAAAGGCAGAAGACTGCGCCTGCAACCAGAGTTTCGGTTCTCGTCAAATTACGCATGGATCATAGAATTGACTCGTCCTCGCCTAAGTTCTGTTCGAACCCCTTTCCCTGAAATGAGTGGCTGTGAGCCTGGAAGCGTCATCGGAACTGATTCTCTATCGAAGCGAGGATGGTCGGTCTCTCGTTCAACTTCGAGCAAGCGATGGCACCGTATGGCTCAGTCAAGCTCAAATTGCTGACCTGTACCAGACGTCGATTCCCAACGTCAATCAAATCGTCTCTCGCATTCTCGCTGACGAAGAGCTCTCAGAGGCAACTATTAACTCTGAGTTAATGGTTCGCGTGGAGGGTTCGCGGGAAGTGAAGCGCGAGGTTCGCGTTTACAACCTGGACATGGTGTTGGCTATCGGCTACCGAGTCACGACAGCTCGAGCTGTGCAATTCAGACAATGGGCAAGCACTGTGCTTCGCGAATATCTCGTCAAAGGCTTCGCCATCAATGACGAACAGCTAAAACAGGCCGCCAATTCTGATTACTTCGATGAGCTCCTGGAACGTATTCGTGACATTAGAGCGTCCGAGGCTAGGTTCTATCAAAAGTTGCGAGACCTTTTCGCAGCGACCAGCGTGGACTATCTCGGAACCTCTGACATCGCCAAAGAATTCTTCGCTACCGTTCAGAACAAGCTGCTTTTCGCCACGACTGGGAAGACTGCGGCCGAACTCATTCTGGAGCGCCTAGACATTGAGGCCGCTAACGCTGGCCTCACGACTTGGAAGGGCGATCGAGTGAGGAAAGCCGATGTCAAGGTCGCCAAGAACTACTTGACCTCCGACGAAGTAAGCGAGCTCAACCGACTCACCACGATGTTCCTCGATTTCGCAGAGGATCGCGCATCACGCGGCCTCCAAACTCAAATGGCTGATTGGGTCAATCAGACGAATCGATTCTTAGAGTTCACAGACCGCAACGTTCTCGCTGGCGCAGGCTCTATCAGCCGATCTTTTATGGAGGTGGAGGCGGGGCGGCGCTATGAAGCGTTCGATACGCAACGCAGGGCTGCCGACCTGGAGCGAACTGAGGCCGAATATGTCAGTGAACTTCATCAAGAGGTGGGCCGCATAGCGAAAAGCCTCAAGAAAGGTGAAGGAGCAAAAGGGTAACGGCCTAAGTGCCGGCCTGCCACTTCTTAGATTTTTCTTCGCCCGTGTTCTGTTCGCTCGCTGAACGATGGCGACGCGGTGAGCTTCACTTCGCCCACAATTTCGGGTATCCGACCGGTCTGCACGGCCACATCGGTCCAAGCGATGGCTTCTAACCACTGCAGGTCGCCGTCGCCATGGACCGCGCCGCGTTGGCGAAACACTAGAGACTACGCTGCGGGGGGCAGTAGCTGGCTGTGGGCCGATCGCCAGACGACGCCGTTCATTCCTCAGACTCGGAGTCGCCGCTGCGCGACTAGGCATGCGCGCGGGTTGTACGGAAGCTCATCGACCTGGGAAACGAGCCGCCTGAACCCGCCAGGCAATGGAGATAAGCAGATAAAACCCTGAGAGAGTGAACTAGCCGCGGTCCTTCGCCAAGCTCGGCGGTTGTCGTAGCGGCAGGTCGACCGTTGATAGTGAACTCACTATCACCCAGATCATCGATCCGGATACCGCCCACAAAAGCCCTGCCAAAATCGTGGACGGGGGGCCGCCGATCGAGAGTGCGGCTCCGGCTGCAGAAACGGCAAACAAGCCGCTTATAAGACCCTGCTCAACAGTAACAATGATGAAAAGGGACCGAGCTGATGTGCCTGAGAGTCGATAAGCGGCGATTTCGCTTGACCGCAGACGATTCAGGATTCCGCCGCAAAGGCCGCCCAGGAGTCCAAGCACGAGCGGTAGGAACCGGTCCGGACGATTCTTGAAATCGTTGATCGGGTCGCTGGTGTCTGTGAAGGCCTGAGTGGCGGACAGGGGCCCGCCGGACGCTGAGAGCCGCGAAAGGATCAGGGTGCGATTTCTTTCTGTGGTGGTGAGGTCGCTGAGTACGACGACGCAGAGGCTGCCACTTTTCGTCCCGGGCGCCAGCCCTCTGACGACGGCGGAGTTCGTGTCGACTCCGGTGGGCTGTTGGACGACCGTATGTGCCAATGCAGTCCCGCTCCCGATTCGGACGAAGAACGGCTTCTGCTGATTGCCGAGCTTGGCTCCGATCAGTAGGTCAAAAGCGTCTAGTTGAGGAAATAACGTGGCGCTCGCCTCCACGACCGGGACATTCGTTCCGAGCTGCGCGAAATCGACAGTGTTCGCCCGCTCCAGCAACCCAGACCTTTCAACGGTCGACACCTCTTCCAATCTTTCGCACGAGCTGCGTTGAATTGTCACGGGGCGTCGCTGGTCCGCTGCGCCGATCACGAGGACATTGCGTCCGGCCAGCTTCTGCTCCGCCAGGCGGTCTGAGAATGAAGCGGACTGAAAGCTGCTGAATACCACTGAGGCGAGCCCCATGATTACAGCGAGCACGACCAGGGGAGCCATCCGAGAACGCCAGTCCAGGACATTCTTCGAACCCTCTCGAAAAAGTAACGAGATGGACCAACCGTCACGCCGCAAGAGGATGTCCGCTCCTCATGTGAACCTGGTATTCGGCCGCACTGATCAGGAGGGGGTCGTGCGTCGCTACGACGATTGTCGCGCGCGCGCGGAGCGCGTGGATGAGCTCGGCGAGACGCTCAGTGTTGTCGGCATCGAGGCTGGATGAGGGTTCATCAGCGAAGATCAGTGGTTTATCACTGGCTAGTGCTCGAGCAAAACACATCCTTTGGAGCTCTCCACCAGATAGTGTTCGAGCGCGACGATGGGCTGCATGCTCTAATCCCACCTCCCAAAGGGCGGAGACCGAGGTCTCGACGGCCTGTGCCAGCGACTTGCCTTCGGCTAACGGACCGATCAGCACGTTGTCGAGAGCGGTCCGAATTCCGATGGCATTGGAACCTTGCGGGATCCAGGAGACCGAAGTGGGGACGGGTGGGGTCCTTGAGCCGTCACCGGGTGACCAATGGATCGCGCCGGAATCAAGCTTCTGAAACCCAGCCATCGCGCTCAGAAGCGATGACTTTCCACTTCCTGACGGCCCGACTAATGCGGTAACCCTACCGGTCGGAAAGCTGGCTGTGAATGAGTCGAAGATGACGCGACCGTCGAACGATAGTCGTGAGTCCACAACGTCTATTTGCATCGACGCAAGACTTCTGAGGGCAGAACGGTCGGATTGCGGACGATCGTCAATCCGACGAAGGCATCGGCAACGCTCAGTTCGCTGATCTCGCCCAAGAGCAGCTGCGGATCTCCCGCGGGTATAGAGCGGTAGGTTGTGCCGTTTCCCGTCTTCCTGACGACAAAAAGGCACGCCCTGGCCGCTCGGGTCACGTACAGCGCGCTGCTGGGGATCACCCCCACTTTCGCGGGACGAGCGGCGGTAAGGAGCGCTCCCGAGTAGATCACGTGCAGGCCTGTTTGGTCGAATTCAGCCGTGATTGCCCCTAGTGTCGCGGAAGTTTCGAGGAGACGGTATGCGGATTCGCGTTCCGAATCGGAAAGCGTCGTCGAGCGGATTTCGACATGTTTGTCCCCCACTTCCAGGAGAAGCGGTCCTCGGGTCGGCACTGCAGGGTCCGTGGAGCCAGTGAGGGTGAATTTCGCCGCTACCGGAGCTCCTTGGGCGACAAAGATGGTCGACCCGCCCGCGATGTCGTCTCCAACGGCCGCAGCGAGGGTACCGACGGTGAGAGACGCGGCAGGCAGGTACGCGATGTAACCAAGTCTGAAAATACCGTCTTCCGGTGCTCCGAGCGTTTTCTGCAGCCCCCGGACGGCCTTCACAACCGTCGAATTGAATTTTGTGCCGGTGCTCTGGCCGGGTAGCACACCTAGCCCTACAAGGAACGCTGTGAGGTTCGCGACATCGCTTCCTTGATCCCCAAATTGAAGGTCGCGATAGAAAGGCACGCCCGAATACGCGAGAACTCCGACGCCGTCAACCGAGATGAGCCGCCTGCCGGGGGTGACGGAGTCTCCGACGGCAATGTCCACCCCCGTCACAGTCCCAGTGGAGCGCGATTTGACGTCCGGCGGTTTCTGTAGGTCTACGGCGACATCCACAGCTTGAACCGCATCGTTTAGTCGTGATCCGACTTTCGTGACTACTGGCTCGGATTTCTCGACCGATCGGGCCTCCTCGCGCTGAGCAAGCGGGAAGACCACGGCAAATATCAGAATGGGGATCAGCCAAATTGCAACCAGCGGACCGACGAAGTACAGGGTCTTCTTCAAGGTGCAATTCCCTCAGATCACGTCCGCGTTTCTACAAGCACGTCGATGGATCGATGCCGAGATCTTGTAGCTGCTGAATCATCCCGGCATATGTCGCGTTGGGGGTCTCCCCCTTTTCCGACAAGCACTCGCGGAATTTCGCGGCGGCAGGGGAAGTCTCTATCCGGGCGGTTTGCCAGAGCATGTCGATCTGCTTGAACTCGCCTTCGTAGCATTTCTTGTCGACGCCAGAATCGACTGCGGCGTCGGGGATCTGTCCAGAGATCACCTGGTTGACCTCTCCGGTCTGAGTGATCGTGTATCCCGCCTTGGCGTCACACGCTACGTACCGTCGCCATCCTGCTTGATATTCGTCGTAGTCGACCTTGCCGTCGGCAAGCGCGGCCTTCTGTTCAGCGGAGGTTGAGATCTTCGGCGGAGCCGGATTGTGCGCTTCTGGGGCCGACTGCGCGCAGCCCGCCAACAGCAGGCAGCCGGTAAGGAGGGACGCGGCAGAGACGAGGCGCTTCATTCGGTGAACGATATGAGTCAGTCGAGAAACAGTCAAGACGGGTTTTGGAGGTTGGAATCGCCGTCCCCCCTGTCGCCGGGCCTCCCGTCAAGTCGGCTGCGGAATGATGTGACTTTCGCGCATTGACCGCATTTCCAGTCGCCTCTTAGCCTTCGGACGCAAGTGAATAATCATTAACTAATATCTAGCTTTGGAGTACTCATGAAATCTCGTCGTGGCCTCTTTGCAATCCTCTCCACCGCGGCGCTCGTCATCGGTGGAGTGGCGATGACGGCGGTGCCGGCAAACGCCCTGGGGTCCCACACCGCTTGGTGCTTGTCTGGACAGGCCCAGTACCAGTATTCGTCAGTGGCACAGCCGTCAGCCCAGATCGCAACAACGCAGGGAAGCGCCACGTGCAGCACTCTTGGCGTGAGTGCTCACATCCGTTACAACCTGGGCACGGCGGCGTGGAATACCTGGACGTACGGACCGAGCTTCATCCAGCAGTCATTCTCTGGCCTCTACACCGTCATCGGTGGGCACCACAACACCACGTACACCGGTACCGTTACGAGCTAGCCGACACCGTTGCTCTCCGGTCGGACGCCTGGCTATAAGGGATCGTCCGACCGGAGCTTGCTCATGTGAAGTGTGGGATCTTGCCGACCGCCAGCCCGGGGCGTTTGACCGTTCGAGCGTCTTGTATCTGCGCAACGGGCGCGGCGACGACTTGGCTCACTGCGCTTCGCGAGCTGTCACTGGGGTGGGAAGTAGGCCAAATCTTGCCGCGCGGTCGGCACCCGATCGATCGTGAGAATCGAATGCAGTAGCCAGCACGTTGGCTACTGGCTTGGCAATAGTCGTCGGGTCCGGCACTCTTAGCACCTTCAAGTACTGGGTGGTGGTGGCACGCAATCGGCCGCCGCTCATCTTCACCGAATGGGCCGACATCTGCTTTGCGACTAGGTCAGAGTGCAACAGCCCGCCTAAGACCCGTAAACCCCAGTGGTCGACCTGGATGCAGTAGAGGCTGTGCATCGGCGCGTAACCGTCCAGGTCTTGAACTGGCTCGACACGGTCGCTGATGTCCGCGACCAAGAGCTTCGCGCGTTCGAAACGATCGACCGGCGGCCTGTCGATCATGCGCCGACAATTATCTGGATGCCTCTTGCCCACATAGCGTGACCGTAGCCGCTGTTCGGCGGAGCCCAAGTGAGCATCAA
>Ga0247732_10001287_pt1 | contig 10299 bp, 10 predicted proteins | sample UWRJL163409C2_FD_180940 | JGI IMG/M metagenome (GOLD analysis project Ga0247732, IMG submission 180940) | Plant litter microbial communities from Arlington Agricultural Research Station in Wisconsin, United States - UWRJ-L163-409C-2 | ecosystem: Environmental > Terrestrial > Plant litter >...
CCGGCATCCGCACCCGGATCTTCTCTCTGCTCGAGCCCGGCTCCACGTCGCGGCTCCGGCGCGCACTCACCCGGAGGTGACGTTCCATGGCTGCATACCGTGCTGGTGAAGTCGAGGTCTTGCTGACCGTCAACGACCAGGACGTGGACCGGGCCGAGAAGAACGTCAAGACCACCGGGCAGCGCATCGAGAAGAAGCCCATCACCGCGAAGGTCGACGCCGACGAGGCTGACGCGATCGCCGGCATGGACCGTGTCGAGGAGGCTGCGAAGCGGATTGTCTCGCAGGAGGTGGTCGCTCGCGTCGACGCGAACATCGAGCGCGGCGAGAAGAACCTCGCCCGGATCCAGGGCAACCTCGACTACCTCAAGTCGGTCTCCACCGATCTCGACGTGTCGGCCGATATCAGCCGTGCCGAGGCCAGCCTCCGCAAGGTCGAACGCAACCTCGACGGCCTGAAGTCCGCGCGCGCCACCATGGAGGTCGACGCCGATACGGCGCCGGCGGAAGCAGCGCTCGAGGAAGTCGGCGACACTGCCGAGGAAGCCGGCGATGACGGCGGCCGCCGCGGCGGCGCAGCTCTCGTCGGCGGCATCGTCGCGGCGCTCGCCTCGATCCCGATCGCGGGCGCCATCGCCGGCATCGCGCACACCGTCGCCGACACCGTCGCGAACGAGTTCCAGAACGCCCTTCAGATCGAAGTCCGGCAGGACCGGCTGGAGGCGCTCACCGGCATCGACGAGGTGTCTGCCGCCCGTTTCGCTCGTGTCGCCGGTGAGGCGTACGCGAACACCTTCGGTGAGTCGATCGAGTCGAACATGAATACCACGCGGCTCGCGCTGCAGTTCGACCTCATCGACGAGCAGGCCACGACGCGCGACGCGCAGAGCGTGGTCGAGGGACTCGCTGGCATCGCCGACGTCCTCGAAGAAGACGTGCAGCGCGTCGCATTCGCGACGTCGACCATGCTCCAGTCAGGTCTCGTCCGCACCTCGAAGCAGGCGTTCGACATCCTCGCCACAGGCGCCCGTGAGGGCGTGAACCGGGGCGAGGATCTGCTCGACACGATGAACGAGTACTCGCCGCTGTTCGTCCGTCTCGGGCTCACCGCGCAGGACTCCCTCGGCCTCATCAACCAGGGACTCGAGGCCGGTGCGCGGAACAGCGACTTCGTCGCGGACGCTCTCAAGGAGCTGCAGATCCGCTCGACGGACGCGAGCGTGGCCAGCGCCGAGGGCTACAAGCTCATCGGACTGAACGCCGAGGAGATGACCGCCAAGATGGCGGAGGGTGGACCCGCCGCCCGCGAGGGACTCGGGCAGATCCTCGAAGGTCTCAAGGCGATCGAGGATCCGGTAGCGCGCAACGCGGCCGGCGTCGCGCTGGTCGGCACGAAGTGGGAAGACCTCGGCGACTCGATCCTCGCGCTCGATCTGTCCACCGCCGCCGATTCGCTCAACGGGGTGACCGGCGCTGCTGATCGCATGTTCGCGACGTTGGCCGACAACGACTCGTCCCGCATCACCCGGGCGCAGCGCAACATCGAGGTCGCGGCGGAGGGCATCAAGGGCGCCCTGGCATCCGCCTTCGCTGATCCGCTCGGGGAAGCTGCCGACTGGATTGCATCGAACCGCGGCCCCGTCCTCCAGTTCTTCCTCGACCTCGCGAACGGGGCCCTCGACTTCGGCGAGACCCTGGTCGAGTCGGCAGCATCCGGTACCGAGGCGCTCGGCGAGTTCGTGTCGGGTCCGCTCGCAGACGCCGCCGAAGGACTCGCCAGTCTCATGCGGTGGCTCGGGCAGAACGAAGCAGCGGACGGCATCCAGGAGATGGTCGACGGAATGCGGGACTTCGAGGGGCAAGCCAACGACACTGCCGACTCCATGCGCATCAAGCTCGGCAGCGCGCTCGACGTCGCCCGCGAGAAGCTCAACGCGTTCGGCGAGCCCGCCGTCGCCGTCGGCTTCCTCAACGACGCCTCGGTCCGACTCGCGTCGGCCATCGACGGAGTGGGCTACGCGGCTTACGGTTCGAGGCTGATGCTCGACGGATTCGACTCGAGCAACGCCCGTGCCACGGCTTCTGGGGCCACCCTCGAGAACCAGGTGCGGACGTCGATCGCCGCGCTACAGGAGGAAATCGAGGCTGCCGCATTGGCCGGCGAGAGCCAGGAGGCGCTCGGCGGTCGCTACCAGACCGCGACGGCCGCTCTCCGTGATCAGCTTCAGGCAATGGGCCTCACCGAGGACCAGGCCCGCGAGCTCATCGACACGGTGATGCAGACCCCGCCCGAGAAGACGACGACCTACAGCTCGAACGCGCCCGACGAGCAGCGCAAGGTGCAGGCCCTCGCGGACCGGACCGTCACCCTTCCGGACGGGACTGTCGTCGTCAACGCAGAAACGTGGGTAGCCGAGCAGGAGATCAACAACACCGCCCGCAACCGCGTGTCCTACATCGACGTCGTCTCTCGCAACGGTGGGTCAACCGGCGGTGGCTTCTCCGGCGGCGGAAGCGGTGGTGGCGGCGGTGGCGGCCGATGGATGGGTGGCCCCATCGTCGGACCCGGCGGACCGCGAGACGACCTGATCCCGATCATGGCGTCGAACGGCGAGCACATGCTCACCGCAGCCGAGGTCCAGGCGCTCGGCGGCCACGACGCGGTCTTCCGGTTCCGTCGGATGATCGCCTCCGGTGCGCTGCGCGAGTTCGCCGACGGCGGGCCGATCCAAGTGCCGTCGCACAGCTGGCGAACCGATCCGCCTGTACGCGTCATGCGGCTAGGGGACGGGATGGCACCGGTCGCTCAGCTGAGTTCCAAGTCGGAGCCGACGGTCCAGGTCGTCGACAACGGGACGTACTACTCGTACGACCCACACGCCGTCGCGCAGGCCCGCGACGAGCGACTGCAGCGTGCGCTCTACGCGCTGCCCAAACGGTAGGAGGACGCCTTGCCCATCATCCTGTCGTCGCCGGTCGCTGTCGAAGACACGACGCCTGTTGCGCGGAACAGGCCGATGACCTGGACCGGGGTCGACGGGTCGGTGTGGCGGCTCACTAAGCCGGGCGCCCCGAACCCTCGGATGGCTCCCGGGGTGAAGGGCCTGCACATGCCGAAGATGATCGTGCACAAGTCTTCGTCCCCGCTCGTACCCGGCGTCGACATCGACGACGGGTACGAGCTGCCGGAGCGGTCGGTGTACTGGCCGCTGCTGTTCCGCGCGCGATCGTCGGAAGAGTGGCAGGAAGACCACGCCGGGTTCTTCCGGTCGTTCCACCCGGTGCGAACTGGGATCTGGACCGTCGGCGAGGGCCGTCAAGCCCGCACGCTCCCACTCACGGGATCGTTCGATGGCGGCTACGTGTTCCCGCACGACCCGTTCCTCACCCGGCTCGCGCTCATCGGCGTCGAGCTGACGGCACCCCGCCCGCTGTGGCGGGGTGTGCCGATCACGCAGAAGTTCAGCGGCCCAAGCACCCGCCCGTTCATCCCGCTCGGGGGCGGCCCGCCGTACTACATCGCGCCGGGCGCCACGTTCCAGGACGCGAAGATCGCGAACCCCGGCGACGAGCCGAGCTACTTGACCTGGGAGGTCGAGGGCCCGCAGCCCGCCGGCATCAAGCTCGGCGTGGGGGAGGCGCTGATCGAGGTGCCCTTCGCGATCGCGGAGGGCTCGAAGCTGTCGATCAACACCAACCCCGCCGAGCAGTACGCGACCCTGGACGGCGTCGACTGCGCACGCGATCTCGGGTTCCAGATCTTCGCCCCGATCCCGGCCGGGGGAGAGGTCAACCTCGTGATCATCTCCGACGGTGAGGGCAGCATCCGCGCGACCCACGTCCCGCTGTACTGGATGGCGTTCTGATGCGCACCCTCGTCGGGCAGTTCCTCACCGCCGACAACGAGTTCATCGGTCAGACGGTCGCGCAGCGCACCACCGCCTCGCTGCTGTGGAATGCGACGTCAACCGCGAACCTCACCCTGAGCGATACGCATCGCATCCTCCCGCGCATCATCGCCGAACCCGGCGCCCGGTGCGCGCTCTGGATGGTCGACGTCCGAGGTGGGGTCCTCAAGAAGCGCCGGCTACTCGAGGGCAGGGTCGACAACATCACCGGGGACAACGCCCCGGTCGGCACGGTCTCCGTTCCCGTCGTCGACGACTTCGACCTCTTCGGCTCCACCCTGGCGTGGCAGGTCCCCGACGCCGCACTGAGCGGACAGGGAGCGGCGGAGTACTGGCGGATGACCGCGCCGACCGAGACGCGCGTGAAGGCCGCCATCGCAGCGAACGCGACACGTCTCGCCCTGCCGTGGGACGTCGAACCATCGACCGGCCTCGGGACATCGGCCGCGCTCGAGCTGCGCATGCACCCGCTCGCGGAGAAGATCCTCCCGCCCCTCATCGACGCCCGTCTGCAGCTCACGTTCGGACGCGAAGGAGACCGGTGGAAAGTCGGCGTGCGCGAGGGCCACGTCTTTCCACGCCCCATCACCCCGCAGTCCGGGGTGCTCAACCGGTGGTCGTGGGTGCAGCACCCGGCGACAGCGACCCGCGCTGTCGTCGGCGGACGCGGCGATGGCGTCGAGCGAGAGTTCGCGCTGGTCGTCGACGAGGAGCTCGAAGCCCGCATGGGCGTCATCCTCGAAATCTTCGTCGAGGCTCGCAGCGCCGAACCCGGCGAGGACCTCGCACCCTACGGGCGGGCAAAGCTCGCCGAGCATGCCGCGAAGTCCGGCCTCCAGGCGCAGCTGCGCGAGTCGTCGTGGTTCCGGTTCGCGGAGACCTACGAGCTCGGCGACCGGCTGCCGGTGAAGATCGGCTCGCTCGAGTTCGAGGACGTCATCACGAAGGTCGACATCACCCACGACGCGGCGAACGGATTCATCGCCGCACCCACCATCGGGCTCGCCACCAGCGACCCGCAGCAGCAGCTCGTCGACTACGTCCGTGACCTCGCGCTCGCAGTCCGTGACCTCGAAAGAAGGTAGCCATGCCGGCCACACCAGTCCCTATCACGACGAGCGTCGGCTACGACGGATCGGTCAACGAGCCCGACTTCTCCGAGCTGATGTCTGCCGCCGGCGGGCGCCAGTACGGCGTCACCAGCGAGAGCTCCTGGAAGCCGACCGCGGGGCCCGGAGACCGTGAGGTGAAGTTGCTCGCGGGCGCAGGCTTCGGCTACGGCGTCCGCGATCGCACCACCGCGCCGGTGTCTCTGTTCCTGGACGCCGCGGGATCCGGCTCCCGCTGGGATCTCGTCGTCGTGCGGAGGGACTGGCAGGCGAACGAGTCGACCTTCGACGTCATCGAGGGCAGCTCGACGAAGATGCTCCCCGGCCGGGAGACGAGCCACTCTGTGCAGAAGGACGACCAGCCGATCGCGCTCGTGCGCATCCAGGCGGGCCGATCCGACGTCGCCGAGATCATCGACCTCCGAGTGTGGGGCGGCGACGGCGGGTCGACCGCGGCGGACGAGCTCGTGCTGCAGTTCATGAACCGGCTCGGCACGCAGATCCGCATCGGTGTGCGGCAGTGGGCTCGACTCCTTGACAGCGTCGGCAACCCGACGTGGATCGACGTCGCTGCCGGTCGCCTACTGAACGTGGTCCGAGTGCCGTTCGAGGCATTGCCGCCGTCGGGTCAGCCGAACTCGCAGGGCGTCACGGTCTGGGGCAACCCGGGCCAGACCATCGCGAAGTTCAACCTCGACGACCCGGGCACCCCGTACCGGGTGGAGATGTACGCCGACGGGTTCTGGGGGAATGAGATCGCGAACAGTCCCGCCCGCCACGACTTCGACTTTGTCGTGGGGGAAACGACGATCGCGACCCGGCTTCCCGCGGCGGACGAGTTCTTCTTCGGGAACTGGCGCTCGTGGGCGCCGCCGCCCTCGCAGCAGATCTTCACGGGGGCTCAGCCCCTCCTGATGCGAGCCCGCCGCATCAGCGGAGATACCTACGGCGCGGTCCGTGCGGCGGAGTCCCGCGTCATCGCGACGATTTACTCCGCCTGAACCGACCCACCCGCAGTCCCGCCCTCGGCACCCGCCGGGGGCTTCGTCATGAAAGGACCTCGCAATGACAGATGTGAAGGGCGGCTACCAGCGGCCGACCACCTCGAACTACATCAGCGACACGTTCAAGGGCCACCAGAACCGACCGAAGCCGAGCACAGAGCCCGGCACCGACTACGGCGTCGCCTACGGCTCGAAGGTCTTCGCGGCCGAGGACGGCATCGTGCTGATCGTCGACCACTCGAACCAGGGCGCCGAAGGCCGACGACTGCACATCGGCTTCAACGACGGCCAGTCCTCGAGCGACATCCACCTGTCGCGGATCATCGTCAACAGCGGCCAGAAGGTGAAGCGCGGCGACCACGTCGCGTACTCCGGCGCATCGGCATGGGGCAAAGACTGGGGCGTGGGCGCACACGTCCACAAGACCCTGTTCCCCACCCACGATCTCCGCTTCGGCACCTACGCCACGCTCGACTTCGAGCTCCAGGTCGGCGCCGACAACGACGGCCCCGCGGTCACGTACGACCAGGTGACCGCCGACCGACAGAACTTCCTCAACGCCTTCCGCGGCGAGAAGCTCGTCGTCGACGGCATCCAGCTCCCCGGTCGAGGCGACACCACCGCGGCAATCAAGCGGTACCAGGCGTTCCTCGGCACCAAGGACGACGGCGTGTGGGGCAACGAGACCCAGCGTCTCCACCAGGCGTACTGGGACAAGCTGCACGCCGCACCGCTCAACCCCGCCTACCACCGCGCGACGGTGGCCGATCTCGCCGAGCTCCAGTACGTCAACGGGCTCCAGAAGATCGCGCACCTCTACGGCTACGGCAAGGGCAAACCGCAGTCGTCCTGGATGGACAACACGTGGGGAGGCGGATCCTCCGCCGGCCTGCAGGCGTTCCTCAACCAGAACCACGGCGGGTCGCTCGCCGCGTGGCTCCGCGCGAAGTGGGGCTACACGGACGCCGACGACAACTGGGGGCCGAACATGAAGGCGGCCGCTGCTCGAGCGGAAGCCGAGAACTTCAAGGCCCTCTGATGGGGCGACCCTCATTCGAGGACCTCACGGCGCGCGGGGGCATCAAGCATGCTCCCGCGCGCCGGCGCCAGATGCCGACCGAGCTCGCCGCAACCCTTGGGTTTCTCGCAGGCCTGCTGCTCGTAGGCATCCCGGCGTGGCTGATCTACGGAGGGCCATCGTGAGGTCCCTGCTGCCCCGCTCGTGGCGGTCGAAGTTCGCCCACACCTACCTCGTCGAGATCCTGACCGTCATCCTCGGGTTCTCCACGGCAGGCTTCGGCGCGTCGATCCTCATCATGACTCCCGCGTACCGGCCGATCGTGTCCTTCCAACAGGCATTCCGGTGGGTCGCACCCGAGTGGTGGGGACTCACCATGGTCGTGCTCGGCGTCCTCGCCGTCGCCCTGCTCATCCACTCCCGCGCGGCCGCCGCGATCCCGATCTTCCTGCTCGGCATGGTCTGGGTCGCGTGGGTCATCCCCATCGTGCTCTCGCCCGGCTTCGTGCCCTCGGCGCCCATCGTCTACGGCGCACTCTCCGCGGTCACCCTCGCGGTCGGATACGCGTGCCTGGTCGGAAGAGAGGAGCGTCCATGACAGATCGGAAACCGCTGCGCTGGTCATCGCCCGGCAACGCGTGGGCGATCGGCGCGCTGGCGCTTTCGTTCGCGATCCCGGTTCTGTCGGTGACCGAGGTCTACCAGCCCGTCGCTCTCGAGGCGATCTCCGTAATCCTCGCTGACGCGTGGCAGTGGGTTCTCCTCGTCACCGTCATGATCGCGCTCGCATCCGCTCTGTCGATGCCGCTCGCCCTCGACAACGGGTCCCGCATGCAGGCGCTCGTGATGGTCGAAGGCGTCGCCACGATCATCGTCTCGGCCTGCTACGTGCTCCTGTGGATCTCGCTCGTCCGCCAGTACGGCTTCGCCGCGAACCCCCTCACCCAAGTCCTCGTTCTCGGTCTGGGGCTGACCGCGCTCGGACGAGTGGGCCAGATCACGTGGCAGTCGTGGCGCTACCGCCGCGCTCTCAGATCCGGATACACCACGCACACGGAGGCGATCGCCCAGCCGAAGGAAACCTGATGTGGACCGTCGACCAGTGGGCCGGACTGCTCGGCGCGTTCGCCGTCGTCATCACCGCCGTCGCCGGCCTCACAGCGGCCATCGCGCAGCTGGCGAAGTCATGGCAGCGGACCGACGACAAGCCCGCACCCGAGGTCGGCATCCCCGCCGCACCTCAGCACGACGACATCGACTACCGCGCCTACGAGGAGATGCGTCGCGACCGCGACTTCTGGCGCAACAAGGCGCTCGGCGAAGCCGAGCACATCGACGAAGACACCCAACCGCAACACCCCACGACCTGAGGAGGTCACCATGTTCCGCAACCTCAAGACCCGACTCGTCTCCGCCGCATGGTGGACGGACGCGCTCCGCCGCGCCGCCTACACGGCGATCGCGATCGCACTGCCCTACTTCGGTGGTGCGCTGATCGCCGACGTGCCGTGGCTCGTCATCCTGTCCGCGGCCGCGCTCGGCGCCGTCGGCTCCGTGCTCACCTCCGTCGCCGGCCTGCCCGAAGCGGTAGGCGTCGACCTGCCCTGGTGGCTCGCCGCGGTGGAGCGCGTCGTGAAGACGTTCGCTCAGGCGCTCGGTGCCGGCCTCGTCGGCGCCGTGCTGATCTCGGACGTCGACTGGGCGTTCGTGCTGCAGGCCGCCGCCCTCGCCGCCCTCGTGTCCCTGCTGCGCCTCATCCTCGCCACCCTGCCCGCCGACCCGACGCCGGCGATCGCCTACGCCGAGTTCGGCGAGATCGAGCAGACCAGCGACCCGGCAGCCGAGCCCCCTCAGCCGAAGCACCTCGGCGCTCACAACACCAACTGACCCGCCCACCCGGCACGGAGGAGAGCCCCCGATGGACCCCATCGAAAACGACTACGACGCGAAGCTCGGTCTCGACCAGAACGGCAACCGCGTCATCAACGCGGAAGCCGACGTGTACGCCGCATCGGACACCACGTTCAGCACGCCCCTGGTGATCACCGACACGCAGGGCGTCCCGATGGCGAAGCTGTACTCCAACAGCGACGGCATCTACCCCGCGTTCCGCGTGCCGTCGGGGGAGCTATCCGTCCGCGTGAAGTCCGGCAACGCCATCACCCCGATGACGTCGCTCGCAGTCTTCGCGAAGGCCGCGAGCGATGCCGCCCTCGCCGCGAAGGCAGGTGCCGAGGATGCGGACGCCGCCCGCCGAGTCGCAGAAGAAGCGCGGGACGGTGCTCAGCAAGCGGTGACGACAGAGGTCTTGGAGGCCGCTGCTGCTCTCGCGCAGTCAGAAGTCGGACTCGTACGATCTGACCCCATCGTCGACAACCTGGTCACCTTCACCGACGATCTGGGGCACCGCTCTTGGCTCGAGATCGACACCACCAACGGCGGTCCGTCCGAGCACTCAAGCAATCTTCTCTACGAGTCAATTCGTGCGAAGGTTCGTGCCCAGGCGAGCTCCGAGGGGTGGACGCTGGTCGAGCTCGACCCCGACCAGTTCGGCTACGTCTTCGCGATCGCCGACAGCACTGGCCGGTGGTGCCTGGCTGTCGGGCCGGACGGACGTGTGCATATCCCCAAGCTGGTCTCGGACGCCGCGCTGCAGCCTGGCTCTGTCACGGAAACGTACCTGTCGCCGCAGCTGCAAAAGCGACTGTGGCCTGCACCCCTCGGTGCGCAGATCATGGCGAGCGGCGACTCGCAGACTGCGCTCGGCTCGGGGTACGCCTCGTACGTCTCGGCGGAGCTTGACGGCGCGAGCGTCGTGATCGAAGCGATGGGAGGCCACGGCGTCGACGAGATCGCCGCGCGTCAGGGAGGTCGCCCTGCCCGAGTGACGGTTCAGGGCAACACGATCCCCGCCGCGGTAGCCGCGGTCGCTGTCAGCTTGGACATCGATCTCTACTGGCAGACCGACGGCACGGGGACACTCTCGAAGGCGGGCGTCATCCAAGGCATCCCGGGAACCCTCACCCGTGACCGCGCGTCGAAGACCTACACGTTCACCCGGGACGTCGCCGGCTCCGCGGTGTGGGTCGCGCCGGGATCGCCGTTCTTCTCCGCGACATCCCTCGCCAACCGCGAGGCGATCCAGCTCTTCCTCATCGGGCGTAACAGCATCCACGCCACGACCGAGGGATCCACGTCGACGAGCGGTGCACCCTGGACGCCACAGAAGATCGCTGACCGGCTCAGCCAGATGCTCCGCT